>Ga0187892_10005189_pt1 | contig 20786 bp, 18 predicted proteins | sample MA1701073metaG_FD_139345 | JGI IMG/M metagenome (GOLD analysis project Ga0187892, IMG submission 139345) | Bio-ooze microbial communities from a basaltic lava cave in the Kipuka Kanohina Cave System on the Island of Hawaii, USA - MA170107-3 metaG ... | reverse complement strand
TGGTCTTGCCCTTGCTGGCGAAGTCGGCGTCGCCAAAACTCAGCTGATCCATACTCGGCACCGCGCAAAATGCTGTGGTTCAATCAGACCACATTTCGAGGGACTTTTTCAGAGGCTCCCTAGAGCGGGCGCGAGCGGTCGGCCGCGCGCCGCGAGCATCGCGGCTTCGAACGCGAGCGCGAACACGCTCGCGAGCGCGAGCTGGAGCAGGATGCCGGGGCCGAAGCTCCACGCATGCACGGCGATGCCGGGAATGAGCGCGATCAGCACGTCGAGCATCACGCGCCGCGTGCGCGCGGTTGCGCGCTGCGCTGGCGGTACGACCGGCGGCTCAGCCATCCTGCGTCGAGCGCATGCCGCGGGCGTCAAACATAGCCGCGCTTCGCCCGGCTCCGCGCGAGCGCGGCTGCGATCGGATCCTCAGCGGGGCCCGCGGTGAGCGCCTGTTCGGTTCGCGCGGCGAGCTTCGCGACACGCCCGGCTTCGACGCGCGTGACCCGCGCATTGCGCGACTCGAAGCGGGTGCGCGCGCGATCCGCGCGCTCGCGTGCCGCGTCGGCAGCGGCATCGAGCACACGCGGCTCGAGCACGATGCAATCGACCGGGCACGGCGGCAGGCACAGCTCGCAACCCGTGCACTCGTCGACGAGCACCGTGTGCATGAGCTTCGCCGCCCCGACGATCGCGTCGACCGGACAGGCCTGGATGCACTTCGTGCAACCGATGCAGAGCGCCTCGACGATGCGCACGACCTGCGGCGGCTTGTGCACGCCGCGGCTCGTGTCGTACGGAATCGGCGCGCGACCGAGCAGTCGCGCGAGCGCGGCGGCGCCGGCGTCGCCGCCGGGCGGACAACGATCGATGTCGGCCTCCCCGGCTGCGATCGCGCGCGCGTACGGGCGGCAGCCCTGGAAGCCGCATTGCGTGCACTGCGTTTGCGGCAGCACGCGGTCGATCGCGTCGACGAGCGCGTCGGCCATCAGCCGATCCCGCTGAAGCCGGTGAACGCGAGCGACAGGATCGCCGCGCTCACGAGCACGATCGGGACGCCGCGGAACGGTGCAGGCACGTCGGACGCGGCGAGCCGCTGGTCGAGCCCCGCGAACACGACGAGCGCGAGCGCGAAGCCGGTCGCGGCGCCGAGCGCACGGGCGACCCGGTCGCCGAGCCCGGCATCGGCGTCCGCGCCGGCCACGACGATCGCGAGCACGGCGACGCTACCCGCGACGAGCGGCAGTCGCGCGCCGAGCGCGGCACGCGACGCGGGCAGCCACGCACGAAGCGCGCCGTCGGCGAGCGCGGTCAGCGCGGCGACGAGTAGGAGATCGGCGAACGTCGAGAGATAGCCGAGGCCGACGGCGCCGAGCACATGGCGCTCGACCAGAAACGCGATTGGAACCGCCGGCACCACGACGAACGCGGTCGCCGCCGCGAGCGTCAGCGCACGATCGAGCCCGCGGGTGGCGCCGGCGACCGTGCCGAGCGCCGCGAGCTTCGCGAGCACGAGATTGTCGACGAGCGCCGCGGCGATGAAGAGCGAAGCCGTTTCCACGGCGAAAGTGTACGCGCGCCGCTCACTTCACCTTCATGCCCGGCTGCGCGCCGGCGTCGGGCGCGAGCAGGAACGGACCGCCCTGCTCGTCGCTCGCGGCGAGCACCATGCCTTCGGACAGGCCGAAGCGCATCTTGCGCGGCGCGAGGTTCGCGACCACGACGGTGAGACGACCGACGAGCGTCGACGGCGGATACGCCGACTTGATCCCGGCGAATACCTGGCGCTGCTCGGTCCCGAGGTCGAGCTTGAGGCGCAGCAGCTTGTCGGCTTCGGGCACGGTTTCGGCTTCGACGATGCGGGCGACGCGAAGGTCGAGCTTCGCGAAATCGTCGATCGAGATCGTGGTCGTTGTCGCTTCGGTCGCCGGCTTCGCGCCGGCCGCTGAAGATGTAGGAGGGGCCTCAGCCCCGACCTTGGCGCCGGTCGCGGCTGAGGCCGCTCCTACAGCGCTGCCGGCGGTGGGTCTTGCGGTTGACGCAGCGGCAGGGGCGGGCTTCAGGTCTTCTTTCGATGCGTCGGTCATGGCGGCGATGCTCTTCGGATCGATACGGGTGGCGAGATGCTCGTACGGCCGGATCTTCGTGACCGGCGTCGACGCGAGCGCGAAGCGCAGGCGGCCGCGTACGTCGGCCAGGATCACGTCTAGGCAGAACAGGCGCAGCACGCGCGTCGCGAGCTCCGGCACGATAGGCGCGAGGTAGATCGTCAGCACGAGGAACGCGCGCAGCGCGTCGCTGCAGACTGCGTGGAGCTCGTCGCGCTTCGAATCATCCTTTGCGAGAAGCCAAGGCTTACGCTCATCCCAGTTCCGGTTGACGAGGTCCGCGAGATCCATCACTCGGCGCACCACGGTTGATAGCTCGTCGTCGTCGTAGAACTCGACGATGCTGCCTTGATGGCTGAGGGCGACGCGATATGCCGTCGCCCACGCGTCGCCTGCCGAGTCCGTCGGTTTGAGTTTGCCGTCGAAGTGCTTCGTCACGAAGCCCGCGGCGCGGCTCGCGATGTTGACGAGCTTGCCGACGAGGTCGGCGTTGACGCGCTGCGCGAAGTCGTCGAGATTGAGATCGAGGTCGTCGACCCCGCCCGACGATTTCGCCGCGTAGTAGTAGCGCAGATAGTCCGGTGCGAGCCCGTGGTCGAGGTAGGTACGCGCGAGGATGAACGTGCCGCGCGACTTCGACATCTTCGCGCCGTTGACGGTGAGATAACCGTTGACGTGCAGCGCGGTCGGCACACGGTGGCCCGAGCCGTGCAGCACCGCAGGCCAGAACAGGCCGTGAAAGTTGACGATGTCCTTGCCGATGTAGTGGTGGAGCTCGGTCTCGGCTTCCGCGCCGGCCTTCGTGTAGCGATCGAAGTCGAAGCCGCGGCCCTTGCACAGCGCCGCGAAGCTCGCGAAGTAGCCGATCGGCGCGTCGAGCCAGACGTAGAAGTACTTGCCGGGCGCACCCGGGATCTCGAAGCCGAAGTACGGCGCGTCGCGCGAGATGTCCCAATCGCGCAGCTCGGCGTCGAGCCACTCCGAGAGCTTCGCGCGAACGCCCGCGTTCGCGAAGCGCTCGTTCGCGACGAGACGTTCGAGCAACTCGCGGAAATGCGAGGGCTTGAAGAAGTAGTGCTCGGACCGGCGCAGCTCCGGCGTCGCGCCCGAGACGACCGAGCGCGGGTTCTTCAAGTCGGTCGGTGCGTAGGCCTTGCCGCAGACCTCGCAGTTGTCGCCGTATTGGTCGGCTGAGCCGCAGTTCGGGCACTCGCCCTTGACGTAGCGGTCGGGCAGGAACATCTGCCTCACCGGGTCGTAGAGCTGCTCGATCGCGCGGCGCTCGATGTGGCCGCCCTCGGAGAGTCGCGCGAACATGAGCTCGGTCAGCGCGCGATTCTCCTCGCTGTGGGTCGAGTGATAGTGGTCGAACGCGACGTGGAAGTCGGCGAAGTCGCGCTCGTGCGCTTTGCGGGTCTCCTCGATGAACACCTCGGGCGTCACGCCCGCCTTCTCGGCCGCGAGCATGATCGGCGTGCCGTGCGCGTCGTCGGCACAGACGAAGTGCGCCGTGTGCCCGCGCATGCGCTGCGCGCGCACGTAGATGTCGCCCTGGATGTAGCCGACGAGATGGCCGAGGTGCAGCGGGCCGTTGCCGTAGGGCAGGGCGCAGGAGACGAGGAGGTCGCGGGTCGCGGTCATAGGTGGCGTCATGGCAAGGCGGCGCGCAACCCGCTCCCCACGGCGTCATTCCCGCGAAAGCGGGAAGCGGTTTGCCCGGGGTCGTACACCGATTCCCGCTTTCGCGGGAATGACGGCGGGAGGGGAGACGCCTCGCGATTATCGCATGGCGATCGCCGAGGCAGCCCCGTTCCGCCGCGCCCATTCGCTAGAATGCCCACCTCACCGCAAGGCTCCCCTCCATGTCCGAAGACCTGCAGCAGCGGGTACGTGCGCTGCTCTCGACGATCGAGGATCCGCACACCGAGCGCGATCTCGTCGCGTCTGGCGCGGTGCGCGGTGTCGCCGCCGATACCGGACGCGTCGCGATCGACATCGCGCTCGGCTATCCCGCACGCTCGTGGCACGAGGCGCTCGCGCAAACGATCCGCACCGCGCTCGCGGCCGAAGGCATCGCCGACGCGAGCGTCAACATCGCGACGCGGATCGTTCCGCACCGGGTGCAGAAGGAGCTGACGCCGCTCCCGAACGTCAAGAACATCATCGCGGTCGCGTCGGGCAAGGGCGGGGTCGGCAAGTCGACCACCGCGGTGAACCTCGCGCTCGCGCTCGCGGCCGAGGGCGCACACGTCGGCGTGCTCGACGCCGACATCTACGGTCCGAGCGTGCCGCGCATGCTCGGCATCTCCGGCAAGCCCGACTCGCCCGACGGCCGCACGATCGAGCCGAAAGCGGCGCACGGGCTGCAGGCGATGTCGATCGGTCTCATGATCGAGGAGGACACGCCGATGATCTGGCGCGGTCCGATGGTGACGCAGGCGCTGCAGCAGCTGCTTACCGAGACCGCGTGGGAAGACCTCGACTATCTCGTGATCGATCTCCCGCCCGGCACCGGCGACATCCAGCTGACGCTCTGCCAGCGTGTGCCGGTCTCGGGCGCGATCGTCGTCACGACGCCGCAGGACATCGCGACGCTCGATGCGCGCAAGGGCCTCAAGATGTTCGAGAAGGTCGAGGTGCCGGTGCTCGGCATCGTCGAGAACATGGCGGTGCACGTCTGCTCGAGCTGCGGCCATGCCGAGCACGTGTTCGGTGCCGGCGGCGGCGAACGCATGGCGAAGGAATACGGCGTACCGCTGCTCGGCGCGCTCCCGCTCGACATCCGCATCCGCGAGCAGGCCGACTCGGGCACGCCGACGGTGGTCGCCGATCCGGCCTCGGTCGCCGCCGCGACCTATCGCGCGATCGCCCGCAGCGCCGCCGCGAAGCTCGCGCTGCAGGCGAGGAACAAGGCGATCAAGTTTCCGAACATCGTCATTCAGAATACGTGACGCGCGAACCGACCCGTAGGCCGGAGTGACCCCGGCGGGAGCCGGGGAAGTCCGGCGGCCGTCGCGAGATTGCCGGACTTCGCCTGCGGCTCACTCCGGCCTACCAGATTCCTTCCCTCAGCCCTCAGCCCTCAATGAGCATCAAATCCGACAAGTGGATCCGCCGCATGGCGGCGAAAGGCATGATCGAGCCGTTCGAGCCGGGGCAGGTCCGGCACGGCGCGAACGGCGACCGCTTCATCAGCTACGGCACCTCGAGCTACGGCTACGACGTGCGCTGCGCCGACGAGTTCAAGATCTTCACCAATATCAACTCGACGATCGTCGACCCGAAGAACTTCGACGCGCGCAGCTTTGTCGACGTGAAGAGCGACGTCTGCATCATTCCGCCGAATTCGTTCGCGCTCGCGCGCACCGTCGAGTTCTTCCGGATTCCGCGCACCGTGCTGACGGTGTGCCTCGGCAAGAGCACGTACGCGCGCTGCGGGATCATCGTCAACGTGACGCCGCTCGAGCCCGAGTGGGAGGGCCACGTCACGCTCGAGTTCTCGAACACCACGCCGCTGCCGGCGAAGATCTACGCGAACGAGGGCGTCGCGCAGATGCTGTTCTTCGAGTCGGACGAGGAGTGCGAGACCTCCTACCGCGACCGCGGTGGCAAGTACCAGGGCCAGCGCGGGGTCACGCTGCCGCGCACCTGACCGTTGCGTCGCGGCGGAAACGGGGGTAAACCGTGCGTTCTTCCGGAGGGTTCGCCATGCGTACGCTGCTCGCGCTCATTGCTTTTCTCTTCGCCGCCCCGGCGTTCGCGGGCAAGGACGACCCGCGCGAGGTCAAGCTGACGCGCGACGGGCGCTACCAGATCGACGAATACGAGCTCGGCGGTCCCGAGCTGACCGGATACCTCGGCGAGCTGCACGAGACCGAGGGCGTCGACGCGGTCGTGCTCCAGGGCCGCTTCACGCCCGAGCAGGAGCAGAAGTTTGCCGATGTTGCGAAGAAGGCCGGCGTGAAGGCGTACGTCGGCGGGCGCAGCACTCGCCGCGAGGCCGGCAGCGAGCCGCAGCAGCCGTGAGGCGCGTCGCCGGGTTTGCGCTCGCGATTGCCGCGCTCGCGCTGCCGCTTGCGGCCGCTGCAGGCGCTTCGAAGTTCGACCCGGCCAAGGGCGTCAAGCCGCGCGACCTCGCGGGCTATACCCGCGTCGTGATCGAGCCGCTCACCGACGCAGTGGAGAAGAAGGTCAAGGATCCCGAGGACGAAGCCGAGCGACGCAGGATCATCGCGGACGCCGGACGCCTCTTCGCCGAGCACCTCGCGAAGCGGCTCGCCGAGGGCGGGCGCTTCGAGTCGGTCGCGGTCGCACCCGCGCCTGGCGCGACGCTCGTGATCGGCGGCCGCATCACGAAGTACGAGCGTGGCAACGCGGTCGTGCGCTACAGCGGCGTGTTCGGTCGCTCGAAGTTCGGCGCGGTCGTCGAACTGCGTGACGCTGCGACCGGCAAGGTCCTCGGCGACATCGAAGTCGATGTTGCGAGCAGCGTGATCCCCGGCGCCGTCAACGTGATCCAGTCGGTCGGCCAGTTCATGGAAGGCTCGGCGATCCGCGTCCGCGACGAGATCCTGATCGCGCGCGGCGACCTGCGCCGCGAAGAGACGGGCCGCCAGGGCCGCCTGCGCGAGAAGTACGCGGACTGAGCGCCGCCCCAAACCTCGTCGCCATTCCCGCACACCTCTCCGTCATTTCCGCGCAAGCGGGAATCGGTTTTGCGCGACCCCTCACGCGAACCGCAACGCCCCCCGCAGATCATTGATCCGCTTCACCGCCGCCGCGGCCGGATACGGCGGCGCCGGCGGCCCGCCCCAAACCGGACGCGGCCACGTTGCATCGTGCTTGAACCGCGCGATCACGTGCACGTGCAGCTGCGGCACCATGTTGCCGAGCGCCGCGACGTTGAGCTTGTCGGGCGCGAACAGCTCACGCAGCGCGAGGCTCGCGCTGCGGATCTCGTCCGAGAGGCGATGCAGCTCGGCCGGACGCAGATCGACGAGCTCGACCAGCTCGGCGCGCTCCGGCACGAGGATCAACCACGGATAACGCGCGTCGTTCATCAGCAGCACGCGCGACAACTCGAACCTTCCGATTTCGAAGGTGTCCGCAGCGAGCTGCGGGTGCAGCGCGAACTCGGGCTTCGCCATCAGCCGAGGTGCTGCGCGAAGAACGCGAGCGTGCGGTCGAGCGCGATCCGCGCCGCGCGCGCGTCGTGGTCGGCGCGCTGCTCGCAGTTGAAGCCGTGCCCGGCCTCGTACTCGTGCACGTCGGCTTTGGGGAACGCAGCGCGGATCTTCGCGACGTGCTCCGGCGGGATGATCGGGTCGCGCCGGCCGAAATGCATCATCAGCGGCGCGCCCGGAACCTCGTGCAGGAACGGCATGGTTCGGCCGCCGTAGTACGAAACCGCGGGGAGCTTCATGCGCGTGTTCGAAAGCAGCGCCACCGTGCCGCCCCAGCAGTAGCCCACGACGCCGATCTTGCAACCGCCGCGGCGCCCGTGCACGACCGTGGTCGACACGTCGCGAAGCGCGTTGTCGAACCCGACCTTCGCGACGAGCTCGCGGCCCCTGGCGACGCCCGCCTCGTCGTAACCGAGCTCGACCTTGCGCTCGGCGCGATCGAGCACGGCCGGCGCGATCGCGCGAAAGCCGTGCGCGGCGAAATCGTCGACGACGCGCCGGATGTGCGCGTTGACCCCGAAGATCTCCTGGATCACGACGATCGCGCCGCGGACCTTGCCGGACGGGCTCGCAGCGTAGGCGTCGAACCGGTGCCCGTCGTAGCTTTCGAGCTCGAGGTGTTCGCCCATGCGGCGATTCTACGGTGCGCGTACAATTCGCGCCCCTCGCCGTTCCGCAATGCCCATGTCACGCACGTCCCCGAAGGTCGGATTCGTCAGCCTCGGCTGTCCGAAAGCGCTGGTCGATTCCGAGCGCATCCTCACGCAGCTGCGCGTCGAGGGCTACGAGATCGTGCCGAGCTACGGCTCGGCCGACGTCGTCGTCGTCAACACCTGCGGCTTCATCGACGCCGCGGTCGAGGAGTCGCTCGACGCGATCGGCGAGGCGATGGCGGAGAACGGCAAGGTCATCGTGACCGGCTGCCTCGGTGCGCGCGCCGAGGTGATCCGCGAGCAGTTTCCCGACGTACTCTCGATCTCGGGCCCGCAGGACTACGGCAGCGTCATGAGCGCGGTGCACGCGCAGCTGCCCCCCAAGCGCGAGAAGTTCCTCGACCTCGTACCCGACACCGGCATCAAGCTGACGCCGAAGCACTACGCGTATCTCAAGATCTCGGAAGGCTGCAATCACCGCTGCACGTTCTGCATCATCCCCTCGATGCGCGGCGACCTCGTGTCGCGACCGATCGACGAGGTGCTCATCGAGGCCGAAAAGCTGGTGAAGGGCGGCGTCAAGGAGCTGCTCGTGATCTCGCAGGACACGAGCGCGTACGGCGTCGACACGAAGTACGCGCCGCGCACGTGGCGCGGGCGCGAGTGGCGCACGCGCATGACGGAGCTCTGCACCGCGCTCGGCGAGCTCGGCGCGTGGGTCAGGCTGCACTACGTCTATCCCTACCCGCACGTCGACGAGGTGATCCCGTTGATGGCGGAAGGCAAGGTGCTGCCGTACCTCGACATCCCGTTCCAGCATGCGTCGACGCGCGTGCTGAAGGCGATGAAGCGGCCGGCCCACGCGCAGAACAACCTCGAGCGGATCCGCGCGTGGCGTGCGATCTGCCCCGAGCTCACCCTCCGTAGCACGTTCATCGTGGGCTTCCCCGGCGAGACCGAGGCCGAGTTCGAGGAGCTGCTCGGCTTCCTCGACGAAGCGCAGCTCGACCGCGTCGGCGCGTTTGCGTACTCGCCGGTCGAAGGCGCGCGCGCGAACGAGCTCGCGAATCCCGTGCCCGAAGAGGTCAAGCAGGAACGGCTCGAGCGCTTCATGGAGAAGCAGGCTGCGATCAGCACGGCGCGGCTCGCGCGCAAGGTCGGACGGGTCGAGCGCGTGCTGGTCGACGCGATCGACGGCGATACCGCGATCGGCCGCTCGCGCGCCGACGCCCCCGAGATCGACGGCATCGTCACCGTGCGCGACGGCGCGAAGCTACGACCCGGCCAGCTCGTCGACGTCGTGGTCGAGTCGGTCGACGCGCACGACCTGCACGGGCGTCTCGCGGGCTGACATGGCGCGGCGCCGTTTCGTCGCGCCGACGCGCGAGGCGGTCGATCCCGCGGTGTTCGATCATCCGGCGTTCGCGCCGTACACCGCGCATCGCGACCTGCTCGTCGCGCGCGAGTGGCCGACGATCGATACGCTGAACGAGCGGCTCGGCGAAAGGGCCCATCCCGCCAGCGCTGCGCCGCTGCGCTTCGTCGCGCAGTCCGCGGCGCTGCTCGCCGATGGCTTGCACTACGAACGCCGCATCCTGGAGCGTGGCGCGATCGCGACGCGCGAGCGCAATTGGCACGACCTCCTCAACGCGCTCATCTGGCTCGAGCAGACTCCGCTCAAGACCGCGATGAACGCACGCCAGGTCGCCGACCTCGACCGCGCCGTCGGCGCGAACGGACGCACGCGCACGCAAGACGCGCTGACGCAGTTCGACGAAGCCGGCGCGATCGTGACCGTGCACGACGTCGCGGTCGTTGCGAGCTGGGATCGGCACGACTGGCGGGCGTTGTTCGCCGGGCATCGCGACGCGTGGCTCGATCGTCGCATCGACGTCGTTATCGTCGGGCATGCGCTGCTCGAGCATCTGCTGGTTGCGCGCGACGACCTCGTCGCGAAGTGCGTCGTCGCGATCGGAGCCGCTGCGGCCGAGCGGATCGGCGCGTCGATCGAGGGCGGCGCGCTGCTGACCGATCCGGCCGAGGCACGCCCGTTGCCGCTGTGCGGCATACCGGGCTGGCATCGCGACAATGCTGAACCACGTTTCTATGTGGAGCGCGCCTGCTTCGCGCCAGCGCGTTCCGGACAGGGAGTTCGTGCGCGAGGCCGAGTCCTGACGACGTCTTGCTGACCTCCGCGCCCCACGGCCGACACGCGCCTGAAACATCGGCGACGTAATCCTCGCGGAGAGGATTATTCCCGTCGCAACAGCGCGCGAATCCATCGGGGAAGTTCCTCGTTTCGCGATGCAACGTCGCGTGTTAGTCTCGCGCTCACAGGCGCATCTGGGGGCGCTTGTCACCCGATCGGCGCGCCGGACGCAGCGCGCCGCGTCAGGCGCCCCCGCGCTTGTGCAGGGCAACACGTTTGGGGGTCGCACATGGATCGTCTGTTCCGCCGGGCCGTCGGCCTTCTTCTCGCGGCCACGTTCGCCGCGCCTGCGTTCGCGCAGAACACCCTCTCCGCCTACGTCGACAGCGACGCCAATCCGGGAACCGGTTGCACGATCACGTTGCCGGGCGGCACGTTCACCGGCGCTGACGCGCGCATCGACGTCGCAGTCACCCCCGGTGCTGCACCCACGGTCGCTGCACCGACGCGCGCGACGTGCACGGGTGGCATCTTCGGCGCACCTGCCGCCGCCGGCGGCACTGCCGCATTCGGCGCGAACACGGGCGCCGGTGCCGCTGACGTCGTCGAGATCGGCGTCCCCGAGGCGAGCGTACGCTCGGCGCTGTTGCCGCCGTTCGTGCCGGTCGGCTTCGCCGCGACCGCCGGGCAGGCGAGCGACGTACTTTTTCCGCCCGGCGCGGGCATCCTGTTCGGCACCGGCCCGACCGCCGCGAATCCGATTCCCTCGCTGACGCTGATCGGCGGCGTGGTGCTCCTGATCGCGGTGCTGTTGTTCGCGCGACGCGCGATCCGCAGGAGCCGACTGCTGCTGCTCTCGCTGTTCGCGGTCGCCGGCCTCGCCTGGGCCGCAGGCTTCGTCGTCGACGGCCAGGTCCCGGACTGGGCCGGCGAGACGCTCTACACCGATCCGCTCGGCGATCCTACCAACGGTCAGGCCTCGATCGACATCGCGACCGGCGGCGCCGAGAGCGAGAACGCGCAGGTGTTCTTCCGCTTCGACATCCGCGACCTGCAGAACCAGCCTCCGGTCGCGACGCCGCAGAGCGTTACGACGAACGAGGACACCGCGATCCAGATCACGCTCGCGGGCACCGATCCCGAGGGCGCGAACCTCACGTTCGCGATCGCGGGTCCGCCGACGCGCGGCACGCTGTCGGCGATCACGCCGCTCACCGCCACGACGGCGCGCGTCACCTATACGCCGAATCTCAACGCGAACGGTGCCGACAGCTTCACCTTCACGGTCAACGACGGACAGATCAACTCGCTGCCCGCGGCCGTCTCGATCACGATCACGCCGGTCAACGATGCGCCGGTCGTCAATGCCGCGACGTTCGCGGTGGTCGAGGGCAGCGCGGCCGGCACAAACGTCGGCACCGCGACCGCGACCGAGGTCGACACGGGCCAGACGCTGACGTGGTCGATCACGGCAGGCAACACCGGCAACGCGTTCGCGATCAATCCCGCGACGGGCCAGATCACGGTCGCGACGGCGGCGGCGGTGACGGTCGCGAACTCGCCGTTCTCGCTGACGGTGCAGGCGCTCGACAACGGCGTGCCGCCGCTCAGCGGCACCGGCACGATCACGATCAACGTCACCGGCGTGAACGACGCGCCGAGCTTCACCGCGGGTCCGAACCAGACCGTTGCGGAAGACGCACCGGCGCAGACCGTCAATCCGTGGGCGACCGGCATCAGCCCCGGCCCGCCCGACGAAGCGGGTCAGACGATCACCTTCGAGATCACGAACAATTCGATGCCGTCGCTGTTCGGCGCCGGGCCGGCGGTGTCGCCGACCGGCGTGCTGACCTACACGCCGGCAGCGAACGCGAACGGCACCGCGACCATCACGCTGCGCGTGCGCGACAACGGCGGCACCGCGAACGGCGGCGTCGACGTGAGCCCGACGCAGACCTTCACGATCACGATCACGGCGGTCAACGACGCGCCGGTCGTGACGACGAGCGGCGCACCCGCGAACTTCATGGAAGGCGGCGCACCGGTCCTCGCGGATCCGAACGTCACGGTCACCGACGTCGACAGCGCGACGCTCACCGGCGCAACCGTTGCGATCACGGCGAACTTCCAGGCCGGTGCCGACACGCTTGCATTCACGCCCGTCGGCGCGATCACCGGCGTGTTCGCCGGCAATGCGCTGACGCTGAGCGGCAGCGGGACGCCCGCCGAGTACCAGACGGCGCTGCGCTCGGTGACGTTCGCGAACAGCTCGCAGACGCCGACGACGACCGCGCGCACGCTGACGTGGACGGCGACCGACGGCACCGCGACGAGCGCGCCCGCGACGAGCACCGTCACGATCAACAACGTCGACACGCCGCCGACCGCGGTCGCCGACACGGCGACGGTAGCGGAAGACGCGCTTGCGACGCCGATCCCGGTGCTCGCGAACGACACCGATCCCGACGGCGGCCCGATCGGTATCGCGAGCGTGACGCAGCCCGCGAACGGCATCGTCGTGATCACCGGCGGTGCGCCGGGCACGGGGCTCACGTATCAGCCGAACCCGAACTTCTGCAGCGTGACGCCGGACACGTTCACCTACACGCTGACGCCCGGCGGCTCGGTCGGCAACGTCTCGGTCACGGTCACCTGCGTCGACGACACACCGGCGATCACGCTCGACGCCGACAACTCGGGCGGCAACGCGCCGAACTTCTCCCGCAACTTCACCGAGGGTGGCGGCGCGGTCAACATCACCGACACCGACACCGCGGTCACCGACGTCGACAGCGTCAATCTCGTCAGCGCGACGGTCACGATCACGAACCTGCAGGACGGCGCGCAGGAATCGCTTGCGGCGACACCGGTGGGCGGTATCGTCGCGACCTACACGCCGGGCACCGGCGTGCTGACACTGACGGGGCCGAGCTCGCTCGCGAACTATGCCGCGACGCTCGCCTCGATCCAGTACAACAACACGTCGGCCACGCCCGGCACGGTCGCGCGCTCGATCACCGTCGTCGGGAACGACGGCACCTCGAACAGCCCGACGGTCGTCTCGACGATCACGGTCAACGGCGTCAATACGCCGCCGACGCTGACCGCAGGGGGCGGTCCCGCGCCGACGTTCACGGAAGGCGGCGCGCCCGCGGTCGTCGACGGTGGCATCGTCGCGGCCGACGTCGACAGCCCGAACCTCGCCTCGGCGACGGTCGTGCTGACGAACCGGCCGGACGGCGACGCGTTCGAGAGCCTCACCGCGAACGTCGGCGCAACCGGCATCATCGCGACCTACACTGCCGCGACGGGCACGCTTGCGCTGACCGGACCGTCCTCGGTCGCGAACTATCAGGCGGTGCTGCGCACGGTTGCTTACGCCACCACATCGGATACGCCGAGCGTGGCGCCGCGCGTCGTGACATTCGTGGTCAACGATGGCGTTGCCGCGAGCAATGTCGTGACGGTCAACGTCGCGGTCGTCGCGGTCAACGATCCGCCGGTCGTCACGACGACGGCGGGTGCGACCACGTTCACCGAGGCGGGCGGCCCGGTCACGATCGACGCCGGTGTGACCGTCACCGATCCGGACACGAGCCCGTTGACCGGCGGCGCGACCGTTCGCATCAGCGCGAACTTCCAGGCCGGCTTCGACGTGCTCGCGCTGCCGGCGCCGGTCGGCGCGATCACCGGCGTCTTCGCCGGCGACACGCTGACGCTGAGCGGCAACGGCACGCCGGCCGAATACCAGACGGCGCTCGCGAGCGTCACGTTCAACAACACCTCGAACGCGCCGACGACCGCGCCGCGCACGATCACCTTCGTCGTCAACGACGGTGCGGCGGCCAGCGCGCCGGCGACGAAGACCGTCAACATCACGGCGGTCAACAGCCCGCCGATCGTCGATGCGTCCGGCTCGCTCGCCTACACGGAAGGTTCGGGCGCGGTCGCGCTCGCGCCGGCCGCGACGGTCAGCGATCCGGACAGCACGAACATGAGCGGCGCGACGATCACGTTCACGCTCGCTTACCAGACGGGCGAGGACGTGCTCGCGTTCGCGAACACGCCGAACATCACCGGCGTGTTCAATGCCGGCACCGGCCAGTTGACCCTGAGCGGCGTCGACACGGTCGCGAACTACCAGGCCGCGCTCAGGGCCGTCACGTACACGAACACGTCCGACGCGCCCGACACGACCTCGGCGATCGTCGCGTTCATCGTGACCGACGACACCGCGACGAGCAGCGTGCCGTCGAACCGCGGCATCGACATCACCGCGACGAACGACGCGCCGGTCGTCACCGCCGGGGGCAATGCGGCGTACATCGAGAACGCCGCGCCGGTCCAGATCGACAACACCGTCACCGTGACCGACGTCGACAGCCCGAACCTCGCGAGCGCGACCGCCTCGATCTCGGCCGGCTTCGTCGCGGGCGACGTGCTCGCGTGCGGCGCCTGCGGCGCGCTCACGCCGAACTACGTTGCGCCGACGCTGACGCTGACCGGCAGCGCTTCGCCGGCCGCGTACCAGGCGGCGCTCCGCAGCGTGACGTTCTCGTCGACGTCGGATGCGCCCGGCACATCGCGCACGATCACGTGGGTCGCGAACGACGGCGCCGCGAGCAGCGCACCGGTCACGAGCTCGATCACGGTGACGCCGGTCAACGACGCGCCGACCTTCACGCCCGGCGGCAACATCACGGTGGACGAGGACTCGGGCGCGTTCAGCGCTGGCTGGGCCACCGCGATCACGGACGGCGGCGACGGCGGCCAGACGCTCACGTTCAACGTCTCGAACAACAACAACGCGTTGTTCACAGGCGGCGGCCAGCCGGCGATCAGCCCGGCCGGGACGCTGACCTTCACGCCCGCGCCGAACGCGTTCGGCAATGCCACGGTCACCGTGACGTTGCAGGACAACGGCGGCACCGCGAACGGCGGCGTCGACACGAGCTCGCCGCCGGTGACGTTCACGATCACGGTCAATCCGATCAACGATCCGCCGGTCGCCGACGACGAGACCTTCAGCGGCGTCGACGGCGCGATCGGCAACACCGCGCACGTCGGCAACCATCCGGCCGACGGCGCGCCGGATCCGACCGGCCCGCAGAAGACGATCTCGGGCGACATCCTCGCGGGCGACACCGACATCGACGGGCCCGGTCCGCTCGTTCTCATCGCCGGCACCTTCGCGACGACGAACGGCGGCCAGGTCGTGCTCGAGGCCGACGGCGACTTCACGTTCCATCCGGAGCCCGGCGCAAGCTGCTCGGACCCGCAGGACTCGTTCAACTACACCGTGTCCGACCAGTTCACGCCGACGGCCGGTACCGACACCGGCACGGTGACGATCACGCTGTCCGGCTGCGTCTGGTACCTGGACGACGGCGCGGCGGCCGGCGGCACCGGTCGCTCGCACGAGCCGTTCGACGCGCTCGCCGACATCAACGGCGCGGGCGATCCCGACGACGTCGGTCACACCTTGTTCCTCTACGACGGCAGCTACGGCGGCGGTCTCGCGCTCGAGAACACGCAGACGCTGTTCACGCAGCGCCACGGCCTCGTCGTCGGCGGCACGACGCTCGAGCCGGCGGCCGGCGCGACGACGAGCACGGTCGCGGGCGGTCTCGTGCTCGCGAACGGCAACACCGTGCAGGGCCTCGACCTCGGCAACGCCGCAACGTTCGCGCTGAGCGGCACGACGGTCGGGACGACGACCGTCAACACCGTCACCGGCGGCACGATCAACAACACGACCGGCGGCGCGGTCAGCATCAACACCGGTGCGCTGAACGTCGTGTTCTCGTCGATCAGCTCGAGCGCCGGCGCGAACGGCATCAACCTGCAGGCCGTCTCCGGCACGTTCACGGGCTCGGGCGGCACGCTGTCGAACGCGACGGGCGCAACGGTCGCGCTGAGCGCGGGATCGAGCAACTTCACGTACGACGGCACGATCAACGACGACCAGGGCGCGCTCGTCACGATCGCGAACGAGACCGCCGGCACGAAGGACTTCAACGGCAACGTCACTGATGGCGGCGATGGCGACGGAAACGGCATCGCGCTGACGAACAACACAGGTGCGACGATTCGCTTCGACGGCGGGATCACGCTGGCAACCGGCGGCAATCCGGCGTTCGCCGCGAGCGGCGGTGGCACCGTGCACGTGCCCGACCCGGCGGGCGCGATCGACAACACGATCGTCACGACGACCGGCGTCGCGCTGAACGTCACCAACACGACGATCGGTACCGACCGGCTTGTGTTCCGCTCGATCAGTGCGGGTACCGGCGGCGCCGGTCCGGCGCGCGGGATCACGCTGAACAACACCGGCGTGGTCGGCGGCCTCACGGTGACCGGCGTGGGTACGACCGATGGGTCCGGTGGCACGATCACCGACGGCGGCGCGACGATGCAGCGCGGCATCGAGCTCATCAACACTCGTACCGTGTTGCTCAACAACATGACGCTGACGAACGCGAGCCGCGTCAACGGCGCGATATCCGATGGTGTGGTCGGCGGCACCGAGAACACCGACGAGAACGGCGCGATCCACCTCCAGCAGGTCCTGGACGTCGCGCTGACGAACGTCGACATCGACGGTAGCGTCCAGCACGGCATCAACGGCAACGACGTCACGAACCTCGATATTTCGAACAGCACGATCCAGAACGCCGGTGACGCGGTCTGGGAATCGGGCGTCTACCTGTTCGATCTCAAGGGCACTGCGTCGGCGGCCCGCACCAGCGTGTTCTCGAACCTCGCGGTCACGAACGACAGCGGCCAGTTCAACGTTGCGATCTTCAACGACGACGGCACGAACGACCGCCCGGCCGAGAAGGACCGGCTCGAGATCACGAACTCGCAGTTCACCCGCAACGGCGCGAACCCGCTGATCAGCGACAATGTCACCGTGTTCAACTCCGGCACCGGCAACTTCCAGGCGGTCGTGAGCGGGGCGACGTTTACGGCAACCGCGACGTGCGGCGCGCCGGCGTTCACGGGCGCGTGCGTGTCGGACAACATCCAGGTCGACGCGGGCAACAATGCGGCCTTCGATGCGGTGATCACGACGGGCAACAACTTCACCGCCGGTAACGCCGGCCAGGCCGCGGTGAACATCTCGGCGAGCGGCGGCGGCCAGGGCACGTTCAACGTTCAGAACGTCACCACCAGTGTTCGCGCGAGCATCGGCATCAATGTCGCGCTCACGACAACGAATCCCGCCGCGTCGCTGCGTGGAACGATTGCAAACAACAATCTGTCGACCGGCGTGACCAACAATGCGGGGGTCGGGATACAGATGGTGCTCGAAGGCAGCGGCACGATGGTGGTCGACGTGAACAACAACACGATCAACGGAAACGGCACCAACGACTTCGACTACGGCATCCGTGGCGGAGCCCGCGGAACCGGAAACGGCGTTGCGGAGTTCCAGATCAACAACAACAACGTCCCCTCCGCGGAGGTCGCTGGTGTGTGGTTCTTCGCCGGCAATGCCTCGGCAGGTGAAGCGAGCCGTACGTGCGTCAACTTCGTCAGCAATCTCTTCGACGGCGATCCGGTGCTGTCGTTTACGGACTATTTCGTCGAGATGTACACGGGGACGACATTCCAGATCCAGGGCTTCCCGGGTCCGGGCAACAACGCGACTGTGGTGCAGAACTTCATCTCGGCGACGGACGACGATCCTGCGCCGGCTGATCCGACCGTCGACGCAGGAAGCGGCACGATCGTCAACTACAGCGCCAACAATTGCCAGCTGCCGTGAGCATGCGCCGATTCATCGCGAAGCCCGCCGCATCGCCGGGCCTGATCGCGCAGGAGAACTGAGATGGCCGAACCGTTCCTGTCCGAAATCCGCTTGATGAGCTTCGTATTTGCACCGCGGGGCTGGGCGTTGTGCAACGGGCAACTGTTGCCGATCAACCAGAACCAGGCGCTGTTCTCGCTGCTCGGCACGACGTTCGGCGGCGATGGCCGCGTCAACTTCGGGTTGCCGGACCTGCGCGGCCGCGTGCCGATCCACGTCGGCAGCGGGCACACGCTCGGTGAGCTCGGCGGCGAACAAGCCCACACCTTGTCGATCGCCGAACTGCCGATGCACACGCACGTAGTCTCCGGAACCTCGAACAGTACCGATCCTTCGGGAACGAACATCCCGACGGGGAATCTGCTTGCTTCCGGCACCAACGAGATCTACACCTCGGCGACGAGTCTCGTGGCGATGTCGCCGAGCATGGTCGGAAATGTCGGCGGATCGCAGGCGCATCTCAACATGCAGCCGTTCCTGACACTGTCGTTCTGCATCGCGTTGCAGGGCATTTTTCCGAGCCCGAACTAGGAGAGCACCGTGGCGCAACCCTATGTGGGCGAGATTCGGATGTTCGCTGGGAACTTTGCACCTGCGGGTTGGATGTTCTGCGAGGGGCAGTTGCTACCGATCTCCGAGAACGAGACCTTGTTCCAGCTGATCGGCACGACCTATGGCGGGGACGGAGAAAGTACGTTTGCGTTGCCGGACTTGCGGGGGCGGATACCGCTGCATCAAGGCAACGGGTTCATCCTTGCGGAGACGGGCGGCGCCGAGGAAATCACGCTGACGGTGAACCAGATTCCCGCGCATTCGCACCCGTTCCTCGCTTCGAGCAACACGGCGTCGCAGACATCACCGTCTACCGCGACATTGGGGAGCCCGACGGCGGTGGATCTCTATCGCGTGGGTACCGCGACGTCGCCTATGGCGCCCGCGATCGGTTCCGTAGGCGGGAGCCAGCCCCACACGAACTTCCAACCGTACTTGTGCATCAACTTCATCATCTCTCTGTTCGGGATCTTCCCGAGCCCGACGTGAGGACTTCCCATGGCTGACCCATTCGTCGCCGAAATCCGGATCTTCCCGTTCAACTTCGCACCGAGGGGCTGGGCGTGGTGCGACGGGCAGTTGCTGCCGTTGTCGCAGAACACGGCGCTGTTCTCGCTGCTCGGTACCACGTACGGCGGCAACGGCAAGAGCAACTTCGCGTTGCCCGACCTCCAGGGACGCGCGCCGATGCATCCGGGTCAGGGTCCGGGTCTGTCGCTGCACGATCTCGGCGAGACCGGTGGAAGTGAAACGGTGACGCTGCTGGAGTCCGAGATGCCCGCGCACGCGCACGGACTGCTCGCCTCGGCCGCGCCTGGCAACAGCCGAGCGGCCGCCGGCAACGTTCTAGCGCGGTCGACCGGCGGAAACGTGTACCTTGCACCGGCCGGAGCGCCGCTCGTGGGAATGTCGCCGCAGGCGCTGGCCCCCGCCGGCGGGGACCAGCCCCACAACAACCTCCAGCCCTACCTCACATTTTATTTCTGCATCGCGTTGCAAGGTGTGTTCCCGCCGCGCGGGTGAACGCGACGGGGCCATCGACGACCACGCAGGGGGTCAGTATGGACAGACGCAAGTTCCTGAAAGCGGGCGCCGCGGGATCCGCCGTGGTGATCGCGGACGGCGCGCTCGCCGGCACGGTGTACACCGAGCCGATGCGGTTCGCGCTCGGTTATCACTCCGGGCTCGACGACGGGTTCTGGATGAACGCGCGGATGCGCGCGTTCGAGGACGTGCAGAAGCGCATCAAGCTGATGCTGCTCGGCGTGCAGGCCGCCACGGCCGGCGAGCGCGCGCATCCGGTCGCCGCGTTCGATCTCGAGCTGCTCTACAAGGTCGAGGGCTCGCGCGACGGCGTGCTGCCGTATCGCTGGGCGCGTCTCTCGCGCAACAGCGGCCTCAATGTCAGCAAGGGCATCACTCACGAGCTCGAGCCCGACCAGGTCGAGGGCGTGCGCGTGCGCTACGAGCTTCGCGCGGCGCGTGCCGGCCAGCCGAGCGAGGGGTTCGAAGAAACGCTGGCGTTCACGGACGCGCTCGTGCCGATGCTGACGCCCGGCTTCTACGCGATCGTCGGACCGTCGGCCGCGACGATGAGCCCGCCGCCGTGGTCCGCGCTCGCCGCGCCAGGCTCGGGTCCGTGCGCGGTCAGCCGCTGCGACGGCAAGAAGCCGGACTTCGACGCGGTGCTGATCGCCGTCGAGCCGGCGTAGCGACCGCTTGCGCGCGTTCGTCGAGCCGTACGCCGCGCGTCCGGCCGGGATTTCGTTTCGCGCGGCGGCCGATTCCGATCGCGCATTTCTCTGCGCGCTGTACGCCGCGACGCGCCGCGACGAGCTCGCGCCGGTGCCGTGGCCGGACGATGCCAAGCAGGCGTTTCTCGCCGAGCAGTTCGAGCTGCAGGATCGGCACTATCGCGCGAACTATCCGGGCGCGGATCTGCTAGTCATCGAGCGCGACGCGGTGCCTGTCGGGCGCGTCTACGTCTACCGCTCGCCGGGCGAGATCCGGTTGATGGACATCGTGCTGCTGGAAACCGAGCGCGGTCGCGGGCTCGGGAGCGCGTTGCTCGCGGAGCTGCTCGACGAGGCGCGTGCGACGCGCGCGTCGATCACGCTGCACGTCGAGCCGGACAATCCGGCGCAGCGGCTGTATGCGCGGCTCGGGTTTCGGTTGATCGAAGACCGCGGGGTTTATCACTTCCTCGGGTGGTCCCCCTAGCAGGCTGTTGAGAAGCACCCCTACGCGCCGCTCCAAGCATCGTGGTCAGGCGGGTCGAGGCATGGACGTTTCGCCGAACAAGCAGTGATTTCCAACTTTCAAGCGGAGTTATCCCAC
>Ga0187892_10005188_pt1 | contig 20789 bp, 18 predicted proteins | sample MA1701073metaG_FD_139345 | JGI IMG/M metagenome (GOLD analysis project Ga0187892, IMG submission 139345) | Bio-ooze microbial communities from a basaltic lava cave in the Kipuka Kanohina Cave System on the Island of Hawaii, USA - MA170107-3 metaG ... | reverse complement strand
CGACTGCCGACCCCGTAGGAACAGGAGGGTTGACGTCAGGTGACAAACGCCCTCGCCTACTGCCGCCGCGAATCAGAGTGATGCACTACCCGAAAACACGAGCAAGGACCGTGAACGAGCGCGCAGCCGGCCACGGCTGGCGGGCCGGCAACTCACATCCCGGGAGTATTGGCTGCGGACGCGAAGCGAGTCAGCTCGAGCTCCTGCGGCAGTCCGGCGCTCATCATCTTCATCATGTCGTCCAGCGGAATGCCCGTGGCGTCGGCAATTCGGTCGACGACGTTGAAGGCGCCAATGACAGCGCACGTATCGACGAAACTCGCTGGTGACAGCACAGCGCGCAGTGCCACACGTTCTCGCTTCAGCGCGTCCTCATCGCTCCCCATCACGGCTTCCGCAAAGCTGAGTAAACGGGCGCCATGTTCAACGCCGGCGTCCGAGTCGACACCGCCATTGACGGCCGCGAGATCCACCGTCGTTCCGTTCAGCTGACTGCTCGCACGGAGCAGTGTGGTGTGCGCCGTCGTTCAGTAGAAGCACTGGTTGAGCGCCGAGACACGTGCCGCGACCAGCTCCATCTGCATGCGGTCCAACGATCGCCGCGCACTCGGATCAGGGATCTGCTCGAGCGGCACGTAGTGCGCATTCGACGAGCGCCACAATGCACGCACCTCGTCCGGCACCAGGCTCAGCGCGCGCACGACGTTTGGGACCATCGGCGTGGCAGGATAGAGATCCGCTTCCGGACCCGTCGCGTCTTCCGCAGCAATGAGTGGCACCCACGCGGTACCACCCTTGGCCGAGGCTGGCCGCCGGCGCGACGGTTCGCCCGGCAGTGGGGGCGGTAACCGTACCGGCGCGACACCCAAGGCGCATCCGACGAAATCGATGCCGGCGCTGAGCGCAACGACGGCAACCAACTCCACGTATTCCCCGTCACTCAACTGACCCGCGCCGACAATGCTGTCGAACCAGCTCCGCGACAGCCTGGCTGGATCGGTGCGCACGCGATGGACGACTTCCACGGCCGCGGGCGGCAGGAGTCCGAGCGAATCGTGCTCCCCCTGCACATGCGCAGGAGAGAGCGCGGCCTTGCGGTCCTGACAGAGGCGACAGCCGAGTGATCGCCGCGCCTCTTCGACCATGGCGATGCGCTGCGCTCCGGTCCACCAGGTCCCAGCGGCACGTATGTGCTCGAGGAGGTCGCGATGCGCCTCCAGCAGGTCTGCCCGGACCTCAACTCCCGCTGCGGAGTAGTCGATTGCTTCCATGGTCTGGACTAGGCGGTCTGATCAGTCGAAGCATAGTCCTCTGCTGACGATCATGGAAGGACCGCAGCCCATCAATCGCGGTTGACGATCGTTTGTCGCTCAGCCTACTGTGGATCACTAGTCACGAATCGTGAGAGTCGGGTCGCGCACGGCCGCACCGAATTGCGTGCCTCCGTCACCGGCTCATCGGGGCTTCAACGGAGGTTCTGTATGTCGACACTGAACCGAATGGTGTGCTGCGCTCTCGCAGCCATTTTCGCCGCCTCCGTGGTGGACGCCCAGGCGCCAGCGGCTGCGGCCGGCGACGACAATGCAAGCGTGGCTGGGCAACTGAAGCCTGGCGAGGTACTCGGGCCCGATAATTGGCAGCAAGCCGAAGGCTTACTGCCACCCGAGATTCTGAAGCACTACAAGAACGGCGAATACGTCAACAAGATCTACGATTGGCCCGTTGGCAAGTTTAAATGGGATAAGGAGTTCCTCGAATCCACCGAAAGGAACGCCGGCCAACTCGACGTCGACGCGCGCGGCACGATCGTCGAGAAGGGCAGCGGCAAACAGCCGCCCTTCATCCTCGGCTACCCGTTCCCCATCATCGACCCCAACGATCCCAACGCCGGTATCAAGATCTTCTGGAACTACATCTACAACTTTTGGGTCAATGGAAATGTTCACGCCCAGGCGCAGCTCAATTGGGTGAACCCAACCGGTCTCGACCGTCGCACCACGCAAGATGTGCACTTCAGTTTCTATGACGGTCAGCTCGAACGGTACCGCCCACAAAACCCGCAAAACTACAGCATGCAGTTCCTGGCGACCGCCATGACGCCGACCGATCTGTATGGAACGACCGCGCTCACCTGGCGCTACCGCGACTCCGACAAGCGCGACTCGAACTGGGTCTACGTTCCCGCTTTGCGCCGCGTCCGTGCGGTGAGCCCGGCGAATCGCTCCGACGGCTTTCTGGGCTCGGACATGAGCCAGGACGATGGCCCGTTCTTTGACGGCAAACCGGAGGACTTCACCTGGAAGCTCGTCGGCGAACGGGAGCAATATCGGCTCATCGATCCACTCAGCTTGGAGGGCCAGTCGAATGCCAAGTGGCTCCCGGGTGGTGGCTGGCGCGCGCAGTGGCCCTCCGGGATGAAGACCCTCGGCTACGAGGAGCCGACCTGGAAGGGCTATGGGTGGGCGCCGATCTCCTTTGGGTTGGCCAAGCGTAAGTTCTGGGTGGTCGAGGCGACGCCGAAGGACAAATATTACCTCTACGGTCGCATCGAACTGTACATCGACAAGGAAACCTTCCAAGGCGCCTGGAACCGCAAGTTCGCCTGGTCAGGCGAGCTTCTGAACACGCTGCAGGTCGCGGCGTTTCAAAATCACAAGCGCACCCGCCCCGATGGCGTCGACGACATCGTCCTCGGCTCCAACATGGCGTATCAGTGTGCCGAGAATATCAAGATGAATCGGGCCACGACCGCCGGAACGCTCGCGCCTTTGAACAATCCCGCCAGCGACGTGCGCGTCTCTTACGACCCGGCGTTCTTTGATATGAGCACGCTGTCGCGGTTTGGGAAGTAGGACCGCCGTGACGGCCTGAGGGCCTAAGGGTTGAATGACTTGAGCTCTATTCCCGCAAGCCCTCACGCCCTCAAGCCCTCAAGCCCCAGATGTGTCAGGACGGCTTCCGCCGGCGTCACCGTGCTGATCAGCGGCAAGATGTTCTCGACCGAGAACCGGTGCCACTCATCAGGAAAGCTGGCACAGCAGTCCTCGATCACCACCACATCAAATCCTCGGTTGACCGAGGCGCGTACGATTCCTTCGACCGCCAGGTTGGTGGACACACCCGCCATAAGCATCGTCGTCCGCTCGAGTCGGCGCAGCACACCATAGAGCTGCGTGCCGTACGAGCCATCGATGCCGACGGTGCGCTCCAGTACGAAGTCCTCCGGGCTCGGCGCCAAAGCGTCGTGCGTTTGCACGCCCCAGGTGCCCTCAACGAGCGTGGGCTCGCGTTGCGACAGTTTGTGGAGGCGCGTGTTTGGTCGCGGAAACCCCGGCTTCAGGCAGAAGTTGATATAGAGGATCGGCACGCCCCGGGTGCGCGCCGCCGCAACCAGCGCCACGAGTTTCGGAATGACGCCGCGCTTCTCCACCTGCTGCGCCAACACCCCCCGCATGCCGCGCTTGCCGATGTTGGAGGCGTGCACAATGTCGTTTTGCATTTCGACGATGCACAGCGCCGCATGATCGACGTCGAACACGAGATCGGCCATCAGGTATGGAACCGGGTCGCCATCTTGTGGGTTATTGAAACACGCCGTCCTTTTCGAGCGCCTCGTACTCTGCTGCAGGCATACCCAGCAGCTCGCGAAAGACGTAGCCGGTATGCTCACCCAGGCACGGTGCGGGCATACGGATTTCCTCGGGAGTTCGCGAGAAGCGCATGCCGTTGGTCTCCACCAAGTGCGGACCAATCACCGGGTGTCGCACTTCACGGAAGTGACGGCGGTGTGCCAGTTGCGGGTCGCGCACCAGGTCCTCGAAGTTCTCGACTACCCCCGCCTCGACGTTCGCACCTTGCAACACCCGCATGACGTCCTCGGGCGAGCGATTCCGCGTCCAGCCCGCGACCCGCTCCTCCAACGTGTCTACATGATCAAGCCGTCCGGCCATCGTGGCGAAGCGGGCGTCGGCGGTCCATGCTTCGCCGACGACCCCCGCGAAGCGTTGCCACTCGTCATCGTCGTGCACGGCAATGACCACCCAGCGATCATCGTCGCCATCGGTTGCCGCACAGCGAAATGCACCGTGCGGCGCGGCATGCCGGGAACGGTTGCCGCGGCGGCCGAGCACCTCGCCGGTGGCGCCATAGGTCAGAATGTTCTCACTGAGGCACGTCACGCCGCCTTCGACCTGCGCCAGATCAATGTACTGACCCTTGCCCGTCTTGCGGCGGTGAATCAGCGCCGAGGCCACCAGCAGCGCGACGAGCCGCGGCGAGAGCGAATCGGTGATGGTACCGTACGGCCCCAACGGCTCGCGATCCGACCACCCCGTGAGGTGGTTGAAGCCCGAGATCGCCGAACCTTGACCGCCGAACCCGGGGTAGTTGCGGTCGGGACCGGTCTGCCCATTGAGGCAAGTGCTGATCATGACGAGGTCCGGCTTGAGCGCGCTGAGCGACGGGTAGTCGAGGCCCCACTTGGCCATGGCCTTCGGCGCGAAGTTCTCGGCGACGACGTCTGCCCACTGCACCAGGCGGCGCGCCAGCTCCGGACCTTTCGGATGATTCATGTTCAACGCGATCCCGTACTTGTTGGGATTCACCATCGCGAACATGTGGCTGGCGTCGAAGCCGCCCTCGGCCCCTGGGGTATAGCGGAGGAGTCGAATGAAGTCGGGACGCTGCTTCGATTCGACCCGCACCACACTGGCGCCGTGATCGGCAAAGTAGCGCGTGCCGAACGGTCCGGCCGCACCACCACCGAACTCCAAGACTTTCAAGCCGCTGAATAACGCCGCCATTAGACGATTCCCTCGCTGCGGAGGGTGCCGAGTCTCGCAGCATCGATACCGAGCTCGCCGTACACGACAGTGTTGTGTTCGCCAAGACGCGGTGCTTTGCGAGTGACACCGATGCCGCCAGCCGTCGAGCGGGCGAATGCGCCTGGGTATTTGAGCGACACACCCCACTCCTCATGGTTGATGTCGATGAAAAACTCGCGTGCCGCGAGCTGACGTGAGCCCACGATCTCGCGCGCCGTATTCGCCGGCGCCAACATCAAGTTGCGGTCGCACGCGGCTGCAAACAACTCATCCATCGTCTTGGTGCGGAAGAAGGCCCCGAGCGCCGCTTCGATGTCATCGACCTCGGCCTGCGTGACGAGGTTGTGATTGTATTTCGTCCAATCGCGCTGCGTGAGTGCCGGCGTCGCCATGCCCTGCTCGTCGATGTACCGCACCATCGCAATGATTCCCGGAATGCGGGCCGGTCCACCGCGCAGCGCGAACGACACGAATCCGTCCTTGCAAGGCCACAGCTCGTGGAAGAACGCCGAACCGCCGCGGAAGCCCCCGCCCACGCGCCCTCCTTTGAAACCGGTCAGCGGAAACTGCGTGGGGCTGGTCATGTTGGGCATCAGCATGACTTCTTGCAGCGACACATCTACCAGCTGACCTTCGCCGCTCACCTCACGTCCCCACAGACCGAAGGCCACCCCCACGGCGGCTTCGATGCCTCCGTGGTAGTAGGCAACCGGTAGCGTGCAGCGAACGGGCGGCCGCTCGGGGTTGCCGGTGGGATACATGTTGCCGCCCATCGCCACCGCCGTGAGGTCGGAGCCGCGATAGTCACGGTACGGACCGGTTTGGCCGAACGGACTGATACTGCACAGCACCAGGTGTCGATTGATGGCGCGCAGCGTGTCATAGTCGAGCCGCCGCGCCGCTAGCGACCGCGGCCCGGTGGGTCCTGCCGACTCGATGACCGCATCCGCCGTCTTGCACAGTTCGAGGAACATGTCGCGTCCGCGGGGATGGTCAAGGTCTAGCGTGATGCCGCGCTTGCTCGTGTTGAGCGCCAACCACACCACGGAGCGCTCCACGTCGGCGATGCCGCCAACGAACGGACCGCGTCGGCGCGCCGCATCGCCAGCCGGCGGCTCGACCTTGATCACGTCGGCGCCGAGCTCAGCCAGCAACTTGCCGGCGAGAAAGCCGGGCTCCCCGGTCAAATCGAGGATGCGATAGCCCTGGAGATTGCCCTCACCGTGTTCCATTTCGTCGCTCCGTCACGCCGCGACTGCGTAGCGGCGCGGAGGCTAACAACCGGGTGTGATTGGCGCAAGGCCGTCTTCTATTTGCAGAACTCCATGGCGGGCATCGGCAGGGGCACGGGCTGGGAAAAATTGCGTGCAGAGCCACCTGACCTCCACAGTCCTTCGAGGTTTGCGCCGTAAGCTCGAGCCTGTTGCTTCTCGAGCTCGTTGAGCGACGTCTCGGTACGTGGCGTTTGCGTATCGCACACTACCTCGAACACAGGATTTCGTACTCTTGCAGCAAGCCGCGCCCCAGTTGCTCCCAGGTGAGCTGGTGCAGCGCCACACGATCCGGCTTCAGGTCAGCAAGCGAGCCGTGCAACGCACGGGCAAACTCGGACCGCGGTACGATCCGCACACCTGCGGGCACATCACGCAAGCCGCGGCTGCCAACCACTGTGCTAACCACCGGTAGCCCGGCGGCAAGATATTCGAGCAGCTTGACACTCGACCCAGACCCGTAATCGACGGGGTTCACGGCAACGTCGGCTGCCGCGAAGTAGGGGCGCAAATCTTCGACGAAGCCGAAGAAGCGCGCCCTCCGGTCGGTTCTGTGCGCCCCACCTCCCCCGCTCCGACCGACGACGAGCAGACGCGCGCTCCGCTCGAGCTGCGGCAGTACCTCGCTCATCAGGAAGGCGACCGCCTCGCGGTTGTGCGAGGCATCGCCGCCCAGAAACAGGATGGCTCGATCATCTGGACCAAGCCCCAATGCGGCACGGCTTCGTTCCCGCAGGAGGGCGCGATCGAACTGCAAGAGGCTCGTGTGGCAGCCGTTGGGCACGACCACACTCCGCTGCGGACTCCCGTATAGCTCTCGCAGCCGACCCGCGTCGCCTTCAGCGCAGGTGACCACCAGATCACTGCGCTCTACCGCCAGCCGCTCGAGCTGTTCCACGCGTTTGAGCGACGTACGCCTAAGCAAATGCCGCCCGGTGTCGTTCACGCAGTAATCCCTTTCGACGTTGTGAGCCGAGTAGACCACCTTTGCACGGCCGGAGAGGCGCGTCATCCAGCGCGCCTGCGCGCAGAACTCGAACTGAACGATGTCGTAGTCCGCGAAGCTCCGCAGATACCTTCGCGGCAGCGGCTGCAGCGACAACAGCGCCAGCGGCGCTGCCAGCCACTCGAGAGTCAATGGCAGGAAATTCGCCGCGAGGAAGTGCGAGTGACAGGTGAAGGCGTTCGCGACGCGGCCGTTTCGCGGCTGGCCGGGATACCACGGACAAGCCAGCACAACGCTGGCACCAGCGCGTCCGAGCCCCTCGGCGAGCCCTGCGGCTCGCACCCGGCCACCGTGAATGGGCGGCAGGATAGGATACGGCGAGAGGATGAGGATCCTCATAGGCCGACTTCAGTGGAAGAACGCCCCTCGCGTCGACTCACGAGCTCGCCGTAGACCGCCAGCATACGGTCGAGATGCCGCTCTTCCGTCAGCTCGGCGAGTGCCCGCCGCCGCCCCGCAGCCCCCATTCCTTCGGCGAGGGCACGGTCGCCGAGCACCCGCGCCAGGCCTTGCGCGAGCGCAGTGGGATCGCCGGGAGCAACCAGGTATCCCGTCTCACCGTCGATGATCTGCTCCGTCAAGCCGCCGCTCCGACTCGCCACCGTCGCCGTCCCGCGCATCATCGCTTCGGCTGCCACCAAACCGAACGGCTCCTCCCACCGCGACGGTACAGCCTGAACCCAGGCGGATGCGAGCGCGGCCTCGACGGCGCCGCGCTCGAGATGGCCGAGAAAGTCGACGGCTTGCTCAATGCGTAGCGCCTGGGCGAGAGCCGTCAGCCGTCCTCGTTCGGGACCGTCGCCCACCACGACAAGCTTCGTGGCTGGCTGTTGTCGCAGCAACAACACCATCGCGTGCAGCAACACATCCACCCCCTTCTTGCTCACCAAACGACCGGCAAAGCCGACGACCGGTTGCTCACCCAACGGCGGGCGCTGGGCTCGCAACGCAACGCCATTCGGCACCCAGCCGTCGACCTGTACGCCTTCCGCCTGCAAGCGCTCCGCGACCCATCGGCTGTTCGCAATGATGCGGTCGAAGGCGCTGAGATCGGTCAGATAGCGTTGGACAGCAGCGCGCGCCACGCCGAGCCACGGCAGGCAACCATTGCGCCGACATACGGTGCCCTGACGCTCCCGGCACGCCGCGCCGCTCGGGAGTGTCTTGGTGTTGAGCGGACAGATGAGCTCGTAGTTCACCACGTGCAGCAGGCTCGGAAACGGACGCAACAGCGGCAGGATGAGTGGTGAGAGCTGCGTGAGGAACATCTTCACGTGGACCAGGTCGGGCCGGAAGCTGTCCAGGACGCGGCGTAAACGCCAAGGGGCGTGCGGGTTGACGGCCTGCAACACCCTGCGCAGCGGCGAGAGCGTGCCAAAGCAAGTCGCATCGGCACGCACCGGCAACGGTAGCGGTCGGGCGGTGCTGGTAAAGAGCAACGCCTGATGGCCACGCGCGCGCAGACCCTCGCAGATCGTCCAAGCCATCACCTCAGCGCCACCACTCAAGGTACCGTAGTCGTGGACGACGAGAACGCGCACGCGTGCCGATCCTACTCCGCGAAGCGCGCGCTGTCAGCCGCACACAGGTAAGGGTGACGGTCGAGGTCATAGCGCCCGGCACGCTCGGCGCTGTTGCCGGCGCCGAGCGCAAAGCCAAGTGCCTGACCAAAGGCATCGATCACGAGAGCCACCGCCAGCAATGGAGCGATCCGTGGAAATTGATGCCGCTGGGGATGAATGCGCAATCGGGGCCACAACGCGCGGAGCCTGAGAAGCGGGAAACTGGGACTTCCGACCACATAAAGGGCGCGGCGCGAGAGTGACCAGCCGCCAGTGCGCCAGCGTGTTGCCGCCGAGGCGCGCGCCGACAGCAGGCGCAACGTCAGGGTTGGCCAAATCCGCGACGTGTTGAGATGCTGCAGCCGCGCCTGGGGTTCGAGGTAGAAGCGGCCGCCGCAACCGCGCAGCTCTTCCAACAATCCGCCGTCGCGCGCCAGGACGTTTGGCAGGCGATCACCAAAAGGCGTCAGCACGGCACGCTTGAACGTCGAGTTGTTGCGCGACACGCGCATCACTTCGCCTCCCGGCGCCGTCTCGTCATCGAAGGCGTAGCTGAAAAAATGCTCAACCCAACTTGTGGCGGTTGCCGGATTGGCGTTGCGGACGATGCTCCCCACCGCCGCCCACGGACCCTGGTGGGCACGCAAGATTGCGCCCGCCCATCCCGGCTCGGGGTAGACGTGGTTCTCGAGCAGCGCAACGATGGGAGCGGTGGCCGCCGCCACGCCGATCGCGAGGGCGCGTTCCGCCTCCCGAATCGGCCCGCCCGCGAATGTGTGGCAACTGGCAAAGCCAGCAACAGCGTCGGGCTCGAGATCTCGGAATGATGTCGGGTCGGGCCCCACAAGTAACAACTCGATGCGGGCGCGTTCGTCCTGCTCGTGGAGGTGACGTACGGTGCGTCGTAATGTCGCGAAGCGGTCCGCCGTGACCAGAACCACCGTGAGCGCGGGTGCGTCCGAGCTCATGGCTCGACCTCGCGAGGTTGGGCCGCAGCGCCCGCGCCGGTGGGTGCAGACGACGCCCGCACGGACCGCCGTCCCAAGTTGTAGAACCCGACACCAAGAACCAGCATCGCGACGAGCAACGCTGTCTCCGCGGCAGAGAGATGGTGCACCCGAACCGTCTCTCGCAAGATCCGCAAACGGTCAGCGTGACGCAGGACAGGCGCTGGCACGACTTCGGCGTACTGGCGTGCACTGCGGCCGTAGATGAATGCCTTTCGGAAGTAGACGTGCGCGGCGGTGATCTCCAAGTGATCGACGACGGCGTTGGGCACGTAGCGCACCGCTCCTGTTCCGTAGAGTGACACGACACGGTGCACGAAGATCATGTCGGCGCCGCGCGGCCGTTCGTCGAAGGGGCCGACGCGCCGGAAGAGCTCCCGACGCGCGATGAGGTTATTGGTGTGGCCGAAGTACAGCGTCGCATCCCCGCTCGTCATGACGAAAGCCTCTTTACAGTGTCCGTACGCACCGAGGAGGCGCACCGCAAGCGATGCGCCCGCCGGACGGTCTCGACCCATGGCCACCATCGCGCGCTCGTCGCGCATCGCCTCCGTGAGTTGACGGAGCCAGTCGGCGCGGGCTACGCAGTCGGCATCGGTGAACGCAATCAGCTCACCGGATGCTGCCTGCAGCCCGCGGTTCCGCGCCGCATAGGCGCTCTGACGCGTCTCCGAGAATAGTCGCACTGCGGGATAGCGGCGCGCGAGGGCGCCTGACGCATCGGTCGAATTGTTGTCTACGGCGATGATCTCGTAGCCACCCGCAGGCTCATCTTGCTGCAGCAACGCTTCGAGGCAACGCGGGAGGCTGGCCGCGGCGTTGAAGAAAGGGACGATGACCGATACGGCGGTCACGCTTTTCCTCCGAGCGCCGACGGTGTACGCAGCTGCGACGACGTCGCTGCACTCGTCTCCGCCGCGAGTGTCATACATCGCCCGCTAGATGCCGCCCGCTCCGCCGCCGCGACGACGGCGAGACTGCGCAGGCCGTCGTCAAGGTTGGGCGCCGCCGCGCAATTGTTTTGCACGGCGCGCGCAAAGGCGGCGAATGCCAACGCATAGCTGCGCTCCGGCGGAGGCGACACCACATCACGCAGCGTCCGCGGCAGGGCTGCCAGGGTTGCGGCCGAGGCGCGCAGCCGTGCCAGCCGACGAAAGTCCCGATGGGCCGGCACGAAGCGCAGACGAGACGATCGGTAGCGGTCGAACACCAGGGCGCCACGCGAGCCGTAAACCTCGATGCGGTCCTCCTCGATTGCGCTGAGCGAGGTAAAGATCGTCACCAGCGGCCCGTCCGCAAGTCGCAAGTCAATCGACGCGGTATCGTTCTCGCTTTCGATCGAGCGCAACGCAGCGCCAACCTCGACGACCTCCTGGTCGAACAGGAACCGCGCCAAGTCAACGTGATGACTCGCCAACTCCATCGGCGCCCCACCGCCAGTGGAACGCTGACGCTTCCATTCCGGCTGGGCACGCGTCGCGCCACAGAACACGGTGCGGACGCCAACGATCTCGCCGAGGACTCCATTGCGCAGTGCCTCGCGGAGCTGCACCACCAGCGGGTGGAACCGGAAATTGAACCCGATCTGTCCCTGTGTGCCCGCCAGACGCCACGCCGCGACGATGCGCGTCGCGTCATCGACCGTCGTCGCGATCGGCTTCTCCAAGTATACGTGCAAACCTCGCTCGAATGCTGCGATGGCCGCCTTCGCGTGCAGGAAAGGCGGCACACAGATCACCACCGCTTCGAGACCGCCGTGCTCGAGCAGCTCCCCGTAGTCAGTGAACCATCGAGCGTCGGGGACGCCCCGTCTGGCATCCTGCAGGCGGGTGACGTCGGTTTCCGCCAGCGCTGCGACCACGACCCCGTCGAGCCGGACGAGGGTCGGCAAATGCACGCGTTCGACGATTCGACCGCAGCCGATCAATCCAATCCGCAGCTGCTGCATGGCGCGGAGCATACAACAAGTCCCCGCCAGAGCGGTACGGACGGCCTCGTCAGAAAGGCACGCGCACGGGCACGATGAACTGAATTGGTGAGCAACGCCCCCGGAAATTGCTCACAACGCATCGCGTCGGAGAAGGGGTTCATGCAAGTCGTTCTCCGCGATCTGTGTGCGGTGTTCCGTGCTCCGACCCATTCGACTGTCTCTGGAGGATCGCTCCGATCGGCTCGCCATCGACGGCGGTTAGTGACACGCCCAACAATGCCGCGACTGTCGGTGCGAAATCCATCACCGATACGGGGGCGATGCGGCGACCCGCTGGGATGCCGGGACCCTGCACCCAGAAGAATCCCTCCGGCTTGTGGTCGCCGCTGCGAACGCCGCGAAACTCCTTTGCGATGGTGCCGATCCGGGGTGACGACACGCGTGAAATGCGCGCCTCGCGATTCCACTCCACGAAGAAATCCGGCAAGTCGTCGAGCCGTTCCCCCGCGTACAGGTCGGCGGCACGGACGAGGTTGCGAACGACTGGTTGGCCGGTGTCGAGGTTGACCAGCTCGAGCAATTCACGACGCAGCTCCACGAACAGTGCGTCACACTCTTCCCCCCGGCGGACCCGGCCGCGTGGCTCACGGCCGACGAGGTTGATGCGAATGCCCCCGTGCACGGAGTTGTTGGGGACTGCAAAGCACCGTTGATGATCGACCGGTGACCGCATTTGTGGCCGCGGGCGCCCTGGAATCCGCTGGCGCAGGACACGCCACACCCTCCGGTAGGTGACACCCGCCCGTCGCGTCCAGGTCTGTGGTTCCGGGTCCAGGCGTTCCAGGATCTCGTCGAGCATGAATGTGGCGTCGTAGTGCGGCCCCATTCCATGGCTGGCCAACACGAACACCGTGGTGTCCTGCCCCGTCGTACCCAACAGCTCGGCGACCGCCGCGTCCAGCGCCACGTAGACCTCCTTGATGGGATCGCCCACCGCCTCCGCCAGGGCCGGATCATGAGAGGGGTGTGTGTCGTCGTGCAGCGCCCAGCATTGGTGCCCCACACAGTGGCTTTCCGCAAACACTGCCATGAGCAGGTCCCAGGCTTCCTGACTTAGCAGCTCCTTACACATGGTCGTCTTCGTCCGGATACGCGACTTGAGGTTGCCGCAGAACGCTTCGATTCCCGCCGCGGTCCGCTTGATCTCGTTGCAGTCGCCTACCGGGTCTGATCCGAAGCGGTCGGTCAACGTAGTCGCCAATGATGACGGCCAGGTTTGGAAGGGCGCGCCCGGGTCGGGGTCGTGGGTTCCCCAGTCCATCAACTGAATCCCGTTGAGGTCTCTTGCCAGAGGACTCTTGGGAACGTCGAAGATGGCGACGCGGCGGCCGGCCGCGCTCAGAGCACTCCAGAAGGGGTGCCGCTTAAGATCGGTCGTCAAAAAGCGCGGCGTATCGTATGTTCCGGTGACGAGTTGCTCATAGCAGTAGCGCCCATGCCGGGCTGCTGATACGCCGGTGAAGAACGACGGCCAGGTCGCGCCCACGTACAGACCCGGAGGGTTGCGCGTCACCCCGCAGGCACCGCGTTCCGTCAGGGATCGGAACGTCGGCAGAATGCCGGCGCTCGCCCACTGCATGATGAGATCGTGATCCATCGCATCGAGAGCCAGGAACAGTACCTTGGGGGAAGCAGTATTCATTGGCATTTCGGAGGCACCTCTGCTGCCATACCGTTGCGGGCGCGCGCAAGTCGCCACGATTCGTACAGTCGCCCACTCAGCCGCGCAACTCCTGCCAGGTGCCGGGGCCAATCCGTGGGCCGGCGCGACGCCTCGATGAGGCCGTTCAACCCTCCTCGCCAGAGACGCGAGGGCAAGCGCAGGCCGCACACCTCATCGAGGCGCACTGCGCTACGGCCGCTGCCATGGTGATAGCTCCAAAGGTATCTGAGGTTCGCCCGGTTCGCTGGGATGTAGTGAGCGATGACCGCGCCGGGAACCCAGACACCCCGCACGCCGAGGCGCTCGAGAGCCAGGAAGAGGCTCGTCTCGGAATCCCGTAGTTGTGCGTCGCCCTTGCGGCCCACGCGTTCGTCGAATGATGCCAGCGTAAACACCTCACGACGCATCGCCATGTTCAGACCGTACGGAAACTCGCCCCTGCTGAATTCGCGGCTGACAGGTCCGATGTCGAGGGCGCACAACATGCCGGCCAGGGCGCTCTGGTTGCGCCTCACCCACCGTGGCACAGCGGCAGCGAACCACGGGCGAACGAGGCCGCCGAAGTATTGGGCCGCCGGCCAGCTCTGCGCCGCGTCGAGGTAGGCGCTCATCCATTTCGAATCTACGGCAACATCATCGTCCGTAAAGAGGAGCAGTTGCCCGGTGGAAGCGCGGACCGCAGTGTTGCGCGCCTTCGACAATCCGACCTCGGGCTCGAACACGCCGCGAAGCGGCAACAGCCCGCGAAACCTGTCGATCACCGCGCCCGTGGCATCGGAGCTGTTGTTATTGATCACCACAAGCTCCCAGGCGTGATCGGCGGGAACCTCCAGCGCGCGGAGACTCTCCAGCGTGCTGCGGAGCAGCTCGCAGCGGTTCCACGTACAGATCACCACTGTCACGCGCATGAGTCGTCCGAGAACCCGCCAGCCTTACCCTCGAACCCAACGCCTGCCCAATGACGGTGAGCCCCAGGCGTGCCTTCAAGGAGCTGATCCTTTGCACGCGTCCGTCAAGGTGCAAGGTGTTTGGACTATATCGAATAGGTCACGTGACTCAAGGATGACCAAAGGACCACAGCTGGTAAACCGCAACGGCAGCGCCGTAGCGCCCGATCGGCTTGCTCCTGCGGTACCAGTACCTTCACCCAGCGCAGCGCCGACGAATAGCTCCAGTCGATTCCGATTGTATAGTGATCTCGGAGCTAGGCTGTGAGGCCTTCAGCCTCGATCCGGCCCTTCGCCAGCCAGGCCGTCGCTAGATCTCTGAACGCGGCAACGTTTACGAGTGAAATGATTTCGAGGGGAGGTGGCGGCGCCAGCTCTGCAACGAGATCCACACCGCACTCATTGCAGCGCGTGATGCCGTCGCGGTATTCCGCACCACACTCCGCGCAGAACACGCTTCCTCTACGACCTGCCTATAACGCGAAATGCGGCATGACTCCCGGGCAAACAAGCGCATGCCTTCTATGGATGGAATGTCCATGAACTAGAGCATGAAGTGCGTTACCACGATCGATGTACCCCCGCCGGGGGCGACGGATGGCCTCCAGAGTGCCGATCAGGAGCTCCTTCTCGCAATGTTGCCTGCCGACGATCAACTCCCCTTGGGCTTCTGCGGTTGCGCCAGCTCCTCGTCGATGACTTCCTGGAACTTGTCGAACGGCTGCGCACCGGAGAGCATGCGACCGTTGATGAAGAAGGCCGGCGTGCCACTGACACCGACGGCGCTCCCGTCGGCCATGTCTTTGGCGACCGCATCCTTGAACTGCTGCTTGTCCAGGCATTCGTCGAACTTCTTCTGGTCGAGACCCGTCTCTTTCGCCATCGCCTTCAACTTCGCGGTCGAGAGATCCTCACTCGCGAACAGCTTCTTGTGATACTCCCAAAATTTGCCTTGGGCCTCGGCGCAACGCGCCGCTTCTGCAGCTTGCTGGGCGTGTTGATGAAACGAGAGCGGAAAGTCGCGGTGCACGAACTTCACCTTGTCGCCGTAGGTCGTGATTACCTGCTCCACCGTGGTCTCGGCTCGCTTGCAGTAGGGGCATTCGTAGTCGGAGAACGAAATGATCGTGACGGGCGCGTTCGCACCACCACGCGCCGCCCGGCCGCCGGTGCCGACCTCGACCACCGGCGGTCGCAACGCAATCTGCGCCTTGTACTTCTTGCGCAGCTGGTCGACGAGCTCCCCCTTGCGGACGGTCGCGTTCTGCTGTTTCAACACGTCGATGATGTAGGGCTTTGCCGTCTCGTAGGGTGCGTTGTTGAGCGCTTCCTTGTTCTCCTCGTAGACTTGCTTGATCTCTTCTTCGGTGGGGGCGGTGGTTTTCTTGACGATTTCCCGGTCCTCGAGCACTTCCACCGTGATACCGCGCGACTTGGCCTCCTGCTTCAACACTTCGTCGGCGATGATCTCATCCAACCCGTCCCGCAGGATCTCGTACCGCTGGTTGTCGATCTCGACGAGCCGCGGCTTCATGCGTACCTCGACCTCGTTAAGGGTGATGCTGCGCCCGCCGACTGTGGCCAGCGGTGCCTCGGCCAGACTCAACGCGGGCAATGCTGCGATCACCACGCTCCCAATGACAACTCCACGCATCGAACGTCTCCTTCTTGCAAGCCGCTTTGTTGGCTTCGAAACACTGCCCGGGCTCACAGCTTCTCGCACACCTATAGCGGAGAGATGGAGGGCATTTCAAAACCACCGCCATTCGGCCCGCGCCGGCCGGTAGTGCATGGCTCTGATTCGCGGCGGCAGTAGGCGAGGGCGTTTGTCGCCTGACGTCAACCCTCCGGTTCCCACGGGGTCGGCGGTCGGTATCGGGATCGGAATCGAAATTCATGTCGTTGCCCTCGGTTTCGATACCGATACCGACCCCGACCCCGCTGCCGAACTACCATTGGGTCGATGTGAGTCCGATTCGCACGAATCAAACTGATGCACCACCCGTCGGCCTGGCCGCCTTGACGAGATGAGTGAACAAGTGTTAACCGAAGTGGCATCACGATCCTTCTCGACGCGCAGCGCATCCACACATGAATTGGCCTCCCTCTCCCGACGACTTCGGCCGCGTTCGCGACGCGCTCGAGTGGGCGCATACCCATTCCCCGTACTATCGTCGGCTGTTTGATCTTTCCCACGTCTCACCGTCTGACATCGACAGCTACGCAGCCTTCCGGACACGGATACCGCGCACGGCAAAAGCCGACCTGGTCGCCGACCAGCGCGCCCATCCACCCTTTGGCACCTTCCTGGCGGTGCCACGCGGACGCTTCGCCTCGCTGCATACCTCTCCCGGACCGATCTTCATCCCACGCTTGGCCGAGGAGCGTGGCGGTACGCCAGTGCTGAAGGAAGCCATCAAGGCGATGGGCGTCCGGGCCGGAGAGGTCGCGCACGTGACCTTGTCCTATCACGTCATGCCAGGTGGCTTGCGCCTGCACCGCGCCTTCGAGGAAGCCGGCTGCTTGGTGATCAATGGCGGCACGGGGGCAAGCCGTCTGCAAGTCGAGGTTGCGCGCGCCTGGGGCGCAACGGTCTACGCCGGGACACCGAGTTTCTTGGCCAATCTCGGTGACACGGCTCGTGAGATGGGTATGGAGCCGCGCCGCGATCTGCAATACCGCGTCGGCTTTTCCACCGCGGAAGCGCTCACCCCCAAGCTCCGGCACGATCTGGAAGACATGTTTGGTATTGAGCTTTTCGATCATTGCGGCGAAGCCCAAATCGGTCCACTCGCCGGTGAATGCCGCGCGCACGACGGCATGCATCTGCACGCCCAGGATTTGTTCTGCGAGTTCCTCGATCCGGCGACTGGAGAGCCGGTGGGTGTCGGCGAAGTCGGCGAGATCGTCGCCACGCAGCTCGGGCCCCGGGCACTGCCGCTCATCCGCTACGCGCCCGGCGACGCGTTTCGGCTCCTGCCGGGCTCCTGTCCGTGCGGCGACCCGTCATTGCGCATCGTCTTCGTCGGTCAGGTCGGCGCCATCAGGAAGATCAAAGGCGTACTGATCCACCCTGCCCAAGTGCACCAAGTCACCAGTAGCTTTCCGGAGTTGGGTCGCTTTCAGATCATCGTCGATCAACCCGCCGGAACGCGCTACGATCGCGCCACCGTGCGCGCCGGGACGGTACGTGAACCCGCAGATGCCGCACTCCTCAAGCGGCAACTGGGCGAGCAGCTCAAGGCAACGGTGCTCATTCAAATGGACATCGAGCTGGTACCTGAGTCCGACGTACCTGAAGCAGCGGGAGCACCACGATTCGCGGAATGCGTTGTCGACCGACGCCACGCGGCGCCCGAATGAAGAGAGGTGATTCGATGAGTCCGTGGTTCTCGCCGTCCACATCGCTGCTGCCCCGCATTTCGACACGCTGCCCGGTTTGCGACGCCCTTCGTCACGGTGCGCCTCTCTTGGGACTCCCGCGCTCGGCGCACGGATCGCACCTCGGAGCTCCGGCACCGCCGGTCTTGCATTCGACATTTGTCCTGCATCACTGGCCATCACCCTCCGCACCTCCATCGTCCGACAAGAGGTCGCCGCAACGTGCCGCATGAATAGCGCTCCCGCCGACCGCCCCTACTACGACGCGGCCATCCAGACGATGCCGCGAGAGCAGGTGCAGGCTCTGCAGGCGCAGCGATTGGCTCGTCAACTCGATCGCATCTGGTCGGTGCCCGTCCCCTTCCTGCAGCGCAAGCTCGAAGGCGCAGGGCTACGCCGTGCGGATCTCCGCGGCCTCGATGACTTGCGCCACATTCCGACAACCATCAAGGCCGAGCTGCGCAGCAGCGAAGAAGCATGCCCTCCTTTTGGCGACTACCGCGGCGCGCCGGTGAGTCAGGCGGTGCGCCTCGGGGCTTCCACGGGAACCAGCGGTCGCCCAACGCTGATTCTATGGACTCGCAAGGATCTCGAGGTCGACTATGCCGCATCGTTTCGCGGCCGCTGGCGCTGGGGCCTGCGTCCGGGAATGAGCCTGGCCAATGCGCATCCATTCGGCATGAACGCCGGTGGGTGGCACTTCAGCCATGGCATTGAAGGGCTGGGCGCGCTCAACATCCCGTCGGGTCCGCCGGTGGGGGCCCAGCATGTGCAGGACGTGCTCGAGGTGTGGCGGCGACTGCGGCCCGACATGTACCGTCTCTTCGGCAACGTCGGCACCACCTACGCCGAGGCGGCGGCGAAACGCGGCCTCGATCCCACACGCGACCTGAATTTGACCGCCGCCGGTGACCATCCGGCGGAGCAGTACCTCATGGTCAGCTCCGGCCTCGAGGCCCTGCCGTTGCTCGGCAGTGCCTGTGAGGATCGCGACGGCGCGCACCTCGCCGAGGATTTAGCGATCGTCGAGGTCATCGATCGCCAGACTGGACGACCATGCGGCGACGGTGAGCGCGGCAATCTCGTCGTCACCGTTCTCGAAAAAGACAATTTTCTCCTGCGCTACGATCTCGAGGACATCGTGCGCTGGAACATGAAACCCTGTCCGTGTGGCGAGACGCATCGCCGACTGTTCTATGAGGGTCGTGTCCGTGACATCGTGACTGTAGGGGGGCATCAGGTGCTGCCGATCGACGTGGCGCTAGTCCTCTACGAATTTCCGGAAGTGTCGACACCCTCCGCCGAGTATCAGATCGTCCGGCGCACGCCGCCCAGCATGCGTTTGCCGATTCGGCTCGAGTATGACCCTGGTCGTCGTGTCGACACACACGCGCTCACGCAGCGTCTCGAACAGCGGTTTCGCGAGCGTCTCGACATTCCCATCGATCTGGACCTCGTCGTGCGTGGCACGGTCCCGCGATTTGCCTACAAGGCAGCGCGCGTGGTGGACGAGTGACCCAGGGTCAGCGTCTCCTCGCATACAGTCTTGGGCTCGCCCTCTGGGGTTGTAGTAGTAGCCAGCCGCCCGCACCGCAGACATTGGTGCTTGCCAGTGGTCCGGTTCTGTACTCCGGAACGCTGCAGGATCTCATGCCGCACCATGACGGCGATGAGCTCACCTTTCGTCTCGCCGGCGCCGGACCATTGGACGGCTTCTATATACAACGCGTGAGCGTTGCAGGGTCCGGAGACATCACGGTGACGCTCACCAAGGACAACTTAGCCATCGGCCACGTGAGCCTCCGGTCCGACGGAACCACGTTGTTCGTCCTGCGAGAGGAGATGCCGGGAAAGGGAGTGGCGCTCGTCTACGACACGCCACTCCCGTACGTGAGCGTCCCGTTGCGTGGCGGGGTGACGGAGGTGAACACGTCCTTGACCGTCCAGCGTGCATCGTCGGGGGAGACCGTCGCCACCGGGAAAATCGAGCAGCGCGTCGCGGTCACCGCCGCCCCCACGACGCCGCCGGCGCTGCGTTTCGAGCTGCGCACCGAGCGACGCATCTCATTCGGCGATCAGTCCACTCTCGGTCGCAGTGTCACGTGGTTGCAGCCTGGCATTGGCGCTGTGGTCTCGGAGAGCGCGAGCGACAACGGCGCAATCACACGCCAGGAATTGGTGTGTGCGTTCATCGACGGCAAGCAGATCGGCGATTGCAACGCGGCCACGGCGCCGCCGTCCACACCCTGAGTTGGCTATGCGTACCAAATGATGGAATCCGCTAGTTGGAACGGTCAAATCGCCGTCGAACGGCCTTGCGCCTCGCCAGTTGCGGCTGCAAGCGCAGCGGCCATTAGCCAAATGTGCCGATCAGTGGCGCGGCGACCAGCCGCGCCGAGGGAGGTCCGGGGTTGACGAACCCCTGCTCACGAGGCCATGTAGCTGCCATGTCCGCCGGCACCGCACCAACCCCGATCGCCCTTCGCACCTATGCCGACATTCCCCGCACCGGGCGCTGGGAAACGTTGCCGGCGCTGCTCGGCAGCAAGCGGCAGCGGATCAACATGCTCGCGCGCCTGCAACGCTTGTACACTGAGCGCGGTCCGGTGGTGGCGCAGAACGCCGGGCCGTTCAAGATGATCAATCTGTTCGGCCCCGACGCCAACCGCGCCGTGCTCCTCGACCGCGATCGCATCTTCTCGTCGCGCCAGCCGTGGATGATGATCATGGGCAAGATCTTCCCCAACGGCTTGCTGCTGCGCGACGGCGACGAGCACAAGCAGCATCGCAAGATCATGCACGAGGCGTTCACGCGGCCCGCGCTGCGCCAATACCTCGAGCGCATGAACCCGATGGTCGAGCGCGGCCAGTCGGTGTGGCGCGAGCAGACGTCCGCGTTTCACGCGTTCCGCGCTTTCAAGGTGCTCACCCTCGATATCGCGGCGTCGATCTTCGTCGGCGTCGAGCTCGGCCCCGAGACGACGAAGATGAACCACGTCTTCGAAGATCTCGTCGCCGCGTCGATGTCGCGCCTACGGCTGCGCCTCCCCGGCCTCGAGTTCTACCGCGGCCTCAAAGGCCGCGAGTTCATGGTCGAGTACTTCACTCGCCGCATTCCCGAGCGCCGCGCCGGCGAGGG
>Ga0187892_10005186_pt1 | contig 20798 bp, 24 predicted proteins | sample MA1701073metaG_FD_139345 | JGI IMG/M metagenome (GOLD analysis project Ga0187892, IMG submission 139345) | Bio-ooze microbial communities from a basaltic lava cave in the Kipuka Kanohina Cave System on the Island of Hawaii, USA - MA170107-3 metaG ... | reverse complement strand
ACATCCATGACGAAGCTGAACATATCGCCGCCTTTGCCGGATGAGAAGTCGTGCCAAATCTGTTTTTCCGGGCTGACAATAAAGCTTGGGGTTTTCTCGTTGGTCCAGGGGCTCAAGCCCTTGAAATTACGGCCGGTACGCTTCAACTGGACATATTCGCCAATAACGTCCTCAATATTAAGCCGGGCTTTTACCTCGCTTACCGCATCCATAGGTCCAGTATAACTGGACAATTATCAATTTACATTTGTCAATTTTCAATGAATTATCAATTTACAATTATCAAGTAGAGCTTGTTATGATTGTGAGATGACCAGTGTGGAGAAAACTGCTGCTCATGTAAAAAAGAAGTTTTCAGGCGAAGCTTCTGGCCATGATTGGTGGCATATGTACAGAGTCTGGCAACTCTCAAAGTACATTGCCCGGAAAGAAGGAGGGGCAAACACACACATTGTTGAGCTGGCTGCCCTGCTTCATGACATAGCTGATTTTAAATTTCACGACGGCGATATTGAAGCAGGCCCTCGGGAAACAAGAAAATGGCTAAAAAGTATCAAGGAAGACGAAAAGACAATTGATCTTGTAGAAGACATTGTTCGCAACATTTCGTTCAAAGGCTCTAATGTAAAAAACAATCTAAGAACTCTTGAGGGAAAAATTGTCCACGATGCCGACAAACTGGATGCCATCGGAGCAATCGGTATTGCCCGAGTATTTACTTTTACCGGAGCGCACGGGCGACCGATTTACACGCCCGGTGAACAAGCAGTTTCTCACTCCAGCCTTAATGAATATATTGCTTCTAAGCCCTCGGCCATTACACATTTTCATGAGAAACTCTTACTCTTGAAGGATCGCATGCTGACTAAGACGGGTCGACAATTGGCCCAAAGAAGACATAGATACATGGAGAAGTTTCTCGAGGAATTTAGTAGAGAATGGACCGGGCAATCCTAAATACTTGACTAGTCAAGTATTCCCTATCCCCTAGACCCTATCCCCTATTCCCTAGTATATTAAAGCTTATGCAGCCCAGTAGTTCGCCGAATCCGCAGTACGACTTTATCTTCAACAGCGGCACGTCCGCTCCCAAGCAATCTAAACTGCCTGTACCCAATTTGCCTAAGCCTATTCTGATAATTGTTGGCGCGCTTATTGCCCTAGTTCTTTTTGTTATCGTGGCAATAATTTTGAGTAGTGCCAATAGCGGTAAGGCCACGGGCTATACCGATCTTCTGGCGCGCTCCACCGAAATTGTAAGGGTTGGCGAGATAGCTAAAAAAGATGTGAAAGATCTTGATACGCTAGCGCTTCTGACTACCACCAATACCGCTGTGGGCAGCGAACAAACCCAGATTGCAACCTACCTTGCCAGCACCGGTACAAAGGTAGACCCCAAACAGCTAGGCGGTTACCTAAACAGCGCTACCGACCAGGGGCTAGCTTCGGCCGTCCAAAATAACAACCTCGAGGAAGCTTACATAACTTATTTAAAAGGCAGTTTGACCGGATACCTGGATGCTCTAAAAACTACGTATTCAACCGCGGGTACCAACGGTAAAACGGTGCTTGCAGGCGCTATTACTAGCACCGAAACCCTCCTATCTGCCCCCCAATTCCAGCCGTAACTCGCCGCATTAGCCTGCCAACCAGCAGAGCCGGCTGCTCCGCTAATGCTTGTAGTGAATTGCGTTGTTGTCAGCTGCGGTGCTCCTTTAGAGTATTGCAATACACTTCAGTCCGCTCCTCGCTGTCGCCTAGCACTTCAACTACACGAATTACGGCTGAGCTCTAGTTCTAACTATTGGACGGTGATTTTTTTGGCGGCTGGTTTTTTGGGTGCTGGCTTGGGTTTGCCCTCCTGAACTTTCGGAGAAAGTTTGGCGGGTGAAGGTTTGGCGGGCGGTTTTGAGGATTCCCGAGGGCTGACAAATTCGGTTGGCTTATCCGGTTCGTGAAGTTCAATGCGGTCTTCAGGGGTCTCGCCCTCCCCCTCCAAATCGTCTTTATCTGGCTTGCCACCTTTTGGTGCCCGCAGTATGGTCCAAACTATGGCTGCCGCGCCAAGCGCGGTGTAGGCGCCTCCGAACATCCAGTAAATCTTATCTACTTCTTTAGTCAGCTCAAGCGCCAATGTGCGCAGGCTATCTTCTACAACCTCGTTGTTAAGATTAAGATTTTCCAGGCCCTCACCGACCAGCCGTGTAAGGTCCCAAGCGATAAATAGTAGAATCACCCCGACAACAAACAGTGAGATGCCTACCCGGCGAACGCCTTTGCGCTTGCTGGCGCTAAGGAAAATGATCCCTGCCGCTAGAAGCAATGAAAGGATCCCGAGTATAATCGGCAAAACTTTGATTTTCTGATATACCTCGGGGATCTGTTTCAGCTCGCCGTCAAATATCGACTGGGCATCGCCCTCCGGCTTCAGTGTGTCAGCCGTAATAACCGGATGATCTAAGAACCCAGTGCCAGAGATGATGTTTTCCTCTATCGCTGCAGCTTGGCTAGCCGGATCCACACCGGGTGGCAAGCAGGTTGCTGTTAGCGGATCGTAATTATCCGGTACCCCGCCAGTTGGGCAAGCCGGCAAAGCCGCCAGGCGCTGCTCAACCGCATCGCTGACATTGGCGGCAAAAGTGGCTTTGGCTTCCGTGAGGTCTATCGTGAAGTCCGGCAAGGGCGTTTCGCCGTTCAGCCAACTGTAAATGCTGTCTATGACCGCTTCGGTATTTTCCTGGACAAACTGAGGTGTAAAGGTTTTTTCGGCTGCCTGCCGCACCACCACAACTTGCAAAGAGACCTGTTCGCCAGCTCCGGATATCTGCCCGGCTTGGTCCAGAAGTCCCGGCAGGACATTCCGGTAAATATCGCTTCTGGCAATGACCGACTTTATCTTGGCTTTGTCAGTGGCAACCGTCAGCGTGGCGGTGTTGCTGGCTGTGGCAAAAAGAAATACTACAAACAGCGGTACGATTAGCACTAGTACGGCCTTGCGCACAAACTCCATATGCTTAACATTGTAGGCTATAAATACCTAGCGTCAATCGGTTCCACCTCTGGGATGAGCCGAAACCAAACTGATACAATACCTCTCGGAGGAGTGGCCGAGTGGTTGCTAAGTGTCAAGGTTATCCTTGACCTTTCTAGCGAAGCGGTTACACTTTTCCAAACCGTGAGCGTTAGGCATTCGGAGAGGTCGCATAGTCTGGTCTAGTGCTCCACACTCGAAATGTGGTGAGGTCGCAAGACCTCCGTGGGTTCAAATCCCACCCTCTCCGCCAAAATATGACCGAGAAAAAGCCACGAAATAAGTTACGATACGCCAATTTGCTGTTGGTTTTTTTGATAGTCCTTATCAACGGCTATGTTCTTCTCTCTCCCCTGCTGCCACAGCTGCAGCTGTGGTGGCGTAAAAACCAAGCTGAGGCCACCGCCGGCCTGCCCTACAAGACAAACTTGGATTCAAACGGCAGCGGCAGGCAAAATATTCCCCAAGACAATCGCTTGGTGATTCCCAAACTAGCTCTTAATGAACGCGTTCACCAAGGCAACAGCCCTAAGCTACTGAACAAGGGTGTTTGGGCCCGGCCGCAAACTTCTACGCCACCAGAGGGCAGCAACACAGTGCTGACCGGCCATCGTTTCACTTACGGAGGCCCGGCGACTTTTTATAGCCTTGATAAAGTCGCCAAGGGCGACAAAATCGTGCTGTATTGGCAAGGTAAGGAGTACGACTATACTGTGACCGAGACAAAAGTCGTGCCCCCAACTGCAGTTGAAATAGAAAAAGCTACTAAGGATTCTCAGCTAACAATCTATACCTGCGCCCCGCTATGGTCGGCCAAAAACCGGCTGGTTGTGACAGCCAAGCTAGACGAAAAGAGAGTCCCATGAACCCGTTTGCAACGGATTTATCATTTACCAATTCACACCCTGCCTGCCGGCAGGCAGGTTTACCAATTATTTCTCATTTATCATTTACCAGACTGTCTGATACCTGGCTAATAGCTAACGGCTCGGCAAACCGAAAATGGAAAATGGCTAATAGGATCGGAAGATGTCAGGATGACTGACCGCAAGCTGTTTGCAATTTTGCTGGTAATTTTCGCGTTAAGCCTGGCGCTTTTTATATACGCCAAAACGCACGTCGGCCAGAATTTTATCGATAGCTTTTAGTTCCGACTTCGGGCAAAGCGGCTGTAGCCAAGAACCCCGAAGGTTGTCAGAATCAGAGAGCCAGCGACCAAACTCTCAACCGCACCGCTTCCGGTTGCGGCTAGAACTACGGGTGTAGTATCACCAAGCACTGCCGGTGCTGCACTGATGCTCACGAACGCGCTATCCGTGTCGTTAGAGGCGTTGGCGTCGGTGTACGGACCCCAAGTTTCGCCATTGTATTGAGAAAATGCCGCACTGTTCTCAAAAGTCCCGGTGCTGGTAGCTGTACTGTTGAGCGTTAAGGTTACCGGAAAAGTACTTACAGCACTGAGTGTAAATTGCCAGATGCCACTAGAGTCATCGTAAGCTCCTTCGGATGCGGATGAGCTAGCAAAGGTTACGCCTGCTGGCAGAACATCTGAAACTCTAAAGCCAAAAACCGGGGATCCCTCGCTTGATTCATTGTTTATGGATATTCTCCAAACTACGCTATCACCAAGAGTCGCCGAAGCAGCCTCGGCAGCGCTATTAGCGTCCACGAACGCCCCACCGTTAACACTTACTTCCTTCTGAAGGGACAGGTCACAACCGTCGGATTCAAGTTCGGTAAACTCTCCGGAACCAATCAGACACTGAACAGGTATTCCGTCAATCTGAACCTGTGCGTTAGCAACACCGACTGCAAAAACCGGTGTTAGCAAGGCAAATACAAAAGCTCCTGATATGAGCAACTTAAATGATTTCATTTTTGTTCCCCCAAAACTCCTAACTAATTAACCAAACAATACGCTTAAGCTAGCGTTTTTGCAAATTTGCTATCATGAAGCTATGAGTGCGTGGTTGGTAAGCCTATTCTTCACAGTTGGTGCTACAACTTGGCTTTATACCAAGCTGATGCGCCGATCCGGCAACAACACCAAGCAGTCGGTTATTGTTTCGGCGGTGGCATTTGCAGTCATTTTCCTGGTTTCATTCAGCATCACCAGCTTGATTTTCTAAGATGTCCGAGCCAAGCCTTTTTACCAAGATTATCAGTGGTGAGATCCCTGCCCACAAGATTTATGAAGACGGGCAAACCTACGCTTTTTTAGATATCGACCCCTTGAATCCCGGGCATACTCTGGTTATTCCTAAAAAACAGGTGGATCAGCTGTGGGACTTAGGTGATGATCTATACCAAGCTTTGATGTCATCCGTGAAAAAAGTTGCCAACCGGCAGCGAGAGGTTCTAAAACCGGAGCGAGTCGGGCTAGCCGTGGAGGGTTTTGCTGTTCCCCACGTCCATGTCCATGTGTTTCCGCTTTATAAAGGGCTTGAATCAACAGTATCTGACCATATCGCGGGTAAATCAAAGAAACCCGACCAAAAAGCTTTGGCCGCAATGGCTAAAAAACTGCATTTTGGCGACTAGCAACCTGAAGGAGCAATGGTTCAGTTGATTACAAAAATGGTCCGGCCGGACAAAAAACGTAATACTTTGATACGCTCGACTAACTTCAACAAGTAGTAAGAAAATAACAAGCAACTAGTATTAGATGGCTAGGCTATCAGCTCTCAGCTCTTAGCTATTAGCTTGTTTGTCTGGTATCATATGGCTACATGGTCCCATTGGAGCTTACGGTCGCCGCAGGCGACCTACCTCATACGGGACAAGGGTGGAGTTCTAAGAAGTGTTACTAAATCCGGTTGGAAATAAGGTTTTTTATAAAATCTGCCAGTCTGCTGGCAGTGGACTGGATTTCTAAGCGGGATGGATGAAAAATCCCTTGGCAAAAAGTTGCAATTGGCCCGCCGACGGGCCGGCCTGACCCAACAGGAACTTTGCCACAGGGCCAAGCTCTCTTACTCCACGCTGGCCAAAATTGAACGGGGTGCCATCAAAACACCGTCTGTTTTTACGGTAGCTGCCATCGCCGATGCGACAGAAACATCGCTGGAAGATCTGCTTGATCTTAAGTCGAAGCGGCTAAAGTCCCCTGCTCCAGCTGAGCCTAAAAAGACATCCAAATCGGGTGTTAAGTTTGTTTACTTCGATATCAACGGCGTGCTGGTTCGCTTTTATCACCGGGCATTTACCGAGATTGCTAAGAAGTCCAGCAAGCCAGTTGACCTCGTAGAAACGCTGTTCTGGCGCCATAATGACGCTACCAACAGGGGTAATATGACAATGCGTGACTTCAACTCTCGGCTTGGACGAGAGCTGGAGATCAAAGAATTTGACTGGCTAAAGCAATTCATGGACAGTGCTGAACCGATGCCCGGTATTGAAAAGCTGGTCAGGTGGGCCGAGACGCATTACGAAATAGGTTTGCTCAGCAATAATATGCCCGGCTTCATCGAGGAGTTAAAGAGCCGCGAGATGATACCGGATGTTACCTACACCACCGTGGTAGATTCATCCAAAGTCGGCTCCATCAAGCCCGAAATCAAAATTTATGACGTAGCCCAGCAGCTAGCGGCACATGACGGCAAGGCTATCATGCTGATTGACAACGAGCGGCCCAATCTGACCGCTGCTGACCGCAAAGGCTGGCATGTGTTGTGGTTCGACGATTTTCAACCCGAGGAATCCATAGAGCGCATCAAAAAAAGCTTAGAGTTTTAACGGCTCCGCTTACGCTTCGCCTTATGAGAAACCGCTTCGAAGGTTGGCGCGTCGAGTACCGGGCACGGATCCGCCAGCTGGCGGAAATCCAATGCTCGGGCTGCTCATCCCGAGAATAAAAATAAGCTTCTATTTTTAGTTTCCGTCCCTTCGGATCAGATTTGTAGAATTTCTATTCCACTGATTTGATTCGAAAGTGTTGCTGGGGGCGGCTTCCGCTGGATAGCGGAGCCGCCCCCTTTGTTGAAGCCTCGTCAGGCCTCGGGTGCCGGACTATCAATCACGGCGAAGCCACGCATGGCCTTCTCGAATTCCGACCGCCCGCGATTTAAGTTCATCATCAGGATCATCATGGTCGCGGAGTTCGTCTGGATGTGGGCCGTGCCATCGTGCTTGCCGACATCGCTGATGAAGCTCGTCATCGCTCCATCCTTGTCGCCCATGTCGTAGTACTCCAGGGCGCGATCGATGGCCCATTCCAGGTGTTCCCTTGCGGTCATCTGCTTCTCCTTCCCGGCCGTCAGAAGGTGTCTGTGGCGTCGTGGCCGCAGTGCCGGCAGACATGCTCGAACCTAACACCTAGCTCGGGCTTGTCGAGGTACTCGCGGATGCGGTCCGCCAGCGGTTCGTAAACGCCTGCGGGACTGTCCTCGTGCGGGAGCTGGAAGATGATCCGTCGGGAGCTGCGTTGCCCGAAAACGCAGACATCGTCGTCTTCCAGGAGTCCCGAGAGGTTGATCTCCTCGACGTTGCGGCCGCCAAGGCTGCACAAGCCGAGTTCACTTAGCTCCGCGGGCATGGCAAGTTGGTAGAAGATCTCACCGTTGTAGGAACCGTCGGTCCTCACGGTGATGACAAGAAGCTCGTCGAAGAGTCTTGCCAGTGTCCCATCGGGGATGATGGTTTCGATCATGCTACTTGCTCCTCTCGTGCTGTGCAGCATCTGGTACTTAGGTTTCCCAGGCTGCTTTTTTAACGTCTAAACTTTAGACACTAAAAAAGCAGCCTGGGAAAAGGCTTCATTCTGTAAAAGTTCCACCCTCCTCCATAGCTTCAGCGACGGAGAAAGATTATGCTATTATACCCCTTTAGCTTAATTTTGTCAATCTAGCTGAGAGGTGGTCTGGGTTAAGGCTTTTAGGTCCTCTTCTATCTTGGAGAGGGCCGATTTTTCGGTTTCGAGTTGAGAGCGGCTCTGGATGATAATAATCTGTTTTTGTACTAATTCAGACGATCGTCATAAAAAGGATACAGGGTTGAGAAGTGTCAAGATTTTAGTGCGTGGATCCGCCTTAGAATTTTAGCTTTTCTGCATATCCCCTGGGCCAATCTTTCTTCGTAAACTTCACTCGTCATGGCTTCTTAATTGTCCTGCTTGCTGTTCCGCTTCATCGAATTTATCTAATTCTTCAGGGGTCCAAAGCCGCTTTACTATCCACATATAGGTATTGAAGATTTCCGCTGATTGCGTATAGTTTCTTTCCCTTGGAAAACTTTCGAGCACAAACCTAATCGGCTCGGCGTATGCTTCGCAAAGCATTTCGTCGGTAATTTCATCATCCCTGGATAGCTTTTCTAACCCACTTTCAACTAAGGCGTCCATCTTGGCGATTTCAGCATGCTCATCGCCAAAATATTCTCGTGCTTGGCCAAACAACTCATTTAGCGACCCAGTTACTGCTGCGTATGTCCTTGGCACTACTTCTGGCCTTGGAAACATATTTTTAGCCTCAAAATCATCGTTCCTGAATGCTTCAACCAAGCACTTTGAGGAGCACGCATAGGCTGGGCCGTCAAATAGACTGTCATGGACAGTGGAGCCGTACGGTACATCAAACTCTATAAAGCCTTGGTCGCCCTCTTGCCATTCAGATTTGCAGTGTATGCACCTCATCAGGCAGTTTTCATGTCCGCAATTCGGACATTCAACATTATGCGGAGTACTCAGTTCGTAATAGACGACTATATCCTGTTCGCACTGCTCGCAATCAAGCTCAAGCGTAGGTCGCTCAAGCGGGAATATTCTTTCGACTTTTTCCGCCAGATGAATTTCACGCCGTTCGTCTTTGTAACCGACTAGCGGCCTGTCTGCCCCCATTAGAATTTCCTTACCCACTTTCTTGGATACCCGTGATTGATTTGAGTTTAGTAATTTCCCTGTCGGCCTCGTGTTTTAGCAACGGTTTTGTGTAATCTTTACCAAATGTTTCAAAAAACAGCCTTACCCAAATAGGGTCTAATTCCCCTGGTTTCCAACGCTCTAATTCTTCTGTACTAAGCCGCGTTGAAAATTCATCGAATTCATTCCAAACAGGTAAGGAACCGAGTAATCGTTTATCTTCGGAGTCTAAGCCGTCCCAACTAATACTCCCAGACATTTCTCCATTCGGTAATGAATCAATACCGATGTGCTTTGTAAATTCAACTCCGTTACTTGCATAATCATAGAAGGCACCAGCAACCCAGGTTTCTTCACCGACATCAACAGCTCTATACACCTCTACTAATGCCCCGTCGCCCGAAAGCAACTGACGCTGATAAAAATACTCAGTTACCTCACCATATCTGTTCGGTCCGGCTGATTGGACTACAGTACCGGCAGTGAATAATTCTGCTAGTCTTACATACTCCTCAAGCTGCTCTTGAGTAGCCAGCTCAAATCCTTTAGACTCCCCGTTTTCTCGGGCTAGTTTAAGTTCGTGTTCCATAAAACTCCTTAAAAAATGTCTGCGTTTCGCTGTTTCCAGCTCATCAGGGCGGACTCACATCCGCCGACGCTAAACCCGGGAGGGGGAGCTAAAAGCTCAACCCCATCCAGGGTGAAGTGCGGAAAGCAGATACTGCAGCTTTCATCACACTCCGATTCCAGTTCGTCTTCTAGCCAGACGACGAACTGGTCGCGGCTCTCCATGTCTGCGAGATACTCTCCAGTGAGTACCTCAAAACAGGAGTCGCAACAATCCCACGAGCGGTCAATCCACTCGCGGTTGCAATACAAGCAGAGACTCATTTCTGTCTCTGTTGCGGTCATTTTTCCTCCTTTGGTTGAGTTACCTAGTTCGATCGAGCTAGGTAATAGGCCTGCGGCTCTGCAGCCAAGCCCCAAGCAACAGGCTGAGTATGCACAGCCCTAGGGGCAGAAACGCCCACCAGGTGTTCACCAAGAAGATACCGATGAACAGTGCAACAACAGCCACGGCGAGGAAGAACCAAGGCATTTCTCTCTCCTTTGTAAGGTGCGAGGTTTATGGGAGGGCGGTCGTAACCGCCCTCCCCTTTGATGCTGGCGGTATTGCCGCCGCCGAACAGCTCCGCTCCTAAGACGGAGTATCGGGTATAATACACTAATGCCTAATTTTTGTCAATAGTTTTTTATCATTTTATTTTAATACTAATTTTACTGTTTGTTGACCTAAAAGTACTTACTTGTTAAAATAAAATTAACATGTATGACCAACTGCTAGAGCTTGACCTATCGCCGGCCGAACGCACTGCCTACGAGACCTTACTGACTTTCGGGCCGATGGCCCCGCCGAGCTTAGCCAAATCAGCTGGACTGACCAGGGTCAATGGCTATGCCGCTCTAAGGGGGTTAACCCAGAAAGGCTTAGCCCAGGAAACGGATGTAAATAAAAAGCGCGTTTACTCACCTGAGCCACCTACCAAACTCCAAGAGCTGGCCCACCAGAAAACCGAGGCGGTTAGAGCTGACATGCAGTCCGTAGAAGCCATTATCCCTGCCCTGATGAACCAATACACCTTAATTTCCGACAAGCCGGGAATCTCCCACTATGAGGGCTTAGAGGGCATTAGGCAGATTTATGAAGACAGCCTGCGCCCGCCGCACCACCAAGAGAGCCTGGTGCTGCGCTCAGTCTATGACAGTAAGGAAATCGAGTCTTATATTCTTAAATACATAAAACGCCGGGCCAAACTGGGTGTCAAAAATCGCATGCTAACACCTTATTTTGATACTTCGTTGGATGATAATGCACTGCTTCGGGAACGCCGGTTCTTACCCAAAGATAAGTTCTCACTGCCCACAGAAATTAGTATTTACGGCGATAAAGTATCATTGGTTTCACTGCGAAAAGACCTGATTGGCACAGTCATCCAAAGCAAGGACGTCGCCCAAACTTTTAGAATTCTCTTCGAGCTTCTGTGGGAGCAAGCTTCAGACAGGCCTTAAGACTTCAGGGTTTTTTGGACGCTTTCCAGATGAGCCAGGTTAGTTTGGGCTTCGGCTAGCTGGATTTTGGTTTCTTCTACCAGCTCAACGGGAGCCTTTGCAACATAATCCTGGTTGGCCAGCCGGCTTTGCAGAGAGTTAAGCAGAGCCTCATATTCGGCCTGTTTGGCCGCTAAGCGCTCCTTTACAGCCGCCGGGTCGATATCCAGCCGCCAATCGGCGTTCTCGGCACTTACAGGCACGCCGCCGGAGTGGCTCTCCAGGGCTGGGCTGGCCTGCCCTACTCCAGCCAGCCTGGCTATCAAATCAGCGTGCTGGGCGTTGGCCGTGCCCTGGTAGTGAATCCGCTCCACCTTTGCCCCGCTCATGCTCTTTAGCCAGCGGATTTCAGAGATAATAGTTTTGACTTTCTCGAATTCGGCGGCCTGCGCAGAATCAAAATTAACTGCCTCCGGCCAGGGCTGGCTAATCAGCATGTTGTTATTTTCCAAGGTCGAACCTTGGAAAAGGGTCTGCCAGATAGTTTCGGTCACAAACGGCAAGAACGGATGGGCAACTTTTAGCGAAGTCTCCAACACGTGAGCCAGCACCGCATTATTAGGCTGAAGCTTGCTGGCCTCCACATACCAATCGGCAAAATCGTGCCACACAAAGTGATAAACCAACTCGTAGGCTTCACTTATGCGGTAAGCCTCCATGGCCTTAGATACATCCGCCACCAAATTACTTGACTGCCTGAGTATCCAGTGATCAGCAACACTTTGAGGTTTCACTTCACCTGCTACAAGGTTGAACCTTGTAGCATTAGCGTTTTGCAAGGAGGCTCCTTGTAAATTCACAACGCCCTCGGTGTAGCGGGCGATGTTCCAAAGCTTGTTGGCAAAGTTGCGGGCGGCTTTGATTTTGGCCGGATGGTAGCCTTGGTTGATGCCTGCCCGCCTGCCGGTCAGCAAGCCTGCTCGGAGTGCGTCGGAGCCGTATTCGTCAATCAGTTCTTGCGGGTCGACCACATTGCCTAAGGACTTGCTCATTTTGGCGCCATCCTCAGCCAGTACATAGCCGTGAATATATACATCCCGGAAAGGCACTTCGCCAGTGTGGTAAAGCCCCAGCATGATCATCCGGGCTACCCACTGGTATAGGATCTCACCGCCGGTTTCCATTAGAGAAAGCGGATAAAACTGCTTATAATCGCCGCCAGTCGGGTAGCCCAATGTTACTAACGGCCAATGGCCACTAGAAAACCAAGTGTCAAAGACATCGGGATCTCGGCGGTAAGTCTTGCCGCCGGCTTCAATGGTTTCTTCCGTAACCCGGGTGTCAAATACCCAGTCTTTGGGGTCATCCTTGTTTTGGAAAGCTGGAATCGGAATACCCCAAGCGATTTGGCGGCTAATATTCCAGTCCTTTACCTCTTCCAAATACCTGATAGTTTGGTCTTTTTTGCTGGAGGGGTGGAAGTTTATTTTGCCTGATTTAAGAGCATCAACCGCTTTGTCAGCTAGTGGCCGCATTTTTACGAACCACTGCTCGCTAATCAGCGGTTCTATGGGCGTGCCGCACTTGTAACACTTGCCGATGGAGTGCGTGTAGTCCTCGACTTTTCGGATATATCCGCCCTTTTCTAGAGCAGTTGCCACGATATCGCGAGCCTCTTTTAAGGGCAGTTCCCTGAAAGGTGGCGGTACATTATCGGATAGTTTCCCTTCAGTAGTAATTAGTCCGGTGGCCGTCAGATTATGCCGCTGAGCTACCTCAAAATCGTTCGGGTCATGGCCGGGCGTTACCGTTACCACCCCTGTTCCGAAGTCCATTTCTACATATTTGTCAGCGATTATCGGTATGGGTTTATCCGGCACTAACGGCTGGTTTACCATTTTGCCGATCAGATGCTTGTAGCGGTCATCATCGGGGTGAACCATCAAGGCAGCTTGGCCCAGCTTGGTTTCTGGCCGGGTAGTAGCGATAACTACCTCTTTCACCCCATCGGGGCCCTGCCCTCCTACTAGAGGGTAGGCAATGTGCCATAGCTTGGTGTCTTCCTGCTCGTGAACCACTTCAATATCGGCGAAGCTCGTACCGTGGAAAGTGCAGTAGTTGACGATACGCTCACCCCTGTAAATTAGTCCTTCGTCCCACATCTTTTTGAAGGTGTCGTAAGCCTGGGCGACAACGGCGTTATCCAAGGTGTAAAGAAACCGCGTCCAGTCTACACTGGCACCCATGGCCCGTATCTGATTTTGCAGATTGTGTTTGTTTTGCTCGACAAAACCCCAGACCTGGGCATAAAGCTCTTCCCTGCTAAAGTCAAAGCGGCTTTTACCCTGTTCGTTCAGCTTTTTCTCGTATACTACCCATGTTTCAAAGCCAGCATGATCGGCCCCCGGAATAAAGAGCGTGTTCTTCCCTTGCATGCGCTGGTAGCGGACGATGCAGTCCTCTATAGCCATAGTTAGGGCGTAGCCAATGTGCAGGTCGGCGTTGGCGTTCGGCGGCGGTGCAGCAATGCTAAATGTGCCCTCGCTCCCCTGTTCTTTGGGTGAAAAAACACCGCTTTTCTCCCATAGGGCATAAATATTAGATTCGTACTCTGATGGATTGTAGCTCTTGGGCAGCCGCATACCCGTCAGTATATCAGATTTACAGAGGTGGCATTAATTCCGAACATCTGAAAAACAGAGGTTGGAGCGTAGCTGGCAAGACGCGGCCAAACGCATGTTTGAACCGCTGAATAGCGGTGAGCTCGGCTTGGCCCGCTTGCCAGCAAGTGAAAACGCTCAGAGTTTTTTGGCGTTCGGTGGATTTGCTTCTTTGACCACACAAAGAAGTTAATAAAAGATTTCACGTGAAGAAAAGCAACTCAAAACAGACCTTTTCATGCGAAAAGTTCCCTCAAAAACTGCCCTTCAGGGCCTATACCGGCTTTTGTTTTTAGTCCTTTCTGTCCGTCGACAGATTGTAGCGGACAAGGCCCACCCGTGTTTGTTTTCAACCTTATTATACCACCGCAGCACGCCTACATAGCTAGATCAGGCCTGGCTTCGAGAGAGTAGGGGTCCGCTTCTGGCCGCTTGTATTTGGCCTGGAAGTAGCCATTAGCAGCAATCATTGCCGCGTTATCTGTACAGAGCTTGATGTCGGTATAAATCGGGGTAGGGGATAGTTTTTCAGCGGCCTCTCTCAGGGCGGAATTGGCAGCTACCCCGCCGGCGATAACAACACTTCTGGGTTGGTGCTCACCGATGGCTCTTGCCAAGCCATCTATAAGGGTTTCTACCGCTGTATTCTGGAAGCTGGCGGCCAAATCGGCTTTTTGTGTCACACTTAACACCTTAGGAAGTTCATGTGACGCAAATGTATAGTCTTTGCCGGCCAGCTCTTGGGCGGCACGTAAAACTGCAGTTTTTAAGCCCGAAAAGCTAAAATTGCTGCTGTTTTCCAGTTTAGCCTTAGGCAGTTTAATGGCCAGCTTATCACCCTTCTCTGCGGCTTTAGCAACAGATGGGCCACCGGGGTAGGGGAGGCCTAAAATTTTAGCCACTTTGTCGAAGGCTTCGCCAACGGCGTCATCAACAGTTTGGCCGAGCATGGTGTAATCAAAATGGTCTCTAAATAGGGCAAGTTGGGTATGGCCACCACTCACAATAAGTGCCAAAAAGGGAAATTTTGGCTGCTGATTGTTCAAGCTGTAGGCTGTTAGCTCTGAGCTGTTAGCTTTTTCCGTCAGGAAAGCGGCATAGACATGGGCTTCAACATGGTTAACTGCGTATAGTGGTCTATTTTTGGCGAGAGCCAGCGTCCGGGCGGTTAAAACACCTATCAGCAGGCTGCCAAGCAGGCCCGGCCCCTGTGTGATAGCGATAGCATCGATTTGATCCCAGGGATCAAATCGAGCGGAGTGCTGAGAGTCCTCGGCTGAGAGTTTATCGCTCATAGCTCTAAGCCCATGGCTCTCAGCCTCGAAGGCATCATGCAGGGCTTTTTCTATGGTAGGGAGGATGCTTTCTAGGTGGCTGCGGGCGGCTATCTCTGGTACGACACCCCCGTAAACAGCGTGCAAATCGACGCTGCTGGCTACAGCGTTACTAAGAAGTTTCAGCCTCCGCCCGCTGGTGGACTCAACTACCGCTGCCGCTGTTTCATCACAACTGGTTTCTATCCCAAGAACTCTCATCAACACCTATTGTAGCAGATAAACCATTGCTCTAAGGAGTAAAATATGTTATAATACTCAGATGGAACGACAACCTCAAAAATCTCCTGAACTCCAACTTCCGACTGATTCTACAATCATCAGCGATGTTATATTGGCATCTCAATATGAGGCAGTTCCGACGGAGGATGAATTTGAGGTGCTTAGACGGCCTTTGCTTGGTAAGAACGGGTACGGTGAGGGGCTTTTCCACGCCTTTGAGAGAGATGCAGATAATCTAGGATACCGCTTAAAGACACTCACAATTAAGGTCTTCCCCGAAACAGGTAGGAAAAATACCACGGCCAGAACAGCTTTGCAGTCGCATGAATCCAGATATGAAGAGAACGCCATAGTATTTAACGATACGCTAGCAGGTTCTGAAATCCTTCTACTTCACCACCAGGAGAGGGGGGTATTAACCTTCACTTTCGTAGATAGACACGAAGACATAGATGGGCTAAGTGAGTCTAGAGCACAGAACTATACTGCACCAAGTGTTCAGCTAACATTTAGAGACGCTACAAAACCAAAAAGTAATGAGATAGTTGGTGTAGCAAATTTCTACAATCAGCAGGGTGCACAAGAACACAAATTTATCCCAACATCACCTGCACAGTTGATCTTACTCGGCATAGTCCACTCAATCCTGCATAGTCCTAAAGCCTAGACGCTTCTCTTAAGCTGTTAAAATAACGCTATGAGCTTCAGGGGCGCTGTAAAGGCGCTGATACCAACCGGCTTGTTTAGGAAAATTGAGCCGTGGGGGCACCTCGCCGAAGCATTTTTGATGCAGGTTCTGTATGGTTTTCCAGCTAGGGGACTAAAAATCATAGGTGTTACGGGAACTAACGGTAAGACATCTACGTGCTTTATGATCCAACGCATGATACACGGGGGCGGTTATAAGGTTGGCTTGATGACCACTGTTGGTTGGGGAGTTGGCGATAAAATTACCCCTCAGATAGAGCACATGACCACCATGCCGACCAGGCAGCTGTTGAAGCGGATAAAAAAGCTGAAAAATAGCCGGGCTGAGTGGATAGTTATGGAGGTAACTAGCCACGCGCTTGGCCAAAACCGGGTGTGGGGCATCGCTTACGATATCGCCGTTTTGACCAATATCACCCACGAACATCTTGACTACCATGGCACTTTCGAAAATTACCGCGATGCCAAGCTGAAACTGTTCGAAAAGACCGCTGGCAACGGGGGTGGACTAGGTATTGGTGTAGTAAATGCCGATGACCCATCGGCTGAACTGTTTGCCAAGGCCGTGCCTCGCGCCCTGACTTACGGTGTTAAAAAGGGTGATCTGCGGGCTAAAAACATCAAATCAACACCTTCGGGCAGCCAATTTACCGCCGAGGCAGAAGGAGTAAAGCTCGATATAAAAACTAATCTTCCCGGTAGTTTCAACGTCTATAACGCCCTAGCGGCTGCTGGCGCAGGATTAGCCCTGCAGATGCCGCCAGAGCAGATAGAGCGGGGCATAGCGGCTCTAGAGAGCGTAGAGGGCCGTATGAACACTATCAACGAGGGGCAAGACTTTGAGGTCATAGTAGATTACGCCCACACGCCAGATTCATTTGAAATTATCTTTAACGATATAAGAAAAGCAATGGACTCCAGAGCCACGAGCTTGGATGCAGTGCAAGAAAGTAGCGAGGAACGAGCGAGTCGTACAAGCGGTACGGCGAGCGAGAGAAAGAGTGTTACTGACACAGCAATGCGCCAAGAGCCTGCCGGTGCTGCCGGCTCTGCAGGCAGACAGGGCAAGGCAGTGCGTGGGTCTGGGCGGCTGCTGGTAATGTTTGGCTCGGCCGGCCGGCGTGACGTAGCTAAAAGAGGTATCTTAGGCGAAATTGCCGGCAAATACGCTGATTTAGTAGTCGCCACCGAAGAGGACGACCGCGATACAGACGGCCAGCTGATCTTGAATCAAATCGCCGAAGGGGCTGAGAAATCCGGAAAAACTCGCGATAAAGATTTATTTTTGGTCCATAACAGGGAAAAGGCCATCAAATTTATCCTTGGAAGAGCCCAAAAGGGTGACACCGTTCTACTTCTGGGCAAAGGCCATGAAAAAAATATCGAGCGCGGCAATCGCGAAGACCCCTACGACGAAGTCGCAATCACTAGGAAACTGTTAAAAAACCTATAGACTCATTGGTTCAAGAGTCTTTTAGTCGTTTGGGCCGGAGCTGGGTTTGATTTCGCCAGCGGCAACCATCTCACGCTGTTTTTCTGGGGTTGTAAGAGCCCAACTTTTTCCCTCAACATGAACCTCCCGTTTAGGACGCAATTCGGCGGCATCTTCACGCAACTCGTGACCTTCCTGCGCCCAAGTCCTCAGAACAGCCTCATCTTCATGAGTACGTGATCCTGCTGGGAATTCACTGGCCAATTCCTTTAGGGCTGCAGCGTGGCCAAGAGCTTTTTCTTGGGCTTGCTTTGCAGGTGTTGGAGTGACTGATTCTGGTTGCGACATTTCTTAATCCTTTTTTGTTTATCCTTTTTTGTTTTAGTTTTATGCTAGTAGTATAGCATAAGCATTATAAATTGTCAATTCAGGCATGCGCCGACCCCAATAACCCTTCAACTGTAGCCTTCAAGCGTAAGAGTTCTTCTTGCCTACCGCTTAGGTGCGCGGCTTTGACGGGCTCCCCGCTAACTTGCTGATGAAGGTGCTCAATCGCTAGATCGAGTTCTTCACCTTGTAAACTTTCAAAGTCGACTCCTCGGCTGGTCAGCTCATCCAGGCCAGACTCCATATCTAGCATAGATAAAGCAACTTCAAGTTCGTATTTTATAGCTTCCAGGAACTCTACGTCGTACTGGCCACGGGGCTGAGGAAAATCTTCATACCTACTCACGCCAATATTATATAATATTTACTACTGTAGTTCAAGAGTCAGGCATTTCACACCACCGCCGGATTTTCTAAATTCCAAAATTGGGGTGCCGATTACATCAAAGCCGGCAGCCCGGTATTTTTGAAGTAAGCTATCAGACTCATTGCTGGTGATGGCCGTTTTGCCGTCGCTAACTGCGTTTAGGCCGAAGCCGATAGCTTCGTCTTCGGTAGATTCGATCAAATTCGGCACGGCCGATTTTAAGAGCTGGCGGCTGGCTTCATCAATCGCGCCCGGAAAGTAGGCCACGGTGTCATCCGATAAAACCGCTAAGGCAGTGTCCAGGTGATAAAAACGGGAATCGACAATTTTAAGGCTTAGAACTTCCCGATTAAAAAATTCAGCTAGCTCATGGTGGGCTTTTATATCCGAGCGGAAGCCGTAGCCGGCAATGATTTTATCGCCAAATTTTAGGGTGTCGCCACCGCCTTCAAAGAAGTTATCGGCGTGTTTTAGGGATGTATAACCAAGATCTTCCAGTCTTTCGGCAAAATGAGCAGTTTCGCCTTGGCGCTCAGGGTAGCGAAAACTGGAAAGCATGGCTTTACCATCAATCATCAAACAGCAATCGGTGGCGAAAACCATGTCGGGCAAGCCCTTAACCGGATCAATTAACTCGACTTGCCAGCCTAGTTGCTTGGTATAGATGTCGTGGAGTTTTTGCCATTGTTCGTGGGCCGTTTCGTCCGCCGGCTGGTCATTTGTGTGCATCCAGGGGTTAATTTCGTATTCGATATCGAAATAATCCGGCGGGCACATCAGGATTCTCTTTTTTTCTGGCATATTGACAAGCTTAGCACTTATGGTAAATTGAGCATATTCGATTAGGCCGCAAGGTCAGTCAGGTTCGTCGAAAGAAAAATCGACAATTCAAGGGAAGGAAGACACCAGATGTCTGAGAAGGCTTTGGATGGCCGAGCCTGTTTTCGCAGGAGAGCGGCCGATCGCGAGATCTTCGAAGCACTGACGGACACCGAGTCGGCGCGATCCGTGCCGGCTCCCATCTTCCAGGCAAACAAGAGTGATCGCCGCGCGATCAAGCTGTACGAGAAGCGGCGACTCCGCAGGCGTGTAGGGAATTTCCTGCACGCGCGCTCACGCGAGGACCTCGCAGAGCTCACCGCCGCCTGACTTCACTCGCAACACGCCTAATCGAATATTCGGGGGTCGGCCCACGCCGGCCCCCTACTCCTTTATTAAAAAAGTTGACAAAAACGCTTAAGTTTAGTATAATATCAGCGTTCCCAAACAAAATAAAAATGTTCCAAGAATCAACCATTCCAAGCCGCGCTCTTGAATACCCTAAGAAGCGACACGAGGAAGCGACCGCTGAAGATTTTTTAGAGTCGTACGGGGCTATATGTGCGTTAGAGCGCGAAGTGCTGGCCAAAGCGCTAAACCTGCCAGCCCATAAGCTAACGCCTAGCTATCTGGCTTCACACTTGCAAGCCGAAAACGGCGATAGGCTTTTATCAAAAATCGACCGTATACTAAACTCTGAACACAACGGCCCCTACATTGAAAAGTGCGTTGAGCTGAGTGAACATGCTCCAGCTCTGCTTCGCGATGAACATTCGCGTAGTTATGTAACAGATTTAGCGCGCGAAGGAATAATGAGCGGCTTGATCCAGGCCTTTTTAGACACTAAAAAACTACCGTGGGACATGCGCCAAGCCTACAAAGCCCGTGAAATCAGATTTAACGACCATATAGTGGATTTGGTAGATAGTCAATATGGGGAACAACTGGGCATAACCAGAGGTGACCTACGACATATAATCAGGGCTGCTTATGGTCCGCATGACGCCCAAGCAACCATCAATGCCGATATGCTGGAGGCTGGGCTAGCTGTAGAAATCGCCACCAAGAAATACATGGAGACAGCGGAGTCTGCAGAGGGACTGAGCGTTAGGTATGGCAGTGCAGATGAAGACAAAAGAGGCGGCGATATTATCTGTCAAAACGGAGAAAAGACGTTGATTGTAGACGTTAAGAGCGGCGACAAAAATGAAACCGAGCCGGAGGATGCCAGACCATTCCATACACCCTTAATTGAGGAGGCCCCTAACGTCTATAAAATAAGGCAACTACACCCTGCTTCTCACCGGGCAATTGGCGAAAATTTTGAGATAAAGGCTGGAGGCTACAAGCGGGAAATCGACAGCGTTTTTGCAGAATTCGCTGCAGCCTAACAGTTTACTTACTCTATTAATTATGTTATTATAGGCATACTCTGAATCCACCGTAATTGGGGAAAGGGAGTGGTGGTAATGGTCCTCGTAAGACCTCCGCCGATGGGGTGTTTGCTGACCCGCCTTGTCGCCGACTATGGTGACGAGTGGGTGAGGCACTCTCACGAACGATATCCCCAGCTCATGATCCGTGTTCTCGCCGAGGCGAGAGCCAACAAGAGCTGCGCTGACCAGCTGACCCGACTCTTCCCGGATGGTCTACCGGACCTTCCGCCCGAGGACAAATCAACCGATCTAGAGAAACTCCTCGAACGGATCCGAGAAGACGAAGGCCACTAGGCTGGGATGTCAACGGGGTGGGGCCGCTGGCCCCACCCCTCACTTATAGCCTGCCTTGATTGTTCGGCAAAAAAATAATAGTATGTTAAATTCTCCCGAGAAATCGGTTGAGAGATACGCCGCTAACGCGGCTTAACAATTTGTTGTCCAACGAAAGGAGCACTACAGAGTGTTGCCTGGTTTGACAGATGATGAAAAGGTCCTT
>Ga0187892_10005185_pt1 | contig 20799 bp, 17 predicted proteins | sample MA1701073metaG_FD_139345 | JGI IMG/M metagenome (GOLD analysis project Ga0187892, IMG submission 139345) | Bio-ooze microbial communities from a basaltic lava cave in the Kipuka Kanohina Cave System on the Island of Hawaii, USA - MA170107-3 metaG ... | reverse complement strand
TGCCCGTGGGCGTTTGCCCGTTGGGATTGAGCCCACCCTTGGACCAGTCGCGACTGCGTTCGGCGAGGTCTATCAGTATTTGGTTGAGGGAGACACGACCGATTTGATGAGCAAGAAAACCTTGCATGACTGGGAAGTGCGCTCTCGGTTGCGCTCCGTGAAGGGTGTGAGCGAGGTGAATTCGTGGGGGGGACTCACCAAACAGTTTCATGTCATGGTTGATCCCCGCAAGTTGGAAAAGTACAATCTCACCCTCCGCCAGGTGTTGCACGCGATTGCTGACAATAACGCGTCATTTGGTGGCGGGTTCATCGAGCATCGAGCGGAACGCTACACCGTGCGCGGGATCGGTCTGGTCACGGGCGTCGAAGACCTCCAACGCATTGTCCTCACCGCAACAGAGGGAGTCCCGGTCTTCGTGCGCGATGTGGCAGACGTACAGGTGGCTCCCATGCCACGACACGGCGTGGTCACGCGCGACGGCAAAGGGGAGACCGTTGCCGGCATGGTCATTCTTCTGAAAGACGAAAATGCCAAGCAGGTTTCAACACAGATCCAAGCACGCCTGGCGGAGATTGAGAAAAGTTTACCCACCGGTGTTTCCCTGCGTCCCTTTTATGATCAGACCGAGGTCATTGATCGCACAACGCATACCTTGCGAAAGAACCTGTTGGAAGGCTCCCTGCTGGTGATCCTCGTCCTTTTTGTGTTTCTGCGCGATGTACGAGCGGCCTTAATCGTTGCGCTGGTGATTCCCTTATCACTACTCGTTGGGTTCATTGGTATGCGGGTGTTTGGGGTGTCAGCAAATCTCATGTCACTGGGGGCGATTGACTTTGGGCTCATTGTCGATGGGTCAGTCGTGATGATGGAGAACTTCATCCGCCGACGGACGGAAGACGAGCGGTCAGCGTCGCTCACACCATCGGCAGATCCGCACACTCGGAGGCGCGAGTTTTTTGTCGCCACAGCAATTGAAGTGGCACGACCAGTCCTCTTTGGTGTCCTCATTATCATTGCGGTGTATCTGCCGATCTTCACGCTGCAAGGACTCGAAGGGAAGATGTTTCGTCCGATGGCGATCACCGTTTGTTCGGCGATTTTCGGCTCCTTGGTCCTCTCGCTCACCGTCATTCCGGTGCTCGCGTCATTTTTCCTGCGTCTTAATGTGCGGGAGCACGAAGAGTCGTGGTTTCAGCGCTTACGCGCGGCATACCTCTCTCTCCTGACCGATGCGATGGGTCACCAGAGCCGGACACTCCTGACGGCGGTGGTCGTGGTGACCGTTGCGCTCGTGTCGGTGCCATTCCTGGGTACGGAGTTCATGCCAAAACTCGATGAGGGTTCTATCTTGATTGAGACGAGAAAGTTGCCCTCGGTCGCGCTGACTGATTCGGCCGAGATTTCTACCCGCGTGGAGCGGCTGCTCCTGCGTTTCCCAGAGGTGAAGCAGGTGGTGACCAAGATCGGCCGCCCTGATTTGGCCACTGAAGCGATGGGCATCTATCAAGGGGACGTCTATGTGCTTCTTCATCCGACCGAGGAATGGAGAACCGGGCGGACCAAGGATGCGTTGACCGAGGCGATGGCGACGGCACTCTCTGCCATGCCTGGCGTTGCCTTCAACTTTACCCAGCCGATGGCGATGCGCCTAGACGAGGTGGTCTCCGGAGTGAAAGCTGATGTTGCGGTCAAAGTGTTCGGACCAGACTCAGCGACACTCGAACGGATTGGCCAGCAGATTCAAGAGGTGCTGACGACAGTGCGCGGCGCAGCCGACTTGCAAGTGGAAGCGATATCGGGCGGAGCGCAACTCCAGATCGACATCAAGCGAGACGAGATTGCCCGCTACGGGCTCAATGTGGCTGATGTGCGTGACCTGTTGGAAACAGCGGTTGGGGGTACGGTTGCTACCGAGATCTTAGACGGCGTGCGGCGCTTCGGGGTGGTAGTCCGTTACCCTGATGAGCTGCGGACTGATGCTGGAGCCATTGCTTCGTTACTACTGACGGCACCCGGCGGAGAGCGGGTGCCACTCGGACGTATCGCGAACATCGCTCTCGTGCACGGGCCGGAAGTCATCAACCGTGAAGATGGCGAGCGTCGTCTCGTAGTGCAGACCAACGTCCGTGGACGTGACGTAGGCAGTTTTGTTGCCGAAGTAGCACAAAAGCTCGACGCGGAGGTCCATGTGCCATCGGGCTATCATCTGCGCTGGGGCGGGCAGTTTGAAAATCAACAGCGGGCGACGCGACGGCTCGCGGTGGTCATTCCTCTCTCACTGGCGATTATCTTCGTTCTTTTGTTTGTGACGTTTGGGAAGACCCGGCAAGCACTGATGGTGATCCTCAACGTGCCGTTTGCCTTGGTAGGTGGCGTTGCGGCGTTATGGCTGCGTGAACTCAATCTGAACTTATCGGCCTCGATTGGATTTATTGCCCTTTCTGGTGTCGCCGTCCTCAATGGCGTTGTCCTGATGGCTGCCATCAATGCCCTGCGTGAGGAAGGGCTGGGGCTGCGAGAGGCGATTCTGCAAGGGGCAGGGAGACGGCTCAACCCAGTGCTGATGACTGCTCTGGTAGCGGCGCTGGGTTTTGTCCCGATGGCGCTCTCCACCAGTGCCGGCGCAGAAATCCAACGCCCGCTTGCTACCGTGGTTATTGGCGGCATTATCACCTCGACAATCTTGACGCTTATTGTCCTGCCCTGCCTCTACGAACTGGTCGAAGGCTACCTTCTTCGACGACGGACCGGTGATAAGGAAAAGGAACCAGGTTCTTTCAGCATTAAAACCGGGAATCATGCGGGGGTGTAGCGTGCGCCTCAGTTTTTGGGGTCTTGTCAGTTGGTGAGAAGGTGACAGGGGCGTTGTTGACCAGGACCGTAGTGCGGGACAGTAACGCCTGCGCCGAGAGCTGTTTCTGCAGATATGCCCGGAGAGGCTCTCCAGGAAAATAAAATTTTACGTCCTCTACTGGACCGGGTTCATCGACGTGATCGGCGAGCGTTTCAGTTTCAGCAAACGCTTTACAGTGCGAGAGCAAGTCAATCAGGACACCGTCGGTTGGTATCCGCAGGTTATCAAGATGGCTGAATGCATCTGCAAGAATTTTCTCCCATAAGGTCATGAGTCGGCCGATCTGATCGACCTTGTGAGTATTAAAGATAATGCCAGTTTCGACAGAGAACACGAGAAACGTGATGTTCTCTTTGGTTTCTTTCCCGTCAACGCGGACGGCAGAGGTCAGGACTGCGCCACTGCGGATACTGGCATCGTTGAGCCAACTCAGGAGAGAGACGGTATCTGGACCGTATTTCTGATTCAATTCCCGCAACAGTTTTCCGAGTTCCGCAGAGCGGGCACTATCATGTTGCCATCGTGGCTCTTCCGCGAAGCTTGCGCTCGCAGAAAGCAACAAAACAGCGAAAAACCCCCAACGAAGCTGTGAGACCTGCATAGTGGTGCTATGATGCCAAGCTCTGTTGTATTGGACAAGCGCCAAGAACAAAACAAAACCGGAAAAGATGCGAACACCTCGATTGGTACGAAAAGTTGCTGCCGCCCTCTCTTGGCTTTTACCGGGAACGAATCAGACACGACTCGGGGTCGCCGTTTCCGGAGGACCAGATTCGGTCGCACTCATTGGTGCTCTCGTTTTCCTCAAGCAAGAATACCGTCTGACCCTCACCGTGTTGCATGTCAATCATGGATTACGACCGGAAGCGGGAGCAGAACAACAGCTAGTTGAAACCCTGTGTGCCCGTTGGCAGCTCCCCTATATCATTGAAACTCTCACGCCCCTGGCTAAACCATCCGGTATCGAAACCTGGGCACGCGGAGCGCGGTATCAGTTTTTTCAGCGGGCACGAGAAGATAATGCACTGGACGCAATCGCGCTTGCGCATACGCTCGATGATCAAGCCGAAACCGTGCTGTTTCGTTTCCTACGGGGAAGTGCCCGACGTGGGCTGGCTGGCATTCCCCCGAGACGTGCACTACAGAATGGATGGATTATTCGCCCGTTGCTTGAGTGCTCCAGGCAAGAGGTCATAGACTATCTTAGTAGCCAGAACCTTCCTTATGCGCTTGATGCCAGTAATATGAATTTGCGCTTCTCTCGCAATCGGATTCGTCATCGCCTACTCCCACTGCTTGAGCAAGAGTTCTCTCCTCGCCTTCGTTACCACCTGGCCACCCTTGCGACAACTTTTCGTGAAGAGGAAACCTGGTTAGAAACGCTGGCAACAACCGCACGTGCGCGTGTGCAAACCTCACCCACGACCCTTTCAGTGAGCAAACTGCTCACTGAGCCTGCTCCCCTCCAGGCTCGCATTCTTCGTCAGTGGTTGGAAGAGGAGAGTCAAGACACCGAAGTCACGTTTGTTCACCTCCAGGCTGTGCGCGACTTGAGTAGCGGTCGCCTTCGCGGAAGTGTGGATACGCCCGGTAATCGTCGCGTTCGGCGTGAGGGAGATTCTCTAGTGATTGAGGAACGAAGAAACGAGATCCGCGCCAAGTCGTATGGCCATACGCTGGCCCCTGGAGAAGAACTTTTGGTTGCGGACGGAGCCTATCGCATAGTGATGACACCACTTCAGGAATGGCAGGGTAGTTTCGATCAAGTACGTTCGACCGATTTGTGGCAAGCTCTTGTCGATGGTGAGGCAGTTCGCAGTGGGGTACTGGTCCGCAATTGCTTTCCCGGAGATCGACTGCAACCCTTGGGGATGCACGGGCACAAGAAAGTACACGATGTGTTCGTCGATGCCAAGGTCCCGTCTTTTCGACGCCACACCTGGCCAGTGGTGGTTGTGGGTTCAGAGATTGCTTGGGTTCCCGGCTGTGTCCGGGGAGAAACGGCAAAAATTACTGCAACGACTCATTGGGTGTGTCGAGTGACGGTTATCCCATTGCCGGAGAAATGAAAACTATGTTAGGGTGAGACAACCACGTAAAGGGGAAAGGGTAGTGAATAGATCGCATAATTTTGCTTTATGGCTCACGTTAGGATTGGTATTGCTCCTCATTTTCAAGGTGTTCAATCCTCAACAGCCTAAGGAACCTGATGTGGTGTTCAGCGAATTCTTCTCTGCCGTCGAGAAAGGAGAGGTCGCTGAGGTACTCATTCAGGGACCAATTATCCACGGGAGGTTCCGCAATGATGACCGCTTCCGGACGTTTGTTCCGGAGGACCCCGATTTGGTGCGCACCCTGCGAGAAAAAGGGGTAAAGATTTCAGCCCGTCCGGAGGAAGGGGAACCGTGGTATATCGCACTGCTGGTGCAATCGTTTCCTATTCTGTTACTGATTGGAGTATGGATCTTTTTTCTCCGCCAGATGCAGATTGGTGGTGGCAAAGCCATGTCTTTTGGCAAAAGCCGGGCGAAGCTGTTGACCGAGAATCAACACCGAGTGACATTCAATGACGTTGCCGGTGTTGAAGAGGCGAAGCAGGAACTGGAAGAGATCATTGCCTTCCTCAAAGACCCGAAGAAATTCACCCGCCTTGGTGGGCGTATTCCTAAAGGCGTCCTGCTCGTCGGCGCTCCGGGCACTGGAAAAACCCTGCTTGCACGGGCGATTGCTGGCGAAGCGGGAGTGCCGTTTTTTTCCATTAGTGGATCGGACTTTGTTGAAATGTTCGTCGGGGTCGGTGCTTCACGAGTGCGGGATCTCTTTGTGCAGGGCAAAAAACAAGCACCGTGCATTATTTTCATTGATGAAATTGATGCCGTGGGTCGCCATCGCGGTGCTGGCCTGGGGGGCGGGCATGACGAACGTGAACAGACTCTGAACCAACTCCTAGTCGAGATGGATGGATTCGAGGCAAATGAAGGTGTGATTCTTATTGCCGCGACGAACCGACCAGATGTCCTTGACCCTGCATTGCTTCGTCCTGGACGGTTTGACCGTCGTGTGGTGGTGCCACGACCAGATGTGCGTGGGCGTGAAGAGATTCTCCGGGTCCATAGCCGGCGTGTTCCACTAGCAGAGAGCGTGGACATCGCAAGACTTGCGCGTAGCACGCCAGGTTTTTCTGGGGCAGACCTCGAAAACCTCGTCAATGAAGCGGCACTCCTCGCCGCCCGTAAAAACAAAGACAAGGTCGATATGCAGGACTTTGAATTGTCAAAAGACAAGGTCCTGATGGGGGCCGAACGACGAAGTTTAATTCTTAGCCCGGAGGAGCGGACGAATACCGCGTACCATGAGGCAGGGCACGCGTTAGTGGCGAAGTTCATTCCAGGGACCGACCCGGTGCATAAAGTGACGATTATTCCACGTGGGATGGCGTTAGGGGTCACCCAGCAGGTGCCAGTCGATGACCGGCATACCTGGTCGAGGGACTACATCGTCAACCGCTTAGCCATCATGTTTGGCGGGCGAGTTGCGGAAGAGTTGGTATCGGGACAAATGACGACTGGGGCTGGAGACGATCTAGAGAAAGCGACGGAGCTTGCGCGCCGTATGGTGTGTGAGTGGGGCATGAGTGAACACTTGGGTCCTATGACTTTCGGGAAGAAGGAAGAGCAAATTTTCTTAGGGCGTGATTTTACGCAAACGAAAGATTACTCCGAAAGGACCGCCGTCGAAATTGACAATGAAGTGCGTCAGATCATCATGGCTGCTTATGATCGAGCGAAGGAGCTGCTGCAAGTCAACCTGGATGTGCTACATAAGGTGGCAGCAGAGCTGCTTGAAAAAGAAGTGCTGGATGGGTCTGAGATCGACGAGATTGTTCGCATGCTAAGACCACAAGATGGGACGGTTCCCGAACCGCAGCCTGCGGCTTGAACCCCGGCCTGAAACCCGATCGCTGTTCGTGAGAAGGCCTCGGTTCTTCTCTCTTCCGCCTTCCGCACTCCTCGTGAGCGAAGGCGGGTGATCCTCTGATCGCTCTGGCAGCTCTCACATAGAAGCGTGGCCAGGGAGGTGTTGCTTCGGGTGGAGCGACTGAGAGAGCTGACAATCCCATGACCAATCTGCTCATACAACTCCGCTGGCAAGATGCAGTAGACATCGCCCTGATTGCGAGTGTTGTCTACTGGATCAGCCTCCTGATTCGCGGGACCCGAGCCGTTCAGATGCTTGGGGGATTAGTTGTTCTCTTTGCCATCTATATATTCTCGCAAGTCTTTGAGTTGTACACCTTGAACTGGGTGCTGGATAATTTCCTCAGCTCGATTTTGTTGGTCATTGTTGTGCTCTTTCAGAATGATATTCGTCGTGCCTTGACTGAGGTTGGTCGAGGGTCGTTTTTGGGTGTCAAAGAACGGACTGCCTATGGCCCGATGTTGGAGGAGTTGACCAAAGCGGTATTACGCCTTGCCGAGAAAAGGATTGGTGCCCTGATCGTGTTAGAGCGAGAGGTCGGATTGAATGATTATATTGGCACGGGGGTCGCGCTCAATGCCGAAGTCCGGAAAGAGTTGATCGAAAGTATCTTTCTTCCGCTTGCTCCTATGCATGATGGGGCGCTGGTGATTCGGCAGGGGCGAATCGTCGCTGCCGGGTGCATATTACCGCTCACCTCGAATCCTAATGTGAGTCGTACCTTAGGGACCCGGCATCGAGCGGCGATAGGGCTCACTGAAGAGACTGATGCGGTGGTGGTGGTCGTCTCAGAAGAAGAAGGGACGACTTCGCTCGTGCGTGAGGGGCAGATGACGCGTGACCTTGATCCCCATGCCTTCCGTAGCGCCTTGCAACACGTCTTTGCCCATGAAGTGGGATAACAAAAAACTGCTTGCTCCCTTCCACCAGCACGGGAGGCTAAAGTTATTTTCTCTGGCCTTCGCGTTTGGACTGTGGATTTTTGTCAATTATGGAGAACGTGACACGGAAAAAACGCTCCTCGTGCCTGTCGAATTTCGTAACCTCCCTGCACAATTCGTGATTACTGGGTCGCGTATTGATTATGTTGACTTGCGCCTGCGGGGCCCACGCTCCTTATTAGACGGAATCAAATCGAAGCGTATCCGGTTGGATCTGAATGAGGTCCGCCCTGGTGTCTCTTCGTTTCGGATCAATGCCGACATGTTAAGTTTCCCGCGCGGAGTCCGGGTCGTACGCATCAGCCCAGCCCAGATCAACCTCGATATTGCGCGGATGATCAAGCGTCTCGTTCCCGTGCGTCTTGAGACGGTGGGGACTTTGCCGCATGGGTATACGTTGACAGCGACGGATATTCTTCCCGATAAAGTCGAAGTCAGTGGGCCTGCTCCGACGGTAGAAAAAATTCGCACCGTCCAGACTGATCCGATCGACCTCAACAATCTCACTCAGCCGCTGACCCAGAACCTGAACTTACGTGGACCGGAAGAGGAACTGGTTTCCTACAGCGTCGAGCGAGTACTGGTACGCCTTGGTGTCCAAGAAATTGTCACGATCCGCGAATTTCGCCAACTGAAAATAGAAATCCGCAATGCCGCGTATCGTGCTACAGTGATTCCAGAACAAGTAAGTATCAAAGTCCGCGGGTCGCAGCGGTTGGTCGAGGGGACACAAGCCGCTGGTATTACTGTTTTTGTCGATGCGCTTGGGCAAAAACCTGACGTCGTGATTGTTCCTGTTGCTATTTTGCTGCCACCGGGACTTGAACTCGTGTCGCAGGAGCCTGCTGAGGTAAAGTTACAATTGGTCGATGATAGTAAAAAACCACGACCGCCAAGGTCAGCGACGACTCGTAGGAGATAGGAGTGTGAAAATGACGAGTGGCAACGAGGTTGGCACGAAAAATGGTGAAACGCGCCAACGGCTTTTTGGTACGGACGGAATCCGTGGAGTGGCGAATGTTGAGCCGATGACTTCAGAAACCGCCTTACGCGTAGGGCGAGCACTTGCCCATGCGTTCCGTCACCGACCCGGACGGCATAAAATCCTCATCGGCAAAGACACCCGTCTCTCTGGGTATATGTTGGAGACCGCCCTGGCTTCGGGGATCTGTTCCATGGGAGTGGATGTCTTACTCGTTGGCCCAGTGCCAACTCCTGGAATTGCGTTCTTGACGCGGAGTTTGCGTGCCGATGCTGGGGTGGTGATTTCCGCCTCACACAATCCGTTCCAGGACAACGGTATCAAAATCTTCTCTCGCGACGGGTTTAAGCTGCCCGATGAAGTCGAGGATGAGATTGAAGCCCTAATCGTTGACCAGAAAATTGATCACCTGCGGCCCACGGCTACGGCCATTGGCAAAGCCTTCCGCGTCGATGATGCCATTGGTCGCTATAATGTCTTCGCCAAAAACGCCTTTCCGCGACACCTGACCCTTGAAGGGGTCAAGGTGGTCGTGGATTGTGGCAATGGTGCGGCCTATAAACTGGCTCCCGAAGTGCTTGAAGAACTCGGTGCACGTGTCACCGCAATCGGTGTCGATCCAGACGGAGAGAACATTAACCGCGATTGTGGGGCACTGTATCCTCAACATGTCCAGCGGCTTGTGCGGGAAACCGGGGCACAGATTGGTGTTGCCCTTGATGGTGATGCCGACCGTGCCATTTTGGTGGACGAGACTGGGGAGGTCGTGGACGGAGACGCGGTTCTTGGCATCGCGGCAGGAGAGATGTTGCGGAATGGCACCCTACGACATGACACCCTGGTTGGAACCGTGATGAGCAACCTCGGATTGGAAGTCGCCCTCAGGCATATGGGCGCACGTCTCGTACGGACCCCAGTAGGTGATCGTTACGTGGTGGAAGAGATGCTACGGGGGGGGTACAACCTGGGTGGTGAGCAGTCCGGGCATGTGGTGTTTCTCGACGTGAATACCACCGGCGATGGATTAGTGACGTTTCTCACCCTGCTGGGAATTGTGCTGCAACGGCAACGACCACTCTCGGAGCTCAAGAGAATTGTACAACGCTACCCCCAGGTCCTCATTAATGTGAAAGTGCGTGACCGACGCGATCTGGCGACGGTCGCACCGATCGCACAAGCGATGGAGCGGGTCAAGGTAGCATTAGGCGAGCGTGGACGATTGCTCGTCCGTTATTCAGGAACTGAACTGTTGGTCCGTGTCATGGTTGAGGGAGAGGATGAGAAGATGGTGAAATCTGGCGGGGAAGAAGTAGCGGATAGTGTACGGAAACATTTGGGGATATAGCGTCTCCGCTATGTACGTCGTAACTGCCAAAGAGATGCGTGAGCTCGATCGCTTGACGATCGAGCAGTATGGGACACCTGGCCAGGTGCTGATGGAACGGGCTGGTGCTGGTGCGGCCGAAATCCTGCTCCAGGAGTTTCCGCACGTCCGAACTACACCCGTCCTGGTCTTTGCCGGGAAGGGTAACAATGGCGGTGACGGGCTGGTCATGGCCCGATTACTCAAGAAACAGGGGGTCGCGTGTGAGGTTCTCCTCGCGGCCAAGAAAGCTGAAGTCACTGGCGATGCCTTGCGGAATCTTACGGCGTTTACGCGTCTGCGCGGTCGTGTGACAGAAATCACTGACCTCACTCAAGTTGCTCTCATTCAGAAGAAACTCACTACCTGTGGCCTGATCGTTGATGCTTTGCTCGGGACCGGATTGAACGCACCGGTGCGCGGCCTTATGGCCTCGCTGATTGATCTGATCACCGCGAGTGGCGTGCCCGTGCTTGCGGTTGATATTCCCTCCGGACTTGATGCTGACCGTGGAGTCCCGCTTGGCACAGCAGTCCAAGCTGAACTCACCGTGACATTTGCCTATCCAAAGCTCGGCCTGGTCTGTGCCTCGGGGCTTGCGTACGTCGGGCGATTAGCAGTTGTCGATATTGGCATTGCTCCAGAAGCAGTTGCGACGATCAACCCACAGGTTGCGCTGTTGACCGCAGCAGAGGTTGGTGCGCTGATTCGTGAGCGAGCGGCTGATGTTCACAAGGGAGACTTTGGGCATTTGCTCGTGGTCGCTGGTGCTCGCGGAAAAAGCGGCGCGGCGCTGATGAGTGGTGGCGCGGCTTTACGGATGGGGACGGGATTGGTCACACTTGCTGGTCCGGCCTCGTTGAACGCAGTGTTCTCCACTGCTTTGCTGGAAGCGATGACCGTACCGCTGCCAGAGCGACTCGATGGCAGCCTCAGTCTCGACGAAGGAGCAATGGCTGAGGCGATGCAGGGGAAAAGTGCGGTCGCTTTTGGACCCGGCGTTGGGGTCTCCGCCGATACCATTGGCGTGTTGCACTGGTTACTGATGAAAAGCGAAAAGCCGTTGGTGATTGATGCTGATGGGCTCAACTGTTTAGCCACTGATACGAGCTTGGTCCGTGAGGCAAAAGTACCGGTGGTGCTCACCCCTCATCCTGGCGAAATGGCGCGATTGCTGAAAATCAGTAACGCTGAAGTCCAGGAGCGCCGTCTCGAAGTGGCGCGTGAATTTGCTACTCAGTATCAGTGCTGTCTCGTACTCAAAGGAGCGCGGACTGTGGTGGCTTCTCCCGATGGAAAGACGTGGATCAATCCGACCGGCAATCCAGGGATGGCGAGTGGGGGCATGGGCGATGTACTGACTGGCATCATTGGTGGATTGCTTGCCCAAGGATATGCGCCGATTGATGCGTGCTGCCTTGGGGTTTTTCTCCACGGCTACGTGGGTGACCAGGCTGCGCAAGAAAAAGGGGAGATTGGCATTCTTGCCCGTGACCTGATCGAACAGTTGCCGATGGGAATTCGTCATCTGCAACAAACAGCTCGTCAAGCATAACTCACCCAAAACTTATGGAAATGCAGTTACACACGGCCTCGGCTGAAGAAACCGAAGCATGGGGAACCCGCTTGGCCCGTTGCTTGAGTCCAGGAGCGGTTATTGGGTTAGAGGGAGAACTGGGCGCGGGAAAAACCTGTTTCGTCAGAGGGCTGGAACTCGGTTTAGGGGGTAGTCCGGACGTTGTTCACAGTCCTACCTTTACGCTCATTGCTGAATATCACGAGGGGCGCCTCCCGCTCTATCACATTGATCTCTACCGCCTGGAAGGTGCGGAGATTGAAGAACTCGGCCTGGAAGAGTATCTGTTTGGGGCCGGAGTTACCGCCATTGAGTGGTTTCGTTTCTTGCCACGTGACTTGGCACAGGAATATCTGCTGGTTACGTTTGAGTTTGGGAAAGACGAAGGAGAACGACATCTGACCATCACTGCCCAGGGAGAGCGGTATGAGCGGCTTCTGCGAGCCTTGCTTTCCCTCTCCCGGACGGGAGAGAACCTGTCCTGAGCCTGTCGAAGGAGCTAGGGTGAGGGTGATGAAAAATTCGGCTCCTTTAGGGTGTGACGAAATCAACACGAGGAGACAAAGAAAACACCATGTTGGTTGTGCAGAAATACGGTGGAACATCAGTTGGGTCAATCGAACGCATTAAAGAGGTCGCCAAACGGGTGGCAGAGACACACGATGCCGGACATCAAGTTGCGGTTGTCGTCTCTGCCATGAGCGGGGAGACCAATCGCCTATTGGCTCTGGCCAAACAGATTACTGCCCAGCCGGACGAACGTGAAAGCGATGTGTTGGTCTCAACCGGTGAGCAAGTTACCGTTGCATTGCTGGCGATGGCGTTAAAAGATATGGGTTATCCCTCGTTCTCAATGCTCGGTCACCAAGTCGAGATTGAGACCGACAGTGCCTTTGGCCGTGCGCGTATTCAACGGATCAACGCGGAACGGCTCTTGTCCGGTTTGCAGGAAGGGCATATCGTTGTCGTCGCCGGATTCCAAGGAGTCGATGCGCAAGATAATATCACGACCCTGGGTCGCGGGGGATCAGATACCACGGCAGTGGCGATTGCCGCAGCGCTCAAAGCGGATGCGTGTGAGATTTATACGGACGTCGATGGGGTCTACAGTGCCGACCCGCGGATCTGCCCACACGCCCGCAAGCTGAGTCGAATCTCGTACGATGAGATGCTCGAATTGGCCAGTCTGGGGGCGAAAGTCCTGCAGATTCGCTCCGTCGAGTTCGCCAAGCGGTATCAGGTGCCCGTCCACGTTCGTTCGAGCTTCTCCCGCGAGGAAGGAACCTGGCTAGTACACGAGGAGCCCAGCATGGAAGAAGTGACAGTATCCGGGGTCACCTCAGACCTCGATCAGGCGAAGATTACCCTGTTACACGTTCCTGACCGTCCGGGGTTGGCGGCCAAAGTATTCGGCCCCATCGCCGAGGAAAACATCGTCGTCGATATGATTATTCAGAACGCCAGTGCCGACGGTTTTACTGATCTTACCTTTACGGTTCCAAAAGGGGACGCCAACAAAGCGCTCACCTGTGTCAAATCCGTCGTGCCGGAAATCGGGGCCCAAGGTGTAGCCTTTGATACCGATGTTGCTAAGGTGTCAATCGTTGGGCTTGGGATGCGTAGTCATGCTGGCGTGGCGTCCCGCATGTTTCATCTCTTAGCCCACGAAGGGATTAACATTCAGATGATTTCCACTTCAGAGATTAAAATCTCTGTGGTCGTTGACGCCAAATATACGGAACTGGCAGTTCGTGTGCTGCACGACGCCTTTGTGGCTCCCCCAAAGTGAGGATGGCATGAAACGGATCGCTCTCTATGACACAACTCTCCGAGACGGCTGCCAATCAGAAGACGTCTCGTTTACCCTTGAGGACAAACTGCGCATTGCCGAAAAACTTGACCATTTTGGCATTGACTACATTGAAGGCGGATGGCCAGGCTCGAATCCCCGTGATGAGGAGTTTTTTCTTGCGGTCAAAAAACTGCACCTCGCACATGCGCAGGTAGCAGCCTTCGGTTCGACCCGTCGCGCCAACATTGCCGCGGCTGACGATCTCAATATCCGCCTCTTGTTGAAAGCAGAAACCCCAGTAGTCACGATTGTGGGGAAGACGTGGGATCTCCATGTACGCGATGATTTACGCATTTCCAAGAAAGCAAATCTTGAAGTTATTGGCGACTCGATTGCCTACCTGAAAAAACGCGTCGATCAGGTTTTCTTTGACGCCGAACATTTCTTTGATGGGTACAAAGCGAATCCTGAATATGCGCTGGAGTGTCTGACTGTGGCGGCACAGGCAGGAGCCGATGTGTTGGTGCTTTGTGATACGCGCGGCGGGAGCATGCCAGACGAAATTCAAGCCGCGATGGCCGCCGCCCGGCAAGTGGTCGCGACCCCCTTTGGTATCCATTGTCACAACGATTGTGAATTGGCTGTTGCAAACTCATTAACCGCAGTTGAGGCTGGTGCCATTCAAGTGCAAGGCACGGTGAACGGTTTTGGCGAACGTTGTGGCAATGCAAACCTCTGCTCAGTGGTCCCGAATCTGCAGATTAAGAGAGGTTACGAATGTGTGAGTGCTACGCAACTCACACAGCTCGCCGAACTCTCACGCTTCGTCTACGAACTGGCCAACATCGAACCCAACAAGCGCCAGCCTTATGTCGGTGTCAGCGCCTTTGCCCACAAAGGTGGACTGCACGTGGCAGCGGTGCAGAAGAATCGTGAGACCTACGAACACATTGACTCCGAGTTAATTGGCAACCATCAACGAGTGTTGGTGTCTGATCTCTCCGGGCGCAGCAACGTCGTTTACAAAGCCAAAGAGTTTGGTCTTGATGTCGAGAGTTCGGACCCAGCCGTGAAGACGATTCTGGATGAAGTGAAACGGCTGGAGCACAGCGGCTTTCAATACGAGGGCGCGGAGGGATCGTTTGAATTGTTAATGCAAAAAGCGATGCACGGCAAAGTGCGTCATTTCCGGCTGATTGGGTTCCGCGTGATTGACGAGAAACGCAAAGAAGACGAACCACCGTTGTCAGAAGCGACGATCATGGTTGAAGGGCCCGATGGAGCGGTGGAGCATACCGCGGCCCAAGGCAACGGCCCGGTCAATGCGCTTGATCGTGCGCTGCGCAAGGCACTGACAAAATTCTATCCCCAATTAGAAAAGGTCGAGTTGCACGATTACAAGGTACGGGTACTCGGTGGAGACGAGGGGACTGGCGCAACCGTGCGAGTGCTGATTGAGTCTGGTGACGAACATGATCGCTGGGGAACGGTTGGCGTTTCTCCCAATGTGATCGAGGCCAGTTGGCAAGCCTTAGTTGATAGTATCGAGTACAAACTATACAAGGACCAAAAGACGAAGCGAGGACGGGCACCGGTGAATGCCGAGCAGGCCGCAGCCTCACGGCGCTAAGCAGGAGAGGGAGGGCAGGAAAAAGACGGTAAGCAGTCAGCCGTCAGCTTTCAGTAAAAACACGGAGATGCACCTCCTGGGGACTCTGTCTTGTGCCGGAAGTTAGGCAAAATCTGCTCTATTTCCCTGTCTGGCTGACCACTGAAAGCTGATAGCTGAACGCTTACGAAAGACCTACCCCTTACAGCTTTTATGATTTGGCAGGAAATCAAAGAAGATATTCAGGCGGTGTTCGAGCGTGACCCCGCTGCGCGCTCGACCTGGGAGGTGATGCTTGCCTATCCAGGATTCCATGCGCTGTTGTTTCATCGTCTAGCGCATTGGTTGTGGGAACGAAAACTCACGACCCTCGCTCGTCTCGTCAGTCATCTTTCTCGATTCCTTACTGGAATTGAGATTCATCCAGGGGCACGCATCGGGCGTCGTGTCTTCATCGACCACGGCATGGGTGTGGTGATCGGTGAGACTGCGGAAGTTGGCAATGATGTGACACTCTATCAGGGAGTCTCATTGGCTGGCACGAGCCTGGAACGTGGGAAACGGCATCCAACGATTGAAGATTGGGTGCTGATTGGCGCAGGTGCTGCTGTGCTTGGTCCGATTACGATTGGGCGTCATAGCCGCATTGGTGCTGGCTCTGTTGTGGTGTTGTCTGTGCCTGCGCACTCCACCGTTGTTGGCATTCCCGGCAAAGTGGTGAAGGAAGAAGGTCGTCACCAGCCTTCGGGAAGACCAATTGTCGATCTTGATCACGCGGATCTGCCCGATCCAGTCACCCGCGCACTTTCAACCTTGCTCAAACATGTCGAACAGCTAGAACAAAGGCTGGAAGAGGTATCCTCGCGTCAGGGCTCTCTTGAGGGGAAGTTTGCCGAAGGGGGGGAGGAAATGCAGAGGGTACGGGACCTCCTGAAAAACGGCAGCAGCCAGTAGCCCCGGCGGTTCTCTAAATCGGAATGCATAACATTGGGACACCTTCCGTGTAGCGTGCGCTGCGCGCACGATGCCCAACCCGCCGCTGTTCGTGCGCATGGCGCACGCTACGAAGGAAGGGACGATTAAGCACCTGTACGAATCTCTAGGAGTCTGGTTTAGAATCACCGCAACGGACTACTAATGCCATGCCGAGCAATGCGGGCATCACGTCAGCAAGACAGCCATGCATTTGGGTGTTGACGGCGAAAAAGCTTGGCGACAATGCGCAAGTGCTCTCGATCGCTGACGCCTTAGGCTGGCGATATGAAACAAAACGCCTGGAATTCACCGGTCTCAACCACTATCACTTCCGTTTTTTTGGCCCTTCTCTCAGAAAGGTCGATGTCGCTAGATCGAGTCCACTGACGCCACCGTGGCCGGATTTAGTGTTGACTATCGGTCGCCGTGCAACTCCGGTCGCCTTGTGGATCCGGCAGCAGTCCCAAGGAAGGGCAAAACTTGTTCAGGTGGGTCAATCACGCATAGGATTTGACAACTTCGACCTTGTTATCGCAAATCCTCAGTATCACCTCCCCGATCATCCTCGCCTGTTTCGTCTGCGCATCCCGCTGCTGTATACGAACGCTGAAGCTACGGGAGCAGCGGCAGCCACGTGGCAGCCACGTTTTATGCACTTGCCGCGTCCATGGACGGCGCTGCTTGTCGGTGGGTCAACAAAACCTTTCACGCTCGATGTTCGAGTAGCGCAGGACATGATGCACGCAGTCAGACAAGGTATCGCTCGTGACGGTGGAAGCTTGCTTGTCTCCACCAGTCGACGCACGAAGCCGGAAGTTACCGCAGTCATTGAGACGCTTATGCCAGAGCAGGGATTTTTCTATCGTTGGTCGCCGGACAATGAGAGCAACCCGTACCGAGGCATTCTCGGCTTGGCGGACCGCTTCGTCGTTACCGGGGAAAGTATTTCTATGTTAGTCGAGGTTGTACGGCAGCAGAAGCCGCTGGCGATTGCTCCCTTGCCGATACAGAGGAAGTCAATCGCTCTGCGCTCTCGTTTTGTCATGCAGCATCTGTGCTTTCCTCTTGGTGCTGAGCCGAACTATCTACAGGGGCTGCGGGAACGACTCGGGGAGATCCTCGTCCGGATCGGGATGCTGGAATACCGGAGAGATTTTTCTTTATTTCACCAACAAGTCATTAAGCAGGGATTAGCGGTGTGGCTCGGAGAACCGTTTCCTACGACGTTGAACGTGCCACCGAATGAACTGCCGCTAGTAGTCGAGCGCGTCAAAGCGTTGTTGCCACAGGCTTCGACAGCTTAGTGGTTATCCGAGTAACCCGGTAAGGGAGTGTCCAAGGGCAAAAATTCCCTCGCCAGCCGCTCCGCGTCTGTCGGCCCCCTTTGGCAAAGGGGGCAGCGGAGGCGCAGCCGAGCGGGGGATTTTGAGAGCCAGCGAATCTACGTGAGAGTTATTTCGATAGGCTCTCAGTGCATCTCTCGCCCACAACTGTTTCTTGACAAATGCTCCAAGTGCCTTGACAATGGCTTCCTATTTCAGTGTAGAGGCAAGGAAGCCGCGATCAATGGGTGCATGCTGAGGAAAAGGTTGTGGTATTGGGGAGAGGCAGAGGCATTTTCTGTGTCGTGCTGGTTTCATGCACCCTACTTGGAGCGTGTTCGAGTAGCCGTACGCGTACGGTGCGCCCAGGAGAAACGGGTGTTTCGCTTTTTGAAGGGAGCGGCTCTTCTATCCACACGGTGCGCCCAGGGGAAACGCTCTCGGAGATTGCGCAGCGTTACAACACGTCCACGCGCGAATTAGCTCGCACGAACCGTCTGCGTGATCCCAATCAGCTAGCGGTTGGGCAAGAATTGTGGGTGCCCTCCTCGGCAACTACCAGGGAACGGCGAGCTTCGAGAAAGAGGACGTTAGAAAAACAGTCGCTTGCACGAGCGGTACCGGATGTTCCTGGCGATATTCGTTCGTTTCCCCGCGAACGAGAACCCCGTGACGGAAAGGGATTTTCGCATTGGCCAGTTGAAGGCAACATCACCTCGCAGTTTGGACCACGGGACGGCAGTTTTCACGATGGAATTGACATTGCCGCTCCCACAGGAACGCCGATTAGTGCAGTTGCCGAAGGGGAGGTGATTTTTAGTAATGCCTTACATGGCTATGGCAATCTCGTGATTCTCCGTCATCGCAACGGTTTGGTGACAGTCTACGCGCATAATAGTCGTAATTTAGTCAAAGAAGGGGAGTGGGTACGTCGTGGACAAATAGTGGCGAAGGTCGGACAGTCGGGACGTGCCTCTGGCCCCCATCTCCATTTCGAAGTGAGAAAAGACAACCAGGCCCGCAATCCATTGCGGTATCTTCCAGACGACATCCGGACGGCATCACGCGATCGTTGAATCAATAGAGGATGGCATGCGAGATTTGAAGACACTCATTCGTGACGTTCCCAATTTTCCCAAGGCCGGGATTATGTTTCGTGATATTACGCCGTTGTTGGCGCATGGCGCGGCTTGGCGTGAGACCGTTGATCTCATGGCTGAGCGCTACCGGGGGCGAGTCGATGTGATCCTGGGCGTGGAGTCACGGGGATTTTTAATCGGCTCAGCGCTTGCCTACGCACTCGGTTGTGGCATTGCCGTGGTGCGCAAACCGCGCAAGCTGCCTGCCGCGACCTTTAGTGCGAGTTATGCACTCGAATACGGCACCGATACCTTAGAAATTCATCAGGATGCGTTTCCGCCTGGCAGTCGGGTGTTGGTGATCGACGATCTTTTAGCAACCGGTGGGACGGCTGAAGCGACTATCTCGCTTGCCCGTCAGCTTCGTGGTGAAGTGGTGGAAGCGGCCTTTATTGTCGAACTCACTTTCCTGAGAGGTCGCCAGCGCTTGGTACCGTGCGAGGTTTTCTCGCTGGTGCAGTACGACAGTGAATGAATCGGAGCAGAAGTCGCGGCGTGGAGGAGGTAGGGCTACGCATTTGCAGTCCTCATCTCTTCTCATGAGGCCTACCTTTATCGCGGTCTCACTTCAACCCCGCCTTACGCAGGGCAGCCAGATATCGCTCCAGGTCTACCGGGTTTTTGAAAGGGAGTCTTTGCCCGTACACTTTGAGGGAGAACTGACATTGATACCAATCCGAAAGGCCATCTGCCGATGCGGGAGTAGTGCCGCGTTGCGCACCGTCAGTTCTTTTTGAATCTCGGTGGCGCACTGTACGGCATCCACCACACTGGCAAACTCGGCCAACAGATTATCGCCGGGCGAGTCGACGACCCGGCCCCGGTACGCCTGGATCAGGTTCGTCATGACTTCCCGATAGGTGGTTAAGGTACGGACGGTGGCGATTTCATCGTCGCCCATGAGGCGACTATAGCCTTTCACATCCGCACTAAAGATCGCTGCTAGCTTCCGTTCCATATGGATTTCGTGGGTGCCTCATCGCCCTGGGCGCTCAATAGCAAGGATTACGGATTGAGTGCATAAGCTTCTGTCTCAACTACTGTTGTCATTTCTCTCCGGTTTGTCCAGAGCGAGCTAACGCCCCGCCTCAGCCGTCGCGGCCCTACCGTCTTGTTTCACATTCGCTCAGAGTCGCTCGCGGGTCGCGGTCGGGCCTGGAGGCGGTAGTTAGCGCCCGTTGCTCTTTATGCTGCCTTTGCCGTGAGCTTCACCCCAAGCGCCCGCGCGACCTTAAGCACAGTGTCGAAGCGTGGTTTTGCACCAGGGGCGAGCGCCTTGTACAAGCTCTCCCGACCAAGGCCTGTTTCTTTGGCGATTTGCGCCATGCCGCGGGCACGGGCTATGTCACCGAGCGCGAGGAGCAAGAGGTCTGGATCATTCTCCTCCAACACGGCCGTCATGTACTCGGCGATGGCGGCCTCGTCGGTGAGGTAGCGTGCGGCGTCAAAGGGGAGAAGCTTACGGTGGGTCTTGGCTTTCTTCATAGGTCGTCTCCGATCTCGCTGGCCATACGCTTGGCGCGCTTAATGTCTCGTCTCTGTGTGGATTTGTCGCCGCCACAAAGAATAACAATCACCACGCTCCTGCGACGGGTGAAGTACAGACGGTACCCCGGCCCTACGTCAACGCGCATCTCGGATACGTCGCCTCCCACGGGCGCCCAGTCTCCAAGATTGCCGGCCTCAGCAAGGCGAAGGCGCGCCGCAATTCGAACCTGCGCTCGTTTGTCACGAAGTCCGTCAAGCCAGTTCTGGAACTCTTCTGTCTGACGGACAAGGAACATCGGTCAAACGTATCCGATCGGATACTTATGTCAAGTGGGATGCGTCTCCTGGGTGCGAACGCTCCCGCGCCCCGCGAGCCGTCCACCCACGGCCATGCGGCTTTTTCACTTCCGCAACCGGGCGGCGATGCAATGGCATTAAGTTAGTGGTTCGCTCATCCTTCGACTTCGCTGCGCTACGCTCAGGACGAGCGGAAAAGGGCCGTTCATGCTGAGCGTAGCCGCGAAGCGGCGAAGTCGAAGCACGGAGGTGTCTCCTTAACTTCATGCCATTGGGCGGCGATGCGGTGGACCGGGGTGATACTCATCTAGGCCTCCTTGGCTGCCTGTGGCAGGGGTAGGATGGCTGTACTCTAAAATTTCACCCCCAAGGAGGAGACCTGGATGAATTTCTACACGCAGCAGCATAAACAGTATTGCGGCATCGATCTACATGCCAAGGCGATGTACGTCTGTATCCTGGACCAAAACGGCACGAAAC
>Ga0187892_10005184_pt1 | contig 20801 bp, 15 predicted proteins | sample MA1701073metaG_FD_139345 | JGI IMG/M metagenome (GOLD analysis project Ga0187892, IMG submission 139345) | Bio-ooze microbial communities from a basaltic lava cave in the Kipuka Kanohina Cave System on the Island of Hawaii, USA - MA170107-3 metaG ... | reverse complement strand
GGAGCGCCGCGATCCAATGTTCGCCGACCCAGATGAGCTTGCCGGTATGCAGCGTGATGGGACGTTTCATGACGGTGTTTTCTTTCGAGGATGACCGGATGACAAGCACCAATTCACAATGGATCGCCGGGAAGGCGACGCCAACACAGGGCACGAACACGATCCCGATTCACGATCCCGCGGACGAATCGGTAATCGCGGAAGTGCCGCGAGGCTGTCCGGCGGACGCCGAGGCCGCGCTCGTGGCGGCGCGGAAGAGCCAGCGGGCTTGGGCCGACCAATCGCCGTCCGCGCGCGCGGCGTTGGTGCGGCAGAGCCTGAACAAATTGCTCGTGCATCGCGACGAGATCGCCACGTTGCTGACCCGCGAGAATGGCAAGCCGCTCGCCAACGCCAAGATCGAGGTGGATCTCTCCGCAAGCTGGAGTCACAGCCTGATCGAGTTGGGAATCAATCTCAGTGGCCGCAGCGTGGGCGCGCCGTCGAATGAGCTGCTCTTTCAGGTTCATCAGCCACGCGGCGTCGCGGTCTGCCTCAATACGTGGAACGCGCCCGTCGTGGCCGCGATCGAGATGGTCGTCGCCAACCTGATCGTCGGCAACACGGTCGTCCTGAAAACAAGCGAGCGAGCGCCGTTGGCCACCCGACGAGCGTTGGAGTTGTTCGACGCATTGCCGGCGGGCGTGCTGAATGTGTTGAGTGGCGATGGCACGAACGTCGGCGAGCCGCTGGTTCGTCACGCCGAGACCGACGTGGTGTGTTTTATCGGCAGCGCGGGAGTGGGACGACACATCGGGCAGGCCACCGGCGGACGCATTCGCAAAGTCATCCTCGAACTCGGCGGCAAGAACGCGCTGATCATTGACGACACGGTCGATCCCGCCGAGGCAGCGAAGATGGCCGCACCGACTTGTTTCGCGAACACGGGCCAGATTTGCACCTGCACGGAGCGCATCTACGTCTTGCGTCGCGTTCACGATGCGTTCGTCGAGCATCTCGGCCGCATCGCCGCGTCGTTGAAGATCGGTCCCGGGCTCGATCCCGCGACCGAAATCGGGCCGATGATCGCCGACGATATCCGCGCACGAGTCGAGCAGCACGTCAACGCCGCCCTGACTAGCGGCGCGCGCGCCGTGGTCGGCGGTAAGAGACTGGATCGCAAGGGATTTTTCTATCCGCCGACGGTGCTTACATCGGTTCGCGAAGACATGACGATCATGAACGAGGAGACGTTCGGTCCAATCGCGCCGATTGCCGCCGTGGACAGTTTCGAGGAGGCGATCGAGCGGACAAATCAAACGCCGTTCGGTTTGTCCACGGTCGTTTACACGGAGAATGCGCCGCGCGCGATGCAGGCGATCCACGAGTTGAAGACGGGCATGATCAAGATCAACGCCGCGCGCGGTCAGATTCCGCATTGTCCCGCCGAGCCGGCGAAGGACAGCGGCGTCGGTTTCGGTCACGGGATCGAGTTCCTCGAGGAGTTGACCTATCGCAAGGCCGTCCATTGGCGGGCCCGGCTGGGGTGACCGAGAGTTTTCATGCACGACGAAACATTCAGCGAGTTCGACCGCGAATTGGCATCGCGATGGAAGCGCACGCCCGAGGTGGATCGCCTGCTCGTGGCGCACGTGACAGACTCGCACGTGCTACGCCCGCACGAAGACCGGCCTTCGGTCCTCGGCGATTTTCCGTCACCGACCTGGGGCAAGGAACATCTGGAAGGCGTGTTGCGCGAGTTGCAGTCATTGTCTCAACGGCCCGATCTCTTGTTGCTCGGCGGCGACATGACGCACACGGGCGATCCCGCCGAGTGGGATCTCCTCTTCGCCGCGCTCGAACGATTCCCCGTCCCGATGCTGCTGACGCTCGGCAATTGCGAGCATCGGAATAACGTGCCGGAAAGCACTGCCTTCCAGACTTCCGTCTCCTCCTTGCGCAAGCGGGGGCTACCAGACAGCGCCGTTGCCGGCTACTGGACGCATGCGAAGCGATTCGGCGCGTATCATTTCATCGTGCTCGACAGCATGCACAGCGGCGATCTCGGTCCGGCGCAACACGACTTCCTGCGCGGGGAGTTGAAGCACGGTCGTCCCACGATCGTGTTGATGCACCGGCCGATCATCCGAACGGGGAAGCCGGTTGACAGCCTGCGTTTGATCGATTCGGTGTTCGAGGAAATCCTGCGCGACGCGGGCAACGTGATCGCGGTTGTGTGCGGTCATGCCCATTGCAGACGCACGGCGAACGAACACGCACGGCTTCATTTCATCACACCCTCCGTGAACTTCGGCAACGACGATCGCACCGGCTATCGTCTGGTTTGCCTGTCCAACGGCGAGGTCGCATGGAGTGGGACGCGCGCCGTGGTCGGCGACTCCTGCCACGCGTTTCGCGGCCCGATCGTGCAGCAGGAAGGCGGCGCGGTGTGGGAGGATTTTTGAGCGCATGAACCAATCACGCATTCCCATTCTCGTGTATCACCACGTGTATCCCGACGAACAGGCCGCGCAGGCGGGCCCGGCCGCGGGCGTGATCGGCGTGAGCGAATTCGACCGGCATATGCAGTGGATTCGCGAGCACAATTGGAGTGTCATCTCCACGTCGGCGCTGGTGGACTCGCTCGTGGAACGGAAACCATTCCCGGCGCGTTCGTGCGTGTTGCACTTCGACAACGGCTGGCTCGACACGTTCTCGGTGGCGTTGCCGCGCTTGAAGGAATGGGGGATGACCGCGACGTGTTTTCCGATCACCAACGGCATCGAGGCGGCGTCGGGCGGGGAATCACTGCGCGTGCGCACGTTGACCGAGGGCAACGTCGAGAAGCCGTTCATGAACTGGGAACAACTCGGCCAACTCGCCGGCGCCGGCTGGGAAATCGGCGCGCACACGCACACGCATTGCAAGATCGCGGACAAACATGACGCCGAGGGCGACGACGGCGTGTTGCGCGAGGTCGAGCAATCGCACGGCCTCTTTCAGAAGCGACTCGGGTTTGTCCCCGACCACTTCGCTTATCCCAGCGGCTCGCGCAGCGCGCGCACGGATGTGTTGCTGCGCGACCGATACTGTTCGTTGCGACTGTGGCGATGGGAATGGCCGATTCGATGGATCTATACCGACGAGGCGACGTCGCCGTACGCGATCGAATGCCAGAACATCGATGCGCGCGTGCCGTTCGACCAGTTCGAGCGCATCTTCCGCGAGGCGCAATGAGCAAGACTCGTCTTCAGATCCAGGAATCGGGAGTCATCTACCGCAACCCGCTGCCGGGGCATCAAGCGGTCAGCATCACGCATCCGTGCATCGTGGCGCTGTCGGAGACGGAGTTGCTCTGCTCGGCCAAGCACGGCCAGGGGCAGTACGCGGCCGATAACATGGTGCATCTGCATCGCTCGCTCGACGGCGGGCGAACGTGGCGGCATGAAGGGCCGTTGCGCGACCGCAAGAAGGACCGCGTTCATTACCAATACTCGGCGGCGTTGATGACAACGCTGCGCGATGGATCGCTGCTCATGTGTAACTGGCGCTGCGACCGCTCCGATCCGGACAAGCTTTACGTCAATCCCAAGACCGGCGGCAGCCAACCGCTCGAATTCGCTTACTTCCGCTCGACGGACGGCGGTCGCACGTGGTCCGAGCCGGTCGTCGGGAAATTTTCGCCGCCTGCGAAGGGAATGATCCACGCGTTTGGCGGGCCGGTCGTGGAATTGGCGAACGGCGAATGGCTGCAACACGCCGAGCCATGGATCGAGTACGACAGCACGCTGCCCTACGACGTGCGCACGTACGTCATGTTCTCGGGCGATCAAGGCCGCACGTGGAGCGAGCCAATGGACATTGCGAACGGCCTGACCCACGACCGCGGCTATTCCCATTGCCATGTCATCCCGTTGCCCGATGGCAGGCTTTTCTCGCTGTACTGGACGATGAACGCGACGATGACCGAGTTTTACGATTTGCATTGGAACACCTCGACCGATGCCGCGTGTCGGAAATGGACGAAGCCGGAGCCGACCGGCATCGTTGGGCAATCGGCATACCCGGTTGTGGTGGATGACCGGCGTCTGGCGATCATCTACAGCGAGCGCGACTCGAAGCAGCCGGGCATCAAAGTTGTGTTGTCCGAGGACATGGGTAAGACATGGGACGTGGCGAACGCGGTGGTCGTCTGGGACGCCTACGGCAAGGAAGCGCTCGGTGTTCCGATGACCTCGACCTATCCGTCGAGCCACGACGCCATCGCGTACGGCGCGCCGCACATCTGCAAGCTCAATGAGTGCGAGCTGATCGCCACGTGGTGGTGTACGCAATCCTCCGACACGCACGTGCGCTGGGCGCGATTGGAGGTTTGATGATAACAAACTGCGCGCTCACTTTGCTCTCGTTTGGAGTACAAGCTTCAGCTTGTCTGCGCTGGGCGATCGTCCGCAAGCTAAAGCTTGTACTCCAAACGCAACATTTTGGAAGCGCTGTCTCCACTCTCGCTAGATGAAACTCACAATTCTCAACGAAGGCATCATCTGGAAAGATCCGCGACCGAAGCCGGCAGCGCTCGTCGCGGCGAAAGGCAATTCCGTCGCGCTCGGTGGCGGCGAGATTCTTCACGCCATGCAGGTTGGAACGTCGCGGCAGAGTCCGGACGTGCGTTGCATGCTCACTCGTTCGTTTGATCACGGCAAGACCTGGTCCGAGCCGGTGCCGTTCCCGCTCGAAACGGCTGCCAATCACACGCCCTCGGCCGCGTTGTTCAGTTGGAGTCCCGACGGCGCGCTGCGGGCGATGCTCAATTGCCACAAGAACGTCGGCAAAGACGACCCGCGCTGGAAAAAGGAAAACGGCGGTTGGGTCTGGACCGACTCCTACTGGTGCGAGTCCCGCGATGGCGGCGAGACGTGGACGAAGGGAAATCCCATCCACCCTCCACATCCGGTCGGCGGTTTCTCCGTCGTGTTGTCGCCGATCGTTGAGTCGCCGTCGGGCGAGCGAATGATCGTCATCGAGCCCATGCCGTCCGACACGGTGGAAACGTTGCACCACGAGGCCGCAGTGGTGTTCAACAAGAACGGCAGCGACAAATGGGCCGGCAAGGCGATGATGGCGCACGACCCGGCGCACCGCACGTTCTATTTCGATCCGCGAATCGCGAAACTGAAGGATGGCCGCTTCGTGGCGTTTTACTGGTCGCATGACACTAAGTCCGACACGTCCCTGCAAACAACGATCGGATGGTCCGAAGACGGCCACGTGTGGTCGAATCCACGAACTCTGCCGTTCTGGGGTTTCCTGACGTTGCCTCTGGTGTTGAACGATGGCCGGTTGCTCGCCGTGTACAATCATCGCCGCGAGCCGCAGGGCGTCCGTTGCGCCATCAGCGGCGACGGCGGCCAGACGTGGGACATGGAGAGCGAGTATGTTTTGTGGGATCAACGCGTCCGTCGCATCGTCGGCGAGCGCGCATCGGAAAGCATCGCGCGCAAGTGGGAGGGCAACGTGTTGGCTGAGATGTTCACGTCATTTCAGTTTGGCGTGCCGCATCCAATCCAACTCGACGACGGATCGGTGTTCGTCAGTTTCTACGCGACGCTGGAGGACGGCGTGACGCATCAACGGTATTTGCGGATGAGGATTTCCTGACATGGTTCAACAGCGCTTCCCCCAAGCCATCCTGGTGAGCTGCGTCGTTCCGTGGGACGAGAAGGAGCGGTTTATGGAAGCGAGCTTCCGCAAGCAGATCGCTTCCCTGCGCGCGAGCGACTTCAACCATCTCTACGTCTTCGGCACGGCAGGCGAAGGGCACGCGGTGGATACGGCGCGCTTCCGGCAGGTCGTCGAGAGCTTTTACGAAGCCACACGCGGCGACGGCATCCACCCGCAGGTCGGGGTGATCGCACAATCGACCGCCAACTTCATCGAGCGCATCACCATCGCCCATGAGATCGGCTTCCGCATCTTCCAGATCAGCCTCCCTTCGTGGCACGCGCTCAACGACACGGAGTTGATGGCGTTCTTCAAAGACGTGTGCGGCGCGTTCCCGGACAGCAAGTTTCTCCATTACAACGTCGGTCGCGCGAAACGAATCCTTACCGCCAAGGATTACCGGCGTCTCGCCGATGCCGTGCCCAACTTCGTGGCCACCAAGATTACCGGCACGGACTCCCGGCTCGCGCGGGACGTGATGCGGTTCGTGCCGGACATCCAGCACTTTTTCACCGAGACGTTATTTCCCGTCGCGTGCAGCTTCGGGCCATGTTCACTATTGGCGTCGTACGGGCCGGTGTCGCCGAAGCGCTGCATGCAATTCTTCGACGCAGGCCGAAACCGCGACTTCGACAAGCTGTTCACGATGGCCGTCGAGTACGCGCGCTTCACGGAGGAAATCTTCGCTCCGACCGGCCGCCGCGAGGTGACCGACGGTGCGTACGACAAAATCCTGGCCCGTCTCGGCGGACACGACATACCGATGCGGTTGCTATCGCCGTACGAATGTTACTCCGAGGACGTTTGCCGCGAGTGCGAGCGCATCTTCCGCGAGAAATTTACCGAGTGGTCGAAATGAACGCGCCGCTCTACCTCATTGAGATCGCCGGCAACAGCCGCCGACGCGGTGAACAGCACGGGCGCTCGCTGCGCCAACCCATCGCGCGCGCGGTCGAGTTCTATCGCTCGTTCTTCCGTCAGCACCTGCGCATGACGCCGGTGGAGATGCGTCGGCGGGCGTCCCGTTATCTCGCGCCGACTGCCGCGATGAATCCGTTGCTCGTCCAGGAATGGGAGGGCATCGCCGACGGCAGCGGGCAGGCGTTGGAGGACATCGTCGCGCTGGCAGCCCGTTACGAGATCACGTTCGAGCAGGTCAGACTCGGCGAATGCTCGAACGTCTTTGTCGGCCCGCAGCGCAGCGCCGATGGTCAGCCGATCCTCGGGATGAACTGGGAATGGCGTCCCGAGGTGATGGACTTCCGCGCCGTGATCACCGCCCGTTGCGACGACATGCCCGATCATGTCGTCGTCACGGAATGCGGCCAGCCCGGCAAGTACGGTTTGAACGCAAACGGCATCGCGGCAATCGAGACCGGGTTGGCTTGTTCGAAACAACACAGCGTCGGCCAACAACTCTTCGCGCTCGTCATCCGCAACGCTCTGGCGCAAACGACAGTCGAAGCAGCGCGGCGGGCGATTCACCAGCATCCGCCTGAGGCGACAATCAGTTTTTTTGTGGCCGACGAATCGGGTCGAGGATGGAACATCGAGGCGTTGCCCGGCAAGCTCGCTGAGCGAGAGCTGCATCCGCAGGAAATCGCCTGGCACACGAATCATTCCCTGCTCACGGATGAGCCGTGTTCGTTCGAGGACAGTCGCGCGCGTGGCGAGCGATGGAAGGAGTTATTGGAGGAGGAGAAGCCGGTTACGCGGGAGAGGGTCGGTAGCTGGCTGGCCGACCGCAAGAACGGCGCGTCCGCGATCTGCAAGATTCCCGACCCAGCACTGGCGCATTTGACGACGTACCTGCAAACTCTAACCTCGATTATCCTCTTTCCGCGCGAGCGCGCGATGTGGGTGAGCGATGGACCGTCCTGTGAAAATCCGTACCGGAGGTTCGCTTTATGAGCGAACGAAGATGCTCACGGACTCAATGTGGGAGGCGCTTCCACGCGGCGACCCGATCTTACGAGGAACACGGTCGCCGCATGGAAGCGCCTCCCACATTGGCATGTCCAAACAATTCTCTCGGTGGATGAATTTATGATCATGATCACATCGGAACGACTTCGCAGCCGTCTAAAAGCCGGCGAACACCTGCTCGGACTGGCGCATCATTTTCCCAGCGCCGCCGTCCTCGATGCGATGTGCAGCGGGTGGGACTTTGTCTGGATTGACGCCCAGCATGGCCAGCATTCCTACGAATCGGTGCTGAACTCTATTCGCGTCGCGCAGGGACTCGGACTCGATACCTTGCTGCGGGTCGAAAGCCGCGATCCCGACGTGTTGGGCAAGTACGCCGACACCGGCACATCCATGTTGATGATCCCGATGGTGGACACCGTCGCGGACGCGCAGGCTGCCGTGCGCGCGGTGCGCTATCCGCCGCAAGGCGAACGGTCGTATGCGTCGAGGCGGCTGATTGACCTGGTCGGGCCGGATTACCATCTGAAGACGCAGCCGTTCATCGTGGCGCAGATCGAGACACCCGAATCGGTCGAGAATGTCGAAGCAATCCTCGGCGTGGACGGGATCGACGCGGTGTTTTTCAGCCCCGATGACCTGAGACTTCGCGCGGGCATTGCGTATGACGTGCCGCACAATGAACATCCGCTGCTGGTCGAAGCAATGCGCCGGACTGCAAAGGCGGCGCGTTCAGCAGGGAAATTTGCAGGCGCGCCCGCGGCCACTCCGGCATTGCTCAAAGATGTGATCTCGCTGGGCTACCACTTCAGCATCGGCGGCAGCGACGCGGGCTTCGTTCGGGTGACTGCGCGCCAACGGCTCGAACAACTTCGAACCATCTCGTCCCACAAGTACTGAGCTGAGTCCAGCCGAGTCCAGCCGGTGCGGCATTGACCCAGACTCCGCCCGGGGTACAATACGTGCTTTCAACCTGCTTGCGCGTAAGCGCTTGCGTTTCGGTGACGAGCGACCATGAAAATCGTGATGGTGTCGAGCGAGATAGCGCCTTATTCGAAGACGGGCGGATTGGGTGAGGCAGTGGGTGGGCTGGCGCGCGAGTTGGCGCGGCGCGGCCATCAGGTTTTCTGCGTGGCGCCTTATTACCGCTGTTCGTGGGGATTGGCGCGCGCAAAAGCGTCCGGGATGAAGCTAACGGTGCCCATCGGCTCGAAACAGCTCACGGCGGACATTTACGAAGCGGTCGAGAGTGTATCTCGCAGGGAGCAGGGGAGGGGAGGGGACCGAGAACCAGTGAACGAAAACCTGAATTTGGTCTTCGTGCGACGGGACGAGTACTTCGACCGGTCGGAACTGTACAGCACGCCGGAGCGCGATTACGAGGATAACGCCGAGCGGTTTATTTTCCTTTCGAAGGTCGCGGTCGAATGGCTGCGCGTCCGCGAACTATACCCCGACGCGGTCCATTGCCACGACTGGCAAACGGCGTTGGTGCCATTGCTTGTCCGCCTCGAGGAGCAAGCCCAGCACGTGCGGATCGCGACGCGGACAGTGTTCACGATCCACAACCTCGCGTACCAGGGGATTTTTTGGAGCCTCGACTTTCCGATGACGAATCTGCCATGGCAGTTTTTTACCCCGGATGGACTGGAGTTCTACGGGCAAATGAACTTGCTCAAAGCAGGGATCGTCTTTACGGACATTCTGACGACGGTCAGTCCGACGTACGCGAGCGAAATCCAAACCCCGGAGGGCGGGTTCGGCCTGGAAAACGCGGTGAAGGCGCGCGCGGAGCGTTTGCGCGGGATCCTCAATGGGGTGGATTACGCCGAGTGGAATCCCGAAACCGACCGGCACATTGCGCGGAATTACTCGGCGTCGGACCTGAGTGGCAAGGAGGATTGTAAACGCGCGTTGCTGGAACGATTCGGTCTGGACGGAGACGGCAACGCTCCGGTGATCGGCATGGTTTCGAGGCTGACCGGGCAAAAGGGGATCGAACTCGTCGAGGAAGCGTTCGATCGGATCCTGGGTCTCGGCACGCGGCTGGTCGTGCTTGGGAAAGGCGAGTTGAAGTTCGAGAGGTTCTGGCACGACGCCGCGAAGCGCCATCCGAAACTCGTCGGTGTGCGGATCGCGCAGGACGAAGCGTTGGCGCACCAAATCGAGGCGGGCGCAGACATGCTGTTGATGCCGTCGAAGTTCGAGCCGTGCGGATTGAACCAGATGTACAGTCTGCGTTACGGCACGGTGCCGGTCGTCCGCGCAACTGGTGGTCTTGCCGACACAGTGCGCGAGCGCGGTCCGTCCACGGGGGAGGGGAATGGCTTTTCATTCGCGGCGTATGATGCTAATGATCTCGTGGCTTGCTTGGAACGCGTCGTGGCGATGTACCGGGACAAGCCTCAGTGGGAACGGTTGCAGCGCAACGGCATGGGGTGCGATTTTTCCTGGAGGAAATGCGTCGAGCAGTACTTGGAGTTGTACGAGAAAGGCTGACCACGGTTGAGATAAATTGTTATGCCCGAACTACGCAAAGACCCGATCACCGCGCGCTGGGTCATCATTGCCACCGAGCGCGGCAAGCGGCCCCTGGATTTCTCGCCGGTCCCACCGGATCCCGAGGGACCGGGCTGCCCCTTTTGCCCGGGGCAGGAGTCGAAGACGCCGCCGGAGATCTTCGCGTTTCGCGACCCGCATTCCACGCAGAACGGCACCGGGTGGCGCGTTCGCGTTGTGCCCAACAAGTTCCCCGCATTGCGGATCGAAGGCAACCTGGACAAGGAAGGGGAGGGGATCTTCGACAAGATGAACGGCATCGGCGCGCATGAGGTGATCATCGAATCGCCCGATCATGCGACGACGTTGGAACAACATCCGATCGAGCACATCGCCAAGGTGCTTGAGACGTACAAGCTGCGGATCCTGGACCTGTTCCGGGACGTGCGCTTTCGATACGTCCTGATTTTCAAGAACCACGGACGGACGGCGGGGGCATCGTTGCCGCACCCGCATTCGCAACTGATCGCCACGCCGGTCACGCCGATCCGTGTGAAAGAAGAGCTCAACGGCGCGAAGAGCTACTTTGACTACAAAGACCGCAGCGTGTTCGAGGACATCCTGCGGCAGGAACTGAAGGCAGGGGAACGGTTGGTGTACGAGAACGCGGGGTTTGTGTCGTACTGCCCGTTCGCGTCGCGATTTCCCTTCGAGATTTGCATCCAACCGCGCAAACAGGCGGCGGATTTCCACAGCATCACCCCGAACGAAATCCTGTCGCTGGCCGATTGCCTGAAGGTGACGCTGAACAAGCTCGCCAAGGCACTGAATCACCCACACCATAACTACATCGTCCACACCGCGCCGGCGCGGCATCCGCGACGCGGCTATTGGGACACGATCGACCAGGATTTCTGCTGGCACATCGAAATCATGCCGCGGCTCACGCAGGTGGCCGGCTTCGAGTGGGGCTCCGGCTTTTACATCAACCCGACCGTTCCCGAGGAAGCCGCGAAGTATTTGCGAGAGATCGGTTCGTGATCGCGGAGGTTGCGTCTCGCCATGCTCTCCGTCTGTTTCCTGTGGCACATGCACCAGCCGTACTACGTGGACCCCGCCACGCAGACCGCGTTGATGCCGTGGGTCCGGCTGCACGCGGTGAAAGGGTACTGGGACATGGTCCACTTGGTGGAAGAGTACCCCCGGATGCGCGCGTCGTTCAACCTGACCCCCGTGCTCGTGAAGCAGATCGAGGAACTGGCGAGTGGAGAAGTGCGTGACGAGTGGCTGGAGTGGACGCGCACGCCGGCCGCGGACCTGACCGAAGCGCAACGGGTCCATCTGCTCGAACATTACTTCAAGATCAACTGGGAGAACTTGATTCGACCGCATCCGCGATACTGGCAGTTGCTTCACAAACGGGGGACGGACCTGCGGCATCTGGACCTTCGCAAGACGGTCAAACAATGGAGTGAGCAGGAGTTTCGCGACCTGCAAGTCTGGTTCAATCTGGCCTGGTGTGGCTACAAGGCATGCGCCCATTTCGGCGAACTGCAGGAACTGAAGGCAAAAGACCGGGAGTTTACGGAAGAGGACAAGGAGGCGGTCGTTCGAGTCCACGGGGAAATCCTGCGGAAGGTGCTTCCTAAATACCGGGAGTTGGCGGAACGCGGACAGATTGAACTCACCACGAGCCCTTTTTTTCATCCCATCCTGCCGCTCGTGTATGACTCGGATTTTGCCAAGCGGTGTATGCCGCACACGCCGCTTCCTCCACGGTTCTCGTGGCCACAGGATGTGCGGGAACAGTTGCGGCTGGCGGTCGAGCAGCATGCGCGTGTGTTCGGCGTGAAACCGCGCGGGCTGTGGCCCTCTGAAGGCTCGGTCTGTCCGGAGTTGGTCCCGATGTTCAAGGAGGCCGGGATCGAGTGGTTCGGGACCGACGAGGAGATTCTGTTCCGCAGTTTCGCGCATGAGGGCGTCGAGATGGAGAAGGGGAGGGAACGGCTTGTTTTGTACCGTGGCTACGAGGTCGAACACGAAGGCGCGAGCGTTTGGGCCGCGTTTCGCGATCGTTCGTTGTCGGATTTCATCGGGTTCAGCGCCGCCAAGAACACGCCGTCTCTCGCTGCAGATTCCCTGGTCGGCCACCTGCGGCGCATCGCTGCAGCAGCCGACGCGAAGGAGGGTTTGTCGCCAGTCATCCTCGATGGGGAGAACGCCTGGGAGTATTTTCCCGACGGCGGCGAGCGGTTCCTCCGCGAACTGTACGGCAGCCTCGCCAACGACAGGGAACTCCAGCCGCAAAGTTTTGCCGAGTATTTCGCTTCGCACAAACCGACCGTGAAACTTCGCAAGCTGCATACGGGTTCCTGGATTCGGGCGGATTTCGACATTTGGATCGGAGACCCGGAGGAGAACCGCGCCTGGGAACTGTTGGGACAGGCGCGCCAGTTCTTGGAAGGGCAGGGGAGCCGCCCGAGCGAAGCGGCCCGCCGCAAAGCGCTGTGGGAAATCTACGCCGCGGAGGGCAGCGACTGGTTCTGGTGGTACGGCCCGGATTTCCACACCGACAGCGACCACATGTTCGACCATTTGTTCCGGCGGCACGTGGAGAACGTGTACCGCGTGCTGGAAACAAAACCGCCCGAAGTGCTGAAGAAGCGAATCCGCCAGATCGGTCTGCAACTGCATTGGACACAGCCCAGAGGGCTTTTGCAGCCCGTTCTGGACGGACGGGTCACATCGTTCTTCGAATGGTACGAGGCAGGCCGGTTTGAAGTCGCCAAGGCTCAGTCAACGATGTACCGGGGCGATCGCTGCCTGCGATCGATCTACTTCGGCTTTGACCTCCAGCGGTTCCATCTTCGTTTTGACTTCGAACCGAAGGCAAATCGAACCAACTTGCGCTTGCGGGTACACGTCGTGGGGCCGCTATATTGCCTGATCGAGGTTGGCGCCTCGACGGTGACTGGGTTCACGTTGCGCAAGAGTCGGGACGGGGGAATCCAGTTCGACGCCCCATCGCAACATGGAACGTCGTCCGGCGACGAAATCCTCGAACTTTCGATCAGCCGAGAGGAACTTGCGTTGCACTCAGGCGAAAGTTTCGGCTTTTTCGTAGAGGAGATGCGCGATGAGGTTGAATTGGGCAGCCATCCGGAGAGTGGCCTGATCCGGCTTCAATTTCCCGGCAGCGATTTTGAAATCGACAATTGGTACGTTTGACCCGCCGGGCAAATGGTGGGATAGCTGTACCGTCCTTAATGTGCTCCCGTAGCTCAGTTGGATAGAGCAGCGGTTTCCTAAACCGAAGGTCGGGCGTTCAAGTCGCCCCGGGAGCGTTTTATCCAAACTTCGTTTCGCAACGCCATTTCCAAAGAGGTTGCGAGATACAACGAATATTGTGCGAATACTCCCACGGGCCCAGTTTTGGGCTTCCTTCAAGAGGATCCTGATTGGATCAGGGGCGACTCGTCGCATTGCGAAGAGGAGACGTTTCGAACTCACGATTGGAACCGACCGCAACAATTCTTGTACTTTTTCGGCTTGCCTGTCTCTGGATCCTTGGCGCCACAAGGACATGGATCGTTGCGACCGACCTTGGGAGCTTGCCGGCGAACGGGAGCGGCGGCCTTCACAGCCTCCGACACCACATCCGATGCGCCAGGCTGGGGCTTGCGTTGCGTCTCAACGGACTGCGAGGAGGCGGGAGCCCGGAATGCACTCCCAATCGAACTTTCGTCCGGGCTAGAGAACCGTAGGGGAAGATTTGTAAGGAAGCGCTCGAACGCTTGCATGCTGGACGCGGAACGGAAGATGCCACCGGCAATTTCGCTCTTCACGTTGGTCATCATTTCCTCGAACAGTTTGAACGCCTCGGTCTTGTACTCGACCAACGGGTCACGTTGGCCATGCGCGCGCAGATGGATGCCCGTCCGCAGTGCGTCCATGTTGTAGAGATGCTCCTGCCAGAGCCGGTCCACGGCGCTCAACACCACGTATCGCTCGATCATCCGAATCGAACTCTGATCCTCAAACGATTCCTTCGCCTTGTACGACTTCTCGATGCGATCCAAAAGCAGCGTCACCATGCCTTCAGCCGAGCCGCCGGTTTGAAGTTGCTCCTTGGTGATCCCGATCGGAAACGTCAGGTTGAGCCAGCTCACCAAGCCGGCAAGGTCCGGTTCGTCGGTCCCCTTCCCTTCCGCCAATGCCTGCGTCACGCGGTCGTCGATCACCTCGCTGATGATGTCGAACAACATCCCGCGCGGGTTCTCCGTGTGCAGTATCTCGTTGCGGAAGCTGTAGATGACCTCCCGCTGCTTGTTCATCACGTCGTCGTACTGGAGAGTGTGCTTGCGAATGTTGTAGTTGTGCGATTCGACGCGTTTCTGCGCGGTCTCGATGGAACGGTTCAGGAGCGGATGCTGCAAATCCTGTCCCTCCTCCATCCCTACTTTCTCCATGATGCTGGCGATGCGTCCGGAACCGAAGAGGCGCATAAGATCGTCTTCAAGGGCAATATAGAATCGGGACGAACCGGGATCGCCTTGCCGCGCACAGCGCCCTCGAAGCTGGCGGTCGATGCGCCGCGCTTCGTGACGTTCCGTGGCAATCACGTGCAATCCACCCGACTCCTTCACACCGGCACCGAGCTTGATGTCGGTTCCGCGCCCGGCCATGTTCGTCGCGATCGTCACGGACCCTTTCTGCCCCGCGCGTGCGACGATTTCCGCTTCCTGCTGATGGAACTTGGCGTTGAGCACGGCGTGTGGGATCGCCTCCCGTTTCAGCATGCGGCTCAACAATTCCGATACCTCGACCGAAACCGTGCCCACGAGCATCGGTTGTCCTTCCGCGTGGCGCTCTTTGATCTCGTCGATGATCGCCTTGTACTTTTCCCGTTTGGTCTTATAGACGATGTCGTTGAGGTCTTGGCGAATACACGGTCGATTGGTTGGGATGACGATCACATCGAGTTTGTAAATGTCCTTGAACTCATTGGCCTCCGTTTCCGCCGTGCCGGTCATACCCGCGAGCTTGGCGTACAGCCGGAAGTAGTTCTGGATCGTGATCGTGGCGAGCGTTTGCGTTTCCCGCTCGATGGTCACACCCTCTTTGGCCTCGACGGCCTGATGCAGGCCATCGCTCCAGCGCCGCCCCGGCATCAGGCGGCCCGTGAATTCGTCCACGATGATCACTTTATTCTCCTGGACCACGTACTCCACGTCCTTCTCGTAGAGGCAGTACGCCCGCAACAATTGCGAGATGCTGTGCATCTTCTCGCTCTTCTCGTCGAACTCCTCTTGCAACTTCCGTTTGTGCTCCAGCCTCTCCTGATCGGTCAAGTCCGTCCGCTGGTCGATCAATGCATATTCGTCGTTTAACGCCGGCAACACGTACGCGTTCGCGTCCGAGGGATCGAGAAACGTCCTCCCCTTCTCCGTGAGGTCCGTCTCGTGGCCCTTTTCGTCGATCGTGAAAAACAACTCCTCCTTGAGTTGATGCAACTCTTCCCTCCGCGTATCTCCCATCATCTCCAGTTCCGCCTTGTCGAGCATGCGGATGATGTCCGGGCTTTCGAGCAGCTTCATAAGCTGGGGATTCCTCGGCATGCCCAGCTTGACCTTGTACAACAGCCGGCGCGCTTCGGCCTGGGAAACCTCGTCTTCGGTCAACGTCGCTTCCGTCTCCGGGGTCTTTTCCCCGTTCTTGCTGAACAGCTTTCCCTTTGCCTCGCTGATGAGCCGGTTGCATAGCAACGCCTGGTTCCGGACAAGTTCCGCCACACCCGGCTTGTACTTGTCGTACTTGTGCGAGGTCGTCACCGTCGAAGGTCCGGAAATGATCAGCGGCACGCGCGCTTCATCGATCAGGATGCTGTCCACCTCATCGACGATGGCGAAGTAATGTCCGCGCTGCACCTGCTGCTCGACGCTCGTGGCCATGCCGTTGTCGCGCAGGTAATCGAAACCAAACTCGGCGTTGGTCCCGTACGTGATATCGCACGCGTACTGTTGCCGGCGCACGGGCGACGGTTGGTCATGTTGGATGCAGCCCACCGACAGCCCGAGAAACCGGTACACCTCCCCCATCCACTCGCTGTCGCGCGCGGCCAGGTAGTCGTTCACCGTTACAACGTGCACGCCGCGACCGGTCAACGCGTTCAGATACACCGGCAACGTCGCCACCAGCGTCTTGCCTTCGCCCGTCGCCATCTCGGCGATGTTCCCGCGATGCAGCGCGATGCCGCCGGCCGATTGCACGTCGAACGGGACCATGTCCCACTTCAAGGCGTGCCCGCGCACCGTGACTTCTCTGCCACATAGTCGCCGGCAGGCATTCTTTACGACGGCGAATGCTTCGGGCAGGATTTGCTCGAGAATCTGCTGCTCCAATTCATGCGCACGGCGACGCACCGGCTTCGCGTCCTCGGTGCGCAACTCCGCTTCCAGCTTGCGCGCCTCGGCCAACAGCGCGGGAATATCCAACCGCGTCCGGCCTTCCTCGATCCGCGCCTTCAGTTCCGGCGTCTTCGCCTGCAGTTGCTCGTCGGTGAGCTTCTGCAACTCCAACTCGATCGTGTTGACGCGCTCCACGATCGGGCGCATCCGACGCACCTCGCGCTGGTTTTTCGTCCCAATGATCTTTTTGAACAGCCAGCCAACCATGGTCAGTATTATGCAGAACTATCCGGAGAATGCAAAGACACGAAATTCCCCTCCCCTCCCCTGCTACCTCGATCAACGCCGGCGGCGGCTTCGGGAAAAGAAAGGCCGACGCACCTTCGGCAACAGCAGATAAAACGCCCCCGACCCGCACCAAAGCACGCACAGCAAGAACGTCGGCGTCCGAAGGACCCCGCTCGCCGGCATGCCCTCCCGCATTTGCCGCGACAGCAGCAACGCGGCGAGCAGGATCGCAATGATCGCGCACGCCAGCGTTCCGTACCACGCCCAGAGACGCGTCCGGAACAATCCACTGCTGGCGGCTATCGTTGCAATCGAAAACCCGATCAGCGTGGCCACCCATCCCGTCGGCAGCCGGGGGGGCGCATCGACGCTTTCGGTTTCCGGCTCCGCCAGTTGCGACATGGCGAACACGAACACCAGGGCCGCGAAGAAAATCGCCACGCATGCCAGGATCGTCACACCGACCGGCTTGCGCGGGCGGCCGCTAACGGAGGTCGCCGCCTCCTCCTGTTTGCGGAACACCTTCTTGTGCATCCAGATCTGGTCCGGCTCATTAAAATAGAACTTCCGCGACGAGGGCAGCAGCATGCAAATGCCCGACGCGACAAACCAGAGCGCGAGATCGATCCCGATGAAGAACGGGATCGACTCGATGTGGTCTCGTTGCGCATCGAGCCAGCGCGCCTGTTCCGCCGCCAGCGACAGCGCCCCCAGTCCGACGAACCAAAACGCGATCCACGCCGACCGGTACAATCGGAATAGCCCGACCCCGACGATCACCATCCCGATCTGGCTGATGATCATCACGTACGTCAAATGCACCCCTTGGGCAGATTCCTCCAGCGTCCTCATGAGCAACGCCATCAGGAGCAGAATTGAATTGATCGTGCCGAGCGCGATAGATGCGCAGGCCACCAGCCGCATTCCCGCGCTCAGCATCCCGGTCCCCTCCCCTGCCCCACCGACGGGGCCTTTGCCTGTGTCGAACCAATCTCCATATCAAGTCGGCTCCCATAACACGAACGGTTGCCGATGGTCAACGCTGCGGCAGTGCCGAACGCGAAAGCGTTTTCGCTCCGGAAACGGAATCGGTTACGATTCCGTGAATTTGAGACAGACCAACGCTCCGCGCCGGGATGTTGAACATTCGCATGGTGCCATCGTGCGATTCGTAGCCAACTTCTTCGCTCCCTTTGCTTCCTTCTGTTCCAACAACTCCGCCTCATCCCAGCCGGGCGCGCTTGGTGAGATACGCGGCAAGTGCCTGCTCGAACGGCGTGTCGGTGCGGATCATCTGGTAATCGATGTCGTTGTCGGCGAATGCCTTCTTGTAGGTGTTGACGAACTCGTTGAAGTTGGCGAGGTACTCCTGCCGCAACGCGCGCGGATCGATCTGGATGCGTTCGTCGGTTTCCATATCCACGAACTGCGTCATGCGCTCGAAGGGGAAATCGACCTCGAACGGATCGAGCACATGGAAGACGACCACCTCGTGACGCTTGTGGCGGAAATGGACCAGGCCCTGGAGAACGTTCTTGGTCTCGTCGAGCAGGTCCGAAATAACGACGATCAACCCACGCCTTCGAAGCATCTCCGTGAGATCGTGAAACGACTGGCCAATCTCCGTCCCGCCCTGGCCGAGCGTCTTGTCCAGCTCGATGAGGATTTGCTTCAGGTGCGTCGGGCTGCTTTTGGGCGCGAGGTAGTTGCGGATTTTCGTGTCGAACACCACCAGCCCGGCGGAGTCCTGCTGATGAATCACCAGGTACGCGAGTGACGCGGCGAGATAACAGCCGTATTCGAGCTTGCTGAGCTTGCCGGAGGACGAGTAGGCCATTGAGTTGCTGGTATCGAGCAGCACGTACGTGCGGAGGTTCGTTTCCTCCTCGTACTGTTTGATGTGGTAGCGGTCGGTGCGGGCATAAACGCGCCAATCGAGATGGCGAACGTCGTCGCCCTGCGTGTACTCGCGATGCTCGGCGAACTCGACGCTGAACCCCTTGTACGGGCTTTTATGCAGGCCGGTGATGAATCCCTCGACGACCGTCCGCGCGATGATCGAGATGTTGGAAAGCTTCGAGACGGCTTCGGGGACGAGGTATTTGTGGACGTGGGCCACGGGTTGTTATCGGTTATCGGTCACTGGGTATTGGTTCTTGGTTATTCTTTGGCTAGGCGCTGGTTCGTTGCCGTCGTCACGCTGGAGCCGATCGCCAAAACCAACAACCAATAGCCAATAACAACCGCTCACTTCCCCTGCTTCGGCGGCTCGAATCGGTACACCTTCTCGTCCGGCTTGGCCCAACCCATCTTCTCTCTCGCGACGCGCTCGACGGTCTTCGGGTCGCGGCTGAGCGCGGCGGCTTCGGCTTCGAGGCGTTTGTTGTCCGCTTCCAGTTGCTTGATCTGTTGCTCGATTTGGTACTTCTGTTCGGCCAGACGTTGCGACTTCCGCAACAACGGAATGAACAACGCGACGACGATGACGAGAGCCAAGAGGACGAGGACCGCCTTGGTGAGCTTGTTGAGGAATCGCAGCAGCCCACCCTCCGTTGGCCGAACGGTCTCCATCTAGAGCTTGCCCCCGTACATTGCGTGACGGCCGAGCTGCTCTTCGATGCGCAGCAGTTGGTTGTACTTGCAGACCCGGTCGGTGCGACAGAGCGATCCGGTCTTGATCTGCCCGGCGTTCGTCGCCACGGCGATGTCGGCGATGGTTGTGTCCTCGGTCTCGCCGCTGCGATGACTGATGACCGCTTTGTAGCCGGCTTGCTTCGCCATCTCGATCGCGTCGAACGTCTGCGAGAGCGTGCCGATCTGGTTCACCTTCACGAGGATCGCGTTGGCCACACCTTCCTCAATGCCATGCCTGAGAAACTTCGTGTTCGTGCAAAACAAATCGTCGCCCACGAGTTGGACGCGTTTGCCGATGCGATCAGTGAGCGCCTTCCAACCCGCCCAATCTTCCTCCGCCAAGCCGTCCTCGATCGACCGGATCGGATACCGCTTCGACAGCGCGTCGTACAACGCGACCATGGCGTCGGCGGAATGCGTCGTGGCGTCGGACTTCTTGAACACGTAGCGCATGTTCTTCCGGTCGTAGAACTCGCTCGCGGCCGCGTCGAGCGCGAACACGATGTCCTTGCCAAGGTCGTAGCCGGCAGCCTCGACCGCCTCGCCCATCATGTCCAGGGCCTTGGTGTACGATTCGAGCTTGGGCGCGAACCCGCCTTCGTCACCCACGGACGTGCTCATCCCCTGCTTGGCCAGGATTTTCTTGAGCGAATGAAACGTCTCCGCGCCCATCTGCAATGCCTCGCGAAACGACGAAGCGCCCTTCGGCATGATCATGAATTCCTGGAAATCGATCGGGGCGTCGGAGTGCGCGCCGCCGTTGAGGATGTTCATCATCGGGACCGGCAGCACCTTGGCGTTCGGCCCGCCGAGGTAGCGGAACAGCGGTTGTCCCAGGGCGTTGGCGGTGGCGTGGGCGTTGGCGAGCGAGACGGCGAGAATGGCGTTGGCGCCGAGACGCGATTTTGTCGGGGTGCCGTCCAGCGCGATCATCGCGCGGTCGATGGCCACCTGGTCGCGGGCGTCCTGGCCCTTGAGTTTTCGTGCGATGACGTTTTCGACGTTGCGCACCGCTTTCGTCACGCCCTTGCCGAGGTAGCGTTTGTTGGCGGTGTCTCGCAACTCGAGCGCTTCGTTTTCGCCAGTGCTCGCGCCACTCGGCACGGCCGCGCGGCCCGTTGCGCCGCCATCGAGCACGACTTCCGCCTCCACCGTCGGGTTGCCGCGCGAGTCCAGGATCTCACGAGCGCGTATCGCAGTAATCTTCGTCATAGAATGGGCGCATCATAAGCAAGCGATGCGATTGGTCAATGGTTATTGAGGTTCGGAGCGATTGGACAGCGGCGCTGCAAGATCGGCGGTGTGGTGGCGCCCGTCCTCGGGTGCCGAGGAAAACCGCTTGAAGCT
>Ga0187892_10005183_pt1 | contig 20802 bp, 21 predicted proteins | sample MA1701073metaG_FD_139345 | JGI IMG/M metagenome (GOLD analysis project Ga0187892, IMG submission 139345) | Bio-ooze microbial communities from a basaltic lava cave in the Kipuka Kanohina Cave System on the Island of Hawaii, USA - MA170107-3 metaG ... | reverse complement strand
GCCGGCGCGCCACCGGCCGCACGCTCTACATTCTCGACGAGCCCACCACCGGGCTGCACTTCGCCGACATCCGCCGGCTGCTCGCCGTGCTCAACCAGCTGGTGGACCAGGGCAATACCGTCGCGATCATCGAGCACAACATGGACGTCATCAAGACCGCGGACTGGATCATCGACCTGGGTCCCGAAGGCGGCAACGACGGCGGCCGCGTCGTCGCCATCGGCACCCCCGAGGACGTGGCCCGCCAGGCCGACGGCTCCTACACGGGCCAGTTCTTGAGGAAGGTTCTCGCCCGATCGAGAGCCGGGGGCAAATGACAACGTCCCCTTCACCCTGCCCTCGCCCCCTGCGGGGGCAAGGATCAGCAGTCCCGCTCCCCGCTGGGGAGAGGGGCAGGGAGTAGGCAAGACATGAGAAAGACCAAGATCGTCTGCACCATCGGTCCGGCCAGCAGCAGCCGGGCCGTCCTCGATCGTCTCGTCGCGGCCGGCATGGACGTGGCCCGACTGAACTTCTCGCACGGGAGCCGGGCCGAGCACGCGCGGGCCATCAAGACGATCCGCGAGTGCGAGTCGGAGGGGGGGCGGGCGATCACGATCATCCAGGATCTGCAGGGCCCCAAGGTCCGCCTCGGCGCCTTCGTCGGCGGCCAGGCCGTGCTGGTCACGGGCGAGCGGTTCGTCCTCACGGCCAAGCCGGTGAAGGGGACGCCGTCGCGAAGCTCGATCAGCCATCCGGAGTACCTGGCCCAGCTCGAGCCGGGCGATCTCATCTGGATGGACGACGGCATGATCCAGCTCACCGTCGAGAAGAGCGACGAGGGTGAAGTGGTGTGCCGCGTCACCTCGGGCGGGGTGGTGGCCGACCACAAGGGCGTGTCACTGCCGCGGCAGCCGCTGTTCGGCTCGGTCCTGACCAGCAAGGACCGCGAGGATCTCCGCTTCGGGATCGAGCAGGGCGTCGACTACGTCGCGGTGTCGTTCGTGCGCTCGGCCGCCGACATCCAGGAAGTGCGCCGGCTCCTGCACGAGCTCGGCGCCAACCTGCCGGTGGTGGCGAAGCTCGAGCGGGCCGAGATCGTGGCAAACCTGCCCGGCATCCTGCCGCTGGTCGACGTCGTCATGGTGGCGCGCGGCGACCTCGGCGTCGAGGTGCCGCTCGAAGACGTGCCGATCATCCAGAAAGAGGTCATCCGCCAGGCGCGCCAGAGCAAGGTGCCCGTGATCGTGGCGACGCAGATGCTGGAGTCCATGGTGAACCACGTCCGGCCGACGCGCGCCGAGGTGAGCGACGTCGCCACTGCGATCTTCGACGGCGCCGACGCGATCATGCTTTCGGCCGAGACGGCGACCGGCCGCTATCCGGTCGAGACGGTGGCGCTGATGGCGCGCATCGCCGAGCGCGCCGAGCAGACGATGCCGGAGCGGAGCGCCTCGCGCCCGCGGCCGGAGGCGTACGGCTTCCCCGAGGCGGTCGCGGATGCCGCCTGCCAGGCCGCGCGGCTGCTCCAGGCCAAGGCCATCGTGGCCTTCACGCAGTCCGGCTTCACGGCTCGGCTCATCTCGCAGGACCGTCCCGAGGTGCCGATCATCGCGCTGACGCCGTTCTCCGAGGTGCAGCGGCGGCTCGGCCTGTTCTGGGGCGTGTCCTCGCGACTGGTGCGCAAGGTACAGACGACCGACGAGATGCTCGAGGAGGTCGAGGCGACGCTCCTCGGCGACGGCACGGTCCGCAACAACGACGTGCTGGTGATCATGTCCGGGGCACCGATGTGGGTGACCGGCACCACCAACCTGCTCAAGTTCCATCGGGTCGGCGACCGTCGCTGACCGGCAAGGAGGTCGCATGGCGTACGAGAGCGTGCTGTACGACGTCAAGGACGGCGTGGCCACCATCACTTTGAACCGTCCCGACGCCTACAACGCCCTGAACCGCGGGCTCGCCGCGGAGCTGTTCCAGGCGACGCTCGAAGCCGACGAGGACCGGAACGTGCGCTGCATCGTGATCACCGGGGCCGGGAAGGCGTTCTGCGCGGGCGGCGACGTGAAGGACTTCGCCGACAATCCGGAGCGCATCGGCATCCTGGTCAAGGAGCTGACCACGTACCTGCACGGGGCCGTGTCACGGCTCGCGCGGACCCAGAAGCCCGTGGTGACGGCGGTGAACGGGGTCGCGGCCGGCGGCGGGATGAGCTTCGCGCTGTCCGGTGATCTCGTGGTGGCCACCGAGTCGGCCAAGTTCACGATGGCCTACTCCCGGATCGCCGCCTCCCCCGACGGCTCCTCGACGTACTTCCTGCCTCGGCTGATCGGGCTCCGCCGCTCGCTGGAGCTGTTCTACACGAACCGCGTGCTCTCGGCGCGCGAGGCCATGGAATGGGGGCTCGTCAACCGCGTGCACCCGGACGCGGAGTTCGCCGCCGCGGTCGGCACGCTCGCGCGCGAGCTGGCGCAGGGCCCGACGCTCGCCTTCGGCCGCGGCAAGCTGCTGTTCCATCAATCCACGCACGAGAGCCTCGAGACCCAGATGGAACTGGAGGCGCAGGCCATCGCGGCCAGCGGGCACACCGAGGATTTTCGCAACGGCGTGGTGGCGTTCGCCCGGAAGCAGCCCGTCGGCTTCAAAGGTCGCTAGGATCCTCACCTGAGCACGCGCGAGTGTTCGCTCTCGCGCTGACAGGTCCCTCTCCCTCCCCGAGGGAGGGAGAGGGCAGGGTGAGGGGGGTGGACGTGCGCAGAGGGAAAGGTGATACGCTACCGGCCATGACGTCGAGCACCTCGCGCCCGCGACTGTTCTACCGTCCCGGCTGATCGAGCTGCTCCAAGACGAAGGAGCTGCTCACGTCTTGGGGGATCGAGTTCGATCCCGTGAACGTGGAGGGAGACCCGGCCGGCCTGGAGGAGCTCAAGCGCCTCGGAGCGTCGCTGCCGGCGGTGGCGGTCGGCGAGCGTGCGGTGCACGGCTGGAATCCGCCCGCCTATGCTCGGCTGCTGGGTGTCGACTACACCCCGCCCGTGCAGCTCTCGCCGGGCGAGCTGTCCGCGCGCCTCGATCGGATCCTGGCGTCGGCCGAGCGCCTCCTGGCGCCGCTCGCCGAGGCGCACATGGACCACAAGCCGCCCCAGCGCGACCGAAGCCTGCGCGACCTCGCCTTCCATCTGTTCCGCTTGAGCCTGGCCTTCGTCGACGCGATGGACCTCGGCCGGCTCCCGGAGGCGTGGTTCCGGGAGACCGCTCCCGGCGATCTCCGCGACGGCGCCGCGGTCGCGCGGTACGGCGCGCTCGTGCGAGGCCGGCTCGCCGGCTGGTTCGAGGGCGCGTCGCCGAAGGAGTACGACCGGGTCGTCGACGTCTACTACGGCCCCCAGTCGGGGCACGATCTGCTGGAGCGCACGACGTGGCACGCGGCCCAGCATCTTCGCCAGGTGCATGCGCTGGTGCAGGAATTCGGCCTCACGCCGGCGGAGCCGCTGCCCTCGGCCGAGTTCAAGGGTCTGCCGCTTCCTGCGAGTCTCTGGTAGCCAGCTTCTCACCCGCACGCGTGTATCTGGCCGTGTACGCTTGCGGCGGCGGAGTCTGCTGAATACACTCCTGCCATGGACCCGGACATCCGCACACTCCTGCACGAGATGCAGCGCCGCTCCGATGACGCGCTCGCGGTCCTTCGCGAGGAAATGCGCGGGCTGCGGAACGACCTGCGCAGTGGGATGTCCGGGTTCGGGGACGAGGTGCACGGCGAGCTGGCTGGGTTTCAGGACGAGCTGCGCGGCCAGATGGCCGGGCTCCGGGACGAGGTGCACGGCGAGCTGGCCGGGTTTCAGGACGAGCTGCGCGGCCAGATGGCCGGGCTCCGGGACGAGGTGCACGGCGAGCTGGCCGGGTTTCGGGACGAGCTGCGCGGTGAGATGGCCGGGCTCCGGGACGAGGTGCACGGCGAGGTGGCCGGGCTCCGGGACGACGTGCGCAGTGAGATCGTGGATCTTCGCTCGGAAATCCACCGGCTCGACGTCAAGGTCGACGAGACGGCGGTGGCCACGCGTCGCCATTTCGATGTCGTGGCCGAGGCGCTGCGTCAGGAGATCCGAACGGTGGCCGAGGGCGTCGCGAGCAATGCCGGGCAGCTCGATCGTGCGACGGCCGAGATCAGGGCGGAGATGGCCGCGGGCTTCACCGTCGTAGGGGCGGCCTTCATCCAGGTCAGGCGGGACCTCGACGATCTTCGCGCTGGCTCCTGAAATCCAGCGCGCCGGAGCCGTCATCGCGGCGCTCACCCAGCCGATGCTCGGAGTACCCGGAAGCCGTAGTCGGAGTAGCGCAGGTGCGGCGGCAGCGAGGAGCGGTGCGCGACCGGGCTCCAGGGATCCTGATGACGCCAGGCCCCGCCTCGCGAGGCCTTTCGGGTGCCGGTCAGCGGCCCTTCCGGATTCCGCTCCGGTGAGTTGGCATAGTAACTCGGGTCCTCCCAGTCGAGGCACCACTCATGACAGACGCCGGAGAGGCCCAGCAGACCGAGCGGATTGGCAAGAGCGTCGAGCACCCGCGTCGGTCGGTCGAACGTCGTGGTGTCCGGGCGCGCGTCGCCCCACGGGTAGCGCCCGCCATCGACGCCGCCCCGCGCCGCCTTCTCCCATTCCGCCTCCGACGGCAGCCGCCACAGCGCGCCAGTCTCCCGAGTGAGCCACCCGCAGTACGCGGCCGCCTCGAACCAGTTCACGCCGACCACCGGCTGCTGCGGATCGTCGAACCGCGGATCGCGCGACCACGGAGGCGGCGCGGCGCCGCCGGCCTCGATGAACCAGGCGTACTCGCGATTCGTGACCGGGGTCCGGCCGAGCGCGAACCCGTCCGTCCAGACGCGATGGCGCGGCCGCTCGGCGCTCGCCCCGTCGTCCCAGCCCATCCAGAACCACCCGTCCGGGATCTCCACGAGTTCCACGACAGGAAGTATAATCAAGGCCTTCCATAGATCAGCGGAGAGACCACATGAACATCGCTGAGTGCATGTCGCGGCTGGGCACCGAGTCAGCCTTCGAGGTCCTCGCGCGGGCGCGGGCCCTCGAGCGGCAGGGCAAGGAGATCGTCCACCTCGAGATCGGCGAGCCGGACTTCGACACGCCGGCTCACATCCGCGAGGCCGCCAAGCGGGCGCTCGACAGTGGGGCCACCCACTACGGCCCGGCGGCGGGGCTGCCCGAGCTGCGCGAGGCGATCGCGAAGGACGTGGGCGCGACACGGGGCATCCCGGTCTCTCCCGATGAGATCGTGGTCACGCCGGGCGCCAAGCCCATCATGTACTTCGTGATCACCGCGCTCGTGAACCCCGGCGACGAGGTGATCTATCCGAACCCGGGCTTCCCGATCTACGAATCGGTGATCAACTTCGTGGGTGGCGTCCCGGTGCCGATCCCGTTGCGCGAAGAGAGCGGCTTCGGCTTCGATCTCGAGCTGCTCGAGCGCAGGGCCTCCCGCCAGACCAAGCTCATCATCCTCAACTCGCCCCAGAATCCGACGGGCGGGGTGCTCGAGGCGGATCAGCTCGGCCGGATCGCCGAGATCGCCAAGACCTACCGTATCCCGGTCTTGGCGGACGAGATCTACAAGTCGTTCCTCTACGAGGGGGAATTCGCTTCGATCACGCGCTTCCCGGGGATGCGGGACCTCGTGATCATCCTGGACGGCTTCTCCAAGGCGTACGCGATGACCGGATGGCGCCTCGGTTACGGCGTGATGCCGGTGCCGCTCGCGGAGCACGTCACGCGGCTGATGGTGAACACGAACTCCTGCACCGCCTCCTTCACGCAGCTCGCCGGCATCGCCGCGCTCCAGGGCGACCAAACGCCCGTGGCGGCGATGGTGGCGGAGTTCAAGCGCCGGCGCGACCTGGTCGTGGCCGGGCTGAACGGGCTTCCTGGCGTGTCCTGCCGCCTGCCGCTCGGCGCGTTCTACGTGTTCCCGAACGTGAAGCGACTAGGCCGCCCGTCCGCGGAGGTGGCCGAGGCCTTGCTGAACGATGCGGGCGTGGCGGTCCTCGGGGGCACCGCCTTCGGCGAGCACGGCGAGGGCTATCTGCGCCTGTCGTATGCGAACTCCGAAGCCAATCTCCGGAAGGCGCTGGAGCGCATGGAGCCCGTGCTCGGCCGTCTCACCGACGGCTGAGCCGCGTCGGGACGCGAGAGGGCGTCGCCACGGCAGCGGGTTGGAGCGCCAGTGAAGCGGCACGGGCGGCTCGAGGCATATCGGATCCAGCCCCTTCCGAGTCGCTTCCCGGCCAGGGTCCTGGATCTGCTGACCTGGCTGTGGCACCTGGGATTGCTCATCCAGGGAGAGATCCGCCCGCCGGTTCGGCTCCCGCTCGCCCAACGCTGGCGCGCATGGCGTCGGGGGTTCCGCGCCCGTTCGTCCGTGATGTACCGGCTGGACGCGCTGGAGGACTATCTGTCCGACTACGCGATCGCGAAGACCCACCGCATCAACGCGGCGTTCAATAGCCTATTCCGCAACAAGCTCGTGTTCTCGGAGATCATGGCGCGCCTGGGAATCCCGCATCCACGCATGCACGCCTTGCTCCACCAGGGACGTGTCCACGCGCTCGATGAAAACCCGGGGCCCAGGCAACTGGACCACTGGCTCCGCGGTCTGTGCGAGGCGGAGCGCCGGCTGGTCCTCAAGCCTGCGTTCGGAGGCATGGGGACCGGCCTCGTCTTCGTGACGCGGACCGACAATGGCTTCGCGATCAACGGGGTCGCGCTCTCGCTCGCGGATCTCCGCGCCTTTCTCGCCGGCCTCGAGTACTACCTGGTGACCGAGTTCGTCCAGCAGGCCGACTACGCCGCCACGGTGTACCCACACACGACCAACACGCTCCGCGTGCTGACGCTGTGGGACCGCGCACTCGAGGCCCCCTTCATTGCGGCGGTGGCCCACCGATTCGGCACCACGCGTTCGTTTCCCGTCGACACGTTTCCGCCCGGGATCTCGGCGAAGCTCGATATCGACACGGGTGAGCTGGGACCGGGGGGCATGCTCTCGGCCGAGGGGGAGCTCCGCTGGCTCGAACGACACCCGGAGTCCAACGCGCCGATCCAGGGCGTCCGCGTGCCGTTCTGGCCGGAGACCAGGGAGACGATTCTACGGCTGGCGGCGCACCTGCCGTACGCGCCGGCAGTGGGCTGGGACCTCGTCGTCACCAAGCGCGGCTGCTCGTGTCTCGAGGGCAACTCGCCGCCGGGGCCTCTCGTCTGGCAGGTGCATCAGCCACTGCTCGCGAATCCGCGCGTCCGTCGGTTCTACGCGGAGCACGGGGTGATCTGAGGCCGAGCGGCCGCGGCGAGGCTCGCCGGCTGAATTCGCCACGTGAGCCTCAGAGCGACTGCAGGAACGCGATCAGATCGTCCTGGGCCGGGCGCGGAAGAGCCAGGAAGCGGTCCCGGACCTGCCGCGCCTCTCCGGCGTGGCTCGCGATCGCGGTCCTGAGATCGGCAGCGCGCCCGTCGTGAAGAAAGAACTTCCTCGTCCGCAACCCCCAGAGCGGCGGAGTCCGCCAGCGGCCGCCGCCCACCGCTCCCTCCGGGATGTTGTCGTCGAGCGCAACGCCCATGTAGTGAGTGAGCAGATCGGAGAAGAGCGGGACCTCCTTCCGATCGAGCGCCTGGATCGAGTTCGGTCCGGTCCGTAGCGAGGGAACGTGGCAGGAGGCGCAGCCGATCTGGGCGAAAAGACTCTCCCCCCGTTGGACGGCGGCCGTGATCGGTCCCCGCGGTGGCGGGCTGAGGAACGTGAGGAAGGCCAAATGGCCGGCCAGGCGCGATGCGTCCGCGTCCTCCGGGTCGCCGGTGACCTTGCATTCCGACGGAACGGGCTGCCCCTGCGGAGACATCTCGTGCGGGAACACGTAGTTGGTCACTCCGAGTTCGTTGACCAAGGCCAGGCCGACGAATTGAAGAATGGTCGAGACGCTCGCCTTCCACCCGAAGCGGCCGAGCACCCCGGCGTTGATGTTGGCCCGGCCCGCGATCCCGTCCCCGTTGGCGTCCTCGGCGTCCTCGTTGGCCAGGATCGTCGCCTCGGGGATCGCCTCGATCAATCCCAGACCGAAGAGCGGAGGCGGCTGCCGTAAGCCGACGGCGTTGGCCTGGGCAGGCACCACCTCGCCGGCCGTCTGGCAGCCGGGGAGCTCGGCGGCCACGCTCAGGCGCTGGAGGTTGGGCCCGCCCAGGATCAGGAGCGGATCGAATGGCGCGCCGAGCGACTGCCGGCCGAAGCGAACCACTCGTTTGTCGAGATCGTCGGCCGATCCGCCGACCGCGGGGACGCTGTGACATGTCACGCAGCTCCTGCCGTTGAAAACGGGGCCCAGCCCGGTGGCGGGTGTCTCCTCGGCCCGGAACCGCTCCTTGCCCTGCAGGAATGCGCCCAACACACTGGTCGGCAGCCCGGCCAGCGGGTCACCCAGCGCGGGTCCCATCTGGGCCGGGATGGCCCGCAGGGAAGCGAACGACACCACGACCACGAATCCACCGATGAACAGCGCGTGCCGACTCTTCATCGCGTGCCCCCTCGGGCTCCCCGGGCGTGTCCCGGCGAAGCCTCAGCGCAGTGGCGAGCCTCGGTGACGCGTGCCCCATTCGACGCGGTCGATCGCCGCGCGTTTACCCGTTGCGTCGGCCACGGCGGGGCTGACCAAGAGTGTCAGGCGGCGCCCCGCGGGGGTTTGTGTCGGTCCGAATGCCCATGTACCATCGGGCGCGGTGGCGCGATGCCCTACGACATCAAGGCGGTGAAAGACCAGTGGGAAGGACACGAGACGCCGCTGCGCTGGGGTCGGTATCCCGTCGAGCACGAGCCGATCCGCCGTCACTGCCATATGCTCGACGACGCGAACCCGCTCTTCATCGACGAAGGGCTCTGTCCGCCCGTGATGGTCGACTACTTCGCCTCGCCAGGGCCGTGGCCGCCCGGTGAGTACGACATCCTCGGGCTGATCCGGCGGATCCCGACGCCGGGTGACCGGCTGATCAACTTGAACCAGGAGTTCGAGTGGTCGCTCCCGGTCCGCGTGGGCGACCGGCTCGGCTCGCGGCACAAGGTGCTGGCGATCCAGCAGCGCGGCACGAAGCTGGACCCGCTGTCGGTGTGGATCCGCACCGAAACCACCATCGTCAACCAGCGCGACGAGGTGGTCGCCGTCCGACGCAACCAGATCCTCGTCCATCGGACGCCGGAGGAGATCGCGGCGGGCGTGAGCCGCTCGTGACCGCCGGCGCGCAGCGTCACTGGGACGATGTCGAGGAGGGCGAGGAGCTGCCGGGCTTCTCGCTCGAGCTGACCAGGACGCGCATGACGCTCCAGGTCTCGGGCACGCAGGACTTCTACCCGATCCATCACGATCCGGAGTTCGCGCGCGCGGCCGGTCACGCGGACATCTTCATCAACACCGCCTTCATCCGGGGATGCCTCTGCCGGCTGCTCACCGACTGGGTCGGCCGTGACGGCTTCGTCAAGGCGCTCGAGTTTCGGATGCGCAAGCCGAATCTCGTTGGCGAAACCATCGCGGTGAGCGGACGGGTGCGCAAGAAGGACGCCGACGGCCTGGTCGACCTCGAGCTGTGGATCGAGAACGCCAAGGACGGCGTCACGGTGCCCGCGAAGGCCACCGTGCGCCTCCCGCGGCGGGCCTGATCCGGCCCGCGGCCGTGCCCACCGTCGCCGAGGTCCTGGTCGAGGCGCTGATCCGCGCCGAGGTCCCGCGCCTGTTCGGCGTACCGGGCGGCGGCTCGAACCTCGAGGTGCTGGAGGCCGCGCGCGTCCAGGGGCTGCCGTTCGTGCTCTGTCACCAGGAGTCGGCGGCCTGCATCATGGCCGCCGTCACCGGCGAGCTCACCGGCCGTCCCGGCGCCGCGCTGTCGACCCTCGGACCCGGAGTGACGGCCAGCGCCACCGGCCTCGCGCATGCCTTCCTGGATCGTTCGCCGATGATCTACGTGAGCGATCGGCACCCGCGCGCCACGCTCGAGTTCGCGACGCACCAGCATGTCGATCACATCGCCATGCTCGCGCCGATGGTGAAGGGGAGCGTCAGCCTCGCGCCCGACTCGGCCACCCACGGGGTGGCGCATGCCATCCAGCTCGCGCTGAAGGAGCCGCGCGGGCCCGTTCATCTCGACCTGCCGGCGGATGTCGGGTCGCGCCCGGTCGTCCCGCTGGCCACTCGGGTGGCGCCCGCGCCGGCGGCGCCGCCTGACGAGGCCATGCTGGATCGCGTCGCGCGCATGATCCTCGACGCCGAGCGGCCGCTCGTGGTGGCGGGACTCCAGTGCCGCGCGGCCGACGCCAAATGGCTCCGCGCCTTCGCGGAGTCGCTGCCCGCGCCGGTGCTGACGACCTACAAGGGCAAAGGCGCGATCCCGGATCCGCATCCGCTGGCGATGGGCGTGTTCACGGGCGGCGTGCTGGAGCAGCCGGTGGTGTGCCGGGCCGACCTGATCGTCGCCTTCGGCCTCGATCCGGTCGAGCTGATCCCGCGGCGCTGGTCGTACTCGGCGCCCGTGGTGAGCCTGGCGCGCTGCGCGTCGACGGAGGCCGCGCTGACCGCGTCAGGCGGCGGCGCGTACTTCACTCCGGCGGTCGAAGTGGTGGGCGACCTGGGGGCGATCCTGGAGGAGCTGGCGCCGCGCCTGTCGGCGCGCTCGCGCGCCGACTGGGACGTCGGGGAGGTGGACCGGATGCGGCGCGAGCGCGCCGCCGCGCTCGAGGTGCCGGTGGCGGGCCTGGCCCCGCACCGGGTCGCGCAGCTCGCGCGTGAGCTCACCCCCACGGGCACGATCGCCACCGTCGACGCCGGCGCGCACATGTTCCCGGCCACCGCGTACTGGCAGGCGGTCGAGCCCGGCGAGCTCCTGATCTCCAACGGCCTGGCCACCATGGGGTTCGCGCTGCCGGCCGCCATCGCGGCCCAGCTCGTCCATCCCGAGCGCCGCGTCGTGTGCTTCACCGGCGATGGCGGCCTGATGATGGTCGTGGCCGAGCTCGAGACGGTCGCGCGCCTTGGCCTGCCCATCGTGATCGTCGTCTTCGACGACGCCGCGCTCTCGCTCATCGCGATCAAGCAGGAGCAGAAAGGGTACGCGGGGGCTTCCATGCGCTACGAGGGCCCCGACCTGCCCGCGCTCGCGCGAGCGTTCGGGCTCGAGGCCTTCGTCGCCTCGGACGAGCCGGGACTTCGCGCCGCGCTCGTCGGCGCGCAGCGCCACGCCGGCCCGAGCCTGATCGACGCGCGGATCGATCCGTCGGGCTATCGGCGCACGCTCGAGATCGTCCGCGGCGCGCCGGGCGGGTAGCAAGGACTTCTGGCTCTACGGGCTCGTCCTGGGCGTGACCTTCCTGGTCGTGTACCTTGCGCTGGGCGTGCCCTGGGTGCTCTGGCGCTATCGCTAAACCCGGCGTCGCCCCCTCGTGATGGACGCGTTATAATCCGCCCATGGGCTTCCTGTCGCAGCAGGACGAGACGGCGGTCAAGAAGGAGTTCGAGCGGCTGGGGGGCGCGGTCACGCTGACCGTCTTCGCCACCGAGCTCGGTCCCGAGACCAACGCCCAGACCGTCGCGCTGGTCAAGGAAGTCGCCGCGCTCTCGGATCAGCTCTCGGTCCGGACGCTGAATCCTCACATCGACCGCGAGCAGGCGGAGAGCTACAAGGTCGACGTGACGCCGGCCGTCGTGGTGGAAGGCGCCCAGGATTACGGGATCCGGTTCCTGGGGATTCCCGCCGGCTACGAGTTCTCGAACCTGATCGACTCGATCGTGGCCGTGTCCACCGGCGACACGGGGCTCGCCGCGGAGACGAAGACAGCGCTCGAGGCGCTCACCGAGGACGTGACGATCAAGGTCTTCACCACCCCCACCTGACCGCACTGCCCCCGGGCCGTGCGCCTGGCGCAGCACATGGCGATCGCCTCCCCGCGGGTCCGCGCGGAATGCATCGAGGCCACCGAGTTCCCGGAGCTGTCGCATCGCTATCGCGTGATGGCCGTCCCCAAGATCGTGATCAACGACCGCGTGGAGTTCGAGGGCGCCATTCCCGAGAAGGACTTCTTGAACGCGGTCCTGCGCGCCGTCAACGGCAAGCAAGCCGGCGCGTAGCATCCGCGCGAGGTCCTCGTCACTCGCCTCCTCCTCGTCCTCCTGATCTCGTACGCGGCTGTCTGTCTGGCGGCCTACACGGTCGCCGACCGGATGATCTTCCTGCCGCCGCCGCCGGCCACGTACCGCGCGGGTGACGGGACGCTCCTGCTGTCCACGCCCGGCGGGCAGCGCATCGCGGCGCGGTATCTCGAGAACCCGGCCGCGACCTACACGATCCTGCACAGTCATGGCAACGCCGAGGACCTGAGCCTCATCCGTTCCATGCTCCAGCAGCTACGGGACAGCGGCTTCGCCGTGTTTGCCTACGATTACCGGGGCTATGGTCTCAGTGAAGGCCGCCCGTCCGAGCGCGCCTCGTACGAGGACATCGACACCGCCTACGAGTACCTGACCCGCGAGGCCCGCGTGCCGCCCGACCGCATCATCGCGTACGGGCGCTCGGTGGGCAGCGGCCCGGCGGTGGAGCTCGCCTCGCAGAGGCCGGTGGGCGGCCTCGTGCTCGAGTCCGCGTTCGTCACGGCGTTTCGCGTGCTCACGCGGGTGCCGCTCCTGCCGTTCGACAAGTTCCGCAACATCGACAAGATCCAGCGCGTTCGCTGCCCGGTGCTCGTGATGCACGGCATGGCCGACGCCATCGTGCCCTTCTCCCACGGCCTGGCGCTGTTCCGGGCGGCGCCCGAGCCGAAGCGCTTCCTGTGGGTGGAGGACGCGGGCCACAACGACTTCCTCCTCGTCGCCGGCCCGCGTCAGACCCGGGCGCTGCGCGAGTTCGCCGAGCTGCTGAGCGCGCCTCGATGACCGAGCGCGACCCGCCCGACCTGCTGTTCACCTATGGCACGCTGATGCGTGGCTTCGGCCTGCACCGGCTGCTGGCGGGCCACGCCGAGTACGTTGGACTGGGCTCGGTGCGCGCGCGACTGCTGGATCTCGGCGCGTATCCGGCGGCGGTGCCGGACCCGGTGGGCACGGTCACGGGCGAGGTGTACCGCGTGACGGCTCCGGGGCTCTGGCGGGTGCTGGACTCCGCGGAGGGACCTCAGTATGATCGCGGTGAGGTCACGGTCCTGATCGCGGATGGCCGCGACGTGAGGGCCAGCATCTACTGGTACGTGGGCGCGCTGGACCGTGGTGTTCCGATTCCCGGCGGGGACTACCGGGCCCATCCACCGGCGCGTTCCATCCATCACAACCCGAAGCCCTGAGCAGGGAGGCGAGCGATGCCGCTCGATGCCGCGCAGCTCATCAAGGACGACCAGGAGCATCTCATCCACTCGCTGCATCACCCGACCGATCACCTGGAGCCGCAGGTGTACGTCCGTGGCCGCGGCGCCACGATCACGGATATCCAGGGGCGCGAGTACATCGACGGGCTGGCCGGGCTCTGGAACGTCAACGTCGGGCATGGCCGGCAGGAGCTGGCCGAGGCGGCGGCGGTCCAGATGAAGGAGCTGGCGTACTTCTCCGCCTACACGGGCAGCTCCAACCTGCCCGCGATCCAGCTCGCCTCCAAGCTCGTGTCGATCGCCTACCCCAACCTGCAGGCGGTGTTCTTCGCCTCGGGCGGCGCCGAGGCCAACGAGTCCGCGTTCAAGACGGCGCGTTTCTACTGGAAGGCCAAGGGCCAGCCCGGTAAGGTGAAGGTCATCTCCCGCTTGCTCGCCTATCACGGCGTGACGCTGCAGGCGATGAGCGCGACCGGGATGGCGCCCTACTGGAAGATGTTCGAGCCGCGCGTGCCGGACTTCGTCCACATCCCGACCTGCTATCCCTATCGCCAGGAGGGCGCCCGCCCCGGCGAGACGGCCGGGCAGACCGCCGCGCGGCTGCTCGAGGAGGCCATCCTGCGCGAGGGGCCCGACACGGTGGCCGCGTTCATCGCCGAGCCGATTCACGGCGGCGGGGGGGTCATCTATCCGACCGACGACTACTTCCCGCTCGTGCGCCAGGTGTGCGATCGGCACCAGGTGCTGTTCATCTCCGACGAGGTGATCACGGGCTTCTGCCGCACGGGGCGTTGGTTCGCGCTCGAGCACTGGAACGTGAAGCCCGACATCATGTCCTTCGCCAAGGGCGTATCCTCCGGGTACCTGCCGCTCGGCGGCATCATGGTCTCCAAGGAGATCAAGCGCGCGATGGACGAGGTGAAGCCCGACGATCGCTGGATGCACGCCTACACGTACTCGGGCCATCCCACCTGTTGCGCCGTCGGCGTCAAGAACCTGGAGATCATGGAGCGTGAGCGCCTGTGGGAGCGCGCGGCCACGCTGGGCACGCGGCTCTACCAGGGGCTCGAGTCCGCGCTCGGCGATCATCCGCACGTCGGCGATATCCGCGGCGGCAAGGGTCTCCTCGCCGCCGTCGAGCTGGTCGAGGACCGCGCCACCAAGGCCCCATTCGCCGCCGACAAGAAGGTCGGCCCCCGGGTGTCCCAGGAAATGATGAAGCGCGGCGTCGCCACGCGCCACCGCCTCGAGCACATCTTCTTCTCCCCCCCGCTCGTCATCAGCGAGGACCAGGTCGACCGCCTCGTGTCGGTCACCCGCGACGCCATCAAAGCCGCCACCGGCGCCTGACCCACGGGTCAGGCCTTACCTCAACGACTCCCTCTCCCCTTTGGGGAGAGGGTAGGGTGAGGGGGTCTAGGGTGAGGGGGTCTAGGGTGAGGGGGTCTACCGGATCTTCACGTGGCGGATCGTGGCGTAGAGGAGCAGGTCGTACACGATCTTCAGGATTCCGCCGATCACGAGCGGCGCCGCGAGCGACAGCCCCTGCATCACCCAGCCCGCGAGGCTCGGGCTCAGCGACTGGGCCAGCGTGCGGCTCATGTTCGTCAGGCTGGCCGCGGCTTCCCGCTCGTGGTCCTCGACGGCCAGCATCAGGAACGTCTGACGCGTCGGCACGTCCATCTGTGACAGCAGGTGCCGGGCCAGCAGAAATCCCACGGCGAGCGCCGCCGTCGGCGCCAGAGCCACGGCGATCAGCAAGAGGTTCGAGATCAGGTGCGAGAACACCATGGTGTTGACCAGTCCGAGCCGGGGAGCGATCCGCGCAGCCAGGAGGAGCGATAGCCCCGACAGCACCTGCACGCCGAAGAAGATCCAGCCGAGCTCGGTGAGCCCCAGGCCGAAGCGCGTGTGCAGCCAGTATGCGATCAAGCTCTGCACGATGAACCCGCCGGCCAGCGAGTCCAGCGCGAAGATGGCGGCCAGGCGACGGATGAACGGCCGCGACGGCATCGGCACGCCGCGCGTGCGTCCCACCACCGAGGCGGGCTCCGGCCGCATCAGCGCGTACGTCGCGACCTGCACGAGGCCGCCGGCGAGGAACAGCAGGAACAGGGCCCGCGGTGACGCACCGGCGCGCGCGATGAACGCCGCGCCGATGCCGGCTGCCGCGTAGCCCACGAGATTGTAGAGGCTCAGCACCATCGTGAGCCGCTCGCGTGGCGTGGCGCGGGCGACCGCGACCTGCTCCAGCGTCAGGAACGGCCCGGTCTCTCCGGTGGTGGTCGCGAGATTGCCCAGCATGGCCGCGAGCACCACGAGCCACGGCTCGCGGGTCGACAGGAAGAGCAGGGCGGAGACGACGATCAGCCCCGCCTGCGCCATCAATGCCACGCGCGGCCCGAAGCGCTCGGCCGGCCGGCGCACGCCGACGGTCATGGCGGCGCTGGCGAGGAACGTGAGCGTGACCGCCACGCCGAGGCGGGCGGCATCGAACCCGAGCTCGGTGAGGTAGATAGGGAACAGCACGCCGAGGAAGCCGTAGCAGAAGGTGCGGACGGTCTTCGCGACGAAGATCAGCCGTGCGCCACGTCCCACGCGGGACCCGTCCTCGCCACCATCGATGTCCGCACCATGTGTTCCGGACACTATGGCGGGCGCTTGCGAGCTGTCAACGCCCGGGGGCGAGGGCAGGCTTGACAGATCATCACATGTTTAGTACATTGCCACCAGGAGGGGAAGCCATGAACCCGCTGGAACGGCTGCTTCAGGACGACCTGCACCACCTCACCGATCGCATCTCGGCGGCCACGCGGGAGGGCACCGTCACGGAGTGCGTGAGCCGGCATCCGCAACTGCTGGCCCGCATCCAGGCCGCGGAGAGCTCGCTGACGCGCACCCGGCAGACGCTGCTCGACGAGTATGCGGTCTGGCGAGCGGCCCTGGAGGGGTATGCGGACCTCTGGGCGCTCGCCGACCTCGCCGCCGAGCCGCCCCCGATGTGCGCCCCGCGGCAGGCCGCCTGAGCTACTCGCTCTTCAGGAGACGGCTGAGCCAGCCGGACTTCGCGGCGGTGGGGCCTTCCAGGCGCGAGCGCGAGAACGCGCCGGCGTGGGTCTCGAAGCGCTGCCAGTAGTCGGGGAGCTGCCGAGCGAGGACGATCTGCGCGGCGAGCAGACGCTCCCGCCGCCCCGAGGCGCCGGCCTCCGCGGCGTCCACGCCGGCGCGCTGCTCTGGGGTCAGCTCGCCCCAGAACGCCTGGCGAAGGTGCGTGAGCAGGGCGTCCGCGGTCTGCTCGAATTCCTTGCGGTCCGCGGCGCTCGAGGTCTCGGGCGCGGGCCGGCCGAAGCGCTGGCGCGTCTCCACCATGAGCTTGAGGCCGGCCATCTCCACTGCCTCCTCGAGCCGCTCGCGGAGCTGGGCCTCGATGCGCTCGACGAGCGGGCGCGGATCGCCGTGCTGATGGGGAAAGGCGCCGCCGAACGCCCGCTCCGTCATCTCGATCCGAACATCCGGGCGAGGGTGGCCGACAGCGGCTCGGGCTTGATCGCGAGCTCCTGGTAGAAGCGGGTGGGATCGGTCACGCTCTCCTCTTCCAGCATCGTGATCTGGTCCATCGTCAGCGGGAACAGCGGGAAGCGATGGAGCGCTCGCGTCATGAGCTTGACGAGCCCCAGCGGCACGTGAACCTTCCGCACGCGCCGGCGTCCCAGCGCGGCGCCGATCTCGTCCAGGATCTGCACGAACGGGTAGGCGACGGGCCCCCCCAGCTCGTACACGTGACCGATGCTCGGCTGTGTGCGCAGCGCATGGGCGAATCCCTCGGCGACCTGCTCGACCGCGATGGGCTGGAGCCGATACCGGCCGTCGCCCAGCACCGGCACCGCGGGCGAGCGCCGGATCATCCGCGCCAGCACCGTGACGAACTCGTCGCCGCGCCCGAAGATCAGCGACGGTCGGAAGATCGTCCAGTCGAGGCCGCTCGCTCGCACCGCCTCTTCCGCGCGCCACTTCGTCTGATGATAGAGCGACCGCGCGTTCGGCCGCGTGCCGAGCGCGCTCATCTGGATGAAGCGCTTCACGCCGGCTCGTTTCGCGACGGCCAGCATGTTCTCGGTGGCCCGCACGTGCAGCCGCTCGAACGTGATGTTGCGCAGCCGGTGCTCGCGGATGATTCCCACGAGGTGCACGATGGCGGAGGAGCCCTCGACGGCGGCGACCAGCGGCTCGGGCCGGAGCACGTTGCCGGAGACGCGATCGATCGACTCGAAGCCCTTGAGCCGACCTTCCGAGCCGGGTCGCACGAGGCAGCGGACCAGAAACCCCTGGGCGAGCAGCGCGCGAATCACGTGCTTTCCCACGAAGCCCGTCGCGCCGGTCACGAACACCCGCTGCATGACGATTGAATCGTAGCACGCGGCCTGTGGAATTTCCCGAGGCCGCCCCTCGAGGCGCCCGGTATGATGGCGCGTATGAGCCGGCGCCTTGGCCTCCTGCTGCTGGTGACGCTGCTGGCGACGCCCGGCCTGAGCCGCGCCGAGCCGCGCTCGTGCTGTCCCGCCTCGGCGCCGAGCTGGACGGCGCTCGACGACGCCGCGCGCGATGCGATCGCCGCCGCCGAGCTGCCGGGCGCCGTGATCCTCGTCGGACGGCGCGAGCACGTGCTCTACCGCAACGCCTTCGGCTCGCGGGCGCTCGTACCCAAGACGGAGCCCATGACGGTCCAGACCGTCTTCGACGCCGCCTCGCTCACCAAGGTCGTGGCGACCGCGCCGGCCGTGCTGGAGCTGTGGGAGCGGGGACGCATCGACCTCGACGCGCCGCTCGGACGTTACGTGCCCGAGTTCGGCGCTCCGCAGTTCCAGGAGGTCACGGTGCGGCGGCTGCTGATTCACGCCTCCGGGCTGTCGGATCTGCCCGGACGCGACACGCTCGGGCGCGGCTTTCCCGATGCCGCGCGGGCGCTGGCCTCGGGCGGGCTCTGGGCCACGCCGGGCAGCGTGTTCCACTACAGCGACACCGGCTTCATCCTGCTGGGCGAGCTCGTCCGGCGGGTGAGCGGCGAGCCCCTCGATCGGTTCCTTCAGCGCCGCTTCTACGGACCGCTCGGTATGCGTGACACGGCTTTCCGACCGCCGGATTCCTGGCGCCCGCGCATCGCCCCCACCGAGATCGTGAACGGCGGCGGCGCCCCGCTGCGCGGCGTCGTGCACGACGGCAACGCGCGGCTCCTGAACGGCGTGGCGGGGCACGCGGGGCTCTTCTCCACCGCCGATGATCTCGCGCGCTTCTGCCGCATGCTGCTGAATGGCGGCACGCTCGATGGCCGCCGCTACCTGAAGGAAGCGACGGTGCGCGCGATGCTCACGCCGCACGTCATCGGCGAGACCACGCGGGCGCTCGGCTGGGACATGTCGTCGGCCTACTCGCGCACGCTCGGATCCTTCTTCCCGATGGGCTCGGTCGGCCACACGGGCTTCACCGGCACGTCGATCTGGATGGATCCGGACAGCGGCGTGTACACGATCATCCTCACGAATCGCGTGCACCCATCCGGCAAGGGGAACGTGACAGGTCTCAGGCGGCGAGTCAGCGCGGCCGTGGGTGCGCGGCTCGCTCCGGCGGTGGCGCCCCCGGTCGTCGAGCTCGGCGCCGGGCCGATCGCCCCCGCCGCGGACGAGCTCCTCACCGGCGAGTCAGACCGCACCCTCACCGGCCTCGACCGGCTCGCGGCCGAGCGCTTCGCGCGACTCAGCGGCCGCAACGTCGGCCTCGTCACCAACCACACGGGCGTCGACGCGCAGGGGCGGCGCGGGATCGATCTGCTCGCCACCGCGCCGGGTGTCACGCTGCGCGCGCTGTTCTCGCCCGAGCACGGGCTCGACGGGCAGCTCGACGCCAACGTGCCCCACGGCCGTGACGCCGCGACCGGGCTGCCCATCTGGAGCCTCTACGGGGGCGCGCGCCGCCCGTCGCCGGAGATGCTGGCCGGGGTGGACACGCTGGTGTTCGACATCCAGGACGTGGGGGTGCGCTACTACACCTATCTGACGACGCTCGTCTACATCCTGGAAGAGGGCGCCCGACGCCGGATCCCGGTGATGGTGCTCGACCGCCCGAATCCGATCACGGGCACGATCGTGGAGGGGCCGGTGATGGACCTCGATCTCCGCTCGTTCACGGCGCCCCATCCGATCCCGGTGCGCACCGGCCTGACGATCGGCGAGTTCGCGCGGATGGTCGCCGCGGAGCGGAAGATTGCCGTGGATCTCACGGTGGTGCCGCTCGAGAGCTGGCAGCGCGGGCAATGGTTCGATCAGACCGGCCTGCCGTGGGTCAACCCGTCGCCCAACATCCGGACCCCGCTGGAAGCGCTGCTCTACTCCGGCATCGGGTTGCTGGAGTCCACGAACGTCTCCGTCGGGCGTGGCACGCCGACGCCGTTCGAGGTGGTGGGAGCGCCCTGGATCAGCGCGCCCCACGATCTGGCGGCTGCGCTGAACGCCAAGGGGCTGGCCGGCGTGCACTTCCAGCCGATCACGTTCCGGCCGTCGGCGAGCGTTTACGCGGGGCAGAACATATCGGGCGTGAGCCTCGTCGTGACCGATCGCGACGCGATCCGGCCGGTGACCGTCGGGCTCTCGCTCGCGCGGGAGCTCGGCGTGCGCTATCCCCAGTTCCGGCCGTCGGCCATCCAGAACCTGCTGGTGAATCGCGCCACGATGTGGGCCTTGCTGCGCGGGGATTCCCTCGACCGTGTCCTGGGCTGGGCGGACGCGACGCGGCCGAGCTTCCTCCAGCGCCGCGCGTCGTACCTCATCTACCGCTGAACGGGGTTGCGCGGACAATACTCCGCCTCACCCTGATCGATCAGGTCCCCTCTCCCTCGGAGAGGGAGAGGGCCGGGGTGAGGGTGGCTCATGACTTCAAGCCGCAGGTTCCTATCGTTGGCCCGCGCTGGCGGAGCGCGCGAGCCGCGGGTTGTCGTCGCGCTCCACGATGCGGGCGCCGCCCGTGCGCCCCACCTTGGCGGTGGCGCCGCGAGGCACGGTGATCGTCGCTGGATCTCCATCGCTCACGAAGCGGTCGTCGGGATTCCGCTCGAAATGAGCGAGCCAGCGATCGATCTCGCTCTCGGTCGCCTGGATCCTGGGGAGGCGATGCGGATCGAGCGCGTTCGCGTACGGTGAGGGGGCGGCGCCGCCGGCCACCTTCAGGATCGCGTCGTGGCGATAGCCGGTGCCGTCGGCCTCGCCCGCCGTCGCCCAGCCGAGCTCACGCGGATACGCGCCCATCGGCAGCGCGAGCGTCCGCAGGCGATAGCCGGGCACCAGCCGCTCGATCCAGGCCTGCGCGGTGGCGATCTGCTTGCGCACGACGGGCTCCGGATAGCGCGAGAGATTCGCGTGCCAGAGTGTGTGGTTGCCGATCTCGTACCCG
>Ga0187892_10005182_pt1 | contig 20805 bp, 21 predicted proteins | sample MA1701073metaG_FD_139345 | JGI IMG/M metagenome (GOLD analysis project Ga0187892, IMG submission 139345) | Bio-ooze microbial communities from a basaltic lava cave in the Kipuka Kanohina Cave System on the Island of Hawaii, USA - MA170107-3 metaG ... | reverse complement strand
CTTCTGATGGTTACCATCGAAGCGCCGGCTTTGTTCCCCGTAGCACCGATCGATGGTGCGCGTCTTCCCAGTCGTCTTTGTCTCCCGCTCATCATGTTGTTCCTGCCATTCGCCCCAGGCATGCGCACAGGCCGGATCGCCACCCCACACCGAAGGCCTAACGCCATAGTCCCTCAAGCCCCAGTACGGCGGTGAGGTCACGCACATCTGAACCGTGACGCCGTCCGCGATCATCTGCCCCAGTACCTCACGGGCGTCCCCGATGTGGCAGGTATCGAGCGCTACAGTCCCTGCTTCCTGGGTGGATTGCAGTGTCACCGGCTCCCCTCCCCCAGCCGCTTTGCGATCTCATAGGCGGCCTCGAGCTCGGTGCACTGCTTCTCCCGCCTGATCCGGGCGCGCTCGGCCTTCTCCTCGGGCTCGGTCATGGCAAGGGCGAGCGCTAGAGGCGGCGGGATGATGCGCAGTAACGCCTGGAAGTGGGCACCGAGGATGGCGCCTTCGGTGTATTTGCCGGGCTCCTTACGGGCGGCGAGGAGCAACGCCCGCTGGGCGGGGGTCAGTTCCCGGAAACGGCCGACCTGCTCCGCCTCATCGGCCTCCATCGCAAGACACAGCCACCACTCCATCATGTTGAGCATCTTGCGGGCCGACTCTGGGAAGTCCTCCAGGCTATGGGTGATGGCCCAGTACCAGGCCCCGTACTTGCGCCACAGCCGGATTGCCTTCGCGGTGTAGGGCGCGAGCAAGGGGTGAATTGTGATCAGGTGCGCCTCATCGTTGACCACGACGGTCGCACGTCCCTCGCGCTGGTGCCGCTCCACGAAGTCCTGGATGTGGCTCATGATCGAGGTGTAGGCACAAGCGAGACTATCCTCGTAGCCTTCCCGCGCGAGGAGCCCCAGCTCCAGGATGGTGATGTCGGCCGTCGGCCAGGGTCGGCCCTCGCGGTTGAAGAACTGGCCCTGGACACCGGAGCAGAACAGCTCCATCCCCTCGGCCATGTCCTCGGCCTCGGGCTTGCGGTGCGCCTCGAGGTCGGGCAGGGTGCGCAGCGCCTGCGCCACATCTTGGGTTAATACCTGGCTTCGCCCGGCGCGTTTGACCTCCTGAGCAGCTTTGAGGATCGCTTTGCGCAGGATCAAGCGCCCGCCGCGGGAGAGGCGGTGCAAGGGATCGTCCTCGCCCCCCGTGACCATGATGCGGGCGGCGAGCTCCATCTGCCCCAGGGGATCGATGGGGGCCTCATCGAGCGCATCCTCCTCCGCCGTCTCCTCGGCCTCGGCCACCGCAAGCCCGGTGTCGGCGGCGAGCGGCTGCTCCAGCAGCCGTAATGCCCCGGCGAATGGCGGCAGGCTCACCTCGGCTTCGGGCTCGAGGATCACCTGATGGACGCTGAGCCCGAGGCCGCGGCAATGATCCCCGAAGAGATCGAAGCTCCGGCCGGCGTCGATGATGAACACCCGCGGGCGGTGCACGGCGAGCGCATGCAGCAGCATCGCATTCACGGTCGCCGATTTCCCGGAGCCCGTGGGCCCCACGATCAGCATGTGGGCGTTTTTCTTCCGGTCCTGGCGGTTCAAGGGATCGAAGGTCACGAGATCCCCGGCGCGGTTGAAGAACAGACACCCCGGGCGCCCGGTGCCTATGGAGCGGCCATAGAGCGGCAGGAGGCTTGCGATATGAGTCGAGAAGGTGAGCCGCCCGCGCCTTCGGATCCGCTCGAGCCCCGGCTCATAGTTGAAGGGCAGATGGCGGATGTAGGAATCCAGGGCGATGAGGTCATGGGCGCCCGCGATCGGCTGGATCCCGTGGGTGACCAAGAGCGTGTGCAGCCGGTGCAGGCGGCGCTGGAGCATTGTGAGATCTGGGGCCTTGAGGTAGAAGGCTTGGGTCAAGGGATAGATCTTGTCGCCCTCGGCGAGCGCCCGCTGCGCGGCCTCGCCCGTCTCGCGGGTGATCATCGACTCCGCCCCCTCGCCTATGGCCGTGCGCATCACATGGGCGATGTGGTTGAGCACCTGATACTGGGGCTTGAAGGTGATGACCAGGGTGAGGATGGTGCCCTCGGGCACCTGATCGAAGAGCGCGAAAGCCTGTTGGCCGAAGCTCTTCTCAGCCGTGTAGTGCCCCGGCTCCGGGGCACGGCGCAAGCCCTGGACGGTGACACAGGTATGCGGCCGCCCATCAAACCACCACACACCGCTCTTCACCTCCGAGCGGGGCGGGGTCAGCACCAGGGCATCGGCCAAATCCGCCCCGAAGGGCAGATCCTCATCGCCCGGGTAGGGCATGCGCTCCAAGAGACGCTCCGGATCACTCTCTCCAAGAACAGGCTCCGGATTGAGCCAGGGGACCATCCACTCGTAGAACATCCGCCCGTCCCCGCGCCGCACCCCGACCCCAGCCCCGGTCAGGGCGGTCGCGAGCCGCACCGAGACATCGTTGAGCTCGGCGAGCAGCAGAGCTCCCCGGGAGCGGTGGTAGAGGCAGGCCCGCACCCGGCGCTTGCGCCCCCGCCATCGCCCCCCGCCGGTGATCCGATCTTCGAACACCCCTTCGGGCGCGGTGACTCGCGCGAGGTGTGCCTCCAAGGTTTGAAGGTAATGTTCACTGAAAGGGCTTTCGGCCAAGTGGGGATCGATCTCCGCCCGCAGCTCACACAAAAACCCCCGGAAGCTTGGCTCATCCTGGACAAAGAGCTGCAGCACCCAAGGGTCGGGATCTTCCTCGGGGATGGCCTCGGTCACGAGGTCTTGCAGCTGCCCCGCGAGTGCGACGAGGTGCTCGCGCGTTTCTCCGTCGGTCGCGACCGGCTGAAGCTCGAAAAGCGCCCCGGCGCTCCGTCCATCGGAAAGGAGAAAGGCTTGATGGGCGGGCAGATATTCCGCCCAGGGCAGCAGATCGGTGAAGGACTCTGGGGCCTTGTAGAGCTTGCGGATCCGGGTGCGGGTGACCGGACGCCGACCGTGCCCCAGGGTCTGCGTGCTCACGGCGCCTCCCCCGGCAGCGCATACTCCACCCGCTCATAGAGCGGGAAAGCCGTCGCGTAGCCCGGCACCGGCGCCCCGTCCTCGCCCAAGTGGGGATAGACATACATCACCAGCTGTGGATTGGGCAGCACCGGGAAGAGCGCCTCGATCTCGTTATGGACCTCGCGGGTGTAGCCGGCAAGTTGCGGAATGACGCCCTTCGGGAGCTCCGAGCCCCCGGCCGTCTCTCCAGGCGCTGCGCTGTGCTCCTCGTGCAGCCTCGCCCGCGCGCTCTCCAGGCCACGGGTGCGGACCCTTGCGAAGTGCTGATCGTAGACTTCGCTCATGGGCTTCATGTCCTTGGGGAACACATCCTCCTTGGTGGTGGCGCAGCCCGAGAGCAGGCTAATCAAGCCGGCTGCGGCGATAGGGATCAATCGTGCTTGCATGGCGTAGCTTCCTCCCGATGGGGTCGTAGTCGATGCTCAGCTCCCGCTGGATGAGCAGGGAGACGGTATTGCCGGGCGCGGTGAAGATGGCATCGAAGGAATCGGCGTAGCGATCGTCCAGCCAGTCCTCGATGTCCTGGGCGCTCTCGCGCACCGTCCTCCCCAGGATGAACTTCCCCACATCCCCGGTCACGGTCGAAGTGCCCACACCGGAGAGGCCCGAGATCGTATTCGTGCTCTGGGCGGCGGCCGCGGCATCCCCGGCGGCGCCGACCGCAGAGACCAGCACTCGCTGGGAGAGGTACGAGGCCGCATCGGTGATGCGCTTACCCGAGACACAGGGCACCCCAAACGCATCGGCAAGCTCGCCCAAGGGCTCTTGCTCGGTACCCCGCACCGTGCGGATGGTGCCGTTCTTGAAGATAAAGGTCGCGGAGATGAGCCGTCCCCGGACGCAGGAGAGGTTCCAGTCCCCGAGCGCGGTGCCGCGGAAGATGACGCCAGCCACTTCGGGGAGCTCGAGCCCATTGGCCGCCAGGTTGTCGGGGCCGACCAGCACATAGAAGGGGAAGGGATCCTGGATCCTTCCGCGGATGGGGATCCGCCCCACCAGGGCGGTAAAGGCGGTCGAGCCGGTGAGGGCCGAGTTCTCGGGCACCGTGTACACCCGTTTGAGCGGGGGCTTCTTTTTCTCCTGAGCGGGTTGTTCTCCCCCGGGCTTGGCGGTATGTGTTTCGGCCTGGGTCGCCGCGAGCGCCGTGGGCACGCCCACCGGTTCGATCCAGACCACGGCTTCGGGATTGAGACCTACCCCGCGCAGCGCAGGCGTGGGGGCTCTTGCTTGCAAGGAGCGCAGCCCACCCGAGAGCTCCTCGATCCGGCGCGAGAGCCCGTGCAGGGTCGATTCCGAGCGCTGTTGGGCGCCTTCGCGCACCGTGACCTGGTTTTCGATCTCCGACACCTTGCGATCGAGGCTCTGGTTTTGCTCCAGGAGCCGCTTGTTCTCATCGCTCATCGCGGTGAACTTATTGGTCATGTCCGCCACCCCGGCGCGCAGCGTTCGAATCGTATCGGCCGAGGTGTCGGCATCGGCGGGGGGCGCTTGAGGTGCCTCCCGCATCTGCGCTTGGCTGGTCTTCGGCTCATCCCCCGTACAGCCTCTGAATCCCACCAGCACCGCCATCAGCACCAGCACGCCCGCTAAGATGTAGGGCACGGGATTGGCGCGGGTTTCCATCAGCGTCCCCGCCTCGGGATACCGAGCGCATCGGCAAAGGGCTGCGCCGAGATGAGATACACCGCCGTCGTGTCGGCTTCGTGCCCTGCGGGCAAGAGCCGTGCGTGTTGGAAGGTCGCGGTCAGCCATTCCCCTCGGAGTGCGGTGCGCGGATCGAGGATGAGGGCACGGTGCGAGCGATTGCGAAGGCGCACCGCCGTCACATAGAGACCGTTTTCATCCGCCCAGCCGGCCAAAGGAGTAGCCTCCACCTCGCCGAGCACCGCCCCCGTCCGGATGAGCGCTACCGCGCGTCGGTCGGGTACTGGTACTCGATACAGACCTCCGAGATCGCGCAACAGCCGCCCTGGGGCATAGAGCAGCTGGGCGGCGAAGCGGGTGAGCGCCACATAGCCGTATTGCTTGGGCGTGGATTCGAACGCCATCTCTGCCGAAGCCTCCGCCGGCGCGCCTGCGTCTCCCAGATCCTCCCTCGGGGCGAGGATCTCTACAGGCGTGGTGCTCGCGCCCTCCTCCGCGCGCAGCTGGAAGGAAAACGTGCGCCCCGGCGCTTCCGTCTCCTGCACCAGCACCAGGGTCGGCTCAAAGGCGGAAAGCGCCCGGAAGTACACCGCCCCGTCGGCCGAGGTCACCTGCAAGCGATCGCTAAGCTTGCCGGGCGGACCGACGCGCACCTCGGAGGGAAACCGCACCACCCGGTCGACCCCGAGTGGAAGCGCCAGCGACATCGGAGTGCCGCTCCAGCGCAGATGTTCTATGGGCGCGGGGGTGGCGGGTTCTCCAGTGCCGAGCGGGACCGGCGGTACTTCCAACCCGAGGCCTTCCGGCAGACCGAGGGCCTCGTTGGCGATAGCAACGTTGCCGAGAACGAGAAACCCGAGCACCAGAGCACGAGCCTTAAGAGCGGGCACGCGGCGGCTCCTTAGATCCCGAAGGCAGGCGGCGGCTAAACGCCCGGCTTGCGTCCTCCTCGGAAAGGCGCAGCGGTGCCTCACTCCCGTAGCCATCGAGGGCCAGGCCCCAGGGGTTGTGCTCAGGGTCCACATCCTGCAGCACCACTTCCAAGGGATAGCGCACCCGCGTCTGCTTCACGGGCATGCCCTTGACCGTCTCGTCGATCGCGAAGTCCACCCACACCCGCCAACGCCCGGATCCTAAGGGCTCGACCCGTTTGGCCTCAAACCCTTGACCCGGAAGCGGTGCGAGCTGACGGATCCGGCCCTGGAGCTCGCCCCGTCTTCCCCGCCACTCGAGATCGGCCTCGAGCTCGGCGCGGTACTTTGGCGTCAAGAAAGCCTGGAGGCGATAGATGTTGCTCCCATAGTCCGTGTAGCCGTCCTGCATCCAGAGGTGCAGCTGCTGAAAGATATAGCCCGCGAACATGTAGACGTTGGGCAGCGGCACCTCGCCCCAAGCGAGCGTCGCCCCAAAGCGCAGCTCCGGGGGGATGTGCACGGGGGGCAGCGCTTGGCGGGCCCGGTGCAGTCCGTAGACCGCCAAGCTCAAGAGCAAGACCAGGAAGGCGACAAGTCGCCAGAGCCTGCGGTTTTGCGCCTGCACGTTGTCGATGAGTGCGCGGTAGCGCCCCTCCCCGAGCGCCGGCGTGAGGGGGCGATCGGCGGTTAGCCGCATCCAGAACGGCTTGAGCCTCAAGGGGACGGCCACCATCACAAGCGCCGCCCGAGGTCCCAAGAGCCGCCGGTGCGGATATAGGGGGTGTGTCGGATCCCTAAGTCATGCAAGCGCACGGCAAACCAGTGCTGGTAGTAGCCATGGGGCCGATCGCGCTTCATGCGCTGCAGGCCAGACGGCACGAGGGCCATGGTGAGAACGATGGCGATCACCCCGCCGGCAAGCCCGAGCTGGAAGGCTCCTTGCCACCAGCCGATAACCCCGCCCAGAGGCAAGAAAACCCCTACGGCGCCACTCAGAATGGCCAGGATCTCGATCACGGAGCACCCCCGCGAGACGGGAGGGGAGGTCGTCAGGCGCTCCGCGAGGAGGGTGGTGGCCACGATTTAAATGATCCCCGTGAAGACGGAGTTGGCCGTATTCAGCAGGAACAAATCGAAGACCAAGACGCCCGCGCCCACCAGCCCCAACACGATCACGTTCGCCCAGGAGCCCTTGCCCGAGACCGCTTCCATCAAGGCCTCGATGGCCAGCCACGCCACCACCACGAAGATGATGGCGCCGACGATGAGAATGATCGTGGCCACCGCCTGCCCGGCGTAGCCTTGGAAGAAGTTGATAAAGTCCGAGCCGGAGGCCCCGCCCGGGGCCGCCGGCGCGGGCGGGAGCTCGGCCCAGACCCCGGTCGCGACAGAGAGGAGGCTGACGATGAGTACAGCCATTACCGTGACCCGCCAAAGGTCTTCGGCCGGCGTTGCCCGCTTGAGGCCTGCGGAGGAGGCCTGTGGTTTCAATAAGGTGAAGTTCATGTCGGGATCTCCTTTGGTTTAACGGATGAAGAAGAGCAACAGAAGCAGCAGCACCAGCCCGCGCGCGATGTAGAAGCTCGCATCGAGAAAGCTACTCCCCCGCCCGGCCCAGGACTCGAACTGCCCAAACCCCACCCAGGCGGCCCAGACGATACCAATAGCGGCCACCAGGCTCGCGATGAGGTTGAGGAGGGTAGAGGCTTCGAATCCTGCCCCCAAGGCAAACTCCGGCATGGGCTACCTCCGGTAGTCCCCGGCGAGCGGGCGGATCTGCCTGGGCTCGCCTTGGGGGGCATTCAGATGCTCCAAGATCCCCTGCCGGACCTTGTCGAGATCTTGTCTTAGCCAGGGGTACTGAAAACGGATCCGGGCGGGGTAGTCGGCTTGGGCCTGTGCCGCATCGATGAGCGGCTGCAAGGTCTCGAGCTCATGAGCGAGGCGTGCGAGCTGCTCGCGCTCGCTTCCCTGATCGGCCGCAGCCGTCGTGATCCCGAGGAGCAAAAAGACAGAGATGAGGCGATATCGACGCATAGCAGGGTCTCCTAGATGTGTTTCTTGAAGGTGGCGGCGGACACCGCAAGCGCGAGCCCAAAGAGCCCGGCGGCGGGCAGAATGATGCGATTGGGATGGATGCTTACGGGCCAGGCGAGATAGAGCACCCAGGCGGCGCCCACACTGGGCGCCACCAGCCTCTTGGCGTGGTGGTAGACAAAGCCCGTCTCTCGCGCGCCCCCGAAGCGCCGGCGATCGCGCTCGATGAGCCCGTCGGTCACGCCCACGAGGCCCGCCAGCACGAACACCGGCATCGCCAACAGCAGCACGGCGAGCCGCAGGGCATAGACCTGGGTGATGGTGATGGCGGCGATGAGGTAGGTCGATAGGGACGTGTAGATCGCACGGGAGAGCGCGAGCAGGGTCGAGTCCGTGGGGAGGGGCGAGCGATTCAAGCGCTGGACCCCGGCGGCGACCCCGGTGACCTCGAACCCGTAGTGATAGAATCCGTCCGCGATGCAGCGCGCAAAGCCCGCCGGATCGCGGGTCAGGAGACTCTGGGGCACGGTGTCCTGCACATACCCGAGCTCGGCTTCCAGCATAAGGCGGCTGTGGCGCGTGCCTTCCTCGGGCCACCAGAAGGTGAGTCCCAGCCACTCCACCAGGATCGAGAACACGAGTCCCAAGACGAGCCAGCCGAGCACCTTGACGGCGGCCAGGAACGCACCCGCGATCACGCCGGGCTCGGCGGCGCGTTGGGGTGCGGGTGCTTGGGCTTGGCGGGCCATCGTTAGAAGCGGCCTCGCAAAAGCGCCTCACGCGCTGATACTGCGTTATAAGGCTTCCTCCGGTGCTCATTTACCAACATGTAAACTCCGCTCCTCGGAAGCCTTATGCCTTGTCTGAGTGCGTCATTCATCTTTTGCGAGACCGCTTCTTAGTCCCTCCACCACCCCGCCGCGCTCGTATGGCGTCGGGTCATCGCATCGAGCGCCGCTTGCAATGTCGGGGGGATCGCGGAGTCGTTCGGATCTTCGATGAGCGGCAGCCGGAGCTTATAGAGCTGGCCGCCTTCCAGCAGCGCAAACGCCTGGCCCTTGGGCAAGCTGATCAGATCGGCGGGCATCAAGAGCGGCACCCGCTGGGTGGCCACATCGTCCACGCTGGTCGAGACGAAATCGACCGCGGTCTCGGGCAGGCTGGAATCGGTCGCCCCCGAGCGGGTCTTCATAGCGCGTATTTCGACCTCGGGCAGCTTCTCGGTCAGTAGGGTGGCGGTGGCTTCATCGAGCACCCGCAGCACGATGAGGGTGTTGAGGTTGCCGGCCACCTGATTAGCTTTGGCGCGGCTCTCGAGCCTCGCCTCGATATCGGACCAGGTCTGGGTGTAGCAGGTGACCTGAAACCCGGCGCCCCCGGCTTTATTCAGCAAGGGCACGAACTCCTCCCCGATGAGCTCGTTGAACTCATCGGCATGGAGGGCGATGCGCGGCGGTTTATCCGCGCTTGGAAGCACGGGCAATCCTTGGCTCGGGCCGTGTTTGTAGAGGCGTCCCGCGACACTCGTGAGATCGGCGAACATCGCGTTGCCGACGGCGGCGGCCACCGTGGTGTCCGAGAGCGCATCGAGGCCGACATAGACGATGCCGCGCTTGCGGATCACCTGCAGCCAGTCGAAGAGCGGCCTTGGGTCTTCCAGATCGAAGTAGTCCGGGGAAATCAGCTCGGCCACCTTGCCCGAGGTGAGCTTCTCCATCAGCGGCCCCACGCTCGCCACGATCTTGTCGAAGTAGGTGCGGTCGTACTTGATCGCCGAGAGGAGGCCATCGAGCACGGGCTCGTGGATGCTGGCCTCAACGACATAGTGATAGAGCCGGATCGCCTCCGCACCCCGCCCCCGGAAGGATGTAGCGAGGTGCCGCTCATCGAGCCGAAGTGCCGCGACCGCATTCGCCCATTCGGCGGGCCCGTGGCGGCGCAGGTGGTTACCGGTGTACTCGACAAAAAGCGGCTCGATGTCGGTGATGTGCTCTCGGATCTGGTGGTAATCGGGCCGCCGTCCCAGGGCCACCAAGGCGCGGGCGATGATGTTCACGAAGCGCCAGGCGAATTCCCGGAAGGCGGCGCTGTTGCCCTCAGACGGAAGCTGGTTCGCGATCCGGGTCGCGACCTCGGTGATGCGCGCGAACTCCCCCACGGCGTTATAGCGGGCGCTTAGCTCGGGGAATCCGAGGTGGAAGAAGGTGACGTCGCGCTCGCGGCCGGCGCGCTTGGCTTCCGTGAAGACAAGCTTCACGAGCTCGGGATCCCCCTTGGGATCGAACACGATCACGACCTCCCCTCGATGGATGTCTTGGGTGATCAGAACTTCCCCCAAGCGGGTTTTGCCCACCCGTGTGGTGCCGAGCACCAGGGTATGTCCTACCCGGTCGGCCAGCGGCATGTACACGGCGGCTTCCTCGGGCTCGACCCCGTGCAGCGCCGGATCGCCGCCGACGGGGGGTAGGGGTGCGAGCGGATTCCACCAGGCGCGCACGGCCAGTAACCTCCCAATAGGTTTCAGCGCCCAGTAATGCTCACAGGCTGTCTCCATGCGCCTGGCCCAGCGATACCACCGGCTGGGATCGACATACCGCCGCGCCTCGGGCTGACGGGTATCGGCAAGCCGTTGGGTGTGGAGCTGGGTCCAGCGAAAGCCGGTTCCTAAGAAGAGTCGGGTAGCGCTCACCGGGATCTGGGAGGGCTTCAACCGATAGTCCGGCAAGCGGCGGAGATTGCGCTGGAAGCGCACCACGCGCAGGCCTTGCCGTAAGCGCACGGCCGCGATGCACAAGAGTCCCAGCGCGGCGCCCCGGGCGACTGGCGCTGTGGTCATCCAAAACGCCGGGGCGCTCCAAGCAAGCCAGGCGCCCGTGCTGGCGACCACCACCGAGACAAACTCGACCGGCGGCCGCAACAGCGCCTCGATCGGGTAGCGGCTCGTCACGGCTGGATACCTTCGCGGGTGATCAGCACCGGGTAGTGGCTTATCCCGAGCGCTGTGGCGAAGGCCTCGCCCGAGGCGGGGATGAGCGGCAGACCGTGCGCCGCTGCGATGGCCTGCTCGATCTTGGCCTCGTTTTCCGCCTGCACCAGCATCCCGATCGCGCGCAGGTGTTTGAGGCGCTCGCGGTTGGCTTCGAGCCAGGCCAGCGACTGGGGATCGGCTCCCACCAAGAAGACGGGCTGCAGGAGTCGTGTGGGACGGTGGCGGGCTTCAACGGTGCCCGGGCTTAAGCCGGGTGAGCGAATGGGGAGGTGGTGCGTCAGGCTGTACGTGCGATCACCGAGAGGCAAGCGAACTCCCCCGCGCTGCATCGCCGGGTCGTCCCGAGCCACCAAGCGCCCAACATAAGGACCGATGGGCTCCCCGCCCGCATCCCGGATCACCTCGAGCGCGGCGCAGGGAAGGCTTGCGCTCAAACCTAAGGCCAGAACGAGGGGAACCCTCCTCATCAAGACGCTTCCGCGATCCGGTAGGGGTGGGTGCGGCGCCCGTAACGGGTGAGGATCTGTGCCACATAGACGCGGGTCTCGGCATAGGGCGGGATCCCTCCGTAGCGATCCACAGCGGCCTCACCCGCATTGTAGGCGGCGAGCACGCGCGCGAGATCGCCCCGGTAGTAGGTGAGGAGCCAGGCGAGATAGCGCATGCCTCCTTGGAGGTTGTCCATGGGCTCCCACACGTTCTCGACACCGAAGCGCGCGGCGGTCGCGGGCATGAGCTGCATCAGCCCTTGCGCCCCTTTGGGGCTGCGGGCGCGGGGGTTATAAGCCGATTCGTGAGCCACGACTTCCCGCACCAGCTTGGCATCGAGCGCATAGCGTGGGGCGAGCTCGGCGATGAGCTTATCGAGCGCCGTGTTGCCGGGTGCCGGGATGCGCTTGGCATTAGCGCGATGGGCGAGGTGCGGTGCGAGCCGTGCCGCCACGAGCCGCAAATTGGTGTAGGGATCGAGCGCGGCCCAAGGGTTTAGAGCCTCGGTTCGGTAGCGGTCCCAGGACAGGCTCATCAATCCGACGCGGACATCGAAGCCGCGTGTGATATGGGCGTGAAGCGCCCGGTGCGCGCTAGCGCGCGTCGGATAGTAGCGACGGCGACCCCCGATCTCCAGCGTCCAAGGCCAGGGCCTGACACCTCGCCTGCCCATGGACCGGCCGCTCGCGGTCAAGGCCGCGGCATAAAGGAGTGCGGGGGATAGCCCATACTCCGTAGCCACCTCCTGGTAGCTCCGGGGAATATCGCCGTCGGGTCCGGCCTGCGCGCTAAGCGACACGAGGATCGTCGCGAGCGCAATGCGCGCGTTAATGTAAGGGTGCCGTCTCGATTCCAGTTTGCGTTCACGCTGGGGATGAGGTGACAAGGAGAAGGCGACGGGATAGTACAAAGAGTGCAGCGAGTCACTGAGGACGCCGCCAACAAAGCAATCAACTTGGACGCGAAGCAGAATCATCGCTCGGCAGTCCAGCGCGCAAGCAGGATCGGATCCGCAGGCAGCATCTGGTAGGCCTCACCCCGCGCGCGGATCAGCACGGGCACGGTTAGCATGGGATCGCGGGTCAAGGTATTCAGCGTATTGTTGTCGTGATTCAGGCTCAGACGGCCCTGACTCACCAAGGGCTCGGGGAGCTTGAGCTTGATTGCCCACCCCTGGATATCCTCATCTCGAACCCGCCCGACGGCGAACACATCGAGTTGCAGTCCCGGCAGATTCTGCACCTCGGAGGCCAAGTGCTGGGCCAGCCGGTCGCAGGCATGGCATTCGAGATTGACGAACAGCAACAAGCGATCACCGGCACGATACGGCGGCTCGCGGGTGCGGGCTTCGATGAGCGCCTTCACCCGCTCGGGATCTAACAGCGGCTCGTTGGGATAGAGCTCGCGCTTGACTTGTTGCACGACTTGTTCGAAGGCGAGTTCGCGCTCCCAGCGCTCCCGCTCGATCCGCACCAAGATCTCCGCATAGCGCCGGCGCTCGGGATCGCTTTCGGCATGCACCCCAAGGGCGGTCAGGGGATCGAGGTTGGGGCTCCAGATCCCGCGCGGGCCTGTCATCACCTCCTGGTACCGGGTCCAGTCCTTTCGGGTGAGTCCCCAGCGGCTCGCCTGCTCGGCGGTGGTCGCGCTCGAGGTCGAGTGGGTGATCGGCGTCTGCATTGCCTCGCTCGTCCCGGGGGGGTCAGCGCGCACCGCGAACGCAAGGGCGGCAAGCCCAGTGAGGAGGGTGGTGCGAACCCAAGAGGCGAGGAAGGCGATCACGGTGCGAGCCTCTCGCTTGCCGAGGGCTCGACAGCGGAAGAGGCAGGCGCAAGTCCAGTGCTCATGGCCCGTAACCCCGCGCCCGGGCATGGGGCAATGACATAGGTGCGCAGGTCCCAGGGCACGGTTAAGTCACGCACCAAGTGCGCCGGTGTCTGACAGGGCGCTGCTATCGCCTGAACCGGATCCGGATGCTCTTGGACCGGTGGGATGGTGCAACCCGAGGCGGCTAATGCCGTGAGAAGGATCAATCGGATGCAGATCATGGCGTCGTCACCTCCTTTCGCGTGGCGTCCGCAACCTCATCGGAAAGGCCGCGCTGGCGCCACGCTGTCAAATGACTTTGGAGGGTACGGCGGGCCTCCGAAGGGGTGGTCGTGGCCACTGTACTGGGCAGATCGAGATAGGCGCCGACTTTGAGGCAATTGAGATTGTGATGGCAGAAGCTTTCGGGATTCGCCTCAAAGAGGCCCACCGTGACTTGCTCGGCCGAAGCATCGAAGGTCTCACTGAGATCGGCCGCAATCGGCCAGAGCTCGGCGCCCTCTTCGATTGGCCCGATCCGTTTTGTGCCGTGGGAGCCCTCGGTAGCGGTGATCGATCCGAACCCTCCGGCCGGAACGGCCAGCTCGGACGCCGGTGCAGGCAGCGGCTCAAGCGCTGGTTCCGTCGAGTTCGATTCGAACAGATCGGCGATAGAGGGCACCGGCCTCTCGGGTGTGCCGGCTCCGATTAGTGCCTGGTACTCCTCGCGCAGCTCAAAAGAGACCAGCCGGTGCACCGGATCGGTCACCAGGTAGTGGGCCGGTCCGGCCAGGGTCTTGAGTGCCTCATCGAGGCGCATCGGACCCAGCCTTCGGTGCACCGCTGGTAAGCGCCAGGCCAAGAGCGCGGGGAGTGAAGGACAGGAAGCGGATATGCTCGCGAGCCGGTAGCCGCTGGGGCCCAGCACGCGCTCAAGCGCGGGACCGACGGTCTGTATGGAGAGCGGGAATTCTGTGTGAACGGGAAGTGTAAAAAGATCGACTTGCTCGAGCGAGGGGCCGGATACGATGGCAGAATAGCGCCCCACGCGGACGGGATTTCGTTCCGCACCCATGGCTGTGCACGAGATCAGGGTAGTAAACAGCGCAGCGGACAGACTATGTAGCATTCCGGGCGGCCTTCTGGTGATGTGTCGGCGAAAGCATTTACGCCTACCCACTCGCCTAGGACAAGCGAAAATCCTAAATGCGTTTTTGAGGGTTTGGTAAGTGGGCAGCAGTGTGGGGTAAGGGGCTACGCTCGGCTAGGTACCCATGGAAAGAGATTTCGAGACCATTGGCAATTACAACAGCGTCCCTTTATCGTCCACGAACTGCTTCTGAGCCTCGGTGGTGGGGCACTATTAGCGGGGACGACGCGTGGGTTCCCGTCTACGCGATCAGGGGCGCACAGTGGCGGGGACCCACGCGCTCATCTTCAAGCGGGTGAGGACACGAAAAACCGGAAAACCCGGTAGCTCAGATCCAAAAGCCGCACTTGCCGGATCTAAGGAGGGTCTGCAAAAGTTTGTCTTGCTCCGCTTTCTATGGACACGAGGTAAAGTGATGCCTGAGGTTGTATGCGGAGGTTTGAGGTGACAAAGAAGGTGAAGCTGAGTGCCGAGGAGCGGGCGCAACTGGTGCTGCGGTTTTTGAGCAAAGAGGATACGGCGGGAAATCTTGCGCCGCGAGCGGGGATTTCTGCAGACGCACGGATCCCTCAGTATGTCTGCTCGGCAGAAAAAGAGCTTGCAGGAGGAAAAGAGGGATACAAATTCGCTGAGGCCCATGTAGCGCCAGGCCGACACATCTGCCGAGGAAGATGCACCCAGCGTACGCGTTTGTCCTCCTCAAAATGGTTTGCGTGCTAAGCCTCGAACTAGGGTGGCTCACAATGGGCTTAGTCCGCACGCTTTTTTCACTACATCCACTGAAACTGTGGCCTATTGAGTCGGCCCTGGCTTCTCAGTAGGGCGATAAAATTGAGACCGAAGCTAACTAAACACACTCAGCAATGCCCAAGTCGGTTTCAAATCCATCGCAATAGCAATGGCACCGAACGTTGTGGCGAGTATGCACAAGCCTATAACCAATCTTTCGAACGCAAGCAGATGTTGATCCCTTGTCCTATCCGGAGAATTCTGGTCGAACTCCCTATAAATCCACCGTACCGGCGCCCGTACCCATACCGGGGCAAGCGAGGACCAGACCAAGAAAGCTACGGCGATTACAAGCAGCTTGGTTTCGTTTTGAACAGCGTCAATAGACGGTACTAGAACGAACATAACAAGGGCTGTCCAGATGAACAAGATCAAAGCCTTCATATATCGCATGACAAGTCTCCTTAGTAACAAGTTGTGCCGAATAAGCGAAAGCTCAGTCTTGGCGGCTTCTTCAATCAAGGGCCGGTCATACGCGCCAGCGAGTCCGAATGCCATCCGAAGCCGTTCTCGGTCCTTGTTCCGGGGCGCTTGTTCAAGCCACCGACCATCTGGAAGGGCTACTCGCTGCCCTTCTTCGCTATTTACCAAGCTGTAAAGCCATTCCTTCTCATCCTCGTGATGGGGAAGAAGAAAGTAAGAAAGTTAGCTCAGCGGGGGTTTGAACTGGAGCCCTCTCAGTGCCTTTTTCGTATCCTCTCCTTCGTCGTCAGCAAAGGGAATCGCCGTTAATGCGAAGCGGGGATGGAAAGCCGGTCTATCACTTCGACCTTCAGGCTCAGGAATGCTCGCACTAAAGTAGAACAAGATTAGGTCCTTGAGCAGAAGGTAGAGAGCAGTAACTGGAACAAAGAAAGCCAAAAGTACAGGAATGGCGTGGACGCCCAACCGCCATATATCTGGGTTGGTTCCGGGAACCAGGAGAATTCCTGCAATAGAGGCTAAGGCATCTTTTAGTAACACTGGAAGTAAGAATAATAAGCCTGCCCCGCTGATAAATGCACCGGCAATCCTGTGCATCGTTGATAGACGAACCTCACACCGTTGCATATAGGCCCGAAGCGCGTCGCTTGGTGGATTCCTCTGCTGGTTGTTATGAGCCGCCATACTCTTCGGCGGCTACTTGACGTGAAGGGTGAGCCGCTCGGACCCTACCGCATCACCCGTACGGTGATCGCCACAAATCGTCCCTCCGGCGCTCACTGCCCCCCGAGCTTGCTACAAATGGTGTGTTTCTTACTATAGGTCCTGGACCCGAATTTTATCTACGGGCTTTCCAAGCTCCCTACATTGTTGGTCCACCATCCGTCTTTCTCTATATATCCCACGTCTATATGCGTAAGGGAATAGCGTTTGGTAAATGGATTATGGCGCAAGACCGCGCGAAACTTGTACTGACCGTCTGGTTCTGGGTTCACAGACCGATAAAAATCCGATGGCCTGGTACGGTAGGTACCAAGAACAAGACGATGCTCTTCGGATGGCGAAAGTCGCGGTGCCTGATATGGAGTGCTGCGAATGATCTGCAATACTTCGCAGGATCCTGTGCGGATAACTAGAGTATCTACATATCCCTTGGACGCTATTTTTGCGGCAAGGTCAGGATCGCTTTCCTGCTTTGCTAGATTTGTGGGAATAACAGTCACAAACCGACTACCGCCGCTGAGTCGTTCTTCCCATACCGATTGAAACTGGCGTTCAGCTATGGTCACCAGTCCTTTCGCCTGGCACCACTTCAGATGTTCCAAAAACTTCTCATTAAATTTCTTGGTCTTATAATTATCTATCCACTGAGTTGATCCGCTCTCGCGGAATGATGACACGGAGCTCATAATCTCAATATTGCCGCTTGGAATCCAAAGCGGGTTAACGTCCTCTTCCAGTCCGCGGCATATCTCTGCCTTAAGCAGGCCCTCGTCTTCAACGACGGTGTTATCTTGTGCCGTGACTGGCAGTGCCAGAGTAAGCAAAGCGAACATCCAAAATGGTATCATCATGGGTTCTCTCCCTTTGGTGCTCTAAGAACACCACGAGTTAACGTAAGCCTTTTGCGGATCATTTGTACCCAGTTTTTTCTGTATTTGCTCGACACGCGAATCGATGTCATTTATGTTTGTCGCCGTATACTGCCCTAGTTCATTGTCGATTCTTCTACGTTCTGCCTCTGGCGCAATGGTTTGGACAATTAGGCTTAGAAAGCCCGCCAAAGCACCTCCAACGTCACTGGGAGGCCCCTTGGTTCCACCGCGAAGCTGACTTAGCGAGAAAGCCGTATTGGAATGGCAAAATTCTAATTGCAGCCATGTTTTCAGGTTAAACAAAGCGTCCTCCTTCGTTCTGGCTCTCAACTCTTCTCCTCGTGTTTGCAATACTTCTCTTTCGTCGCCCGCTTGTTTTGCCGCGGCATCGTAGTCGGCTTTAGCCGTTATTGTCTTCGCCAGGTAACGCTTCCACGCCAGCGCTTTCTCGGATTCGTAGAGTATCCACGCTTTCCCTATTGCGGATTGGTAACTTAGCCATGCTTTCCTTTTCGCCGTTTGGTATGCCCTCCAGGCTTGCGCTTTTTCGTCTTCGTATTCTTTCCGGGCTTGTCCTTTCGCGGTTTGGTACTGTTCCAATGCCTTCTGTTTGGATATAGAGACGGATCCCGCTGTAACTACATCGGGCGAAGCAAGAACGACAAATAGAGCGAGCGCAAAAATATTGTACTGTGCCACCTGCCACCGCGGCGCTCGCCCGTGGTTCATTTTAAAACGTCCAGCACTGTTACACCGAGCTTCCCAACCTTCACTTGTATCCGCTTGATTTCAAATAGGTAAACCAGCTTTTAAAACTCCTCGGCATGAACGGGATCCCCACCAACATTGTCACGAGTGCTATACGGCTGGAGTGCTGGCAATGACCCACTTCACCATAAAACCATTGACCAGAATGGTGTCTGAACATCAGTGAGGACGATCCCTCTATTTTTCCAGTCGGAAGCATTGCCTCGGTACTCTGAAATTACCCGCTTGTAATAGCTCCAAATCTTGGATTGGTGGGCTTCTGGGGCTTGCTGGAAGAGTTCTTTTGCGCTCAGAATCATAAGCTGCACCCGCTGGCCTCAGCCTCGAATGGCATCTACCAGGGAACGCCTACAGGTCTTGTTGCTCATCGCGACACTGGTCTCATGGTCGCTTGGTAGTCAGTTAAGGCCGCCCAGAATACCGGAGACATCGTAACTATCAGGCCAATAACGTGCGGGACCAAGTGGTTCTCTCCACGATATCCTCGGCCTCAAATTCCTCGGCTTCAAAGTCATCAACCACCCGCGCGTAACGATACGCTTGGCTGATGTGATCGCGGCCATCCGCTGCCTGGATCAAAACCAGTGCCTATCACAGTAAAATTCGGGGGGATGCAACAGACTCCGGCCCCTTTTTCACCCAAGTGTTTGGGTTAAGCGCCTTTACGCTGGCTTCTGCAGTCGCGCTAATTGTATTATCTCCGCAATAATTAAGAATGGGGATTACGATAAGACCAAGCATTGCGACGGCGACGCTTCCGATGAAATACATCCACCCCCAAGTTCCAAGGCTTGCGAATATCGATAAACCTGTTATGGAATGAAACGCTTCCATGAGCCAGCGAAATCCTATAAACCCCCAGATAATCCAAAAGATGATGAACAAACCTGACGCGTTCGGATCTCCGGTTCCATGCGAGAGGGGAACTATGTATGCGACTAAAAAGAGTGCATTTACGATAATTTTCTTGATAATCGCTGACTTGGTTTCCAGAACCGCCTGCTTTGTTATGCTTGCCTTTTTTGCCGCGCATACACTACAGGAGGGAGGGTCGTATTGCTCAGAGCATGCCGGGCATAAGGCTCGCCCACACCCGTGTGAACAAGAAGCGACGGCTGCAGTTTCTGGATGATCGTAGCAGTTCATTGTTTTTTTCTCCTATAGTACTATTCCTTCGCATTTTTGCCTCCGGATACCCCAGAGCCTGACTCACTTTTGGTTTTGAGGATATCCATACGCGGAGCAGGCATCGTAGCAAAACTGAACCCCGATAAACTTCAAATATGGGACGAGCATTTCTCCACCCGCAGGAGTCTTCACCGGCTTGTTTCCGAGGACGCGTCCCGCTAGCGCAATATTTTCAAAGCCCGTGCTATTCGCGTTGTCCGCTGTGAATAGCCCCTTCGGCATATTTGAGAACACAATGTCGCCGTCATGAGAGCGAAAAACGCCTTCCGTCGCAGTCATCATTTGCCCAAAGAATAGGACCATAGCGATGACCTTGTCCTCATAGGCAAACGGATTGACTGCAAGTTGCTTCCCGCTAGGCCATTCCTCCACACCGTATTTCCTGTCGAAAGCCTCCTTGTTTAGGGGGCGGCCGTGAGCTGCCTGATGTTCGAGTTTTCCTGCAATATCGTCGCACATTTCGACACGCTTCGATGCCGTCGCCTCCCGCCATTCTAACTGCGCACCGCCTGTAGGAGGCTCATTACTCCAGGGCTTTTCTACCTCGGCACAGCCTTGTTTTTCCTGCTCGTCCTGCTCGCACAAGGACCTCCAGACTCGTTCAGCCTTTGCCAGGGCAAGTTCATTGGCTTTCTGCCAAGCGACCAGCGCAGCGTCGTAACGCGAGGTGTTTGCTGGAGCCACGGCTTTACACAAACCGATCCAGTTAGCAAATGCGAGCGACTGCAAGTATGGCTCGTAACCCTCGGAGACCTTGGAGACCCCATTAGCGTCAAACGCTGCGATTCCGTATCCAACCGAAAAGGGAAATACCGAAGTGTTTTTCTGATGGTTGTCCGTCACGATCGCCACGAAATACCCAGGCTCCGAAAAGTTATGGTCCACTGTTATCGAACCACGCTCGTACTTTTTCCCCGGGTAATAGAGCACTTCCTTTCCCCCTTCTCCAGGTTCATAGGTTTGGGCCGCTGTCCATGAATCTGTCTGCACGATCTTCAAATCAATATCGAGCTTTCTGAGCTCGGGGTCGACCAGATCCATCACGATAATCGTATGGCCCACCGCCGGTATATGTTCGCACAACTCCGTTCCGCCGCTCACTTCCGGTTGATACCCGGAAAAGTGGATCAAATAGCTCCCGATTTTTAGCACACATTTATCGAACTCGATAGTAACACCTCCGTGCGCCGAGGCATTGCCCCACCAAAAAAACATTACCCAAAACAACGCTGCTGACCTACTACTTAAGGTTTTCATGTGTTAGCACCTTTTTGCATCCAGATCGGTAGCACCCCAGCACGCCTGAGCTGAGCGCCGATCACCACCGGAGTAGGCCACCAAGGATTCCTCCAGACACTCCAATAAGAGCGCTAACGATGATGAAGAGGATGATGATGGCCGGGATAGTGGCAATGACCCACTTCACCATAAAAGCGACCATTGACCAGAACGGCATTTGAATGTCAGTGATAACGACGCCTTGTGCTGCTCCAGCGACGCTAGCCGTTGCATCGGGACTTTCGCTCCCGCTTTCCGTTGGGTGTTGGATGTTGTAAAGGTGTGCACGGGACAGGTCCGCTTCTTCGGAAGTCGAGTACTCTGAAATTACCCGCTCGTAAAACTGTTTCGCCTTGTCCAAATCTTGGCTTGAGTGGGCTTCGCGGGCTTGCTGGAAGAGCTCTTTCGCGCTCATGAGCTTCCTCCCTCCTTGAAAATTGTTCTTTCTCAGACGAACGATTTTATAGAAGCCATTGTATCGAAACTATCGCTGCATTCGCCAACCGTATCGAGACCCGACAGGAGATTAAGGCATGGACAGCTCGCTTCTAGTCAATTCGTGTTCTAGGATGTACCAGGGACGTACCCAATGGTGTTCACTTAACGATATGTGGCGTCCAGTCGTAGCGGACATTCATCGGTTCGTTTCCCTTACGTGGCAGATGTTGTTTGGTTCGTCGCTTGACCCGACGCGGGTTGG
>Ga0187892_10005181_pt1 | contig 20805 bp, 23 predicted proteins | sample MA1701073metaG_FD_139345 | JGI IMG/M metagenome (GOLD analysis project Ga0187892, IMG submission 139345) | Bio-ooze microbial communities from a basaltic lava cave in the Kipuka Kanohina Cave System on the Island of Hawaii, USA - MA170107-3 metaG ... | reverse complement strand
TGCCTTTCCATGAAGGTGCCAAGAACAACCGCGGCGGCCGTGCCCGCGGGGGACACAGCAAGCTGCCTGCCGCTCGCTCGCTGAATCACGTTGATGTGGAGCAAGGCGACCACCAACGTGAAGGCAACCCACGAGTGCCAACCCGGTTTCAGTCGGAGACATTGGACATCGACGATCTTCAGAAGGAAAAACACCGTCGAGGCGGCCAGAAGAAGCACTCGGCCGAGGCTGACGCCCCAATCAAGGTCGGAGCTTGGTTGTGCGAGGGACGTACAAGCCGAGCGAACCGCGCCGATGTGCGTGAACAGCATGAAAAGCCAGAACGATCGTCTGGCCGCTGCCAAAATGGAGCGCGGCAATCCCAAGCGCAAGGTCTTTGAGCGACTCGGCATTCGACAAGTCCTACCCGCCCGACAACCTCGGTTGGACAAACGGCTCATGGCAAGGATTCTGGTAACCATGCCTCTTTTCTCTGTCAAGAGCAGGGGCCGTTTTCCGTTGTGCAAGCGGCTTGGCGGCCAAGGTTATCGGTCGAAGCAATTCGAGGCCGTCTCCTCGATCCATTGCGTCATCCTTGGATGCGGGCAAAAGCCTCGCCCGTCGGCGACGTAGGTGAGATCCGCGAGTACCTTGTCGTATTCGCCGAAGCCGGCAATTCGAAACGGGATTACGATGCATCGACCACCATCGCCGTTCGCTTGGCGCACGAAGTCACGAATCCGACTCTCGGCCTCGCGACGCTTGTCCGGCCAGTCCTCCCGGAGCGTCGCGCAATGGACCGCGCGAAACGAAGCTGCCGCACGAAGTTGTGCCGCGCGGCTGTTCATGTTCACCAGCCAACGTTCGTTCTCAGCGTCATCCGCAGGGCCGTGTGCAAGGATCAGCACGGATTCGCGCGTCGGATCGGTGCTGAGCGCCATGACCCGGTCAAGCAGGATCTCGTCGATCAGCGGAGAGGCGGCAACGCCTTCCTGACTCAACATAAAGCGGGATACTGATTGAATGGGTTCTGGGGTTTCCATGCAGTGGCCGGTGTGGGCGTGGTCCGTGAGCCGATGATCATCATGTCCGGATGCGCGGCTGACGTGGCTCGATCCCAAAGCAGCATCATGAGCCACAGCGAGCGCCGGAGTGTTTTCGGGTTTGACCTGTTCATTCCCCCGCGAGGCCAGAGGATCGAGCGGAGGGGTGTCTCGCAGGCCCAGGATGTACTCGGTCGAGGGCACAAAGCTGTCGCCGGAAACGAACATCCGGACCACGGCGATTTCACGAACGCCCTGTTTTTCGAGCTTTCTCACGGCGTCGCGAATCGTTGATGTCTGCGCCATGCCGAAGGCAATCTCGGTCGGATACTTGGCGCGGACCGGCTCGATCACGGCTTCAACATCACGGTTCCATGTCGGATCGCCACCGTGGGCCATGATCAAAACACCTCGTTTCGGCGCCGCGCAACCGACGAGAAACAAAACAGAGAGGGACGCGAGGCAACTTCCCGCGTACGGTCTGAAAACCTGTAACTTCATGCAGCAAACCTCCTAACAAGCCAAGTCCATGAATCAGTTTCGCTCGTGGTCGCTCCGTGCCACGGGAAGAGCGGCTACGGCCTGGCACGCCCCTAGCGAAACACAATCGGAGCAAATCGTCTCGGCGCGCGAAGCGCCGGTACGGAACATCGGCCGAACGTCAATGTCACCCGCGTGAACGAGCCGCAGCAGGTACTCCATTCGGTTGACCGTCGCCGGACCGACGGCGTGCTCCATCGTACATGCGTCGATCTCCGCGGTTTCCGGTTCGAGTCCGAGCACGTCGGTTAGCAGTGTCCGAATCGTCTCGAACTTGCGGACGACGCACTCGGCCACGCGTTCGCCAGCGGGCGTGAGCTTGACCGCGCCATAGTGGTCGTGCAGAAGCAAGCCGGCTCGCTCCAACTTCTTGAGCACGGCGGATACCGTTCCGGGTGTGATGCCCAGGCCTTTGGCCATGTCCCGCACACGGGCGATCTCGTTCTCCTGACGAAGCCGGTAGATGACCTTCAGGTACATCTCGTGCGTCGGCGACAAACCCTCGTGTTCATGCATGACGATTACCTCCTTGACCGGCTACGCACGTACAATCGGCAGGACGATCGTAGCCAGCTTCGGGGAAAGATAGCGGCAAAGTTTCACGTGTCAAACAAACTTCCACGTGCCAAACTTGCGGGGTTCGGCCATGGGAGCGCAGCCACAACAACGGTGCGAAAGCCTTCGAAAGATGCGCCCAGAGTCCCAGAGTTGGGGCTTGGCCGGGGTGACGGTTTGGCACGGTTGACCGTGATGCGAGGTAGTACAGCAAGCTCGGAAGGCTACCAGGTGTTAAAATAGGCCATCAAGGGTTCTGATGAGCAGGCCTATTCCAGTGCCTCGTTGGGTGAATCCAACCCTCGCCCCTTGCTCCGTTTTCGACGGAAGGAGAAGTAGGGCTTGGCGACGACAGGTTTGCCCGCGACTTCCAAAACTGGGTAGGCGAGGAAGTTGATCGGTCCCGACTTTGGTCCGGGATCGACGATCAAATCTCGACCCCGGCTAAGCTCAATCCTGTTGGCGGGATGGCGGCCAAAGTAGTACGACGAAAGCGCTGAGTATTTGTCGGCCTCGCTCAGGTCGACCGGCCACCATTTGCCTTCCGCGTGGAACTCGGCCCAGCAGTGGTAGCCGTCGATCCGGCCGTCGTTGCTACAAGTGGATTCTGGTTCGATCGAGAATCGCGGAACGATCCGTTCGCTCGGTACGATGACGACGCCGCGGCTCACCACCGAACTCGTCAACGGACTTGGAGGCGTCTTGCAGGTGAATCACCCGATGCTGATCAACAAGGGTGTTGCAATGCACGAGAATCACGGCTTATTCGACATAAATCAGAACGTGACCATAAGTCTCGGCGGCGGGGCTTTCCGAAATGAGACAGACGGCGTGATCGATGTGGCCGCGGCGAGGACCTGCACTGTTGTTAGCGGCGGTAGCTGTACGAATCTCGGCACTTTCACGGGCGACGGGACGTTCGTTTGCCAGCCGTGATGGCACGCAACTCCCCTCTCGATCAGGCAGATTTGACACCGAAGGGCTACCCCATGCATCCGACAGGTGCTGACCCCAACGCGCCAGACTACCGGGCCGGGGGTTTGCACCCGGTTTGCATCCCCCCGTGCTTCACGCGCCACTCAAGGCCGAAGCGAATGGACCCGTCGCCCAGGGGGCGCTTTGTTCACGCGCCGCGTTTTGATGCAACCGCAAGTTTGCGAGTTCGTACGGTCGACAGCCAGGCGGGCATCCGAAAGGAACAACGTCCCCGTCTTGCGTTCAGCCGCGGCCAACGACGGCCAACGGCCAGCCGCTGTCCTGGACCGCCGCCGGCCCCGCATCAATCACGATCAGCGGATCGTAAGTGAAACGGGATTTCCACCGGTTAAAAACCAGTGCCACACGGCGGAGCCGGTTTTTCACCGGTTAGAAACCGGTGCCACACGGTGAGATGGCTATTGTGCGTTCTGCATTTCTTGCGGCGGGGGCGCGGCCGCGTCGGCGTAGGGGGAACGCTCCGGCAGCCGAGTGTACAGGACCCAGAGGTAAATGATACCCGCCACGAACATCCCGACGCTGATGGCCTGCGAGATCGAAAGGCCGAACACGTCGTGCGGGTTGTCCACGCGAAGCATTTCTTCCGGGAACCGCATGAGAGGGTACAGGACAAACAGCAGGCCGATCACCACGCCATGCCGCTTGCGGCGATAGAAAACGGCCGTTAGAACCCCCGACAGCAGCAACGCACCCACGGTCGCATAAAGCTGCACCGGGTGCACCGGCAGCGAACGGCACTGGACGGCCAAGTCCTCCAACTCCGAAACCGTGATCCGCCGCTCCGGCGCCACCCGCGACGGAAATCGCTGTGCGCTGCGCAAGTAGGCCAGTTCCCGTTCCCGCTCCTGGGCAGCCGCCTCAGCCGATTTCACGGCCGCCTCCAGCGCGGTAAGCCGCTGGGGCGGCGCCGACTCTGTCTTGGCCCGCGCCAGGGCATCGTGAGCGGCCTGCAAAGCCCGGCGCGGGCCTTCGCGGCGTTCGACCTTCATGTGCAGATTCGAGTCCGGTACCGGAGACGGCGGGGGAAATAAATCCGAATCCGTATTGGAAATCAGCTCGGCGGGAATGGTGACCAGCCGCTCGTCCCAATGGTGCAAGTGCGGGGGGCTGTAATACGGAAACCGCACCGCCCAAGGCAAGCTGGCCTGCTCGCTGTTGGGCAACGTGCAGACATTTCCGAAGCAACAGCCGTTGAAAAAGCAACCCACCCGCCCCAGCGCCAGCCCCCACATCGCGGACGGGGCGGCGAAATCCAACAACAGTCGGGTGGATTGCTTCTTGATCACAAAATAAATGATCAGAGCAACAAACGACCCCAACAGCCCGCCCAAAAACTCCAGCCCGCCCTGACGAAGATCAATGATGGCCAGAAGCTTGTTCGGCCGATCGGCGAATTGAGATTGCCAGTAATGGACGACGTAAAAGATGCGCGCCCCCGCGACACCGCCCAGCAAGAGCACGAACGAACCGTCCAGGATACGGTCCACATCGACGCCGACCCGCGCCGCCCGCCGCATGGCCAGCCACACGCCGGTCAGAAAACCGACCATCAGAAAGAAGCCGTACGTTCGAACGGTGAACAACCCGCCCGGAAACGTGAAAAGCTCTGGATACACTACCTACGCACCTCTCTCGGACGGTCAGGATTCCATCCGCGCCGATGCGCATCCTATCCCCGGAAATCCGGTGCGTCCACGGCCACGTTGTCAATCAATCGGCAAGCCCCGATCCGCACGGCCAGGCAGATTCGAGCCGGCCGATCGACAATCGCAACCGGCGCCAAGGTCTCAAGATCGACGACCTCGACGTATTCGATCTGCACGGGTCCAGCCACGGTGAGTTCTTCTCGGATCTTGTCCGTAAGCACATGCGCATCTTTTTGGCCGCCTCGGACCCCATCAACGGCCGCGAAAAGGGCGGCACTGAGACTGGCTGCTTGCCGGCGCTCGCTCGGCGACAAGTATCGGTTGCGGCTGGATATGGCCAATCCGTCCGGCTCGCGCACTGTCGCGTGGGCGACGATCTCGATGGGAATGTTCAAATCTCGAACCATCCACCGGATAACTACAAGCTGCTGGTAGTCTTTCTCGCCGAAGATGGCCACGTCAGCCGCCAGAATGTTGAACAGTTTTGCAACCACGGTGGCGACGCCGTCGAAATGCCCCGGCCGAAACCGCCCGCACAGCCCCTCGCTGATCCGGCCGACGTGCACGGTCGTCAGCGGCCCCTGGCCGTACATCGCCTCAACGCCGGGCGCGAAAACAACATCGACGCCGGCCGCGCGGCACTTGGCCAGGTCGTCGTCCAGTGTTCGGGGATACGCGTTGAAGTCCTCACCGGGCGCGAACTGCTTCGGATTCACAAAGATCGAAACGGCAACATAGTCGGCCATCTGCCGAGCCGCTCGAAGAAGGGCGAGGTGTCCCTCATGCAGCGCCCCCATCGTCGGCACAAGGGCCACCTTGCGCCCCGAACTTCTGGCGCGCACGGCCGCGTCCCGACACGGCCCGATTTCAGTGTATATCTCCACCCTGATTGTTACTCCCTTAGAACGTGTCGTGGCAAGTCATGGCGCGCTTCCCGGTGGTGGGCAGGGAGGCGGATGCGAAGATGCCGGTATAGCCATCGCGAAGCCGCCCGCTTTCTTATGCGTTCATACTCCAATATAGCCTCATCCAGCTTTCAATGGAAGTATGAGCGGTTTCGTCGGCGCGATTTGGACGAGTCAAGGCTGAGGCGTCCGCCCGCTGGGAAACGATGACGCTGGAGCCTTTGAGTCATGCCCGATCTCCAAGATGGCTTTGGCGGCCGAGACTTGAAGGCGGGGGTCGCCGGAGTCCTTCAAAACGGTCAACAAAGCGGGCAAGGCTTCTTTGCGGCCGATGGCGCCCAAGGCCGCGGCGGCCAACTGATGAATGCGAAGGAGCTGGCCCTCCGGCGGGTCTTTAGAATCCGTGGCACTTGGGCGTACAGCTCGCAGGCCATCCGTGGCTGCGCGAAAGCCCGCGTCGATGCCCAACAGGCCCAATCCCCGCGCGGCGGCCAGGCGCGTTTCCAAATGCAAAGCGGTATCGAGCTTGTAGCGAAACGTATCTTCATAGACCGGGCTGCGCAGCTCGGCCAGGGCGTTGATCGCAAACACCTCTTCCGAGCCGACCCCGGAATTGGTCATAAAGACAAGCTCTTGCCTGGCCTCCGCGTTCCCCAAGCGGGCCATGGCTTCGAGGGCATGGTGACGGACGCCGGCATCGGAGTCCTTCATGGCCCGGGCCAGCACTTTCACGCCTGAGGGCGCCTCCAGCCTGCCCAGCAGCAACGCCGCATTGCGCCGAACGGTGCGGCTTTCGTGTTCGAGCAAAAGGACCGGTATCTTCCCGCTGTCGTCGGCGTGGCCCAGCCGGTGCAAGGCAAACAACGCGGCTACTTGCACGCTGGGATCAACGTCGTTGACACACTTTCGCACGCCGGCTTCGCCACCGGTGTCTTGCAGCGTGCCGATGGCCGCACACGCCGCGAAACGCACGCCAGCGTGTTCATCCAACAAGGCCGATCGGATCCAGGGATATGCCTCGGGCCGTTTCGAAGCTTCGAGCGCCTCCACCGCCTCGGCGCGGACCACGGGGTTGTGTGCATAGCGCATGGCCGCCTTGAGCGCCGCCAATGCGTCCGCCGTCACCGAAGAGTCTTGTGGGGCTTGAGTCCGAGCGACCTTCACCGCTTTGCCGGTTTGACCGGGGGGCGTCGCGTTTTCGCTGCCCGGCGACTTCATGCGCGATGTGGGCGGGGCCACACAACCTTGCAAAATGACCGTCAAGCAAACCACGACGACGGGAGAGTGACTCATGGTGACATCTCTACCCCTGAAGGTTGCTTTCGAAATCTTCCGGCCCAGTAATCCACAAACCCAATCACCCCCCCCGTGACGCAAAGCCAGCCGAACCAATCCCCGTATCGTGTGTACAGGGTGTACCGCGAATCGATTCCCAGACGAGCGACGGAATAGCCGGCGATCCCCGGCCAGCGCTTTTGTGGGTCGCCGTGCACCAGATCGTGCACGCGGCCGTCGGGATCAATAAACCCGCTGACTCCCGTGTTGACCGCCCGGGCGATGCCGACGCGATTCTCCACCGCGCGAAACACGCAGACCGCCAGATGCTGAGGCTGTTGAACGCCCCGCCCAAACCAGCCGTCGTTGCTGATGTTGAGCAGAAAATGGGCACGCTTGCCCTCCTGACCTTTCACGAATTCGCGGCTTACGTAGGGCATCACGTCTTCGTAGCAGATGGGGATTCCGAACCAAAACTCTCGCCCGCCCAGGGATCGGGCCTTCATCGAAAAAACGTGGAAACCGCTGCCGGGAAACATCGAGTATTCAAACGTGCCGTCGGCCCCACTGAAGGGCATGATCCGGTTGAGCCAGAAATAGAGGAACCGCAAGCGGCCGAAACGGAACGGTACAGTCTCTCCAAACGGAACGACGTGTACCTTATCGTATCGGCCCGGTTCCGTACCCTCGGGGTTAAAAACCATGGCGGAATTGTAACGACGCTCCGTGGCCAGAATGTCGGTGGGCGTCAGAATCAGCGAGGCGCTGCCCGTCACCAGAAACGCCTGATTACGCACGGCGGCGTTTCGCAACGCTTCGTAGCTCTCCCGCCACTTCTGCTGGAACGTCCGAACCTCGGGGTTGAGGTACATGATCCACGGTGTCTCGGGGAGCAAAAACAGGTCCGGCTTTTGGGCCGCGGCGGCTTCAATTTGTTCCAGATAATATTGCCGCTTGACGTCATCTTCGACTTCGTCGCCCTCGACAAGACTCAAGTAGTCACCCTGAAGCACGGCTACCAACGGCCCGGCGCTCGTCGCTTTGCTTCGGAGCTGCACTTGGCCGTAGACGATAACCGCAAGGAACAAGACGCCTGTGATCACGGCGCTCCACGTCGCGCGCCGAGCCGACCAAGCCGCTTCAACGGCGCCATTCCGCCTCAGACGAGTGAGCAGATAGTCGGCCACCGCTCCGTTGACCGCCGCGACCAGGAAACTGGTGCCATAGGCTCCCACCAGATCGCTCACCTGGATCAGGGTCCGTACTTGGTAGAGACTATGGGCCAAGAAGAACCAAGGAAAACCGGACATCACGATGGCACGCAGCAGTTCATTGCCCGTCCAGATCAACGCCACCAGCAGGGCCAGGGGAATTGGCCGGCGCCGGATTCCGTGCCGTAGAACGCAGGCCATCAATGGGAAATACACGGCTTCGTAGACGCACAAAGCCACATAGCCCAGGCCCGTTGCCGGGTACAGCCAGCGCATGTTGATCAGAAAGAACACGAATGCCCAGACAAAACTGTAGAGGTAGACCCGCGGCGCGCGATCGGCCACCCCCACCAGAATGAGCCAGGGCACAAGGCAAACGAACGACAACGGCCACCAGGAAATCGGGGCGAAAATGAGGCTTTTCAGCAAGAGAGTTCCGAGTGAAAGTAAAATCAGCGCACGATGAGTAGTGCAGAACCACGTTCCGCTTTCACGTTGCGGTCTTGGGGAAACCGGATGAGCATGCCGTGGCCCGGCTCGCCGAGCGCGTTTCGCTTCCTTGCTTCGCACGGTCACGTGGCCACCTTACTCTCAAACCCGATCGAGTAGCAAGACCGACACGCGTTCGCCGGTCGTTGCTGCCGGTGAGTTGGGCGGACGCATGATCATCGCGTTGGCCGTGGCCAGGCCGAACGGATCGCCCGAGCCGTGCCAAGCCAATGCCTCGGCGTGAAGGTCGCCATCCGGATCCGCTTGCACCCGCGCTGGCCAATAGCTTCGCCGATCCGCGCTTGCCGAAAGGGCCCCGCGAAGTTTCGCGCCGACGGGTCGAGGGACGATGCCGCACCGGCCTTCTAACGCCGCCAATGAAGGCCGAACAAAAAGCTCGAACCCCACAAAGGCGCTGACCGGATTGCCCGGCAAGGCAAACACGAGCGTTCCGCTGGGCATCGTGGCAAAGAGGGTAGGCCGGCCCGGCTTGATCATCATTTTGTGAATGTGCACGCAAGCTCCCAAGGCCGCAAGGGCTTTGGGAACAAAGTCAAACTCACCGACGGAGACTCCCCCGGTGATACAGAGCACGTCCGCCTCAAGGCCTTCGGCGATCTTGGTGCGAGTGGTCTCGGGATGATCTCGCGCCACCCCCAGCACCAACGGTTCCGCGTGGGTACCGCGAATCAAAGCTTCCAACAAGTATTGGTTGCTATTGCGAATCTCGGCGCCTCTCGGGGTTTGGTCAATGTCGATTAGCTCATCACCCGTGGCCAGCACGGCCACTCGCGGCTGCCGGTAGACCGTCACCGATGCCGCGCCGGCCGTGGCCGCGACGGCGATTTCCAGAGGTGTAAGCCGAGTGCCCGCGGCGAGTACGGTCTGGCCCGCCGAAACGTAAGTTCCGCGCCGAGTGATGAAATGCCCGGGCGGCACCGACTGCTGAAACATGAGGTGCGTTGCGTCGCTCGAGAGTTGTGTGTCTTCGAGCCGAACCACGGCGTCGGCTCCGGCGGGAAGCGGTGCCCCCGTATTGATCTGCATCGTCTGGCCGGAAGAGAGTTTCTTTTGCGGCATGGCTCCGGCGGCGATCCGACCGACCAGCTTCAATTGCACGGGCGCCGACGCAACATCGGCGGCCCGCACTGCGTACCCGTCCATGACCGACCGATCAAACGGTGGGTAATCGACGTCGCACGATACCGGCTCCACCAGGGTTCGGAACAACGCCTCCCGTAACGGCATTCGAACCGTCGCCCCTGGCCGCACGTGGCGGAATAGGATTGCTTGAGCTTCAGGAACGTCGATCAGCATGCTCTTTACACGCCGAAGGCGTCGTGGCTTTCAGGCCAGGGTTGCCCTGACACGCCGGATGCGGCGAGTCAAGGGCTACCCTGCAACTGGTTCACGGTATCACCACAACCCCGATGGGGTTGCGGCTCCTGGCGCTTTCAACCCAGGGTAGCCCCGGCGAGCCGGGACAACCCTGGGCTTAAAAGTCGCGGTCCCACTGGGGCCTTCAAGAGATCCACCGATTCTAATCACGCACTCTGTGCCAACCTAGCTTGTTGTGATCGGTTGCTCAATGACGATGCGCCATGTACGTTGCCGGGGAAAGCGGAGGCAGATTTCGTGCTCGCCCTCTTAAGCGTCTGGATCGGGCTTCTTTCGTTGCTCCTGGCCCTCACGATGGTCGTCTACCGCCCGGCCTTTACCGACGTGACCGTTGTGCTGGTGCTCTATTTCGGTGTGCCCGGTGGGTTATGCCTGGCTGGCCTCACACTTTGGGCACATCGAAAAGAAAAGACGCCCGACTCGGGATTGAGCGCTCAGCGAATTCAAACCAAAGTAGCCATCGCCCTGGGCCTCGCCGCGGCCGCGCTGGTCTATGCCCTCATCATCTTCGCCCACTGCGTCGAATAGGCGATAGAGCGGGTCTTCCACATCTTGCCGATTCTGATCGGTTTCCACGTTTTCTTAGGACTTCATCTCTTGAAGGAATGATCCAAGATCGGGAAAGCCCACCGCACCGTCGGGCTCGAAGTCGAAGATGCAGCAGCTAATTTTATAATTTACCGTCGAAAGGTCCGACGTGATTGTCGTGACCGAAACTCCACCGCTGCCGTTGTCCTGAATGACGCTGAAAAACGGATCACGCATCGCTCCGCCAGCCGTGATGAGATTGCGAATATCGTAGAAGTTCGTGGCCGGTTCACTCCTCCAAAGCCCAATGGACGAACGAAGGGATTCGGCAAGTGCCTCTGACGTTGGGGCACCTTGGTTCTCTGCTTGGTTCGAGTCTGTGGCAAAGCCCTGAGCGTGCAGGGAGTTCCCCCAGAAACAAATGCAAACCGCCACGATCGCGGCGGCTATGGCCCGGATCGTCTTCATCCGTCCCTGACGCCCCCCACGCAGTGGGTCCGTCCGCGTCGGATCGGGAAAAACTCACCGGCCCGAACGTGTAATGGAGCTTCCATCCTATCCATTGCCGCTGCACGCAACCAGAAGCCGGTCAACGCCTCGACAGCCTTTTTTCCGGCCATCCAAGACACCCAACGTCCAGTTAAGATTTCGTAAACTCATCGCCGGTCCTTCCGCAACACTCCCAAAGCTCATCCGGCGTCGACGGCTTCAACAAGAACCGATCCACCCCCAAGGCTGCGAACTTCTCTCTCCGCTCCATGCTGCTGTGACCGACGACCGTCACGTCCGGTCGAAGCTCTTGAATACGCCGAACGAGCAACGCGATGTCCTCTCCCCGCACGTGGTAATCGAGCACCGCCACGTCGATTTCAGGATGCCGAGCAAGAAGTCGAAGAGCTTCCGCATGAGTGCCAGAAAGATGACACTGACGATCAACGATTCCGAATCGAAGGGCGACGATCTGCGATAATCCGCGTCGTCATCCACAACCAGCACTCGTCCACTCAACAAGGCCGGATCAGGCGAAGATTCATCGGCGGCTCTCGACGACTCCGTGCTGTCCGCTTGCTTGTTCAACTCGGCACAATCCTTCCGAACCGAGCTTTGATCCTTCAAGCCTCCTGGCGCAAGGTTCGCAGTGCGGCAGCGTGATCCGCTGGGGGGTCTTCTTCTCTGCGGGCGTCAGATGCTGTTTCACAAATAAGCGCCTCTGGTCGAATCGATCAGTCATCCGCCGTTGAAGGCGTTTGGCCTTGCGGGCCTGCGCTTGCTGGGCTTTCGCGGGTCGGCCTGGCGGCAGCGCCGGTTGGTGGGTCTTGAGTTCCTTGCGTACTTTGGCGCCCGCGTGCCGCACCGGCTGGGTGATCGCCTTCCCCCCCGTGGCCCTCGCCGACTTGCTGCCTGGCGTCGTGGAACAAGTCCTTGCTGACGACGGGCTAGAGCGGCGAGCCGTCCGTGGTGATCCCCCCGCACCTTTAGCGTGCGCGCCTCCAACTGGTCGTTGCCCTGCCCGAAAAACGTGCGGATGTGCTGCTGGGTGGTGTGGAGTTCTCGACGCCCCATTTGAACATACGCCGGACACGGTTGATTCGACAATTGATCACGCTGCGGGCGAGGTTCGACCGGATCATCGAATCGCGCACCGCTTTGAGCGATTGGGGACCGAACGCCGCAACCGGAGTCTTGTCGAGAAGGGCAGCGACTTGACGCAGCGCATCGCCCACGTTCTCGTACTCGCCCGTAGAGCGTCCGTTCTTCACGTAATAGCGCTTCGCGTGTTCGAGGTAGGCGAGCATCAGTTCGCACATCGCCAAACCGGTCGTCGGCCCGGACACTGGCGGCCGAGGCGGAAGGACTCGTCCATTGGCCAGCCACCCGGCGATGACTCTTTCGTACTTTTGTCGGCCTTCAGGAGTTCCATGCAAGGCCCAGGTAGACGTCGTGTCCGTTGAGACGGACGACGCCCAGTCCGGTCGGCTTATGAAGGCGGTACTTTGGGATTCGGATCGTGGTTTGGTCGGGCATTTCTCGGGCTCCTTTCGCACGAAAAGAGGTAGCTACCACTTTTTTTTCCGGCGTTAGAAGCCGCACTGCCCGACGCGGACAGGTACGCTAAGTTGCGTTCGGCCAAGCGCTTATATCACAGCGGGCGAGCGGATTCGAACCGCCGACGTCCAGCTTGGGCAGCCGACGCAGTCGGTTTCTAACCCCTTTGATGACAACGACTTAAGTGTCGATGGGGCAGGTATTTAGAGACTGTTTTGACGCTGGTTTGGGAACTGCTTTCTGGGCTGTTTTCATAGTGGTTTTGCCACGAATCTGCCACGAATTCGCTAATCTGTCGGCGATAGTCGTCTTGTGCTGCGACCGTGACGTTTTCGGTTGTTCGAGGATCGCGCCACAACGGATCGTGGCGCCTGCCTACGGTCTATCCGCCAGCTTACGCCGAATATCCCGCACTCCATCGACCATCGGATCATCTTGACGCCAGGCATCCTCGCCCCAGCTCGCCACGACTTGTGCCGCGGCTTCCGCGGAAAGGCCGCCAAACGCTCCTCGGCGCTCGTCATAATCACGCGAAACAGCCTCAAGGTGATCGCACAGGCGGTCTACGTCGTTTCCGAATTGCTCGCCGATGCTCCTCCGAATCCGCCGGACCTCGTCGATCAACGGGTCAACCACCCCACGATTCACATCTTTCATGTGCTGGCCCATAAGTCTCACTCCTCTTCATCCAACATCCACAAGCTATCCGGTGTGACTATCTCCGGCGGAACGAACCCCAGTTTCAAACACACGTTTCCCAAATGCCTCTTCTTGTTCGGGTTCGCCATGTGCTTCACGTTCCAGGTCAGGAGATATTCGCAGTGATTAACGATTGCTGCCGCCACATGCACGGCATCTCCTGTTTCCGCCGGCCCCGGCATGACCTTCTCTCGAACCAGGATTTTCGCCAGCCCTCGCACCTCAGCCGTGACTTCTAGTCGCCGACAGGCCAGGGTGAGCAGCACGCTTCCTCCCGGCTCTCAAACGTCTCGTCCGAAAGCTCCCGAATCACTTCCGGGGACATGACCAGCTCGTGAAGATGCCGTTGCTGGGCCCACCAGCGCCGACTCTCGGATTGAGCCGCAAGGCTCCTGGGATCCTGCCGGTTCCACACGCACGCGCTAAAGAAGCTCGTCTCAAGGTACACCTTGGCCATACATCCATTATATCAAGCCCGTCGGACCAACCCTAGGCACGCTCGCCCAACGGGACCCCCGCTTGAACGCCCGCTTGTCGGGCGATCAGCATCGGCGTCTACAGGGCGGTGGATGCCGACCACGGAAGATCGGACAACAACCACTGCCCGTCCTTCGCCTGGCCGCCAGCCCCTGCGGAGAATGGTCCGCATCGTTTCGGCACAAAGTTGTACAGCATCCGCAGCCAGCTCCTGCGTCTCGGTCCCTTCCTCGGTCTCGGTGATGCGCGAACGATGAAGCGCTTCTACGCCCTGACCGGTCCTTTTGTTCACGGTGATAGCAAAAACGGTGGCGAGGTTGGCGAAGCCTGCGCGATCGGGCCAAGTCGGGAAGCACGGACAGGGACCACTCCGCCCCCAGATTGAAGACTTCGGGACGGCAGGCGAGCATCTCTTCGAGAAACGCGATGGAGGTTACTTTTGCACTGGGGCCCAGGTCGTGCGGAAGGTCCAGGACCAGGCTGACAAACTCGATATCCTTGTAAAACTCCGATGGGCGGCTCTCCGCGAGCAGGGAACGGAGCATGTTGACCTTGGCCGCTGGATCAATGGCCCGGTTAGCTGTCGTACCAATCGTCCCACTCATTGCGGGGGCGCGCTGCAGGTTCGGGTGCAGACTTGAAGCTTGGCAAGGCAGGAAACGGCCTATTCTCCGAGGGCGATGGCACCGCTCGCGATTGAGCCCTTGGTCGGAAGTGGTCTTGGTGGCTCATCGCCCAGGCAACACCGCTTGTACTTCTTTCCACTGCAACAGGGACACGGATCATTGCGTCCACTTCTCTCGGCCATGCGGCTATCCTAACCGGTCTCGCTCTCGCCGCGACAGCGTTCTCAGGATCGCATCGAGGACTTCATCGAGATGCTTGCCAACGTCTTCGGCTAGAAACCTCAGCACCAAATAGCCATTCTCTTGCAACAAGAGGTCCTTGCGCCGGTCCCGGCGGTAGGCGTCGGCGTAGGCCAGGTGCTGCGCACCGTCCAATTCGACCGCCACACGTGCCTCCGCGCAAAGCAGATCCACTTCCATTCGGCCAAAACCGTCAAAGGCGATCGGCAGGTCGACGTTCAGGCGGAAGCGTCCTGCGGTTTCCGGTAACGTTTCGAGACGGCGATACAGGAACGCCTCTGTCGCACTGCGCGCACGGTTTGCCCCCTCCGCGTCGGAAGGCATGGTTGGCGCTGCATGGAAGAACAGGTTCGCCAACGGTGCATCCACTCCATCGCACACGAGCCGTCGGACGCTTGCAGCGTAGTCCCGTTTCCACTCTGGATCGACGGGAAGCGGAACATCGGCGGGCCAGCCCGGCACGGCACTGGCCGGCAGTAGAATGGTATAACCTACCGCCTCATATCCTCGGCAACGGCGGTCAAACATCCTCGCCAACATCGGCGCATTCAGGTCGGCGTAGTCGTACACGCGGACCTCGCGCTTTCGATGATGGAGACGGTGCAATCTGCCGACATATTGTGCAATGGTGCCGCGCCATGACACCGGCAGCGTCAGGAAGAGCGTGTCCAGCCGGGCGTCGTCGAATCCCTCTCCGATGTATCGCCCGGTCGCCAGCAGCACCCGTGCCTCGGTCTCAGGAATTGTCGCCAAACGCGCGGTGATCGCGTTGATGTCCTTTCTTCCCATGCCGCCCCGGAGGACAATCAGGTGATGGATCTCGGGTGATAGTCGACCGACCAGGCGATCGAGGTGCTCGTTGCGTTCTGTCAGGACCACAGGCGACCGGTCTTGCCGGACCGCGTTCAGAACATCCTCGCAGATGAGCCGATTCCGCGCCTCGTCTTCGATCAACTCACGGTACAGATCGTGAAACTGGCCGCGCATGTCCTGATTGGCCGTTCCAAGGGGACGAAACCCCGTGGGACGCACAACCACGGTGTGCTTAAATGGACGGGCCGTCGCCTGTTCCTTCGCATCGACGCGATACCGTACCGGCCCGCACTGCATGAAGATGATCGGATGATGGCCGTCCTTGCGGGTCACGGTTGCAGACAGGCCGGTGACGTACTTCGCCTTCGCGCGACGGGCCAGCTGCTCAAAGCTATGGGCGGACAGATGGTGGCACTCGTCCACGACGAGATGGCCGTATTCCCCAACTCGGTCATCTACAACGCCTTTGCGTACCAGACTCTGAATCACTGCGACGTCCAGAACGCCAGTAGGTTTCTTCTGTCCGCCACCAATCCGGCCGATCGCCGTGGCCGGAAGTCCCAAAAAGGATGACAATCGCTCTATCCACTGCTCAAGTAGCTGCCGGCGATGCACGAGAACCAGCGTATTGACGCCGCGTTGGGCGATAAGCCAAGCAGCGACCACGGTTTTCCCGAAAGCGGTCGTCGCGGACAACACCCCTATGTCCTGCGCCATCAGGGCGTTCGCGGCGATCTTCTGCTCGGGTCGCAACTCGCCGTGGAATGCGACTTCCAAAGGCTTGCCCTTGCACCGCTCATCGCGGATGACGGGCTTGATCCTTAGGTCCGACAGGAGCTCTTGCACGTCGTCCAGACACCCGCGCGGCAGACCGATGTGATGCGGATAGTCTTCGGCGCAGGCGATGATCCGCGGCTTATCGTAGGTTGGAAGGCGCATCGCCTGCGCTTTGTAGAATTCGGGGTTCTGAAACGCCGCCAAGCGGAGTAGCCGATTGCGAAGACTGGGGGGCAGCGTTTCCTTGGCGATGTAGATTTCGTTCCCAAGAACCAGCTCCAGACTCCCGGGCAACGGCTCGGTGATGGGAGGGTCCTTTCTACGGCGGGACGGTTGTGCGGTCCATGGCGCTGGGTCGTCCTCCTCCGCGAGCGCAAGTCGTACTCCGACAACGCGCCCCCTGCCCTCGGCGGCACGAACAACTTCCTCGGCATTGCGGCGACTGATCTTTCGAACGCTCGAAAGGAACGCCCACTGATCGGAGTAGGGAACAAGGCGGTCGTCGAGGAAGACGCCGTTCTCACACTCGCGCGGCTGCTTTTGCAGGGGCAAGGCGATCAGATTCCCGAAACCGCCTTGGGGCAACGTGTCTTGATTGGGAAAGAGGCGATCGTAGGAGTCCAACCCGATGTCTGGCCGACGTTCCATCGTTTCGGTCAGAATATGCGAACCGAGTTTACGTGCCAGGACGGCCGGGATGGTCTCCTCAAAGAACAGCCAGATGTGCCCGCCATTTCCGCTACGAGATCGCTCCAAGCTGGCCGGTACGTTCATGTCGCAGCAAGTTTCCAGGAACGCCTGCACATCCTCACGCCAGTGCGCCTTGTCAAAATCTGCTGCTAAGAAAAAGCAGGTTTCATCGAGAAACATCGGATAGGCGCCCATGACGAAATCGCGACCGTCGTCATCCTGACCGGAAAGATGCCAGCGGATCACCCCGTCCGTGACAGGGAGAAAGCGGCGATTCGGGCATTCGGCGCACTTGATTCTCGGTTTCTCGCACAGACCCGTGACCCATTCATTGGCGCAGGCAGGTGCGTAGCCGGATTCGCCAGTCTTGCGGCTCTCGAATCTGCGCGGATAGACATCGTCGCGCCCGCGGAACAGCGATCGGAACAAGGCGATCTTGGCCTCCGCCGAGGATCGGAAAGTGATGGTGGCGCCTGTCCCAGCCATGAAAATCGCCTGTGGTTGCGCGAGCAGGGTCGAACCGCTGCCGCCAAGGGTCTCCGGCGAGCCCTGTGTATGCCTACGGATCCTCGGTCCTCTTCCCGCGTCCGCTCGGAAGCCTTGTGCCGCTACGTCTGGGCATCATTGCTGTCGCCGATAGGGGATGCAAGTTCTGTGCGATTAGCGCGCCGTCGTCCGTCGGTCTTGACAGACCGCGATTGCCGCCGGTGGCGGTCCCGCACGTCGATGGACCTGCGAATCGAAGGACCGGACGTTAGAATGGTTCGTATCATGGAGCGGTTTATCTGCGGCCGGCCTGGGTCAGCGCCGCGCGGGGCGGCCTCATCGTTCCGAGGGGGTTCATCAGGACCGGAGCGGATGGATCGTCAGGCGCTGGGAAAGGAGTCGCCGTGAGGGATCGACAGAAGACCGCGGTCGCTTCGAAGACTGGAGGGGACGATGCGATCACGAAGAAGTGGGCCTCACTGACCTGGGAAGAAGTTGACCGTTGGGCCGGAAGCCGTAGTGCGACGCGTGGCCGAACCTACCAGCGACAGGGCCGCGTTTCCGAACTGGCGATGACAAGGGACGGGAAGCTCCTGGCCACGGTTGTGGGCACGGACCGTTACGTGACCTCGGTCTGGCTGGCGGCCGCCAAGGGTCGCGCCCGCAAGTTCGAGTCGAAATGTACCTGTCCCGTCGGCTATGACGGCTGCAAGCACGCCGTGTCGGTTGTCCTTGCGTACCTTGAGGCGCTGGCCGAAAAGAAGGAGGTGCTCGCGACCGGTCTCGATGATCCCCGATGGGCCGCGCTGTCGGCGGAGGCGACGGACGATGACGACGAGTTCGGCGAGCAGCTCGAAGACGATTGCGAAGACGATTCGGGACACGTGTCCGAGGACGAGGTCGAAGGCGACTTCGCGGGTGAGTCTGACGGCGCCGATAAAGCAGGCGATCGTCCGCGACGGGCCGGTCGCCTCTCTCTTCCCTCTAAGATAGCCAATCGCAAAGTCGCAACCAGGAAGGACGGCGTGCGTCGGACCCGTGCGGAGTGGGATGAGAGGATCCGTTCGCACATTCGACAGAAGAGCCAGGATGAACTGGCCGAACTGGTGTGCACGCTGGTGGGGCGTTTCCCCGAGCTGCGCGCCGAGTTCCAGGAGCAAATCGCCCTCGCCGAGGGTGACGTGGACCGGCTGGTAAACCAAGCCCGGCGGGAGCTGCACGCCCTGACGGCGGAGATCGGCTGGCGCAATCACTGGAACGACGATGGGCACACGCCCGATTACACCCGACTGAAACATAAGCTCGAACGGCTGGTCGAGACGGGCCACCATGACGAGGTCGTGAAGCTGGGCGAGGAACTGATCCACCGGGGAACAAGTCAGATCGAACAATCGAACGACGAGGGCGAGACGGCGATGGAGATATCCGGTTGTTTGCCCGTCGTGTTCAGTGCGCTGGCGAAATCGCGCCGGCCGGTGCCGGACAAGATTCTGTATGCGATCGACGCGGACCTCCAGGACGAGTACGACGTGATGGGCGATGCCGCGGACGCGATTCTGAATGCCAAGTGGACGCGGGCGGATTGGTCCAACGTGGCCGATCGGCTGGGCCTACGGCTGAAGAGCACGTTGCGCGGCAAGACCGCCGATGAGTTCGGGCGGAACTATAAACGCGATTGTCTGAGCAACTGGCTACTCCATGCGCTGGCGCGCGCCGGACGAAACGATGAGCTCCTGGCGGTTTACGAGACCGAAGCTCGGGCCACGGGGAGCTATGAGCGACTGGTGGAATACCTGCTCCGCGAGGGACGGTTTGCGGACGCCGAGCGCTGGGCCCGCGAGGGCATTGAGAAAACACAGATCAAATGGCCCGGTATCGCCGCCGCACTCCTGGAGAAGTTGTGCGAACTGGCCCGTCGCCGAAAGGACTGGGGCGTGGTGGCCGCTCATGCCGCGCGGGATTTCTTCGACTCTCCAAGCGTGCGAGGCTTCCGGGAACTCGTCGCAGCGGCAGAGAAAGCTAAGTGCGGCGAGCGCGTGCGCGCTGCGGCTCTGGCGTACCTCGAATCAGGGCGCTCGCCGGTCCAGCCGTCCGCAGAACGCGGCGTGCAGGGGAAGAGCGCGGTCGATCGTGCGTGGCCGCTCCCAGTTCCCGAGTACTTGATACGGGCCGGCGAGCCTGACTCCGAGGCGCGGAGCATGCAACGGACGCGACAAGCGCCTCGGCCCCATTATGACGTTTTGCTGGAAATGGCGATCGCCGAGAAGAAGCCGGATGAGGCGCTTCGCTGGTACGATAAAATGGGAGCTAATGAGAAACGGTCGGCGGGCGGCAGCTGGGGAGCATATGGGCATCACTCGTATGCCGACCAGGTGGCGGCTGCCGTGGCTACGGCCCACCCGGAGCGTAGCCTTGACATCTACCGCCGCGGGGTGGAGGCGAACCTGAAGGAAGCGCACATGTCAGCATACGAGAGCTGTGCGGCCTATCTTCGGAAGTTGCGGCCGATCCTGAAGGCGCTGGGCCGCGCAGAGGAGTGGACCCGGCTGTTGGCCGACATCCGGGAGAATTACCGAAACCGCCCGCGATTCATGGAGATCCTCGACGCCCTGGAGGGTCGCACAATCCTCGAAACGCAAAGTGCCCGGCGCGGCCGGTGAAACCTGACGGAAGGTCTCGTGAACCAGTGCTCGAACGCATGTGCCATCTCTGCGACGGAGAGCGTACCTGCTCGAGCCTATGAGGGGCCCCGCGACCCGTGCCGGGCGCGATCCAATGTCCGCCAGGACGATCGTCGTCCAATTCCCTGTCACCTCGATCGGGGACCAAGAGCGACAACTGGTCGCAGCGCGGACGCGAATCGCGGAATCCGAACAGCCCCTTGATCGACGTGCCCGCGATGGCAAGCTGACGGGCAGCTCGGTTCTCCAGTCCCGGCATGTCAAGTGTGTTCCGTGCGAAAAACGAATTCCAGCCTGTCGCCGAAAGGATTCGTCCCCGATCATTGTCGAACACCGTTTTTGACCCAGAAGACGCTGATTCCGGGTCGCTGTCCGACTCGGAGCAGGCCGGGTTCTGCCACGAAAACTGCCACGAACACTACGCTTGTAGGAGAGCCATCGAGTTATAAACCATTGCAGAAAAGCAGGTTATGACAGCGGGCGACCGGATTCGAACCGGCGACGTCCAGCTTGGGAAGCTGGCATTCTACCACTGAATTACGCCCGCAAACGCGGTTTTGCACTACAATTCGCCCGATTCTTGCACTACAATTCGGACGGAATCGACGGCAAGGGAGCCGCTCCAAACAGGCTCGATTCTACCCTGGTGGGACCGGATGGCCAAGCACAAGAACAAGCGAACACCCAAGCTCCGGTTCACGGATC
>Ga0187892_10005180_pt1 | contig 20806 bp, 9 predicted proteins | sample MA1701073metaG_FD_139345 | JGI IMG/M metagenome (GOLD analysis project Ga0187892, IMG submission 139345) | Bio-ooze microbial communities from a basaltic lava cave in the Kipuka Kanohina Cave System on the Island of Hawaii, USA - MA170107-3 metaG ... | reverse complement strand
TGTACCTCAGCAAAGTGGCCGTGGCGACCCTGGTGGTTCCGTTCCCGCAACGAATCTCTCGCGATCGCTTTCGCCAGGCGCCGCGCACGAATTTTATCGACGACCTAGTGCTCAGCAAGCTCGAGACCCTGAACATCGAGCCTTCGGAACAGTGCACGGACAGCGAGTTCATTCGTCGGGCCTATCTGGATACCGCGGGTTCGTTACCTTCAGCGGATGAGGTCAAGGAATTCCTATCGAGTACCGAGAAGGACAAACGCCAGCGACTGGTTGAACGCTTGTTGGCTTCGCAGGCGTACGTAGACTACTGGGCCTACAAGTGGTCCGATTTGTTGCTGCTTTCCGATAACAAAGCGACTGCCGGCAATAAGAAACTCAATCCAGCGGCGGTTCGCTCCTTCTACGACTGGATTCGAGGGTCTGTTCAGGACAACAAGCCTTGGGACAAGATGGTGCGAGAGCTGCTAACGTCGACGGGCAGCAGTCGCGACAACGGTGCCCTGAACTTTTATCAGATTCACAAAGATCCCGTCCGGCTCACCGAGAATACCACCGTCGCCTTCATGGGGTTGCGACTGACTTGTGCGCGATGTCATAACCACCCGCTCGAAAAATGGACTCAGGTGGACTATTACAAGATGGCGAACTTGTTTGCTCGAGTGCGCCAGAAAACGGGCGATACTTCCGGCGAGATCGTCGTCGTCAATACGGTCAGCGGTAACATCGATCATCCACGCCTCAACCAGTCACTGCCCCCAGCGCCGCTGGACGGAAAGGAGATTTCTCTTGAGTCGTTGCAAGAGCGGCGACAAATTCTGGCCCAGTGGCTCACGTCTCCTCAGAATCAATCGTTCTCACGAACCATTGTCAATAGAGTCTGGGCGAACTTCATGGGCCGCGGCCTAGCCGATCCAGTAGACGACATCCGCTCGACCAACCCGCCCTCCAATGAGCCATTGATGAATGCGCTCGTCGATGGTTTTGTCAAGAGCGGGTACGACATCAAGCATTTGTGCAGGATCATTCTTTCGTCGGCTACCTATCAGCGCTCTTGGAGAACCAGTCCCGCCAACGTCAACGACGATCGATATTTCTCTCACTACCTTGCCAGACGTCTGCCTGCCGAAGTAATTCTCGATGCCGTCTCTCAGGTGACGCAAGCGCCGACGGCATTCAGTGGTTTTCCCAAAGGAACTCGAGCAATGCAGCTGCCCGACACTTCTGTGGATTCCTATTTTCTAGACGCTTTCGGTCGTCCACAGCGCGCTGCCACATGCGATTGCGAGCGCGACACGCAACCCAACCTGCGCCAGGCGCTTCATGTGATTAACGGTGATACTCTCAACGAGAAACTGTCGATGCCCGATGGCTGGGTTGATAGTGCTTTGAAGAAAGATCTCTCCAACCGCGAAATTGTGGAGTTGCTTTATCTGTCGGCGTACAGCCGATATCCAACTCAGACCGAACTCAACGAAGCCACGCAGCTCTTGGAGACTGCTTCCCAAGGCGGAGACTTGAAGGCCAAGCGAGAGGCCGTAGAAGACTTTGCATGGGCCATGCTGACGGGGAAGGAGTTTGTGTTTAATCATTGATAGACTGGAATCGCGGGAGGCAGAAGGTACGGCTCTTCGTGGCGATCCACAAGAATTGTCGGCAAAAGGGTTGCCGTCCGGAGGACCCCTTCCCACATTCACGATCGAACACCAGTCGATACCAGCTGAGTCAGCCACGGGAGCCATCCACCAGCAGCGGAGCACGGGGACGGGTCGAGATGCATATGGCCAAACATACTTTTTTGACTTCATTGCTGCCCCTGGGTATTATGTGCAGCACCCTCATCGCCCAGACAACACCACCAACAGTCAGCTTCACATCGCCCGCCGGGATGCAGCGCGGGACCTCAGGCGTCTTCCTGATCGAGGGGACCGGACTTGCGGGTGCCACCGAGATTGTCTTCTCTGAACCGGGACTTGTCGGGAAAATCCTGGAGGTTGGCAAGGTTCCCGAGTCGCGGCTCGCACTCGAGACGAAAGTCACCGTCGTGGCCAAGCCGTATTTTGAGGACCCAGTGAAGATGCAGGCTAAGGTCGAGATCAGAGCCGAGGACTGGATGGCTACCGGAACTCATCTATTCCGGATCATCACACCGCGAGGCAGTTCGACTCCGGGCCGACTGGTGGTTTCGACGTTTCCTGAACGAAACGAACAGGAGCCAAACGATTCCTTGTCCGCTGCGCAGATTGTGACGTTGCCTGTCACCATCAACGGAGTGGTGCTGACGGCCGGCGACGGGGATTACTACCGTTTTCAAGCGACAGCCGGACAGGAAGTGGTCTTTCAAATCAACACCACAGGTTCTGCCCTGGATCCGCTGGTCGACCTTTTCGACAGCTACGGAAAAGTTGCGGCAAGCAATCGACACGAGCACAATCGATCGATGACTGGCTATCGCGTGGCAGCGGATGGCTGGCACACCGTGCGGGTTTTCGACTACCTGGCAGGGGGAAGCTTACGCCACTTCTACCGGCTCACCCTTGGCGAAACCCCAGTGATCACAAGGCACTATCCCTTGGGATTGAAAGCAGGGACAAAACGGCCATTTGAGGTGATGGGCTTCAATCTTGGCAAAACCTCCACGGCCACGCCAGAACCGTTTGGCCTCCTTGAAGGGAAAGTCATGGACGTAGGTGCCCTCACGGTGAAGGGCGACAAGGGAGAAGCAGCGAACGTTCTTCCGATTGCCATCGGGAGATTTGACGAACTCGAGGAGAGCACACGAAACAACGCGTTCGCAGACGCGATGGCCCTCAAAGTTCCTGTTACAGTAAACGCGCGAATCGGCCGCGATGCCTCCGGAATCTCTCAAGCAGACTACTACCGTTTTGCCGCGAAGAAAGACCAACAGTTGATTCTGGAAACAGCCGCCTCCCGGCTCGGATCGCCGATGGACTCGCTGATTGAAGTCCTCGATTCCAAGGGCAACCTGGTGTCCCGCTTGACTGCCCGGCCCGTATGGAAGAGCCAAATCATTCTCTTTGATCGCGACTCAAGATCGCCCGGCTTGCGTATTGCCCAGCCTCAGGTCCTCGAACTGGACGACTACATGGTCTCCGGAAACGATCTGATGAAGGTGGTGAAACTGACCAACGGACCCGATGAGGATGTCACCTATGACAACTTCGGTGGACAGCGCCTTGGAATGGAAGACACCACTCCCGAGGCACACGCTCTTGATGATTTCATTTACAAAGTAGAGCTTCATCCGCCAGGCACTTCTTTCGCTCCAAACGGCATGCCCCTGTTCCATTTTTACTTTCGGAACGATGACGGAGGTCCGGGCTATGGCAAGGATTCGCGGGTGACCTTCACCGCGCCGGCCGATGGCACGTACTATGCGCGGGTTGCGGATATACGTAATCAGGGTGGCGACGACTTTGCCTATCGATTCACCATCCGCGAGCCGGTGCCAGACTTTCTGATTTCTGCGGCGCCTGTGAATCCCAATATTCCTGAAGGGTCTAAGATGCCTGTCGAGGTCACCACCCTGAGGCAGGAAGGTTTTGACGGACCCGTTGAAGTGGAATTCGATGACCTACCGGAACAACTTATGGCGACCAAAGGGGTCATTCCAGCTGGCGAAAGATCGGTTACCTTGCTGTTGTCCCTGAAACCCGGCGCGAGCCTGCCTCAAAAATGGGTTCGGTATCGCATCCTGGGGAGAGCCCATTTGGGTGGCAAGATTGCTCAACGAGTAGCGAATGGTGGCGACCTTCTCAAAGTGATTGCCTTGATGCCCAAGCCAGACATCAAGGTTTCTGTCAGGCAGGACAAGATACGCATTTCCCCGAAAGGCGAGGCCCAGGTGACCTTGGCCGTCGAACGCTTCAATGGATTTAAGGGCCGGGTACTATTCCGCCTTCAGGACCTTCCGTATGGAGTTAGACCGATCGATGTGGGGCTGAATGGAGTGATGATTGCAGAGAACGAAACCGAGCGAACGTTCACCCTGGAGTGCCGCCCCTTCGTCAAGCCAGAGGCAAGAACAATTTACGCGGTTGGAATTGTAGAGGCCCTCGTATCCACCGAGCACTCTTCTGAGCCCGTCCTGCTGGAGGTCGAAGGCGCGGACGCCCACCGTGCAGGGCGCTGAGACTTAGCTTCCAAGGTAGTCGATCCTGTTTCTGAACCACCGTACGTTAATAACCGTTACCGCTCTACTAAGACCCCACCTTTCTTTCGACCATTTTCAGCTCTGAGAGATAACGACCTTGAGATGCTCCTCTGTCTTTCGGCGATGGATATAGCGCCGGATTGTCATTGCTTTCGAGCCCTCAAAAATCGGCCTTGACAACGTGCCACAAAGCACTCCCGCAAAGTATGCATTTGAGTCTATACTAGGCAGAGATTGTTCAAGAAAACACCAACCTTGGAACCCAAGTCCCCATGAAAGTCTTGCGGCAGCGAATATTGCAGAACCACAGCTCCTGGCGCAAGTTGACGTTCACGGGCTTCCTTGTTTTGGCAGGCGTGGTCGACGCCAGACCAAATCCGCTTCCGACTTTTAAGCAGTACTGCTTCCAGTGCCACAGCAACGCTGGGTCGATGGCGGGAGTGAACTTGGAGCAGATGACCTCGGAGAGGTCGATCAACGATAGCTTCAAGCAGTGGAGAAATGTGGCGACCGTACTCGAGCAGAAAAGCATGCCGCCCGAGGGGATGCCCCGACCGACCGAAGAGGAGCGCCGGGTTGCGGTCTCGTGGATTCGGGGGGAGTTGGATGGCTATGCAAGAAAGCATGCCGGCGATCCTGGGAGGGTTACCGTCAGACGGCTGACCAGCGGGGAGTATGGCTATTCGATCCAGGATTTGACCGGACTCGATTTGAACGTAGAGCACGACCTGATTGCCGACGAGGTTGGCGGAGAGGGATTCTCGAATTTCGGCGATGTGCAATTCATACAGGACGCGGGTATGGAGCGCTACCTCGAGGCTGCCAAGCGAGTTGCCGACCACGCCGTGATTGGGGCCGGGCCGATCCAGTTCTTCGCCGATCCAGGCAAGACGGGCTTCGAGCTCTCGGCGATCGCGCGGATCCGGGCAATCTACGATGAGTACGGTTTCAGGACTGTCTCCGGTGAAGGTGGGCGGCCTTACGGATTGGAGGCCTACGGAAAGGCGTTCTACGCAGCTTGGCGCTACCAGCATCGCGCGGCATTCGGCGAAACCAAGACCACGTTGAAGGATCTGGCGGGCCGCGAGGGAATCACCCCCCGTTTCACCCAACACATTTGGACGGTGCTCCACCAGCCGTCGTTGAGCTATCCCTCCGCTGAAGTGGTCGCACGCTGGCGGAAACTGCCACTCCCCGGCGCAGACACCAAGGCAAGTGCCGCGACTGTGCGGGCGTCGTGCAATGAGATCCAGAAGTTCCTGGTGACTTGGCCCAGCTGGCTGTTCGGACGAGGCGACCTCGCGGCAGGTGGAGCCGGCGACGAGCGGCCGCTTGAATTCAGCGATGCTTCTCTCAAAGTTGAGACCAGGCGCCGCCTGTCTTTTTTCCGGGGCTTTCGCGGGGGACCTAGAGCGCCGGCAGTACCTACGGGAGGGACGGCAGGAATCTATCTGAATGCGGTGCTGGCGAATCCGGATCCAAAATTCAAGCCGGTTATTGTGTGGCGGAATCCAACGATTCAGTTCCGTAAGGGCTTTGGGCGGCCTGGACAGCTTCCTGCGACTCCTGCCGCCGCAGGGCAGCCTGCCGCGAACCCTCAAACGGAGAGTCGGCCGATGCGGGGAGGGGAAAATCTTCCGCGGTTGCCGCTGAGCGCAGTTGTCACCGAGGAATCTGCGAAGAAACTTGCCTTTGGGCAAAGCCCGGACAACAGCGTCATGGGACCCGAAGATTTCGCAAGCGAGGGCTCGACCTCCTTCGAGGTGAAGGTGCCGGATGGATTATCTCTCTTCGAGCTGCAGGTTGAGGCGGAGGTTGGCAGCGATAGGGACCAGGTTTTCCGCATCACGATTTCCGATCGTGAGGATGGCACTACGAGGCGAGTGCCGGTTTGGGGACTTGCGGGTGACCTGCAAAGCGCCGGCTACAAGGCGTGGAAAGCGTCCGTGTTAGAGTTTGCCCGCATTCTTCCTCCAAATTCGCATGGCGAACCAACGCCAGCGGACAAGGACCCGATTCCCGCACCGTTCGACAACACTTACAATGTGCCCGAACACGACGACTTCGTGGTCAAAGTGAAGTACATTCGCGACGACCGGTTTGTGGTCGAACACATTCTGGACGAGGCGATGCGCGCCAAGCTCGACCAGGCCTGGAACGACCTTTACGCCTCATTTGACTACCACGATGCTTATCTGCGTCTGCTTGCCAACAAGTTCAAAGTGGACTTGAAGGGCAAGGGCATCTCCGACTTCGATGCGACGCGGATTGAAGCCCTGCCTCACGAGATGTGGCAGTATGTACGGCCTCTGCGCACCGAGCATCAAAGAGTGATGGCAACTCAAGCGGCGGCCCGCGCTGGTCATGTTGAGGATTGCCTCCGATTTGCCGGCCGTGCCTGGCGGCGCCCTCTTACCGAGGGGGAAAAACTGAAGTTGCGGTCGTTCTACAGCTCGACACTCAACTCTGAGCTCGACCATCGGAAGGCCATTCGCGCTCTCCTGGCGCGTATTCTGGTGGCTCCGGCGTTCCTGTACCGGGTGGAACCGGTGCAACTGTCGGCGGTCCGGCCTTTGTCGGGCTGGGAGATGGCTGGACGTCTGAGCTACTTCTTGTGGTCTTCCATTCCGGATGAAGAACTTCGGCGCGCCGCCGCAGCAGGTGAACTGAGCACGCCGGCGCAGCTCCAGCGCCAGGTGAAGCGGATGTTAGCCGATCCGAAGGCACGCAGGCTGTCCACGGAGTTTTTCGGCCAGTGGCTTGGCTTTTACCGTTTCGATGAGTACCGGGGAGTTGACACGGGCCGTTTCCCGGAATTCACCGGCGAAATCAAGGGTGCCATGTACGACGAAGCGGTGTCATTCTTTGAACACGTCGTCCGGAAGGACCGTCCGGTTCGCGAAATATTGCATGCGGACTATACGTTCGTGAACCAGGCGCTCGCGAAGCATTACGGAATGCAGCAACACATTGGGTCCAAGGATCAGGTCGAACGCGTGGACGGCGCCAACACCTTTCATCGCGGCGGCTTGCTTCGTTTGGGTGCCGTGCTTACGGCAACGTCCGCGCCGCTTCGCACCAGTCCCGTCAAGCGAGGCGACTGGGTTCTACGAAGGGTGTTGGGGACGGCGATTCCACCGCCGCCGGCAGACGCGGGATCCATCCCGGCTGACGAAAAGCTTTTCGGCGGATTGACGTTGAGGGAAAAGCTGGCCTCCCATCAGCGCAATGCCACTTGCGCCGGGTGTCACTCCCGGATCGATCCGCTGGGGTTCCCGCTGGAGAAGTACGACGCAATTGGCCGCGCCAGGGAACAGTATCCGGATGGAAAGCCCATCGACGACTCGGGTGTGCTGGCCAGTCAGAAGCGGCTCTCAGGCGTTGACGGACTTCTTGACTACTTGAAGGATGAGGAGAAACAGTTCGTGCGAACGGTCTCTCAAAAGCTGCTTGGGTATGCGCTTGGACGCATCATCCTTCTCTCGGATCAGCCGCTGATTGACCGTCTGGCCAATGCCGGAGGCGACGCCAGCGTTTCCAAACTGGCGGCGGAGATTGCAGCCAGCCCACAATTCCGTAATCGCCGTGGGATGGAGGATAGTCCACCCTTGGAGACAAAAAAGAGCACAACCAGCCTGGTTGCAAGAAAATCCAACACGACAGGTGGAGAATGACGAGAAACAAACAAAGTCTGACGCACCAACAAAAATCACGCCGTCACTTTTTGCGGGGGGCCGGCGTTGCCTTGGCATTGCCTTGGATGGAGTCCTTGCCATTGCTGGGAACGCAAATCACAAAGGCAACGGCGGCGAGCAAGCCGCCGCTGCGGTTTGCCTGCATCTACTTCTCAAACGGGGTGGAACCGATTCACTGGTGGGCCAAAGGCAGCGGCGCCTCCATGGAGATTGGCCCCGGTCTGCAGCCCATGGGACCGTTCCGGGAGGACATCGTTTTCCTTCGCGGACTGTACAACCAGCAAGCCGTCGCCTCGACGAGCCCTCACCTTGGCCGGATGCCAAACATGCTATCAGGCGCCACGGTGAGCCTTGATCCGAGTGTGATCCGGGTTGGCACCACGATGGACCAGGTGTTGTCACAGCAGATTGGGAATCAAACTGCCGTGCCAAGCATGGTCCTGGGCATTGAGCCGAACGAGCTGCGGCTCGAAGATGGCTTGTCAATGATCTATGGATCGAGCCTGTCATGGGCTGCCCCGGGCAAACCCGCTACCAAGGAAATCTACCCCGCCCGCGCGTTCGACCGTTTAGTAGGTGACGGCACAGGCCGGAAGCTGGATCGGAGCATCCTCGATGCAGTGCGCCAGGAGACGAGTGACCTCCAGCCTCGGATCAGCCGCGGCGATCGTCGAAAGCTGGACGAATACCTGGAATCGATCCGCGACATCGAGAAACGGATTGACCATGCGGCCCGTGAAGAACGTTTGGAGGGCTGGAGGCCATCGCTGAAAGAGCCAAACATGCAGCGCCCGGCCGATGGCCCACCTCAGGACGTGCCCGAGCATATGAAATTGATGCTGGATCTGATCGTGCTTGCATTTCAGATGGACAAGACGCGCATCGTCACCTTGATGCTGAACAACGATTTGTCTCAAATGAATTTCAAGTTTATTAAGGGCGTGCAGGGAGCACTGCATCTGGACCTGACGCATAACGGTAAAGCGCCGGCGGCTGAGGCCATGTACCTGAGGACCAACCAGTACCATGTGGAACAGTTCGCCTACCTGCTGAAACGGCTGAAGGAAATCGATGATGGCGGGCAATCTCTCTTCGACAGCTCGATGTTGTTATTCGGTTCGAATCTGTTCGATGGCGATGCTCATGGCGCCGACCAGATGCCTCTGCTGCTGGCGGGGCGCGCCAATGGTGCCCTGAAGACTGGACGTGTGCTGGACTACCTCGAAAAAGGCGACGACAACCGCCGCGCCTGCAGCCTTTACCTGTCGCTGATGGACAAGATGGGCGTCCGGCTGGATCGCTTCGGCGACACAGACAAGCGGCTTGAGAACCTCTGGTTGGTTTGATGGGTGGTGAAGCACGGGCTTCGTTCCGCCAGCCCAACGCATCGAGGCAGATCAATAACTTAGCTTTTTAACCGGGGGACAGAGAAGAGAGAGTAGCCTAGTTCCTTAGTCGCTACCATCGTTGCTTGGTGAATGGGCTGCTCGAGTTTGAAGTTCCTTCAGTCTTTTTCTTCGGCTCGCACGTCAGTCTTGGTAGCTCGCATTTTCTTCCTCAGCCTGGACTCGAGACATACGGGTCCAGGCTGATTTTCTTGGCGGCCTTATGAAAGACTGGAAGAGCAGTTGCACTTTCGATCAGCAACTACAGAGGGAGGTCGTTGCAAATGAGCACCTTTCACAACCCACCAACCGATGAGTTCAAACTCTCTGGGAGAAAATTCCACCTGCCAGTGGAGACTTTACACCTGGACCCGAAGCTGAAGCGCGAGATGACGATTTGCAATCTGTTTGTAAACCATCATCTGAGCGCGATGGATATCATTCGAATACTGGATGAGAAGTATGAGAATGTGGTCATATCGTTGATCAAGCATCACATTGTGCTCGATCGTCGCCAACGCCAGGCAGCGTCGCCGTCAAAAGTGGAGCGCCGACGATCTACAGTCCGGGCAAAATAGCTCTCTGCTTGCGTAAATCCTTCCTGCTTAAGAGAAATCTGGCCGCCTCGCACACGGTACATTGCGCTTCGATACATGCGGGCGGTCTAGTCCCTTGCCGGCTTCAAATCCATCTTCATCCACGAGAGCGGGAGTCTAGGCAGGTGTTGACGAGGGTTCCATCCGGCGCTGTTTGCGAGCGTGAAAGCGCTCAACGGCGGCAGCCAGATAGGTGTATACGACAGGAGTGAGGTAGAGCGTGACAAGCTGAGAGAACAGGAGACCGCCCACCACGGCCAATCCCAGCGGTTGGCGGGCTTCACCGCCGGCGCCGTAGCCCAACGCAATCGGAACGGCACCCAACAAAGCAGCCATCGTCGTCATCATGATCGGTCGAAAGCGGGTGAGGCAGCCTTGAAAGATGGCTTCCATATGACCCATGCCGCTGTTCCGCTCGGCGTCCAGCGCAAAATCGATTTGCATGATGGCGTTCTTCTCAACGATTCCCACCAACATGATCAAGCCGACAAAGGCGTAGATGTTCAGATCCATCCCGAACAGGAAAAGAGTGGCTAGCGCGCCAAAACCTGCCGAGGGCAGCCCTGACAGAATGGTGAGTGGGTGCACATAGCTTTCGTACAGAATGCCCAGCACGATGTAGACGACTGCAATGGCGACGACGAGCAAGACCCACAAGTTCGACAATGAGCTTTGGAAGGCCTTGGCTGCTCCCTGAAAGGCAGTACTGAACGTCGCGGGAAGCTCACGCTTGATGATGTCCTGAATCTGATCCACAACGTTGCCCAAGGATACGCCGGTCTGGACGTTGAACGAAATGGTGACGGCTGGAAGCTGTCCGAAGTGGTTGATCGTCTGAGGGCCGGTTCCCTGGCTGAGGTGAGCCACCGAGTCTAATGGCACCAGCCGGCCTTCCGTGGATTTGAAGTACAACAGTGAGAGTGCCTTGGGATCTTTCTGGTATTCCGGTTTCAGCTCCAGCAGGACCTTGTATTCGTTGACGGCCGCATAGATGGTGGAGGCCCAGCGGGGACCATAAGCGTCGTAGAGGGCATTCTCAATCTGCTGGGCACTGACATGGACTGCCGCGGCGCGGTCACGATCTATCTGCACGTTGACTTGAGGTGAGGAGATTTGAAGATCACTGGTCACGTCGATCAGCCCCGGTACTTGGGCAACTTCCTTCTCCAGCCTTGCGGAGAAGGCGTAGAGTTCCTTTTTGTCCGGAGCATAGAGTGAGAACTGGTAAGGGCTCTTGGTCACCTGCCCACCGAGTTGAACGGTGGGAGGGTTTTGAAGAAAGACACGCATGCCTGGGAAATCAGCCAGTTTCACGCGCAGGTCGTCGATGATCTCGTTGACCAGCATCTTCCGTTCACTCCGGGGCTTGAGGTGAACAACCATTTGGCCGAAATTGGGACCACCGAGCGTGGTTGAGGCAGTTCCGCCCACATTGGAGACAAGCGATTCGATGTTTGGATCCTGACGCAACAGTTCTGCTACTTCCTTCTGATGCTCGACCATCCTAAAGTACGAAGTACCCTGGGCGGCTTCGGTGACGACGACCATTTGGTCGGTATCTTGATCGGGGATAAAGCCCTTGGGAATGATGATGAACATCCAGACCGTCGCCACCAGCGTGAGCACGAAAACGGCCACCGTCGGAGCGCGGTGCCGCAAAACCCACGACAAAGTCACCTCGTAAACATGCAGCATCCGGTCGAAGAACCGCTCCGTGGCGTTATAGAAGGCGCCGTGTTTCTGTTGGGAGGGCGGACGCAGAAACCGGCTGCAAAGCATGGGTGTTAAGGTAACGGAAACCACGCCCGAGATCAGAATGGCGACGCAAATCGTCACCGCAAATTCCTCGAACAGACGTCCTAATACCCCACCCATGAACAGCACCGGAATAAACACCGCGGCCAGCGACAGAGTCATGGAGACGATGGTGAATCCAATCTCTCTGGAACCCTTCAACGCGGCCGTCATGGCGCTCTCGCCCATCTCCATATGACGGACGATGTTTTCAAGCATGACGATGGCGTCATCCACGACAAATCCGATCGAAAGAATCAAGGCCATCATCGAGAGGTTGTCCAGGCTGTAACCCAGGAGGTACATGATGGCAAAGGTTCCAACGATGGAAAAAGGCAGCGCGAGACTGGGGATGACCGTCGCCGAGAGGTTGCGCAGGAATAGAAAGATCACCATCACCACCAATCCCAGCGTCAAAACCATGGTGAACTGCACGTCATGATAGGACTCGCGAATGGTCTCCGACCGGTCGTAGATGATGTTCATCTTCACCGACGGTGGCAGTTCCGCTTCGAACAGAGGGAGCAGCGCCTTCACGCCGTTCGTTACTGCCACAGTGTTGGTTCCTGGCTGGCGCTGGATGGCGAGCACGACGGCGCGTTGGCTATTCTCACGCGTGTAGTACCAGGAGGCGCTCTTGTCGTCCTCGACGCTGTCGATGATGTCGCCCAACTCCTCCAGGCGCACAGGGGAACCCTTGCGATAGGCCACGACGACGGGCCGGAATGCGGCCGCGCTCATCAGTTGTCCAGTGGTTTGCAGAGTAAAGGAGCGTTGCGGACCGATGATGCTGCCGGTGGGAAGGTTCACGTTCCAGTTGCGCAGGGAGGCTTCCACTTCATTGATACCGATCTGCCGGGCTGCCATGGCGTGCGGATCCATTTGGACGTGGACTGCGTACTTCTGAGAGCCGAGCACTTGAACCTGGGCGACGCCGCTTACCATCGAAATGCGTTGAGCAACGCGCGTCTGGGCATACTCGTCCAGCGTCCACAGCGGCAGCGTAGCAGACGTCAGGGCAATGTACAGAACCGGCTGATCGGCAGGATTGACCTTGGTGAATGTCGGAGGCGTCGGCATATTCGGGGGCAGCAGGCGCGAGGCTTGCGTGATGGCGGCTTGCACGTCCACTGCAGCGCCGTCCAAGCTCTTGCTCAGGTCGAACTCCAGCGTGATCAGAGTTGCCCCGAGCGAGTTCACCGAGGTCATCGAGTTCAGTCCTGCAATGGTCGAAAACTGGTTCTCCAAGGGTGTGGCTACGGCCGCCGCCATCGTTTCGGGGTTGGCGCCCGGAAGACTGGCCGTGACCAGAAGCGTCGGAAAGTCGATGTTCGGTAGGTCGCTGACAGGCAAGGATTGGTAGGCAACCAGTCCAAACAACAAGATGGCCGCCATCAGCAGGCTGGTGGCGATGGGGCGTTCAACAAAAATCTGAGAAATATTCATGGTGAAGACAGGGCAGCAGATTCACAAGGAGCGAGTAGTTCTAGCTCTTGTGTTCTACCGGAATCAGGGCCCCCTTGGGTTTGCGGGCCGCTTTCAGACGGGTCATGAGCGCGGCCATGTAGGTGTAGATGACGGGTGTCAGGTAGAGAGTGACGAGTTGCGACGTTAACAAACCACCCACGACGGTCAGTCCCAGCGGCCGGCGAGCTTCACCTCCCGCACCGTGCCCCAAAGCAATCGGAAGAGTGCCGAGTAGGGCGGCCATAGTGGTCATCATGATGGGACGGAAACGAGCCAGACAGCCTTCATAAATTGCCTCGGCGGGATTCTTGCCATGCAGACGTTCTGCCTCAAGTGCAAAATCAATCTGCATAATGGCATTTTTCTTGACGATGCCGATCAACATCATCAATCCCACAAAGCCATAGATGTTAAGGTCTGTATTGAAAAGCAGGAGAGTAGCCAGTGCTCCAAGTCCCGCTGAAGGCAGACCGGACAGAATCGTCAACGGGTGAACATAGCTCTCATACAGAATTCCCAAAACGATGTAAACAACGCCCATGGCCACCAGGAGCAGAACGCTGAGGCTGCGCAGCGACTCCTGAAACACCTTGGCCGTCCCTTGAAAGCTGGTGCCGATCGTCGCTGGCAGTGAGCTACTTGCCAGAGCGCCGATTTCTTCAACGGCAGCTCCGAGCGGTATTCCAGGCTTCAGGTTGAAAGAGAGTGTGACTGAAGGCAGCTGGCCAGAGTGGTTCACCGAGAGCGGGCCCGCGTCGGTCTTTAGCGTTGCAAAAGCGTCCAGCGGGATCAAGTTGCCTTCGGAAGAGCGCACGTGCAGCAGCGAAAGCAAATCCGGATGCGCCTGGTACTCGGGCAGAAGTTCAAGCATGACGCGATACTGAGCAGTGGGTGCATAAATCGTCGACACCCAGCGGGGGCCATAGGCGCTATAGAGAGAGCCCTCGATCTGGGCGACATTCAGATGCAACGCGGCTGCTTTGTCCCGGTCGATCGCGACGTTGAGCCTGGGGTTCTTCAACTGGAGGTCGGAGCTCGCATCGGTGATGCTGGGCAGGCGAATCATTTCCTGTTCGAATCGCTGGGCCTGCACATACAGCTCCTCTGTCTCGGGCCCTTGCAGCGTGAACTGATACTGACTTCGGGACATGCGTCCTCCGATGCGGATGGAGGAGGGTGCCGAAAGAAAGACACGTGCTCCCACAACGTTGGCCATTTTGGGGCGTAGCCTTTCGATGAGCTGATTGACACTGAGTTCACGCTGTTTGCGAGGTTTGAGCTGCATCCACATCCGGCCCGTATTGGCGCCCGTGTTAAAGTTGCCGCCGATGCTCGACATGAACGTTTCAACGTTTGGGTCGGTCCTGAGGATTTCGGAAACCTGATGTTGATACGTCGCCATTTGGTAATAAGAGGTTCCTTGGGTGGCTTCCGTCGAGGCGTACAGCTGATCCGTGTCTTGATCGGGAATGAAACCCTTCGGAACTTTGAGAAACAGCCACCACGTCGCCGCGATAGTTAGGAAGAAGACCCCGAGCATGACGATGCGATGACGAAGTACCCAGCGGAGGCTGAGATCGTACCGATGCAGCATCCCTTCATGAAAACGCTCGGTAATGCGGAAGAAACGCCCGGGCTTTTCTCCCTTCGCGCGAAGGAGACGGCTGCAAAGGAGAGGAGTGAGGGTGATAGAAACGATGCCTGAGATGAAGATGGCGGCGCAGATCGTGACGGCGAACTCCCGGAAGAGGCGTCCGAGAATCCCGCCCATAAACAAGACTGGAATGAATACAGCGGCCAGGGAAAGCGTCATCGAAACGATCGTGAAACCGATTTCCTTTGACCCGGCGTAGGCGGCTTGGAGGGGTGACGCGCCGCGTTCGATGTGCCGGACGACGTTTTCCAGCATGACTATGGCATCGTCTACCACAAACCCCACCGACAAGATCAGCGCCATCATGGAAATATTGTTAAGGGTATACCCCAGGACGTACATCACCGCGAAGGTCCCGACTATGGAGAATGGAAGCGCTGTGCCTGGGATCAGCGTGGCCGAGCCTTTGCGCAAGAACAGAAAGATGACCATGATCACCAGGCCGAGTGCGAGTGAGAGGGTCAGTTGCACGTCGTGGAAGGATTCTCGAATGGTTTGAGATCGATCGCCGCGAATCTCGAGCTTGACCGAGGGAGGCAGGGCTGCCTGAATCTCGGGAAGCAGCTTCTTAATGGCATCGGTCAATTCGATGACGTTGCTACTGGGCTGGCGCATCACAAAAAGGTTGATAGCAGGCCGGCCTCCCTCTTCGTTGTAGAACCAAGACCCGGATTTGTCGTCCTCCACACCATCGATGACGTTGGCTACCTGCTCTAGCCGGACGGGCGAGCCACTGCGATAGGCAACCACTGCTGATCGGTAGGCTGCCGCGTTGCTGAGCTGGCCGCTAGCTTGAATATTGAAAGCCTGGTCCCGGCCGTTCAGAGTTCCAGTGGGAAGGTTGACATTCCACTCGCGCAACGAATCCTGAATTTCGTTGATCCCAAGCTGATAACCCGTCAGCAGGTTTGGGTCCACCTGTACGCGTACGGCATACTTCCCCCCGCCGAAGACGTTCACCTGAGCGACTCCGTTGATCATTGAAAGGCGTTGGGCAATGCTGGTTTCTGCGTATTCGTAGAGCTGCCACATGGGCAACGTCGAGGTCGACAGCCCCAGAAACATGACCGGAAAATCGCTTGGGTTTGACTTCCGGAAGGACGGAGGGCTGGGCATGCCCGCCGGCAGCAAGGGCATGGCTTCGGCAATCGCGGTTTGAACGTCAACGGTGACGCTATCCAGCTGGCGGTTCAGATCGAATTGTAAAGTGATTTGGGTGTTGCCGGTTGAGCTGACCGACACCATCGAGTCCAGCCCGGAGATGCCCGTAAACTGACGCTCAAGTGGTGTTGCGACCGCTGAGGCCATGGTGTCCGGGTTAGCTCCGGGCAGACTGGCCGAGATGTTCAGCGTCGGGAAGTCAACGTTGGGTAAATCAGCTACAGGCAGGGCCCAATAGGCCAACACGCCAAACAGGGCGACCGCGAACATCAGGAGGCTGGTTGCGACCGGGCGACGGATGAAACCTTCGGAGAGATTCATACGGTTTCCTGTGCGGCACTGTCCGACTTATGGAAGTACGAATGGCGAAGTGCGAAGTACGAACGAGTAAACGGTTACAGGAATGACGAATGACTAAGCACTAATGACGAATCAACGAATTCCTAATGACGAAGCGAGGACGTCTGGATATTGGGGCTTCGGATTTCTCTAGTGAATAAGGCTTCGACATTCGTCATTCGCACTGCGCCAGTCGTCCATTCAGCTTTCTTTCTTCTTTTCTTTCAAAACAGCTCCCTTTTCGTCTCGCGGCTGAACACGCATCCCGGGGGCGAGCCGCAAGTGACCCTCGGTTACTACAGTCTCTCCGGGTTGAAGGCCCGATTGAATGACGATGTCCTCATTTACCCGCGAGCCCGTTACCACTGGGCGTGATTCAACTGAGCGATCCGGCTTGACGACGTAGACATAGACGCCCTCCTGGCCCGCCTGCACCGCCTGATTGGGAACCACGAGTGCATTGGCATGCGTGGTCAATCGCAGTGCGACCCGAACAAACTGGCCCGGCCAAAGCAGATTCGCATCGTTCGTAAAAGTTCCCTTCAGCTTGATCGTGCCTGTGGTGGCGTCGACCGTGTTATCCACAAAGCTAAGGTACCCAAGATCCTTGGCAGATGAGTTTTCTTGTGGAGACGCCTCAACCGGAAGTTTGCCTTGCGCCATGTACCGTTTGATGGCCAGCAGATTCGCTTCAGGTGCTGAGAAAGTTACGTATACCGGCTTGACTTGATTGATGGTGACCAGGTCTGTCGTGTTGGCGGTGACCAGGTTTCCTTCGTTAAGCGCCAGGTTACCGGTGCGCCCGTCGATGGGGGAAGAGATATTCGTGTAAGACAGTTGCACCTTTGCATTCGCGACAGCAGCCCGCCCGGCTCCCACCGCCGCTTCGGCGCTGCGGACGGCAGCCTGGTCCGCAATCACCACATGAGAGGTAGTGTCCGCGCTGGTGCGTGTCTGCTCGGCCTGATCTTTGGAGATAATTCCGTCCTGAAAAAGCCGCACGAAACGTTCGTTCTGCTCCTGAGCATACTTTTGCTGAGCCAGATCACGGTTCAGATTAGCTTGGGCGAGATTGAGTTGAGCCTCGTCACGGGCTAGGTTGGCTTCAGCCTGGTTCAGTTGCGCCTCAAACGGTCGCGGATCCAAACTGAAGAGCCGATCCCCCTTCCTGACATAATCGCCCTCTCGGAAGTGAACTGCGATGAGTTGGCCGTTTACCCTGGCCTTCACCTGGATCGTCGCAAAGGCCTCGACATTTCCTATGACTTGGATTTCCTGGGGAACGTCTTTCTGTCCGACCAAGGCTACCGACACCGGAACTCCATCGCTTCTGCGAGCAGAAGCCGTTGCCGGCTCTTTGGAAGAGCAGGAGGTTGAAAGGAAGCCCAGCAATAACAGCCCGATACCAGCAATTGGATTCTTGCCGGCCCTGCCTGATTTCGAAGGTGACATGGTGTGTTTTTCCGCAACACTACAGGGAAAAGGCAGTGTTGGACTTTTCCCAAGGTTCATATCCAGCACTACATATCCCCAGAAATTTGCAAACTGCCCCGTAAGCTTGGAAGAGGGCGAGCCATGGTGAGCTAGGTCGCCATCAGTGGCCAGAGGAGATACCTCTTTCCAAAGACGTGCCGCTTCTTTGCTCAGTTACGTTAATTGTTTACAGGAGGGAGCAGTGCAACAGTCAAGTCAGCGAGTGGAAACGCGACCTTGTGGGATGTGTTTGCCCTGCACCTTCATTTCAACTTACAGATCGGGAAGTATATCCTGCTCATCCGATATTCGCCAGCCGATAGTTGTCGAACTGAAGGTATTTTCAAGTGCGTTTGAAGGCTGCCCGGAACTCAAGGCAGTTTTGATGGATGGGTGAGTCAAATGCCGTAGCGTGAACCTTTTGAAGCATCACCACGTTGCAAAGATAGAAGGTCTGTCCTGGAAGTCTCTTACAAAGGCAATCGGCGCAAGCGAAGAGCGTTCACAATGACGGTCGTCGAGCTGAATGTCATTGCAGCTGCGGCAATCATCGGACTCAGGAGCAGACCAAAAACCGGGTAGAAGATTCCCGCAGCGATCGGCACGCCAAGGACGTTATACACGAAGGCAAAGAACAGGTTCTGGCGAATGTTTTTCATCGTACCCTGGCTCAGCTTCCCCGCCCGCACGATGCCTTGCAGATCACCTTTTACCAAAGTGATTCCCGCGCTCTCCATTGCCACATCCGTTCCTGTGCCCATAGCGATGCCCCGTCAGCTTGAGCCAGTGCTGGAGCGTCGTTAATCCCATCTCCCGCCATGGCGACCACTCGCCCAGATTTCTGAAGTCGCTGAATGACGGCATGCTTCTGGTTGGGCAACACTTCGGCTTCCACCTCCTCAATTTCCAGCTCGCGCGCCACGGCTGAAGCTGTAGCTTTTGAGTCTCCAGTCAGCATCATGATGCGGACTCCCTGTTGCTTCAGCGCACGAACTGCCTGGAGAGTGGATGGTTTGAGCGGATCGGCCGTTACGATTGCTCCCACTGCGCGGCCCTCAGCTGCAAGATACATCGCGCTTCGGATATTCTCATTCGAGGGCTCAGCGCGCTCCAAAAGAGGGGCGAGATCGATTCCCAGATCTGCGAAGAGTCGAAGATTGCCCACCGCAACCTGTTTTGATTGAATCCGGCCCGTGATTCCCTTGCCCGTGATCGAGAAGAATTCCTGCACCGGCAAGAGTTCTACAACCTTCTTTTTGGCAGCGGCCAGGACGGCCTCGGCCAGAGGATGCTCGCTGCCTCGCTCCAGGCTGGCAGCCAGTTGCAACACCTCGATTTCGGTGTAGCCTTGGACGGTAGTAATGGACTGAACTTGAGGCTTGCCCAGCGTCAGTGTCCCTGTTTTGTCCACCACCAGGGTGTCAACTTTCTCCAGAGTTTCGATGGCTCGAGCATCCTTGATCAGGACCCCGGCTGTGGCACCACGCCCGGTTGCAACCATGATGGACATGGGTGTGGCCAATCCCAACGCGCAAGGGCAGGCAATGACTAGCACTGCGACTGCATTCACCAGTGCGTGCGCCAAGCGATGCTCCGGCCCTGCGAGGCTCCACGCAATGAACGTCGCGATGGCAACTAGCAGCACTGTTAGAACGAAGTAGGCCGAGATTTTGTCCGCCAATCTCTGAATCGGGGCCCGGCTGCGTTGGGCCAGCACCACGCTGCGGACGATCTGGGCCAGAAGTGTATCGCTTCCGACGCGCTTGGCGACGATCACAAGGCCACCGGTTCCGTTCACGGTGCCTCCCGTCACCGGACTGTCCTCAGATTTCTCCACTGGAATGGGCTCACCCGTGATCATTGACTCGTCAACCGAGGTGCTTCCTTCAACCACAACCCCATCGACCGCGATCTTCTCGCCGGGACGAACGCGCACCTTGTCCCCCGGATGAAGCTGATCGATTGGAACATCCTCCTCGGCTCCGTTTGCCCGGAGAATGCGGGCTGTTTTGGGTGCCAGTCCCAAAAGGGCCTTGATGGCGCTGCTGGTTTCGCTTCGGGCACGCAGTTCGAGCACCTGCCCGAGGAGCACCAGGGTTGTGATGACGGCCGCTGCTTCAAAATAGAGCGCTATCTCACCGCTATGGGAGCGGAACGTGGACGGAAAAAGGTCAGGAAGCAGCACGGCCACCACACTGTAAACGTAGGCAGTTCCAGTCCCAATGGCGATCAGCGTGAACATGTTCGGGCTGCGGTTCACGATGGAAGCCCAGCCACGCTGAAAAAAGGGCCAACCGCCCCACAACACGACTGGGGTGGCCAGCCCCAACTGGAGCCAGGCAAGCAAGAGTGCCGGCGTGGCATGCTGAACCGGTTGTCCCAGAATCATTTCCGACATCGCCAGCAGAAAAACCGGCACGGTGAGGGCAAGGCTAGCCCAGAAACGCCGGCTCATGTCTTTCAACTCAGGATTCTCATCCATATCCAGAGTTGCCACGGTAGGCTCGAGGGCCATGCCGCATTTCAGGCATGAGCCAGGTCCCATCTGGCGGACTTCGGGGTGCATTGGGCAGGTGTGCTCTACGTTGTGTGCCGCAGTCGTTGCTATGGAATGAGGTTGTTGCTTTGGGCCGAGATAGGTTTCAGGAGCTTGCTGAAACTTTTTCAAGCACGCCACCGCACAGAAGTAATAGGTCTTTCCTTCATACTCATACTTTCCTGCGGCCCGGCTGGGAACCACATCCATGCTGCACACAGGATCTTTCGCTGTGGGCTCCGTGATGGGAGGGGGCTGAACAATTGGGAAGCCGGAGGGGCTCTCGTGTTTCATCCGATTATGGTTTTCGGTCTCGTGTTTTCCTGCCGGGTGGCCAATTTGAATCTGCAGGAAAGGGCTGACACCCTTCATTTCAGCAGGACCATCGAAGAAATATGCCGTCGGCATTGTACAGCAACTGCTTTCATTCGTTGGACGGTCGTTAGGTGGTAGATGGTATGAGAAGGCCAATCTCGCGGAGTACCGATAAGGTCTCCAGTAACTAACTCACGGGCTGAAGCGCCCAATGAATAAG
>Ga0187892_10005179_pt1 | contig 20812 bp, 17 predicted proteins | sample MA1701073metaG_FD_139345 | JGI IMG/M metagenome (GOLD analysis project Ga0187892, IMG submission 139345) | Bio-ooze microbial communities from a basaltic lava cave in the Kipuka Kanohina Cave System on the Island of Hawaii, USA - MA170107-3 metaG ... | reverse complement strand
ATGTTTCGAGACATTCACGGTAAGGGCGAACGCATGTGCCCCGGTGGATCCTTCGCGTCGCTGTTTGGTGGGGTGTCTTCGTCCCTGCAAAGCGCATTGCACCGCTTCACCAAGCTGCATCTCAATTTGCTTGAGAGTATCGTCCGCGAAGGCGAAGAGCGCGGCCAATTCCAAATCAAAGATCAGCGCCCGCGCGACGTCGCCATGCAGATCTTCGCTGGCGCTCAGGGCGCGCTGATGATCGGCCGGTTAACTGGGGATACCCACGCCATCGATGCGGTCGCCGCCGAATTCAGGAGCTACTTGGGTTACGTTCCCACTAAATAGCATTTATGAGCAGTCGCGAAAGCGCGGGGCAGCGGATGGCACTTAGCGGACTTTCTGTGCATTGGTTTGGATGTCCGCTTTTTGACCCATTCGGACGTGGCGGCAGGCTGGCATACGCGCGCGCGTTATCACTTGTGGGCAAAGTCCAAACGTGTCATATCGCGACTCGAGAGCGGGTATTCGCTAGCCCTAGTGCTAGCACTAACCCGGTCGCCTGGCCCGAAGGAACATCGGGACAGACCTAACCCCTCTCGGGTGGTTTAGCGGCCGCTCTCATTCAAGGCATTGTGGCACGGATCGGGCACCACGCGCGCTGCGTGAGGTTTGCATCGGTCCGTGTCCTCATTGAATGAGGACGGTCGATGACAGACATCACATTTCCCTCGTCGATTGTGATGACGAGAGGCACTAACGTGACGTTGACCGACTTACGCACGCCTAACTTGTCGACTAGTTCTTGATCCATCCAAACAATCGGCTCAGCCCCGTTGTTGCATCCCGCCACCGCCTGGGCAAGATCGCCGCCGACCCCGCTTATGAGATCGACGGCCGCGCGGCCAAGGATTTGGTCATTTGCAGAACCTAAAATCCGATGAGCTGCCGGATTGGCCGACGTCACTCGTAGCGAAGCATCCAGCGTCAAGACGCCATTGGTAAGGCTGTTCAAGATTCTTTCGTTGAAGTCTTTGATTCTGAGGACATCCAGGCGTGCTTTGCGCTCCTCAGTAATCTCGCGTCCATAAAGGTTCACGTAGGTCTCGCCAGGCACAGCTGTCAGGGCGAAGGAAAACCATCGCTCACCACAGACGAACTCAACTTCGCGGTTCTGCCTGGCTGCATAGACGGCGTCGACGGCTATCCCCAGTTCCCGTGTTAGATGACTGCCATCGCTCTCCAGCAATCCCGTCAGCTTACGCGCTGCTGCATTTGCATAGAGAACCTCGCCCTTGTCGCTCACACGCAGGACGGGGTTCGGGTTTTCCTCCGGAAATTTCGCAACGTCACGGGTCTTTTGCTGCGCCTTTCGTTCCTCGGTGACTTCGCGCCCATAAAGATTCACGTAGGTTTTGCGGGGAACTGGCGTGACCGCAAAAACAAACCAGCGTTCTCCCGAAGCGAACTCAACCTCGCGATTTCGTTTGGCGGCAAAGGCGGCGTCGACGGCCCTCCCCAGTTCCGGTGTGAGACACCCGCCCTCGTTCTCGAGCATTCCCGTCAACGTACGCGCAGCTGCATTTGCGAAGAGGATCTCACCCGCGCCACTGACCCGCATCACCGGATTGGGATTTTCCTCCGGGAACTTCGCCATGTCGTGGACTTGCCGCATGAGCTTTTCGGAGGAGGAGCTGTCGCTTGGCATGACGACTCTTTACGAATACCCGTACGTTCCAGCGATGCTAAACGCCGATTCGGCTTTCGGCCAGCGCTAGCCCTTCGATGCGCGCTCTAATCTTGGCAAATGCGATTTCGCGCGCAGTCGATTGATCGTCACCGAAAGGTGCGAACCCGCAATCGTCTGTGACGCCGAGCTGACTAAGTGGAATATACTCTGCCGCCTCCATGATCCTGCCGGCGACTTCCTCGGGCGCCTCGATCCTTGGGTCAATGGGATCAATCACACCAACGAAGATTTTTTGGTCTGCGCCAATATGATCACGCATGAGCTGAAGCACTCTTGGCCTGTCTTTCTCACCAGCGAGCGCGCACATGAAGGCGCCGGCGCGTATGCTGAAGAGGAGCGGCAAAAGCTCCGCGTAATCGACATCTGCCGAATGCGTCGAATCCTGGTCGCCTCCGGGACAGGTATGAATTCTGATCTTCTGCCGCTCTTCCGAGTTGAACCGGTGTAGGACCCGGTTGATGAGCTCGACAAAGTGCATCAAGAGCTTTTTGGACGCGTCGAGTTTTACCGACAGGCGACCTTCGGTGAAGTCCATTTGAACCCTCGCAGCACCGGCATCGAAGCAGCTCCTGATGTCTTTCTCTGCCTCGTCGAGGAGGTCCGCAAGGAACTCTTCGCGAGAGTAACGTTCAATGCCCGAAGCCGGGTAGAGCAAGCTCAAAGCCGACGGTGCGATGACCGCCTGTTTGAGTGGTAGGCGAGTAAAGTTCTTCGCCCGTTGCACGAAACCACCGGCGAATTTTGAATATCTGAAAGGTCCTTGCGTAAGGCGCGGCAACCGCCGGACGTGGCCGTCGGCGAATGGGATCGCCACGCCGTCGGGCGCCAAATTGGTAAGTCCATCGAGCGGGTAAGTGGCAAAGCTCGATTTTGTTTGCTCACCGTCACTGATGATGGGCGACCCCGTTTGTTCGAACGCGGCGATCGTCTCCGCGAGCGCCTTGTCGCAAATGGCGTCGAATTCGTCTTGCGAGAGGTTTCCCGAGCGATGGCGCGCCATGGCCTCAATCAAATACGCGGGGCGCGGCACGCTTCCGATTGGCTCGGTCGGAATCCGCATGGCCCTGCCTCCCAAAGATTTCACTCCTCCGCCGGCCTACAACTCTTTCGGCCCGGGCTTCACCGTCAGCTTGTCACATTACCTGGGAAGACCGGTCTCCGGTCGGCGTTTCCACCTGCGGTGCCTCACTGATAGCCGGTAGCGCCTTCCTGGATCGTCTGCATGACCTGGTCGAGGTTGAAGCTTGCGGGCTTCTGGCGCGGCGGGAAATCCTCGAAGCTCGCCAGCCAGTTGGCAACAAAGGCCTGTGCCGGAACCAGGAGGTACAAGCGCTCGATCCTCCATGCATCGTATCCGATCGACTCCTTGTTGGCTCGCTCGAACGGATCCGCCCGGAGGTCGTAGATCGCGGGGAGGCGGAGGTCCACAAACGGCTGCTCCCAGACACCAAGTCGGTGGCTATTCTGCTCCGCAAAGACCAGCTTCCATCGGTTATAGCGCAGGGCCACGAGTTTGCCGTCGTCGTTCCAGTAGAGGAACTCACGGCGCGGAGATTCCCTGGTTTCGCCCCTGAAATACGGGGCGAGGTCGTAACCGTCGAGGTGCACCTTGAAACTCGTGTCTCCCGCCGCATACCCCCTGAGCAGCTTCTCCTTGATATCTGGCACACCCGCCGCGGCGAGAAGCGTGGGCAGCATGTCTTCATGCGCAAAGACGCTATTGTCCACGGCGCCCGGCGTGATCGTACCGGGCCAGCGGATCAAGGTGGGGACGCGGTAACCGCCTTCCCAATTGGTCCCCTTCTCGCCGTGGAAGGGCGTGGTGCCGCCATCCGGCCAGGTGAACGTCTCGGCCCCGTTGTCCGTCGAGTACATAACGATGGTGTTGTCGGCGATGCCAAGCTCGTCGAGTTTGTTCAGGAGCTTGCCGACATTCGCGTCGTGCTCGACCATGCCATCCGGATAGATGCCAAGGCCGGTCTTGTCCTTGGATTCGTCCTTGAGGTGCGTCCAGATGTGCATACGCGTCGCATTCCACCAGATGAAGAACGGCTTGCCCTCCTTGTGGGCATCGTCCATGAAGCGAAGCGCGGCCGCGGTGATCTCGTCATCCACCGTCTCCATGCGTTTCTTGGTAAGCGGCCCGGTATCCTCGATCTTCTGCGTTCCATCCGGGTGAGCCCAGGAGTGGATGACGCCGCGCGGGCCGAAGCGTTCCTTGAACTTTGGATCTTTGGGGTAGTCGACGCTCTCGGGCTCTTCTTCCGCGTTCAAGTGATAAAGATTTCCGAAGAACTCGTCGAAGCCATGGGCCGTAGGCAAGTGTTCGTCGCGGTCGCCAAGATGATTCTTGCCGAACTGGCCAGTCGCATAGCCCTGCGGCTTGAGCAGCTCGGCGATCGTCGGGTCTTCGTTCTTCAGTCCCAGTTCGGCGCCGGGCAGTCCCACCTTGGTCAGACCGGTGCGGATCGGCGACTGACCGGTGATAAAAGCAGCGCGGCCGGCGGTGCAGCTCTGTTGACCGTACCAATCGGTGAATACGGCACCTTCCTTGGCGAGACGGTCAATATTGGGCGTTTTGTATCCCATCACGCCCATGTTGTAGGCGCTGACGTTGTACCAGCCGATGTCATCGCCCCAAACAACGAGGATATTGGGCTTCTTCTGCTGGGCAAACGCCGGGCCATCCAGACAAACCAGGCAAGCGACGAATATCGTTAAGGTAGTGAGTGCGCTCCGATAGAGGTGCCAGAGTCGCCCTGCCGTCACTGGCAATTGCAAGGGACTGGCAAGACTATTATGGCGTCGCATTGCAGTGCTCATGAGGCGATCACCTTCTAAGTGACATCTGAAGTGGGGAGGGCGTCCAATGGGTTATGGATCCATTGTCATAGATTCCGCTTCGCATAGCGGCGCCCGCTGGATGGGACGCCCGGGCTGGGCTGCCCATCATCGTTCTCGGTGGCGTCGACGGCGCTATTGCCTATTCCGCAACGTCCCGTCGATCATCTCCTGTTCGGCAGGCGTCAGCTCCTCGGGCCCAAGCTTCATCGTGAGCTTGTCGATCTTACCAGTGAAGGGGAATGGCACTTGGTAGTCCTGCCCGTCAACCGAGGTACCCGTGTCGACGCCCACGTTGAAGGTCTCGACCCAGCCGATGCCGACCGGTAGGCTCTTGGGCATGGGCTTGGTGTCGACGACCTGGCCATCCACCTTCAACGTACCGGTACCGCCCTTGCCGAGGCCCGGACCGTCGAACTTCCAGTCGAACTCGAGCGTGTGCTTGCCTGGGCTAAGCGCCTCCTTGCCCTGCCATTTGACCAGGTCCGCCTGGATCAAGTTCCAGGTGAAGACCGGCACGCCCTTCTTGAGGTAGAAGCCGTAACCGGCAAATCGGCCGCCGTCGGTGACCAGCATGCCTTCGGCGCCGCCCTCCGGGATCTCCACCTCGGCCGTGATCGTGTACGACTTGTTGAACATGTTTGGCGCACCGGCGACCCCGGGGAACGGCACGTTGGTCAGCTCGCCGGTATAGGTGAACTCGGTGCGGCCCTTGGTGTAGCTCGGCTTCGGCCCGATGAATCGGGGAAGGGTCCGGTCGTCGAGCGGGAAGACGTCGTACTTCTCCGCCTGCATGATGAACAGCTGCTGCATGTCGCGCAGCTTGTCCGGCTCCTTGGCGGCGAGATCGACGGCCTGGGTCCAGTCGTCGTCGAGGTTGTAGAGCTCCCACTTGAAGTCGTTCATGACGTCCGTGGGCGGCGGCGTCAGCGAAAGCGCCCAGGGCGCGACAATGGGCGGCGCCGAGGCGATCCACCCGTCGTGATAGATCGCGCGGGAACCAAACATCTCGAAATATTGCGTCACCCGCTGGCCGGGAGCGTCGGCCTTATCCCACGTATACGTCATGCTCACGCCTTCGATCGGCCGTTGCGCGACGCCGTTGACCATCACCGGCTCCGGAAGGCCGACCGCCTCGAGGAGCGTCGGCACGACGTCAATCACGTGGTGAAACTGGTGGCGGATGCCGCCCTTATCCTTGATCCGCGCCGGCCAAGCCACAGCCATGCCGTTGCGCGTGCCGCCAAAGTGGGAAGCCACTTCCTTGGTCCATTGATACGGCGTATCCCAGGCCCAGGCCCACGGCACCGCATAGTGCGGATAGGTCTGATCGGTACCCCACAATTCGTAGAACTTCATGTTCTCGGCGACCGTCGGGTGGACGCCATTCAACACGGCAAACTCGCTGTATAGTCCGTTGAGCGTGCCTTCGGGGCTCGCGCCGTTGTCGCCGCTGACGTAGATGACAAGCGTGTTGTCGAGTTTGCCGGCGTTCTCGATCGCCTGGACCACGCGGCCGATCTCGTGGTCGGTATAGGCGAGATAGGCCGCATAGACATCGGCCTGGCGTATGTAGAGCTTCTTCGCTTCGGCATCGAGCGTATCCCAGTCTGGCAAATCTTTCGGCCAGGCCGTGAGCTCGGCATCCTCGGGGATTATGCCGAGCTTCTTCTGGTTGGCGAAGATGGTCTCGCGCAGCTTGTTCCAGCCGTCGTCGAACAGGTGCTCATCGCTGATCTTCTTGATCCACTCCGGCGTCGGATGGTGCGGCGCGTGGGTGCCGCCGGGCGCGTAATAGATGAAAAAAGGCCGGTCCGGCTGGACCTCGTTCAGCATCCTGATACGCTGAATCGCCTCATCGGCCATGGCGGTGATCAGGTTCCAACCGGGATTGCCGAGATAGGGCTCGATCGGCGTGGTGTTGCGGAACAGGTTGTTCGGCTGCCACTGGCTCGTGTCGTCGCCGATGAACCCGTAATAGTAGTCAAAGCCCTTGATCGGGCCGGTCGGCCAGTCGGTGAAGGGACCGGCTTGGCTCGCCACCCAGTTCGGCGTGTTGTGATCTTTGCCGAACCACGATGTGTCGTAGCCATTCAGCCGCAGGGTCTCGCCGATGGCGACGGTGTCGCGCTTGATGACGCTGTCGTAGCCGGGGAAGCCCGTCGCCTGATCGACGACCACGCCGGTGGCGACCGAGTGATGATTGCGGCCGGTGAGGAGCGCAGCCCGCGTCGGCGAGCAGAGCGCCGTGGTGTGAAACCTCGTGTAGCGCAGGCCCATATTGGCGATGCGATCGAGCGCCGGCGTCGGGATCACGCCGCCAAACGTGGACGGCGCGGAAAAGCCCACGTCGTCGGTCATGATCAACAGGATGTTCGGCGCGCCCTTGGGCGGCACGATCAACTCCGGCCAATACGGCTTCGACTGCGCCGCGTTGGTGTTGATCTCGCCTCGAAATTGCTGTGGCGGCGGTGGCAAATATCTGCCGTCGATGGTGGTCGTCGCGCCGGGTGCGCCCGGCGTATCAGTGGCTTGCTGGGCCAATGCCGTTGCCGCCGGAGGGAACAGCAAGCAGGCGCCGAGCAAGCCCGTTCGGGCGGTTCGGCCGATCGGTTTCGGGGCGATGAAATTCATGTTTTAACTCCGCTTACAGAATTGAATGCCTTCGCTGACTTAGTAACAAGGCGGATAGGGGTAATAGCCGCAAGGCGGCCGTCCATAATAGTACGGTGCTGTTGCTGCACCCACTGCTGCGGCTCCCGCCGCCGCCCCCGCGGTGTACCATGCCCCACGATAGGCGGAAGGCGTTCAACACCGGAAAACGATAGCGGGGTAAGAGGCCTCCCGATGATATCGATGAAAACTGACGCGGGTCCGGCGGCTCCGGCGAGATCTCCCTCAAGGAGGTCAACCGCGAAGGTCAACCGATCGCCGTCGAGCTTTGGCGACTTCAACACGACGACCGCATCGGTGACTTTCGCCCCATCCTTGCTGAACACTGACACGGTGGCGTTGGGGGGATCCTTGGCAAAGCTGTCACTGCTATCAGCGGCAGGCGTCCATTCCTCAAGAAGGTGGGTCGTAAGCGCATGGCCTGCGGCCCTCACCGGACGGTCGGCGAACACGATCGAGTTGGGCGCAACGCCAGTCAGCGTGAGCGTCCCGTCCTGAAGACTTGCGCCTTTGGCATTCATCACGATCAAAGACGGCACCATCTCGGTCTTATGCGAGCCAATCTGTTTCTGCGCTGGCGCGCTAATTGCATCCGGCGCCCAAACCATTTGGGAGACAGAAAGTAGAGTTATCATAGCCGCTGCAAGGCCGCCGGTGAGAGCTGCCGCGAAACTGGCCAGCGCGCGTCTTGAAGAAACCGTGATCCTACTCATCCTTTCCTCCAGCTCTGTAGGGATCCTGCGTCTGCGCATTGTCACATTCAAGCCAACACGGTTGGGGAGCACGATATTCCGCTATCGCCGCTTCATATTGATGACATCGATATCGCATCGAGATTTGCGACCTGGGGATTGGGTTTGCGTTCGAGGAATTCGTCGGCGACGTTCGGCGGCCAAAGCCATCCAGAAATCGCTGCCGCTAACCGCACAACGACGGAGATCCCCGGTATGCTTAGCCCTTCAATGTAGTACGGCGAGGCCCGATTTGTCTTGACAGTTCGTGCCATCGAGGGTTGCCAATAAACCGACTCTCTTCGAGGCGAGACGTCCATGAATGAGAAGGCGACCAGTCATACCAGGAGCTTCCGGGTTGGCTCGTCGTTCTCGCTGCCCGAGGTCATCCGGTCTCTCGGCCATTCCCCCAACGCAGTATTTGCCGCCGCCGGCCTCGATCGCGCACTCTACCACCATCCGGAGAACCGGATCCTTGCTCAAGATCTCGGCAGGCTCTTTGCCTGCGCCGCGCGGGTGACAGCGCGTCGCGACATCGGCCTGCTTGTCGTAAGCAGGTTTCGGCCATCAGGTCTGGGGTTGGTGGGCGAACTTGCCGCCGAAGGCCCCGATGTCCATACGGCTCTCAGAAACCTCGTCCGCCTGCTCCAGTACAACACGCTGGCGGGGTATCCGAAATTCTCGACAGCCGGGACAATGGCGATGCTGGGATTTGAGCTAAGACATTCCGATTTTCCTGGGGCGAACTTCATCCTCGAAGGAGCGACCGGTATCTGCTTGCGCTTTATGCAATGGCTTTGCGGCAATCGTTGGAGACCCGAGGAGGTGCACCTCAGCGGACGCAAGCCAGCAGACCCGCGACCGTTTAACGACTTTTTCGGCGCGCCGGTCCGGTTCTCCGCTACCGACGACGCAATACTGTTCGCCTCCAACTGGCTCAAGCGTTCGGTTGCCCGCGAGCAACGACGTCTCGCCTCGAGGCGTCTCGAAATCGCAACCGCGCCCTTCTCTGAACTCGTGCGCCGGCGGGTAGCGATGGGGTTGGGGTTCGGTTCGTTGGGCGCAAAGGACCTCGCCCGCCAGCTTGGTGTTTCTCGCCGGCACTTCTTCCGGCGCCTGAAGGAAGAGGGCACGACCTTTCGAACGATCGTCGACGAGGTGAAATTCTCCCGCGCCCGCCATCTGCTTGCCGCTGGAGATGCTCTTGTCGCGGAAATCGCGCTTGCCCTCGGCTATCCCGACCAGAGTGCGTTCACCAGGGCCTTCGCGCGGTGGTCAGGCGTGCCGCCAAGCGAGTGGCGTAGGCGGTGCTGACCAAGAGGAGCCAACTGGCTCTTCCGCTGCCGAAGAGCACTCGGTAAGGGCGAAAATCAGAAGCTGGCCAGAGCCCGACAGGTGCGACCGCTGCGGTCACACCCTACCTCACGTTGCAGATCACAGCTCCTGCATCGAAACTCCGGTGACTGTTGTTTGGGTATTGGGGGATAGTTGCTCCTTAGCAACGTTGGGGTAGGATTGGCTGCGAAAAGGCTGGAGGCATGTGGGACGTACCCACCAACCGGTGCCTGGAGAAAAAGTAGACAGTGCCTGGATGGACGGCCAGCGCGGGCAGTGATGCGATTCATGCTACGCCGACTGATGGGCTTCATGGCTTTAAATCCCACGCTTTGAGTTCCTTCCGGGCCGTCCCGAAGTTGCCGAGTTGATAGACCGATGCCGAAGCTGGCGATAACGTGAATACATCGAACGGCTCGGCGAGCATCTCCTTTAGGTAGTCCTGGGGTGCGATGCCGATGGTGACGTGCGGATTGAACTTCTTGCCGGTGGCTTCTGGGACGAACGCCGCGACGTAGTCGATGGTCGGCTGGTTGATCTCAGGGTCCTCTGGAGTGGTCACGTACGCCGCGGCGGTCCCGGTTTTCTCAGTGAAAGGCGCAACAGCGTCGATCAGTTCTTGCTGCAACCTCAAAAGGTCGTCTGTCGGCTCGACCACGATGCCCCCAAGGCCAATGTCCTTCCAGGGGATGCAGTAGTACTTGAACGCTTTCAGCTTCCAGCTGGTGACCTTCTCGTCGGCCAGGACCCTTACCCGCAGCAGCATAGACCTTATCGAGGTCCGCCGTGCGGACGTACCGCTGCAGCATCGAGATGTGTGGATGGTGCGTCGCATCCAAACGGAAGCCCTTCGGGAATACCTTGAGCAAGCGAGCGTTCGCAGCCTTCGCGTGCTGGATCATCGTTGCGTCAGGCTCCAGCGCGATGTCGATGGCCGTAACCGGGTTTTCCTGCGCCCCAGACGCCCCTGTATGGGCAAGCAGTGCTCCAAACCCTATGAAAAGCGCAGCTAAGAAATGTCTGTTCATCAGAGATCTCCAACTCGTACAGGCGAGGATCCTATTGCTGCGGCGTGCAGTTGCCGAACTGGGCGTAGGTTTTGCCTAAGTTGGCGATCGACATCGACACCGCAGCAGTTGGACAGTCTGATAGCGCGTGACCCCGAGCGGCCGATTAGAGAAGCGGACATCGTCGGTGACACTTAGCATGACCGCTTTTAGTGGTAGAGCGGACCTCGCTGATCCGTCCGCCAATGCCCGCTTATGACCAAAGCGGACATTGGGCCGCGCGGGCAATTGCAAAGCGCTCACGATCGGCCGCTGTCCTCGATCTCAAGCGTAACGAGCCTCGCCAGCAACGTCGCCGGATATAGCTGCCCGAAAATCGAAGCTAAATTGGTCAGGCTACGTGCTACGGGGTGCATCGCCGCGATGTCCCCGGCGCCGGCGCCCGTGAGCGTACCAAAGCTGAAATAGATCATGTTGGCCGCCAGACTGGAACGGTCCTCGATTCGCATGCCTGAGAAGGCATCCGGCGCGGCCACACCGGCAAACGTAAACAGAGCCACGAAGATCACTCCGATGGCAAGATAGAGCAGGATGGCACCCATGACGCGGTGATAGGTAACGCGCCCCGGAGCGAACACGGCGCGTCCAACCTCGAAGATCAGCGCAAGGCCCAGAAGTAACCAGGCGCTCGCATCGAGATAGATGTCCAGATTGGAGGGTTGCTGCAGACGAAAGAGGGCCGCGGCGCCCGCAAGACCGATTGCCACGAGGAGCGCGGTAAAGGCGATAGGCTTTCCAGAAATGAAAAAAGTTACGCCAGTTACGACGGCAACAAGCGCAAAACCAGCCTCCTGGCCGCCGGGGATATTGTCGGCGCGAAGCGGAGCGAGCACAAACAGGAGTAAGGCCAGCAGCACGGTTAGTGCCGTCAGCAATGGATCGCGCCAACGGTCTCGTAGAACGCGCAGGCTCGGAGCCATTTTGCTCATCGGCGGAGGGTTAACAACGACCTCAGGTGCGACTTAACAATAATACACACCGACCGCGCACCGCCTGACCGTGCGCCGTGCGACTCCGGCATAACTCATTGGCGTCAACGGCCTGCCGATAATGGCTTGGGCTTCAGTCACGAGACGTGAATCGCCGTGTGGGGTTATGTCTCCGCTCCAAAGCAGCCCCGCCACACCAGCTGCGATCGCCGCCGTGAGCAGCGTGATAGTCTTCGTTGATTTCGTCATTGCTATTGTCCTTTCGCTGGTGCGGGTGGGGGAAGTTCATCAAGACTCGCGAGTGCATCCGTTTCGACCTTCTTCGCCCCTTCCGGCGGCGTGAAGGCAAACGCCACATCCTCGACCGGCACGTCTGTTTTCCAGTCTGTAATGATCAGCGTGTATTGCGGTGCCATTCCGACTGCTTTGCTGGTGATCACGTACTTACAAGGAATTGGCTTGTCGCCAACCCTTACCCAAAGCTGCCAGTCAGTGTCTTGATTTCGAAACGCAAGATGCTCGCACTCGACGCCGTCGATAACACCGCGGCCGATATGCTTGGCCTCAAGGACATCGGCGCTCAGCGTGTCGTAGACGTTGCCGAGCAGGAGATCAGCTCCCGGCATCGCCATTCCGCGCTCGCGCAGTGTGTCAATTAGCTGATCGATCGAGCTAATCCCGTCCAACTGCGCATAGATGTTGAGGTTCTTCCCATAGAGAGTGGCCGTTTTTCCATCAAGAAGCAATTCGACGTCCGCGTAGCCGCCGGTTCGAGTGACGCGGATTTCGTTGGGACGTTGCAACAGCAGCGTGCCGGAGCTCGTGAATTGAATTTTCTCAGCCTGGGGGGTTATCACCTCTAGGCCGGAATCAAACGACGCCGAAATAATTTTCTGGCTACTCAAATAGTCCGATGTTGCCTTTAGGATCTGAAGGGCGTCGTCGCCTTCGGCCTGCGCGTGTCGTATCGGTAGATCAGCTAATACCAACAGCGAAACCACAAGAACCAACCCTGTTAAAGCTCGTCTTCTCGACCACGACATTCGACGATCTCCATCGCTTTTGTGAAGCTGTAGAAACTAGCAGCGCTCTGGTAGCAAATTATGACGTGGAAACCCGCTACGCCGCACCGCAAAATCTTGTCGGCGGGTATGCTAGACTCTAAACTGCGTGGAATGTGGGTGGCGCCAAATGGCAAGTAACGATCTTTCACGACTGACCCTGTTTTCAGTGCTAATACTCGCGGCGATGGCGGGTCCCGGAGTGGCGGACAACAAGATCAAGTCCGGGATTCTCGAATGCGACGTCTCGGCTGGAGTCGGCTTGATTTTCCGCGAGAAGCAGACCATGACTTGCAAATACACCCCGTTGGGTGGCGGGGCGGTCGATCACTATACCGGCAGCATCGACGAAGTCGGCCTTTCGATCGGCGCCACCGCGGGCGGTATCCTGGTGTGGAGTGTGTTGTCGGCCCAGCAGGGTGTGCCCGCCGGGGCTCTGGCTGGCAAATACACCGGACTTAGCGCCGATGCGTCGGTGGGTGTCGGGCTCGGCGAGAACATTCTTGTCGGCGGCAATAGCAGCGCTTTCATGCTGCAGCCGTCGTCCTATGAAGGACAAGTCGGCCTCAATGTCGCGGCCGGCGTCACCACCGTGACGCTGACTTGGGCGCCATAGCGGCTCGCTTCATCAGCGCGCTTTTGCCCGCTCACACCTCCAGGCCAGTCCGCCGTCACCCGAGGGAAATGAACATGCACGCGATCAGATGTTTGTCGAAATTTGCAGCGACGGGGGCCTTTGCCATGTTCCTCGGCCTCGGCGGGGACTTGGCCGAAGCGCTGTACGACGTCGAGCCCGGCGAGATCGCAGGCGCTCCCGGCAGCATCATCCGGGTCTGGCCACTCGAGAGCGGCGGCCCCGGCAGTAGCGACGCATTCCGCTTTCTGTACCGCTCCACCGGCATGAAGGGCGAACCGATCCCGGTCTCCGGCGCGATCTTCCTCCCGTCCGGCCCTGCGCCGGCCGGCGGCCGCCACATCATCGCTTGGGCGCACCCGACCTCGGGCGTGGCGCCGGATTGCGCGCCGTCACTCTATCCCGACCGCGCGGGCTTGATCTGGAACCTGAGTGACATGCTCAACCAAGGCTACATCGTGGTGGCCACCGACTATCCCGGCCTTGGCACCGACGGCGTCCACCTTTATCTGATCGGCGAGAGCGCCGGACGCGCGGTGCTCGACTCGGTCCGTGCCGCACGACATCTCTCCAAGAACACGGCGTCCAACCGCTTCGCCGTGTGGGGTCATAGCGAAGGCGGCCATGCCGCGTTGTTCACCGTGGAGCTCGCCGCCCGCTATGCGCCGGACCTCACGCTGGTCGGTGTCGCCGCGGCGGCGCCGGCGACTTACCTCGTCGACCTGTTCGAGGACGATGCGGCAACCGAGCAGGACTTAATCGCGATGGCGCTGCTGTCCTGGACCAGGATCGAGAACGTCGCGCCGGCGACCATTGTCGAGCCGGCGGTGATGTCCGCTTTCGAACAGACCGCGCACGGCTGCCTGACATCGATCGCCCAGTTCGAGGCGTTGGAGAAGAGCGAGAAGCCGTTGCAGAAGGAACGGTTCCTGAAGATCGATCCGACCAAGACGGAGCCCTGGAAAGGGATCATGGTGCGCAACTCGCCGGGTCAGGCGCCGGCCGGGGCGCCGGTGTTCATCGCCCAAGGCAGTGCCGATACCACGGTCGATCCGCAGGTCACCAAGCGTTTCGCCAAGCACCTGTGCAGCCAAGGGGTCAGGGTGAACTGGGTCGAGCTGCCCGGCGTGTCGCACATTTTCGTTGCCCGCGACGCCGCGCCCGCCGCTATCAGGTGGATGAACGACCGCTTCAAGGGCGCCCCGGCGCCGTCGTCCTGCCCATAGCTTCGACAACCCCGGTCCGGTCTGGCGAATTGGCGCAAGACAAGATCGCTCCTACCAAGAGCGGACACCGCAAAGCGCGTCGTCACCCGACTAAATCAACACAATCGACCCAAAGCGGACTCATCCGAACGGACGCCCTTCGGCGGGCGTTCTACCTCCACTATCGTCTTCCAGCTGTTAAAACGGTCACATGGACGACGTCACACTGTCCTTCGACCGCGGGGAGAATAGCCACGAAATGGCGATCGCTCGGTTCGGCGCGCAAGGGCCGGGCGGTGGGAATGGCTGGACTCGCGTCAGCATTGGCCGCATCGAGGATCTGAGCGACGCTGTGCTTGGAGCAGGGCTCGAGGCCATGCAAATGTCGCGCGGCCCGGTGACGGGCAGCCTCGCTTTCGCTGAACAGGATGGCGTCGTTTACAGCAGCGGCCACATCGGCGGCCGGGTCGCGCTGACCGGACCTTTGTCGGAGAGCATGGTCACCTTCGGCCTCGGCCTACATGTCGCCCCCGGGACACGTCATTGGTTGAACGAGCGTAGCACGGGCGACTTCGGCGTCTTCATGCCCGGTGATGAGCATGAGGCGCTTTACACGCCCGGTACGCTGTACGCGACGGTGACGCTGAGTGCTGAAAGAATAGAAGCGACCGCTGAGCAACGGGGCCGGATTTTGGACCTGCGCTCTCTAGGCGGAACCGGCTTTCACCCACGACGCTTCGTGCCGATCGCGGTCGCCAAGCTCAGAACGGAGTATGAGCACGTACATGCCGGCCGACGCACGACCGGAACCGATGTCGCGCGTTTGGGAGACCGTTTGCTCGACGCTGTCGTCAAACACTTCGGACGCTGGCCTCACACGCCGTTGGGTCGAACCGATCCGCGGGGACACGCCCGGATCGTCGCCCGCGCGCGCGACTACATCCTTCAAAACTTGGAGCGGCCTATGCGGATCGATGAGATCGCGGCTGCCGCCTATGCGTCGCGCCGCACGCTGTATCGGGCGTTCAGCGAGGTCCTCGACGAAACCCCTCAGTCTTACATACGGAAGCTTAGGCTTCATCGAATCCGCCAAGACCTTGCCTTCGAGGCCGAACGCGCGTGCACGATCGCGCTCGTGGCCAATCGGTGGGGCATCAGCGAACTCGGGCGTCTCTCGGGATGGTACCGCGAGTTATTCGGCGAGCGCCCTTCCGAAACGCTCGCGCAACTCCGTCAAAGGAGCGCCGCTTGAACGAGGTGAAATTGGCACGATCTGCATAGATCGAGACGGTCCTGGAAACTAACTCTTAGACCAGACAAAGCACGACTCTTGCGCATACCGGAGCTTGCTTGCCCGGCAAAAGACGATCGAGGAGGAACGCTATGAAGACCGGAACTCCAATCCTCACATCCGTGCTGCTGGCCTCGGCACTCTGCGTCGGCTCACCCGCCCTGGCGCAGGAAACAATCGACACACGCATCGGCAAACTCGCCTTCGAGCACGGCTATCCGTCGAAGGAGACGGTGCAAAAGCTCTATGACGAAATGGACTTTCAACGGGCGTCACAGGCTTACATATGGGGCATCCCTGCCGTCGGCCTGAACGAGTGGCGCCGGGCGCATTACGATGTCTTCGGCGGCAGGAGTGGCGAGATGTTGAACTACTTCGATTTCGCCGAGAAGCTCGGCATCCTGACGCCGAATTACACAACGCCCTACATTGCCACCTTCATCGATCTGCAGGAAGCCGGCCCCTTTGTCGTCGAGGTGCCCCCGGGACTGATCGCGGGCATGGTTCTCGACCATTGGCAGCGCGTGCTTGCCGACCTCGGCGTCGTCGGCCCCGATATGGGCAAAGGCGGCAAATACCTGATCCTTCCGCCTGGATACGGCCCGGTCGAGGCCGACGGCTATTTCGTCGTTCAATCGCCGAGCCGCGATGTGCTGGCCGGCTTCCGGCTGCTGGGCGACGACAAGCAGAAGGCGATCGCGGAGCTGGTGCCGCAGATCAAGACATATAGCTGGACGCCTGAAGGCACCGGCGAGTCGATGCCCGCGCGCGCCGCCGGCGACAAGAAATGGAGCCAGATGCCGCCACACGGCATGGCCTACTGGGATAGCCTGAACGAGGTCATCCAGCGCAATCCTGTCGAAGAGCGCGACCGCCTGACAATGGCGCAGCTCAAGTTCCTGGGCATAGAGAAGGGCAAGCCCTTCGAACCTGACGCGCGCCAAAAGAAAATTCTCCAAGATGGCGTCATCGTCGGCGAGGCGATGGCCAAGGCCAACACCACCGACAAGCGCGTCGAACCGCCGTTCTGGGAGGGAACGAATTGGAAGCACGCGCTGGTCGTCTCGACCGACCAGAAAGCCAACACCTACGATCAACTCGACGAACGTGCCGCGTGGTTCTACGAGGCGGTTGTCATCTCGAAGGCCATGCTGACGCAGACGCCAGGCGTGGGTCAGCGCTACATCGCATCCTACAAGGACGCGGACGGCGAATGGCTGTCGGGCGACAACACCTACAAGCTGCACGTTCCGCCGAACCCGCCTGCCAAAGGCTTCTGGTCGGTCACCGCCTACGACGAGGGCACGCGGCAGATGCAGGTCACCGAGCAGGGACGGCCGGACATCTCCTCGCGCAAGGAGGATATCGTCAAGAACGACGACGGGTCGATCGACGTTTACTTCGGTCCCGAAGCGCCGGAGGGTCACGAGGCGAACTGGGTGCAGACCAACCCCGACAAGGGCTGGTTCGCCTACTTCCGCTTCTACGGTCCGACCGAGCCATTCTTCGACAAGTCCTGGGCTCTGCCCGACATCGAGAAGATCGACTAATGCGGGGTCAAAGGAGGAACGGGAAAATGAAGAAGCGTAGTTATGTTTGGCTTGCCGCTACCGCGCTCCTCTTGGCGACACTCGCAACGACAGGAAGCGTTCATGCGCAGACCACTCGCTTCGAGGCGCTCGCCGATCTGCCCTTCGAACAGAACCGACCCACGCCGGAAACGGCGAAAACATTTATGGACGAGCTCGCCTTCCAGCAGGCCACACAGGCGTATCTGTGGGCGATGCCGCTCGTCAATACGCTCGGCATGAAGTTCGGCTCGGAGGAGGTATTCGGCGCCGGCTACAACATTCTTCCGGTGTGGAAGGAGCGGCTGGATCCGAAGACGCTGGTCACGACGCCCAACTCCGACGTGCTCTACGCCATGAGCTACGTCGACATGGGCAAGACCGGACCGATCGTGTTCGAGGCTCCGCCGAACCTGCAAGGCATCCTGCTCGATTTCTGGCAGCGGCCGATCCCGGTCGATGGCGGCACGTTCTTCGGCGACGTCGGCCTGCCGGGTCCTGATGCCGGCAAGGGGGGGAAGTTCCTCGTTCTGCCGCCGGGCTATAAGGGCGACGTGCCGGACGGCTACTATGTCTATCGCTCCGGGACGAACAACCTCTTCATCTTCCTGCGCGCGTTCTATCAGGATCCGAACGATCTCTCGCCCGCGGTCAAGCTGATGGAGCAGGCGAAGATCTATCCGCTCAATTTGCCTGAAGCTGAGCGCAAGCCAATGCAATTTCCGAATGCGTCGGGCGTTCCGGCGAATATGCTTCCGCGCTCCGATGCCACCGCGTTTGATCAGCTCAAATGGCTGGTGGACAGGGAGGGCGAAAATCTCGCCAGCGCCGACGGGCTGGGACTGCTCGCCAATGTGGGGATCGTCGCCGACCGGCCTTTCGAGCCGGACGCCAAGCAGCGGGCGATCTTGGATGCGGCGGCGAAGACCGCCTACAAAATGAGCCGCGTCATCGGCATGAAGTCCGAGATCGGCGGCCGCGACCTCAGGGTCTACAGGGATCGGAAGTGGGTGAATCCGATCAACAATGCAACCGAGCCTGGTCCCGACAAGACGATGGACCTCACCTGGCGCAACAAGGCGGCGGGCTTTTACGAGATCGAGCCCCGTATCTGGATGTTCACCGACTACTACTCGCTCAGCCCCGGCATGGTGTCGCTGACGCCGGGCAAAGGCGCGTTCTACGTCATCGCGTTCGAGGATGCCGACGGCGACCCGCTCTCGGGCGATGCCTCCTACAAGGTCACGCTGCCACCGGATGTGCCCGCGAAGCTGTTCTGGTCGCTGACCCTTTACGAGGCAGAGAATGCCTCCGGTCTCGCCACCGATGCCCGACGCTTTCCCTCGCTCGGCTCGCGGGACAAGCCCGCGCAAAACGACGACGGCACGACCGACCTCTATATCGGTCCGAAGGCGCCTGAAGGGAAAGAGGCGAACTGGCTGCCCACGGCGCCGGGCCGCGGCTTCTTCGCCATTCTTCGGCTGTACGGACCTGGCGAAACCGCGATCGACTACAGCTGGAAACCTGGAGATTTCGAGAACGTGCCGTAACGTAGAGCGCTCGGCGTTGGCGTGCTGACAATGTGGGATGTCAGCTCATGGCACTCGGACATTAATGCTTGATCAACCCAGTCAGCTTCTGACCCGTAGCGGACAGGGCCCAACTAACCTCCTGTCGGGAACAAGAAGGTCACCACGCCGCGCAGACCCCATTCGGGGCCATCCTCGGGACTATCGGCATAGACGCGTCCGCCCACGGCTAGCTGCACCGGCTGTTGGCCGAAATTGTAGACGTGACTGACGATGAGATTGATCGGGATGTTCCACTCCTCTGCCGTCCAGTCATAGGTGGACTCCGTGTTAAGCGCGAGGGTCGTCGAGTCCTCCCAGGTGTAGGAAAGGAAGGGCTGTAGGAACGTGGCATTCACCTCGGGCTTGCGGCTGCCGCCGCTGGAATCGGCGTAAGACCAAATGTGGTTGGTGAGAACACCGTAGGTCCAGCCCGACTGTTGCTTGAGGATGACAAAGGTCGGACCCGCACCCCATTTATCACTGCCGAGATCGCGATCTGTGGCTGTGGGCCACAGGAAAACGGGACCGGCACCCCAAGTGACGCCATGATGGGTTGCCTTGGGCGAGAAGAAGAAGCTTTGTACAGTGTCGCTCAAGCCGAATTCGTCGTCGATGCCTGGCGCGGGCGAGGTAAAGCCCACCACAGGGAGAATGGTGCGAACGATTATGTTCCAGTTCGGCGAAATGCCCTTCGGGATGACCGGCTGAATGTTGAGCGTGTGCTTTTCGCCGTCGCGCGGGCCGAAACAACAATCAAAGTTGTATTGGAACGGAACACTGATGAGGCTCGAGATCGGATTTGCCAACTGCTCGGCAAGCGATTGATCGCTTCCTTGCGCAGCAGCCATGCCGGGCATGAGCCAAAGAAACGCCACGAGGCTTACGAACTTTGCGTACATGACCCTCATGCCGTTGCTGACCCCCGGTCGCGAGCTGGAACAAGGCTACGACAAAAACCAGCAGGAACGGCAGGGCGTTGCACCCCTCAGTCTTGTATTGGTAATCTTGTTGCCCATTGGACACACCTATCCAATTCGCCCCGGCAATTTGATCGACGAAACTCGTTGAGCGATCATCGCGAGAACCGGCGGTGGACGGAAGTCTGCCTATGGCGCTCAGTGGACACCGATGCCGACGCTAAGCATGTCCGCTTTTGGCACCTAGCGGACATGCCGAAGCGACGGCCTAACGTCCACTGTTGACCGGGCACTCGAGCCGAAACCTTCTAAATTTTTGAAGGGTGAAGGAAGGGTCTCGTCTGACCCATTTTGATGAAGTTTGTAGTTCTTTGACTAATTTAGTCTAAGACTGGACGCCAGTTTGCTTTTCTTGAGAGAGGCAACAAGGTGGCTGTTCGGCTTAAGACGCTGGCACACACCATAAAGTGGCATCCGTGGACAAGCTTGCAGGACGCGCTGCTGCTGGCCATGGCGATGCTTGTCTCGGCTCTGCTCGCCCTCCAATACAATCTGTTTAGTTCTATTCCTGAACTCTCCGACCCTAAGCGCGAGATTTCGATTTCAGAGGCGGTGCTCCTAACGATCCTGCTAGGGTTTTCGTCGCTTTCATTCTCCAACGGCTTTACGAGGAGCGGCGAGATGTTGCTCGACAAGCCACCGCAAAAGCTCGCGTGAGAGAGTTCAGGTGGCAAGCATCACGGGATTCTCTGACAGATCTGGCGAACCGTCGTTCGATGCTCAAAGCGTTGACGACAGTGACATCTTCGCCACGTACCGATGGGCGGAAGCACGCATTTTTTCTCATAGACCTTAACGATTTCAAGCACGTCAATGATCTCCACGGACATGCTTGTGGAGAATCCCTGACGACGGCGCAAATGCCGAGGAAGTTATTCACCACGCCGACCTCGCCATGTATCGCGCCAAAGGCCAGGATCAATCATCGGTCGTATTCTTTGAACCAACCGCGACCTACGGGCAGCAAGTAATCAATTAGCGGACGTTTTGATCGCCGATCGGGATGTCCGCTTTTGGCACTTAGATGGGGTAATCGGCCGCTAGTGGACAGCTGCAGATTTGGGGTGCTGCGCTTCAGGCTGATGGTGGAGCGAGGTCACCGTTATGGGCCTCAAGCATCAGAAGGAGAAGCGCAGCATGGACCATTTTGCTGGATTGGATGTGTCGGTCAAGGAGACGAGCCTGTGCATTGTGGACGAT
>Ga0187892_10005177_pt1 | contig 20812 bp, 22 predicted proteins | sample MA1701073metaG_FD_139345 | JGI IMG/M metagenome (GOLD analysis project Ga0187892, IMG submission 139345) | Bio-ooze microbial communities from a basaltic lava cave in the Kipuka Kanohina Cave System on the Island of Hawaii, USA - MA170107-3 metaG ... | reverse complement strand
GCGGCATGGTGCGCGTCGAGCCGACCGGCAACGTGGTCATCACCACGGGCATCTCGCCGCACGGGCAGGGCCAGGAGACCGCGTTCGCGCAGATGGCGGCCGACGCGTTCGGCATCGACGTGAACGACGTCGAGGTGCTGCACGGCGACACCGACGTGGTCACGCACGGCGTGGGCACGTTCGGCAGCCGGGGGCTCGTGGTCGGCGGCACCGCGGTGCACATGGCGCTCGAGAAGGTCACGGCCAAGGCGTCGCGCATCGCAGCGCACCTGCTCGACGCCAAGCCCGAGCAGGTGAGCTTCGACGGCGAGGCGTTCCGCGTCGCCGGCAGCGAGCGCAAGCTCTCGTTCCGCCAGGTGGCCGAGGCCGCGCACCTGTGGAACGTGGCGATCCCGGGCGAGGAGCCCGGCCTCGAAGCGGTTGCGCGCTTCGAGCCGACCGGCACCACCTTCCCGTTCGGCGCGCACTTCTGCGAGGTCGAGGTCGACCCCGACACCGGCGAGATCGCGCTCACGCGCTACGTGGCGGTCGACGACGCGGGCCGGATCGTGAACCCGCTGCTCGCCGACGGCCAGCGCCTGGGCGGCATCATCCAGGGTCTCGGCCAGGCGCTGTGCGAGGAGGTCGTGTACGACGAGAGCGGGCAGCTGCTCACCGCGACGCTGATGGACTACGCCATGCCCAAGGCCCACATGTTCCCGCGCATCGAGCTCGACACGACCTGCACGCCGACGCACCTGAACCCGCTCGGCGCGAAGGGCATCGGCGAGCTCGGCACGATCGGCGCCACGCCCTGTGTCGTCTCGGCCGTGCTCGACGCGCTGCGGCCGCGCGGCGTTTCGCACATCGACATGCCGCTCAAGGCCGAACGCGTCTGGCGCGCGCTAGCGGAGGCGAAGTCGTGATCCCGGAGAACTTCGAGTACTTCGCGCCCACGAGTCTGAAGGACGCGGTCGAGCTGCTGGCCCGAAGGAGTGACGCCAAGCTGCTCGGCGGCGGCATGAGCCTGATCCCGGCGCTGAAGCACCGGCTCGCGGCCGCGTCGGCGCTGGTCGATCTCGGCCGCGTGCCCGAGCTCGAAGGCGTCGGCGAGAAGCGCGGCGCGATCGCGATCGGCGGCCGCACCACGCACCGCGCGCTAGCGTCGGCGAGCGAGCTCGCCGACGTGCACGTGATCCGCGAGGCCGCGGCCTCGATCGGCGACGTGCAGGTGCGCAACCGCGGCACGATCGGCGGCAGCCTCGTGCACGCCGATCCCGCCGCGGACTGGCCCGCGACCTTCCTCGCACTCGACGGCGAGGCGGTGGTGGTCGGCGCCGAGGGCGAGCGCACGATCCCCGCCGCGCAGTTCTTCACCGGCATGCTCGCGTCGGCGCCCAAGCACGACGAGGTGCTGACGGAGGTGCGGCTCAAGGTCGAGCGCAAGCGCGCCGGCACCGCCTACCAGAAGATGCGCCAGCCCGCGTCGGGCTTCGCGATCGTCGGCGTCGCCGCCGCGGTCACGCTCGACCGCGCCGGTCGGATCGAGCGCGCGAGCGTCGGCGTCACCGGCGTGAACCCGGTGCCGTTCCGCGCCGCGGCCCTGGAGAAGCGGCTGGCCGGCCAGATGCCAGACGCGGCGAATCTGAAGAAGCTGTGCGCGCGCATCGAAGAGGCCGACCCGATGGAGGACATGCACGCCTCGAGCGCGTACCGCGCGCACCTCGCCGGCGTGTTCGCCGCGCGCGCGCTCGCCAGCGCCGCGGGGCGGGCCGCGACGTGAAGCTCGAGGGCCGACAGGTGATCGACACGCCGCTCGCGCAGGCCTACGAGCGGATCATCGACCCGCGCGTGCTGCGCGCCTGCACGCCCGGGCTCGAGAAGCTCGAGGCGCGCGACGCGGACCACTACGAGGCGCTGCTCGAGGTGCGCGTGCCGGCGATCACCGGTCGCTTCGAGGGCACGCTCGAGTTCCTCGAGCGGGTGCCCTCCGAGCGCGTGAAGCTCCGGCTCGCGGGCAAGGGCCCGGTGGGCTTCGTCGACGGCGAGGTCACGCTCTCGCTCGCCGCGGTCGACGAGGGCACGAGCGTCGCGTACGTCGCCGACGTCCAGGTCGGCGGCCAGGTCGCGCGGCTCGGCCAACGCATGATCTCGGGCGTCACGCGCGAGATGGCGGGCCAGTTCTTCGCCGCGTTCGAGAAGTGGCGGCCCGAGGCGCCGGAGGAGAAGGTCGCGGCGCCGCCGGCGAAGTCCTTCTTCCAGCTCCTCTGGCGCACGCTGCTGCGCCTGCTCGGCCTGCGGCGGGATTGAGAAGAAGTCGAACCTAGAACGCGATCTCCATGCGCAACTCGGACGGGAAGCCGTGCTCGCGCGAGAGCTCGGGCGAGCGGGTCTCGGCCAGCACGCCGAGCCCCATCGACTCGTAGAAACGCACGGCGGGATTGTCGGCCAGGACGTCGAGCTGCAGCGCGCGGTGGCCCGCCCGGCGCGCGCGTTCGAGCGCGTTCTCGAGCAGGCGCGCGCCGAAGCCGCGGCCGCGCTGGCGCTCCGGCACCGAGAGCGCGTGCACGTAGTACACGCGCCGGGGGATGTGCGCGTTCAGGTAGCTCGCCTTCGCGGAGCGCACCGCGACGGCGCGCAGCTCGTCGCGCGTGATCTGCCCGCTCGCGACGAGCCGGGCGGAGATGGATGCGAGCGCATCGCGCAGGCGGTAGAACTCCGGGCCGTCGAAGCCGATCTCGAGACCGGCGAGCTCGCCGCCGTCGAGCGCGACGCGCGCGACCGAGTGGCTGAACAGGGTGTCGGGCGCCGACCAGGCTGCGCGGATGAAGGCGTCGAACAGGCCGGGCGGGGTGCCGAACTGGTAGTCGTAGCTGACGGGCCCGGTCGCGCGCACGAGCCCGGGGACGAGCGCCGCGAAGCGCGCGGCGAGCGCGCCGCTCGCGGCCACGATCTCGGGCGCGTCGCTCACAGCCAGGTCCTCGGCACGGGCAGGCGGTCGCGCACGCGCACGAACCAGAGCGCGGCGCGCGACAGCGCGCGCGTGTTGTCGAAGCCGCGCAGCTCCTTCGGGCGCAGCGAGACGAGCGTGAGCCCGGTGCGCGCGTACTCGGCCGCCGTCATCCGTTCGTACGCGGCCGCGCCGAGCCGCCCGAAGTAGTGGACCGCCATGCCCTCGGTCGGATCGGCGGCGCGGCCATCCAGCGGCCGGAGCTCGACCTCGCCGTCGGCGAGCAGCGCGCGGTAGGGCGGGCGCTCGTCCTGGATCGTCAGGCACACGCGCGGATCGCGCGCGAGCGCGCGGTGCTTCGGCGAGCCGGTCACGGTCGACATGTGGAACGCGCCCGTGCGGTAGCGGTACCAGATCGGCGACTGCCCCGGCCGCCCGTCCGCGCGCAGGTAGGCGAGCACGGCCACGCGCGGCTGCGCGACGAACGCCTCGAGCGCGTCCGGGGCGAAGCCGGGCTGTCCGCCCAGCGCGGTGAAGGGCAGGCCGCGCAGGTCCGAATCGGTCGAGCTTACAGTGTAATCCATGGATTGAGAGCTTGAGGGTTACGGCGTAAGCTGTCAAGCATGGCTTCCGGAGCGGCACGCCGGCCCCTCACGCCCGAACGCGTGGTCGCCGCCGCGCTGCGCCTGATCGATCGCGACGGCGTCGAAGCGCTCTCGATGCGCCGGCTCGGCGCGGCGCTGCGCGTCGAGGCGATGTCGCTCTACAAGCACGTGCCGGACAAGGCGGCGCTGCTCGACGCGGTAGCCGCGCGCGTGCTCGCCGGGCTCGAGCCCGCGGATCCGCGCGAGCCCTGGGAGGCGCGGCTGCGCCACGTCGCCCACGAGTTCCGCCGCGCCGCGCTCGCGCATCCGCACGTGTTTCCCCTGCTCGCGACGCGGGTGCCGACGCTTCCGGAGGCGTTCGCGCCGATCGAGGCCATGCTCGGCGCGCTGCGCGACGCGGGGCTCGGCGACGCGCGGCTGCTCGCGCACTTCTGGGCCTTTCTCGCGTACCTGACCGGTGCGCTGCTGGCCGAGACCGCGGCGCGCACGGGCGCCGGGTCGGCGGCGCTGACCGTGCCCGAGTCGCTCGACCCCGCCCCGTTTCCGGAGCTGCGCAGGCTCGCGCGTGCGCTCGCCGCCTGCGACTTCGCGACCGAGTTCGCGCGCGGGCTGGAGCTCGCGATCGAGTCCGTGCAGCGGGCGGCCGCGCGATGACGGCGCGCGGCGACGCCCCCGTGCTCGACGCCTGCGTGCTCGCGGCGGGGCGCGGCTCGCGCATGGGCGGCGCGAAGCACCTGCTCGCGCTCGACGGCGCGCCGCTGCTGGAACGCGTCGTGCGCGCGCTCGCGCAGGTCCGCGTCGCGCGCATCCTGGCCGTGCTCGCGCCCGGCGATACCGCGGGTGCGGCGCTCGCGGAGCGGCTCGGCGTCGCGGTCGTGCGCGCCGAGAGCGCCGACGAGGGGCGCGCCGCCTCCGTGCGCGCGGCCGTGCGCTCGGTGTCGCGCGACGCCGCGGGGCTGTTGATCGCGCTCGCCGATCAGCCCTTCCTCGAGCCCGGCGACTTCTCCGCGCTGACCAGCGACTTCGCGCGCGCGCAGGGCGCGATCGTGCGCGCGCGCTACGCGGGCGAGCCGGGCACGCCGGTGATCTTCGCGCGCGCGTACCTCCCGGAGCTGCTCGAGCTCAGCGGCCGCGACGGCGGCCGGCGCGTGATCGCCGCGCATCCCGACGCCGTCCGCTTCGTCGACCTTCCGGCCGAGCGCGGCCGCGACCTCGACCGCCCGGAGGACCTGCCGCGCTGAGCCGCGGAGGTCGGCGCGCTCAGGCTCTCGCGCCCGGAGCCGCGCCTGGCTTGCGCACGATCACCCAGCGCCGCAGCTCGCTGTAGGGCGAGAAGGCGCGCAGCAGCGGGTTCGAACGCAGGTTCAAGCAGGCGTAGCCGCGGCTGGCGAAGAAGCCGAACACCGAGAACTCGTCGATGCTGGAGACCGCGTCGTAGTCGTGGCCGATCGTCGTGTAGTCGGGAACGAGCTCCCGGTACTCGATCTCCCCGCCGCGGCGGAAGGCGTGCCGAACGGCGCTGAGCCGCGACTCCAGCGCGATCCGAGTCTTCAGCAGGCGCCGGTTCGAGGTGTTCCGCTCGGTGAGACTCGCCCGCCGCCAGGCGTCCTTGAGCAGGACCGTGCCGCCCTTCATCAGCACGCGATCGACCTCGTTCATCACGAGGTCGGGCCGATGGATGTGCTCGAGCACGTTGAACGAGAACACCGCCGCGATCGACTCGCTGCGCAGCGGCAGCGCCTGGATGTCGCCGCAGATCATGTTCCGGCGCGCGGCGCCGGCGTGCCGGATCGCTTCCGTCGAGATGTCGACGCTCAGGTAGCCGGGCAGGAGCTCCGCGTACAAGCCCGCGCCGCCGCCCAGCTCCAGCACCGGACCCTTCGAGACGAAGCGCTGCAGCACGGCCAGCTTGGCCTCGATCCGCCCGCCCTTGCGCGCGTGCTCGAGGCTCGCGCGCACATATTCCGGGTTGTTGTAGTAGTCGATGACCTGGCGAAGCGAGGGTCGGTCGGCGCCTTCGGTGTCCGTCACGAGCTCCGAGCGTAGCGGCCGGCGCCTCGGATTGCCTACCAAAGCCGCCCGGCTACCCTGCCGCGCCATGGAAAGAACCTTCTCGATCGTGAAGCCCGATGCCGTCCGCGCGAACAAGACCGGTGCGATCCTCGCCATGATCGAGGGGGCCGGGCTCAAGATCGTTGGCACCAAGATGATCCAGCTCGACCAGGCCAGGGCCGAAGGCTTCTACGCGGTGCACAAGGAGCGCCCGTTCTTCGCGAGCCTGGTCAAGTTCATGACCTCGGGCCCGGTCGTGGTCTCGGTGCTCGAGGGCGACGACGCGATCGCGCGCTACCGCAAGCTGATGGGCGCGACCGATCCCGCCAAGGCCGACGCCGGCACGATCCGGAAGCTCCACGCCAGCAACATCGAGCAGAACGCCGTGCACGGCTCCGACGCACCCGAGACCGCGAAGGTCGAGGTGGCGTACTTCTTCGCCGAGACCGAGCTGGTCAAGCGCTAGCGGCGCGGATCCAGCGTCACTCGGGAGCCCGCTCGCCGCGGAGCGCCTCGAGGTCGGCCCAGGACAGGCCGAAGCGCAACAGGTACTTGCGCAGCCGATCGGCGTCGTTCGTCTTCGAACGGCGCGATCGCGACACCGCGAACAGAGCGCGCCCCGCATCCGAGAGGCTCTTCGCCTCCTGACACGCGCGCAGCACGTCCGCGAGCTGCACGGCGTCGAAGCGGTCGAGCGCGCGGGCCCGCTCCGTGCCGAGCGCGCGCTCGAGCAGTGCATCGGCCTCGGATCCAGGAGTGCGCTGCCACGCCGCGCGCAGCCGTTCGATCGTGGCGGGCCCGATTCGCGCGTCCCGCGGCTGGCACGCGTCCTGCTCTCCGAGGAGCGCAGACACCACGAGTGAAAAGAGAGAGCACGAACCGGCCGGGCCGCGGCAAGCTCTCGGCCCGGCCGGTTCCAACGGGCGAGGCGCCCAGGAGCGAGACGACCATGAGCGACGACCGCAGCCACGAGCTCTTCCAGCCCGAGGGCGGCGCCCCGATCAAGTCGTGGACCCGCGGCGTGCCGTTCGAAGCGCAGGCCCGCCAGCAGCTCGAGAACGTCGCCCGCCTGCCGTTCATCCATCGCTGGGTCGCGGCGATGCCGGACGTGCACTGGGGCATCGGAGCGACCGTCGGCAGCGTGATCGCTACGCGCGGTGCGGTGGTGCCCGCGGCCGTCGGCGTGGACATCGGTTGCGGCATGATCGCCGCGCGTACGAGTCTTTCCGCCTCCGATCTGCCCGACGACCTGCGCGGGGTGCGGAGCGCGATCGAAGCTGCGGTGCCCCATGGCCTGAGCCGTGCGCGCGGCCGCCGGGACAAGGGCTCGTGGCACCGCCCGCCGGCCGAGGTCGAGCGCGTGTGGGCAGGGCTCGCGCCGCGCTTCGCCACGCTCGTCGAGAAGCACGGCCGGCTGCGCAACACGAACAACCGGGTTCATCTCGGAACCCTGGGAACCGGGAACCACTTCATCGAGGTCTGCCTCGACCTCGAGGACCGCGTCTGGGTGATGCTGCACTCGGGATCGCGCGGCGTCGGCAACGCGATCGGCACCTTCTTCATCGAGCTCGCCAAGAAGGACCTGGAGCGCGAGGTCGCCAACCTCCCGGACGCGAACCTCGCCTACTTCAGGGAGGGTGCGGAGCACTTCGACGACTACGTCGAGGCGGTGAGCTGGGCGCAGGACTTCGCGCGCGCGAACCGCGAGGTCATGCTGCGCAGCGTGCTGGCCGCGCTGCGCGCACAGCCGGGCATCCCGCCGTTCACCGAGACCGAGGCGGCGGTGAACTGTCACCACAACTACGTCGCCCGCGAACACCCCTACGGCGCCGACGTGCTCGTGACGCGCAAGGGCGCGGTCCGCGCGCGGCGCGGTGAGCTCGGGATCATTCCGGGCAGCATGGGCGCCCGCTCGTTCATCGTGCGCGGCAAGGGCAACCCGGAGAGCTTCGAAAGCTGCAGCCACGGCGCCGGCCGCGCGATGTCGCGCGCGGAGGCCAAGCGCCGTTTCAGTGTGCTCGACCACGCGAGCGACACCGCGGGCGTGGAGTGCCGGAAGGACGCGGGCGTGATCGACGAGACGCCGCGCGCCTACAAGCCGATCGAGGCGGTCATGGCCGCGCAGCGCGATCTCGTCGAGATCGTGCACGAGCTGCGCCAGGTCGTGTGCGTGAAGGGCTGACGGTGCTGACCATCGACGGTTCGGAAGGGGAGGGCGGCGGCCAGATCCTGCGCAGCGCGCTCGCGCTGTCGCTGGTCACCGGCACGCCGTTCCGCATCGAGAACATCCGCGCGGGGCGCGAGAAGCCGGGCCTGCTGCGCCAACACCTCGCCTGCGTGCGCGCCGCGGAGCAGATCGGCGGCGCGCGCGTGGCGGGCGCGGAGCTGGGCAGCCGAGAGCTCGAGTTCCATCCGGGCGCGGTGCGCCCGGGCGACTACCGCTTCGCGGTCGGCTCGGCAGGCAGCGCCTGTCTGGTCGTGCAGACGGTCCTGCCGCCGCTGCTGACCGCGTCCGCCGCGTCCACGATCGTGGTCGAGGGCGGCACGCACAACCCCGCCGCGCCTCCCTGGGATTTCCTCGCCCGCGTGTTCTTCCCTCTGCTCGCGCGCTGCGGTGCGCGCGTGGAGACGACGCTCGAGCGCCACGGCTTCTTCCCGGCAGGCGGCGGCCGCTTCACCGTCTCGATCGAGCCCGCGTCGAAGCTCGCGGGCTTCACGCTGCTCGAGCGCGGCGCGATCCTGAAGCGATCCGCGCGCGCACTGGTGGCGGAGGTCCCGCGCGCGGTCGGAGAGCGAGAGCTGCGCGTCGTGAGCGAGAAGGTCACGGGCTTCGAGGACCGCGGTGAGGTCGTCGAAGTGCGCAACTCCGCGGGACCGGGCAACGCGCTGCTCGTGGAGCTCGCCTGCGAGCACACGAACGAGCTGTTCGCGGGATTCGGGGAGCGCGGGGTGCGCGCCGAGGAGGTCGCGGATCGCGTGGTGCGCGAGCTGCGCGCCTATCTCGCCGCTGGGGTGCCCGTGGGCTCCCACCTCGCGGACCAGCTCCTGCTGCCGCTCGCCCTGGCCGGCGACGGTGCGTTCCACACGCTGCGCCTGAGCGAGCACGCGCGCACGAACCTGGGGATCGTCGAGAGGTTCCTTCCGGTCCGCATCGCGGCTCGACCGGGCGGCGGCTCGTCCGAAATCGTGGAGATCTCCCGCGCCGGCTAGCTCGAGCGGAGGCCGCGACGCTGGTCAGACCCCGCGCGGCCGGGCCTCGGGAGCGAACGCGCCGCCACACCAGATCGACACCGCGGTGTGTACCGCCTCGCGGCGCGACACCCCGAGCCGCTCCGCCCAGCGCGGGTCGGCGGCCTCGGTGACCATCCGGTCGAGCATGCGCAGGGCGACGTCGGCGTCGAGGTCGGGGCGCAGCAGCGGCCGCAGCAGCGGGGCGGCGGCCCATTTGCGCGCGTCGATCTGCGACTGGAAGCGCTGCCAGCAGTCGGGGTGGTCGCGGTGCAGGTCACTGAAGAAGGACGGGGCGACGTGCGACAGGTTCGCGGTCCAGGCCTCGGCCCAGGCCTGCAGCCGCTCGTGCACGGACTCGCGGTCCACGGCCCGTCCCAGGTCGAGCGCCTCGATCGCCGCGAGCTCGAGCGCCCAGGCGTCGACCATGGCCGAGACCAGCTCGTCCTTCGAGGCGAAGTGCTTGTAGAGCGTGACCGGGCTCATGCGCAGGTCGGAGGCGAGCTCGCCCATGACCACGGCGCGGATGCCGGAGCGCTTCGCCTTCGACGAGAACGCGACCAGGATCCGCTCGCGCACGCGCTCGGCCTCGAGCGCCGGACTGCGGCGGGCGGTGCGGGCCGCGGGCCGGCGGGAGGGGGAGGTCTTGGGGGTGCGACGCGCCATCGGGGTTACCTCAATTCCGATAGTAACAAAAAAATCCTTGCATTACTGTCGATCTCATCCCTAGCATCCTGCGTGAGGGCGCTAGCCAGGGAGGGAGACCAGTGGCCAATCCTCGGATCCGGACGTTCGGAACACTCGCATTGTCGCTTCTGCTCGCCGGCTCGGCGAGCGCCGCCACGGACCTGATCTACAGCAGCCGCGGCGGCTCGGCGGTCTGGGACTACTGCTACGGCAAGTCCGACTCGACCCCGACCCCGGTCGATCCGCGTTCGCTCGTCCAGCCGGGCATCAGCAGCGGCAAGCACGTGGCGTTCAACGCGTACTGGAAGAACTGCCACGTCGACCCGGTCGCGGTCGAGGAGGTCGGCGCGGCCAAGACCTGCGGCGAGCTGCGCGCTCGCTTCTACCGCGGTGACAAGCTGCTCGACACGGGCGCGAACGGCGTCGGCGCGCTGTTCACCGGCAACGACCCGACCACGCTCGAGTCGCTGTTCGGCACGTCGACCATGACGTCCACCCAGTACAACCTCTTGTGGACGAGCTGGGACGGCTTCCTCGTCCGCCCGAGCAACTTCGACGAGCTGGTCGCCGAGCGCTACGGCTCGGCCTTCGGATCCGGCCGCAATCCCTACCCTCTGCCGCTCGAGAATCCCAACTGGAGCAACGGCGGCAGCGGGCGGCTGCCCGAGATGTTCACGCAGCTGCGCAATCCCGACGGCTCGTGGAGCGGACGCATCGGCGTCACCTGCCACGCCTGTCACAGCGGCGCGGCCAACAACAACTACGCGGTCGGCGGCGGCAACAGCCTGCAGGACCTGCACGTGCTGCTGCGCGACGGCCTGCCGCTCGGTTGGGCGCCGGGGCTCGCGACGCTCGCGAACCTGACGCGCACGCGCGGCACCAACAACGCGAGCGACATCAACCTCGCGTTCCTGTTCCCGGACGAGGGCCTGCTGCCGCTCCACGTCGCGCTGGGCGTGCTCGCCTCGGGCTCGACCGCGGGCATGGACACGCCGGCCTGGTGGAACATGGGCCACCGCCCGGTGAAGTTCGTCGACGGCGTCTTCCCGATGGACGCGCCGCGCGTCGACATGGTGTTCTACACGCCGTTCCTCGGCCTGTTCGGCAGCATCGGCGGTCCGGTCTCCGAGGCGGGCCAGACCTGGATGCGCAAGCACGGTCCCGACCTCAACACCTGGATCGACACGCTGAAGGCGCCCGCCTACCCGGCCGCGGTGAACACCGCTCTGGCCGAGGAGGGCGCGGTGCTCTTCCACACGCTGAACCTGTGGGCGCCCAGCCGGAACAATCCGGTGCCGAAGCCCGCGGAGGGGAACGGCTCGTGCGCGAGCTGTCACGGCGCCTACGCGCCGCGCTACGTGAACGACCCCGCCTTCCTCGCGAACCCCAAGCTCGAAGGCATGGCCGCGTACATCACCCCGCACCGGATCATCCAGACCGACAAGGTGCGCGAGGAGACGAACAGCGAAGCGGTGCAGATCGCCGGCGCGAACAACTTCTTCGGCTATCCGGAGACGGCGGGCACGGCGAACGACTGCGGCCCGCAGAACCGCTCCGATCTGCGCGGCAGCCGCGAGCTCGGCTACCTCGCGCCGCCGCTCTACGGCGTGTGGGCGTCGGCCCCGTACTTCCACAACGGCTCGGTGCCGAACGTGTGGGAGGTGCTCAAGCCCGCCGACCGCAAGCCGCTCTGGAAGCGCCGCTCCAAGGCGGCGCGCTGGGACCAGGTCGGCCGCGCGATCATGGGCTACGACGTCAGCATGTCGGCCTACGACACGGCGAAGCTCGGCTGGAAGTACGACACGGTCGCGTGTCAGGAGCCGAACATCTTCAACTGGTTCCCGTCGCCGTACCTGCGCTGCAACCCCGACGACGACGCGATCCAGTCCTGGTACAACCAGGTCATCCACGGCCTGTACTCGAACGTCGTGCTGGCCTGGAACGTGCTCTTCCCGCCCACGATCTCGCGCACCGACATCGAGAACCGGAAGATCTACAACGTCTACATGTACGGGCAGGGCAACGGCGGCCACACCTTCAACTCGGTGCTGACCGACGCCGAGCGGCGCGCGCTGATCGAGTATCTGAAGACGCTCTAGGGTGAAGGGGATCGGCTCAGCGCGCGGCGATCACTCCGTAGGAGTGGAGCGCCTCGACCAGGCCGTGGAAGATCAGGCCCATGCCCATGGTCGCGACGAAGAAGCCGACCAGCCGCGTGGCGGCGTCGATCCCCTTCGGCCCGAGCCGGCGCAGGAGCGTCTTCGCCGACGCCAGGCACGCGTAGGTCGCGGCCATGGTCAGCACGATCGCGGCGCTGACGGCGAGGAACGAAGCCAGCTCGAACTCCGAGCTCTTGATCGTCGAGATCATGCCGAGGATCGTCGCGATCGCGCCCGGGCCGACCATGATCGGCATGGCGAGCGGGACGAACGCGGTGTCGTCGGCCTTGCCGCCCGGCGCGGAGACCAGCGAGCCTCCGCCCGGGGCCGGTGAGAAGAGCTCGAAGCCGATCTTCATCAGCACGATGCCGCCCACGATTCGCACCATGCTGAGCGGCACGCCGAACACGCGCAGCACGAGCGTCCCGAACACCAGGAAGAAGAACATCAAGAGCGCCGCGTAGAGGCACGAGCGCCGCGCGACCCGGACGTGCGTCGCGTCGTCCGTGCCCGCGAGCAGCTTGAGAAAGATCGGCAGGGCTTCCAGCGGGTTGATGATCGCGAGCAGCGTGGTGAACACGCTGACGAACAGGGTCAGGGGATGATCCATGCGCGGCAGCCTACAGCCAAACGCCGGGTGAGGGCATGGTAGGCTCGACCGGGACGCGTGAGTCCCCCCGCAGGAGGACGCGATGAAGTTCGGTGCGATGGTCGCGACCAAGGTCGACGATTGGAAGCTGCTCGCCGAGTGCGAGGCGCTCGGCTTCGACCACGGCTGGGTGCCGGACTCGCAGATGATCTGGTCCGACTGCTACGCGACGCTCGCGCTCGCGGCGGCGAACACCTCGCGCATCAAGCTCGGCACCGGCGTCGCGATCGCGCCGACCCGGCTCGCGCCCGTGACCGCGCACTCGATCGCCTCGATCGCGCGGCTCGCGCCCGGGCGCGTGTTCCTCGGCATCGGCACCGGCCACACGGCGATGCGCGTGATGGGCATGCGGCCGATGAAGCCGGCCGCGTTCCGGGAGTACCTGCGCGTGGTGCGCGGCCTGCTCGCGGGCGAGGAGGTCGAGTTCAGCCACGGCGACGAGACGCGCGCGATCCGCTTCCTGCACCGCGAGCGCGGCTTCATCGAGCTGGGCAGGCCGATCCCGATCTGGGTCGCGGCGAACGGACCGGGCGCGCTTGCCGCGGCCGGCGCGTACGGCGACGGGCGGATCTCGGCGCTGCACGAGCCGCCCGCGCTGGCGCGCGGCAGTCTCGCCGCGATCGCCGCCGGCGCGCGGCACGCGAACCGCACGCTGCCCGACGACTTCCACACCGCGGCGCTCACGACCGCCGTGGTGCTCCGACCCGGCGAGACGCTGGCGAGCGAGCGCGTGATCGACGCGGTCGGCTCGCAGGTCGCCGCGGCGCTGCATTACTGCTGGGAGGGCATGCAGCAGTCGGGCAGCGTGGATCAGGTGCCGGCGCCGGTGCGCGGCCTGTTCGCGGAGTACTGCGAGTACGTGGAGAAGATGGAGACGCCGCGCGAGAAGCGGTACCTGCAGGTACACGAGGGCCACTGCTCGTTCCTCGTGCCCGCGGAGCGGCGCTTCGTCACGCCGGACGCGATCCGCACCTGGATCCTCGCAGGCACGCCCGACGAGATCCTCCACCAGCTGCGCGAAGCCGAGCGCGCGGGGCTGAGGGAGATCACGCTGCTGCCGCCGATGGACCACGCGCGCGAGCTGTTCTCCGACTTCGCGAAGCACGTGATCGCGCGCTACTGAGCGCCGCGACCAGCGCAGACCCCTCGCTCAGGCGTAGCTCGCCTTGACGCCTGCGCCGCTCGCGGAGGTCTCGCGCACCTCGCGCAGGCAGGCCTCGAGATCGGCCAGGTACTGGTCGGCGACGCGCGCGTGGGCGGGCGAGAGCATCAGGTGGATGCCGCGCGGCTCCGTACACAGTCCGGTGAACCAGCCGCGCTTCACCAGCCGCGCCCAGATCGCGAACGGGTCGACCTCGGTCGCGCCGTAGGTGAACAGGCCGAGCAGGGGCGCGCCGTGCGTGCGCAGGCCGTCGGTCGCGTCGATCGCGCGCATCAGCTTCTCGCGCGTCGCGACCACCTGCCGCGCCTTCTCGCGGTAGCCCTCGACGCCCAGGTAGTGGAGCACCGCCCAGGCCGAGGCGATCGCGCCGCCCGGGCGCGTGCCCGCCACCGTCGGCGTCAGCATTCCGCCGGCGGGCCAGCGGTCGAACGCGAACACCTGGTGCTGCCACTGCGCTTCCGTGCGGTGGAAGATGGTCGACGCGCCCTTCGCCGCGTAGCCGTACTTGTGCAGGTCGGCCGAGATGCTGCGCACGCCCGGCAGCTCGAACGAGAACGGCGGCACGGGCACGCCGTTCATGCGCGCGAACGGCGCGAAGTAGCCGCCCACGCAGGCATCGACGTGCAGCCACAGCTCTCGCTCGAGCGCCAGGTCCGACAGCTCGCCGATCGGATCGATCACGCCGTACGGAAAGCAGGGCGCGGAGCCCACGATCATCAGCGTGCGCGGCGTGATCGCGCCGGCCATCGCCGCCACGTCGGCGCCGAAGTCGGCCGCGACCGGCACGCGCACCACGCGCAGGCCCAGGTAGTGCGCCGCCTTGTCGAAGGCCGGGTGCACCGAGGCCGGGGCCACGATCTCCGCGCCGTTCGTGTCGACGCCGCGCGCGCGCGCCTCGTCGCGGCAGGTCTTCACCGCCAGCATGATGCTCTCGGTGCCGCCGCTGGTGATGTTGCCGCGCGCGCCCTCGGGGGCCAGCAGGAGCGAGAGGCCGATCCCGACCACCTCCTCCTCCATGCGCTTCAGGCTGGGGAACGCGCCGGGGCCGAGCGCGTTCTCGGACTGGTAGAGCGCGTAGGCGTCCTTCGCGACCTCGAGCACGTCGTCGCCGGCGTTGAAGACGTAGACGGCGGTGCGCGCGTTGCGCCAGTCGACGTCGCTCGAGCCGAGCGCGACCAGGCGCTCGCGCAGGCTGCGCCAATCGGTGCCGCGGGCGGGGAGCTCGGCGCGCGTTTCGGCCATGGGGGAACCTCCGGAGCGCCAGCCTATCAGCGCCAGCGTCGCACGCGCTGCGGGAAGTCGGCGAAGCCGATCCGCGCGCAGAAGTCGCGCAGCTCCGCGGTCGCGCCTCGCCACTCGAGCTCGCCGAAGCTCTCGCGCAGCGGCACGTCCTCGCGCAGCGTCGCCAGGCGTTTGTAGAGCAGCGCCTCCTCGCGCCGTTCGGCCAGGGTCGCGGCCAGCCGCTCGGCGCCGCGCACCTTCAGGCCCCACGCCGCCGCCGAGTCCGGGATCGCCTCGATCGTCCCGAAGCGCTCGAGCACGGCCGCTGCGGAGACCGCGCCCCAGCCGCGCAGCCCCGGATAGCCGTCGGCGGTGTCGCCGACCAGCGCGAGCCAGTCGGGGATCGAGGCCGGGCGCACGCCGTACTTCGCGCGCACGCCGTCCTCGTCGAGCGTCTGCTTGCGGCGCCGGTCGAGCATCACGACGTGCCGGCCGCGCACGCACTGGGCGAGGTCCTTGTCGGGCGTGGCGATCAGCACCTGCTCGGCCTCGCCCGCGAAGCGCGCCGCGCCGGCCGCGAGCGCGTCGTCCGCCTCGAACTCGACCATCGGCCAGACCACGACCCCGAGCGCGGCGATCGCCTCCTCGACCAGCGGGAACTGCGCGAGCAGCGCGGGCTCGACGCCCTCCTCGGTCTTGTAGCCCGCGTACAGATCGTTCCGGAACGAGCGCACCACGTGGTCGGTCGCGCAGGCGACGTGCGTCGCGCCCTCCTGCTGGACCAGGTAGAGGAGCGTCGCCAGCACGCCGCGCGTGGCGCCGACCTCGCGCCCGTCCGGGGCCTGGGCCGGAGGCACCGCGAAGTGGGCGCGGAACAGCTCGTAGGTCGCGTCGACGAGGTGGACCGCGGGCACGCGGGCCATGATAGAGCGGCGCCGGCGAGCTCGCGCTCGCCTCGGCGGGACGGAACGCGCGGACGGCTACTTGTAGCCGAGCGCGATCAGCACCATCACCGCGAGATACGACGCCACCAGGATCAGGTTCCGGGTCAGCGGGCGGCTCTGGGCTTCGGTCTTGGGGGCGACGTTCACGGCGTCCATTCAGTTGTTCCTTCGGAAGATGTGCGCCGGGTCCTTAGCGATCGGCGTCACGAATCGGGATTTTTCGCGAGCAACACGTCGAAGTGATCCGCGCCACGCGCGATGGCCCACCAGAAGAACGGGAACACGGTGTAGTGCCCGCAGGGGAGCTTGTACCAGCGAGGCCGCCCCAGGGCTTCGTGGAGCTGTTGCGCGTTCTCGGAGGGGATCACGGTGTCGAAGCGGGCGGTCGCCAGGGCGACGGTCGACGGGTCGAGTGACTCGGCGTAGTAGAGCGGCTCGACGGATTCGGTGTAGGGCCGGATGCCGGCGATGAACTGCTCGCGCGTGGCCCAGCCGCGCTCCGCGATCAGCCGGTCCCGGAAGCGGCGCACCGCGCCCTCGCTCGACTCCCAGAAGATCTCCGGCAGGTTGCCGCCGGAGAGCACGTAATAGCCGCCGCGGATCCGCGGGTCGCAGCTCGTGAGCAGGAGCGCCTGGATCGAGCCGAGACTCAAGCCCGCGGTGGCGATGCGGTCCGGGTCGATCTTCGGGTGCGTGACCAGCCAGTCCAGCATGCGGCGGGCGTCGATCACGCCCGCGCGCAGGGTGGAGCGGACCACGTCGGGGTCCGACTGCTTGTCCAGGTCGAGCGGCCGGCGCTCGAGGCGCGCGACCGCGTAGCCGCGGTTCACCAGCGCCTTGGCCATGCCCTCCGAGACGTCGTGCGGGCCGGCCAGGATCTCGAACGCGACGATCGTCGGGTGCGGGCCCGCGCCGGGCGGGATCAGCAGGTGGGCGACGGCGTCCTTCCCCTCTTCGTCCGGCAGAACGACGCGAAAGGCCTTGTAGTCCCGGGCGTGGAAGAGGGTGTAGAGGTCGAGCACCCAGCTCTGCTCCACGGTCAGGCCCTCGGGCTGGATCACGACCGTGCTCGGATCGAGCGGGGGGTAGTCGAACGCGCCCGGCGCCAGGACCGATCGCCCCACGTACTCGGGCCGCGGCTCGTCGGCCGGGCCGATCGTCGACGTGCACCCCACGAGCCCCAGCAGCGCGGCGAGGCACGCTGCCGTCTGGAGCCGGGGAACGTCGGGCGCCGTCCGCGGCCCGACATCGGTCCGCGGGCCGATGTCCCGCGGGGGGCGGCGGCGCCCGCAAGCGACGCGAAGCGTCGCGCGCAGCGAGCCGCAGGCGAGCGAAGTCAATCAGTCAGTCCGTGTCGCGCGTGCGGCGGATGAACGCCGGCACGTCGTATTCCTCTTCGAAGGGCGAGACGAAGTCGTGGCTGCCGCCGTTCGCACCGAGCGCCGCGGCCGCGCGCTGCGGCGGCTGGAGCGACAGGTCGGTCAGGCTCTCGGCCGTGGGCGCATCCTCGCCGCGCAGCGGCAGGCGGATCGGCGTCACGTTCTCGAAGCCCTCGGTGATGGCCACCTTGCGGCGCATGCGCGTGGCGTCGGAGAGGCCGGTCGCGATCACCGTCACGCGGATCTCGTCGCCCAGGTTCTCCTGCACGACCGAGCCGAAGATGATGTTCGCCTCTTCGTGGGCCTCCTCGTGGATCAGGCTGACGGCCTCGTTGGCCTCCTTCAGCTTCATGTCGGGGCCGCCGGTGATGTTCACGAGCACCCCGCGAGCGCCCTTGATCGAGACGTCGTCGAGCAGCGGGTTCGAGATCGCCTCCTGCGCGGCGCGGATCGCGCGGTTCTCGCCGCGCGCCCGGCCCGTGCCCATCAGCGCCATGCCCATCTCACTCATGATCGTGCGCACGTCCGCGAAGTCGAGGTTGATGATGCCGTGCACCGTGATCAGGTCGGAGATGCCCTGAACGGCGTTGAGCAGCACGTCGTCCGCGATCCGGAACGCGTCGGTCATCGTGGTGTCTTCGCCGGCCATGAGCAGCAGCCGCTCGTTCGGGATCGTGATCAGGGTGTCGACCACGTCGTGGAGCGAGTCGATGCCCTGCTCGGCCTGGCGCTTGCGGACCGCGCCCTCGAACACGAACGGCTTGGTCACGACCGCGACCGTGAGCGCGCCGAGCTCCTTGGCGACCTCGGCCACGATCGGCGCGCCGCCGGTGCCCGTCCCGCCGCCGAGGCCGCCGGTGACGAACACCATGTCGGCGCCGGTCAGCGCCTCGGCCAGCCGCTCGCGCGAGCCCTCGGCCGCCGCGCGCCCGACGCGCGGATCCGCGCCGGCGCCCAGGCCGCGCTCGCCGAGATGGATCTTGGTCGCGGCCAGGTTCATCGCCAACGCCTGCGCGTCGGTGTTGGTCGCGATGAACTCCACGCCGGACAGCCCCGCGCGGATCATCGTGTTGATGGCGTTGCCGCCGCCGCCTCCGACGCCCACGACCTTGATGCGCGCGCGGAGATCTGCCTCGTGCTCGAACTCGATCATCTCAAACCCCCCTGAGAGCCGTCTGACTCTAACTCGCTTTCGCGAAATCCGGTGTAGGCAGAACGCATTTTTCTCGACTAGCGCAGCTCGCCGTAGAACCACTCGCGCATGCGCGTGCGGACTTTGCGGAACGACGAGCCGTCGTAGACGCGGAAGCGCGGCTTGCCGCGCCGCTTCGCGCCCCACAGCGCGAGCCCGACCGCGGTCGCGAACTCGGGACCCTGCACGCGATCGACGAGCCCGCTGATGCCGCGCGGCGTGCCGCGCCGCACGGGCAGCTCGAAGATCTCCTCCGCCAGCTCGGGCAGACCCTCGAGCGCGGACGAGCCGCCCGTCACGACGATGCCCGACGGCACGTTGGCCAGGTGGCCCGTGCGGGTGAGCTCCTCGCGCACGAGCGAGAGGATCTCCTCGACGCGCGGCTCGATGAACTCGGCCAGGATCTTGCGCGAGACCTCGCGCGGCGCGCGGCCGCCGACGCTCGGCACGGTCAAGAGCTCCTCGCGCGGCAGGAAGCGCGCGGCCGCGCAGCCGTAGCGGCGCTTGATGCGCTCGGCCTGGTCGAACGGGGTGCGCAGGCCCACCGCCGCGTCGTTGGTCAGGTGGTAGCCGCCGAGCGAGAGCACCGCCGTGTGCTTGATCGAGCCGTCCGCGAACACCGCCACGTCGGTCGTGCCGCCGCCCAGGTCGATCAGCGCCACGCCGAGCTCCTTCTCGTCCGGCGAGAGCGTGGCCTCGGCCGAGGCCAGCGGCTCGAGCACGATGTCGATCACGTTCAGGCCGGCCTTGTTCGCGCACTTGATCACGTTCTGGGCCGAGGTCACGGCCGCGGTCACGATGTGCACGCGGGCGATCAGGCGCACGCCAGACATCCCGATCGGGTGCTTGATCCCGTCCTGGCCGTCGATCTCGAACTCCTGCGGGATCACGTGGATGACCTCGCGGTCGGCCGGGATCGCGATCGCCTGCGCCTGCTCGATCACGCGCGTGACGTCGGCCGCGCGCACCTCGCGGTCCTTGATCGCGATCATGCCGATCTCGTTGTGGGCCTGGATGTGGCCGCCCGCGACGCCCGCGTAGACCGAGCTGATCTCGCAGCCCGCCATCATCTCGGCCTCGTCCACGGCCTTGCGGATCGAGTCGACGGTGGCCTCGATGTCGACCACCACGCCCTTGCGCAGGCCCTTGGACGGGTGCGTGCCGATCCCGATCACGTCGATCGACTCGCCGTTGGCCTCCGCGACCACCGCGCAGATCTTGGTCGTGCCGACGTCGAGTCCAACGATCAGCTCATCGTGCTTCGCCATCTTTCCCCCCTGTCGATTTGGGAATCCCCCGCAGCACCGGACTGCCCCGGAACCGCAGATCCACCTCGCGCGCGCCCGTGCTCTCGAGCAGCCCCGAGCCCGCGAGCTGTTGCCAGTCGTTGAGCGACGCCGTCTCGTCGCGGCCGACCACGAGCACGGTCGGCCAGCCGAGCGCGCGCACGCGCACGCTCTTGGCGCGCGGCGCGTCCACGGTCGCCAGGCTCACGCCGAGCGCGCGCGCGGCGCGCAGCACCGGCAGCGCGCGCTTCGCCTCGCCCGAGACCTGCGGCAGGTTCGCGGCCTCGCCGCGCGCGAGCGGGAACAGCGCGCCGCTCTCGCCGATGCCGAGCCCGGTCTTCATCTCCAGCGCCACCGGCACGCGCTCCGCGACCACGACCAGCAGCCGGTCGGGCGGGACGCGCGCCGCGCGCACGCGCGCGATGCGCGGGTGCTTGGCCAGGATCTGCACCACGACCTCGGGGTCGACGTCGACCAGCGCCGTGCCGGGCGCGATCTCGAGCGTGCGCCACAGCGCGTCGGGCTCGAGCGCCGCGAGGCCGACGAAGTCGACGTGGCGGAGCTGGAAGCGCTCGGCGCGCAGGCCCTCGCGCACGGCGCGCAGATCGAGGTAGCCGTGGTGCTCGGCCCAGAGCCCGCTGAACACGAACGCGACCAGCGCGAGCAGGAACAAGACGGGGCGGGGCAGGGTGCGGCCGTCGAGGCGTCGCTTCACGGCTCGTCCCCCAGGGTCCGCACCTCGGTCTCGAGCGCGACGCCGAACTGGCGCTGCACCTCGCCGCGCGCGCGCTCGATCAGCGCGAGTACGTCCGCGGCGCGCGCGCCGCCGAGGTTCACGATGAAGTTCGCGTGCAGGTCGGAGATCATCGCGTTCCCCGCACGCGCGGCCTTGAGCCCGGCGGCCTCGATCAGCCGGCCGGCGTAGTCGCCGGGCGGGTTCTTGAACACCGAGCCGCACGACGGCTGGTCGACCGGCTGCGTGGCGCGGCGCTGGGCGAGCAGCGCCTTCTGGCGCTCGCGGATCTCGGCGGGCAACGCCGGCTCGGTGCGGAAGGTGGCGGAGACCACGACCGCGCCCGGCGGCAGCTCCGTCCTTCTGTAGTGGAACCGCAGCTCGTCGCGCGCGCGCGCGACGAGCGCGCCCGCGGCCGGGTCGTACAGCTCGACCGAGTCGAGCACGTCCTTCACCTCCCGCCCGTGCACGCCGGCGTTCATCGCGATCCAGCCTCCGATCGTGCCGGGAATCCCGACCCCGAACTCGAGGCCGCTCTGGCCCTGGTCCGCGCAGAAACGCGTGAGCTGGCTGTGGCTCGCGCCGG
>Ga0187892_10005176_pt1 | contig 20813 bp, 21 predicted proteins | sample MA1701073metaG_FD_139345 | JGI IMG/M metagenome (GOLD analysis project Ga0187892, IMG submission 139345) | Bio-ooze microbial communities from a basaltic lava cave in the Kipuka Kanohina Cave System on the Island of Hawaii, USA - MA170107-3 metaG ... | reverse complement strand
GCGCGCGCGAACGCGCTCCAGCGCGCGGCCAGCGCCTGGCGCAGGCCGAGCTCCCAGGCGTTCTGCTTTTGCGTAGCGCGCAGGGCTGGCGCGGCGGTGCAGCCGAAGCACGCCGGCGCGCCGAGATCCACCACGTCGTCGCCGGCGTACTCGGCGCGCTCGCCGCGCCAGCCGGCGGTCGCAAGCGTGCCTTTGCGCACCTCGATGGTGTCGTACAGGTACAGGCCCTGGGTCACCTGCTCGACCGAGACCCGGTTGGTCGGCCGCCCCAGGTTCTCCGGTCGGTCGGTGCGCCGCGAGCGGTATTGCCACTCGTGGCGATCGTAGCCGGCAACGAGGGTATGCCTTTCCACAGGAAGCCGTAGCTTCGGAGTGAATGAAACGAGCCCCAGGCGGTCGGCGCGGTGGGACGGGAATCCGCCCTGGTCGAAGTACGAGCGCTGGTCCTTGTCGCGCGCGTCGAGGCCGACCGACACCTCGGCAGCGCCGACGCGCTGCAGCAGCGACACCCCGGCGCGCACGCCGTCCCGGCTCGCGTAGTCGAGCGGGGTGTTGGTGCCGCGCGGATCGGTCGAGTACTCGTCGAGCCCGATCGATGGCTGCACGAAGCGACCGCCCGGCAGCCGCAGGTCCTGGCGGTCGGTGCCGAAGCGCAGGTCGGCCGAGCCATGCGCCAGCGGCCAGCGCAGGTTGAGCGTGTTGTTCTGCTGCTCGTTGCGGTTGTTGGCGCGGTAGCCCTCCGAGCGGTAGCCGTAGATCGAGCCGTTGATGCCGAAGCCCGGAGTGGCCTGGCTGCCGTAGAGCTGGCCTTCGAGCGTGTCGAAGCTCCCGGCGCGGGCAAAGGCTTCCAGCCTCCTCCCCGGCGTGAGCGGCGAGCGCGTGACGATGTTGACGATGCCGGCCGAGGCCGCGTCGCCGTACAGCACCGCGCCCGAGCCGCGCACGACCTCGACGCGCTCGATCGCGGCGAGCGGGATCGCGGCCCACTGCACCCCCGAGAGGTCGAAGTCGTTCAGCCGCCGGCCGTCGAGCAGGATCAGCGTGTTCTGCGGGCCGGTCACGCCGTAGCCGCGGAGGTCTATCGAGGTGCTGGCGGCGTTGTTGCCGAAGAAGTCCTTGAGCGTGAAGCCGACCTCTCCCGCGAGCAGCTCGGGCAGCGTGCGCGCCGCGCTGCGCGCGATGTCGGCCCCGGTAATCACGGTCACGCTTGCCGGCAGCCGGCGCACCTCTTCCGGGAAGCGCGGTGCAGTAATGACGACCGCATCATCTTGCGCAAACGAAGTGGAAACGAGCAGGCCGGCGAGGAAGCCGGCGATGGTGGAGCGCATTGAAACCTCCCTGGCGTCTTCCCCGACGCCTCAAGTGGTTGCACGGCGCTTCCAGGCCGGTCTCCGGACTCGCGAGGTATGGTGTTCCACCTTCCCGCGCTCGCGCGCAGTGGTCTTACGGAACACTTCTCTCGCTTACCGTTGCGGGGGCAGTAGAGGCTTTGCACCTCTTTCCCGAGCACCCGGGAGCGTGCCGATATCATAACCGCATGCGGCTGGCGGCTTTGGTTCTCCTGCTTTTCACATTGCATTCAAAGGCAGACACAGCTGTGCGTGACGATTACGGTCACACCGTCCGGCTGCCCGCGCCCGCCGCGCGCATCGTCAGCCTCGCGCCGCATCTCACCGAGCTCGTCTACGCCGCGGGCGCGGGGTCGCGCCTCGTCGGCGCGGTGGAGTACAGCGACTTTCCGCCGCCCGCGCGCGCGCTGCCGCGCGTCGGGAGCGACGCCCACATCAGCCTCGAGGCGGTGCTCGCGCTGCGCCCCGACCTGGTGATCGCCTGGCCGAACCCCGGCAGCGTGCGCGCGATCAACCGGCTCGCCGAGCTCGGGCTGCCGGTGTTCCGCTCCGAGCCGCGCGAGCTCGAGGACATCGCCGCCACGCTCGAGCGGCTCGGCGTGCTCGCCGGGACCCCGGCCGAGGCGCAACGCGCCGCGCGCGCGTTCCGCGCGCGCAAGAGCGCGCTGGAGAAGCGCTACGCCGCCCGCGCGACGGTGCGCGTTTTCTACCAGGTGTGGGACCGGCCGCTCCTCACCGTGAACGGCGATCACGTGATCAGCAAGGTGATCCGGCTGTGCGGCGGGGAGAACGTGTTCGCCGGCCTGCCGGTGATCGCGCCCGAGGTCGATCCCGAGGCGCTGCTGCGCGCGAAGCCCGAAGTCATCCTCGCGAGCAGCGCCGGTGCCGAGCGCCCGCGCGGGCTCGCCAGGGCCGCGTTCCACGTTATCCCCGCCGAGCTCATCCAGCGCCATACGCCGCGGCTGCTGGACGGTGCCGAGCAGGTCTGCCAAGCGCTCGACCTTGCACGCGCCGCAAGGTCATGAAGTACATGCAGAAAATGGGCTTACTGCTTGACGTTGCTTGAGTTTTGCAACATAGTGTGGCCGCGTGGAGACGGAGTTCAACTCACTGGAGACCAAGGTGGCGCAGTTCGTCACCCTGTGCGAGCGGCTGCGCGCCGAAAATCTCGAGCTGCGCCAGCAGCTCGCCGCCGCGCGCACCGACGCGAAGCGCCTGCACGAGAAGATCGACGGCGCCAAGGCCCGGCTCGAAGGGCTGCTTTCGCGCCTGCCGGGTTGAGGGCGCGGCGCATGCCCGAGAGCCAGAAGACCGTCGAAGTGAACCTGCTCGGGCGCAGCTACCGCGTCGCCTGCGACGACCACGAGCGCGAAGCGCTGATGCAGGCGGTGGCGTACCTCGACGCCAAGATGAACGAGATCCGCAAGAGCGGCAAGGTGATGGGCGCCGAGCGCATCGCGGTAATGGCCGCGCTCAACGTGGCCCACGAATTGCTTAGCCTGAAGCTCGGCTCCGGCTTCGACCTCGGGCAGGCGAAGCGCCGCCTGCTCGCGCTCGAATCCCAGATCGACGCGGCGATTGCAAAGCAGGAAAAGTTGTTCTAAAAAAGGCTTGGTTCCCTGCGGTGTGCGACCGGGCCCTATATTTCCGAACCGATAGCTTTCCCAGGTTGCGGATCTAGCGTCACTGTTGCGATCGTCCCTCGCGCTACGCGCGTGCCGGATGAACCTGATGTGACCGGTAAGCGACCACCCTGTTATAGCCAGGGTTCGGGAGCCGGGCCCACCGCCACGCGCGGGGAACCTCTTCCACAAGAAGCAGAATGAAGTATTGGCTGATGAAAACGGAGCCAGACGAGTGCTCGATCGACGACGTGCTCGCGGCGCCCGGCCGCATCACGCCGTGGAGCGGAGTGCGCAACTACCAGGCGCGCAACTTCATGAAGAACGAGATGCGCGTCGGCGACGGGGTGCTGTTCTACCATTCGAGCTGCCCCGAGCCGGGCATCGCGGGTCTCGCGGAGGTCGCGTCCGCGGCGTATGTCGACAAGACCCAGTTCGACCGCCGAAGCGACTATTACGACCCGAAGTCGAAGAAGGACGCTCCGCGCTGGTTCAACGTGGACGTGCGCGCACTGCGCAAGACCCGGCTGATTTCCCTGAATGAACTAAGAAGGCAGAAGCCGCTGGCGAAGATGGTGACGCTGCGGCCGGGCAATCGCCTGTCGATCACGCCGGTGACGGAGACCGAGTGGAAATTCATCGCCACCCTCCTCTAGCAAACGACCGGCTGCTGCGGGCGCTCGCGCTGCAGCCTACCGACGCGACGCCGGTGTGGCTGATGCGCCAGGCGGGGCGCTACCTGCCCGAATACAACCGGACCAGGACCAGGGCGGGCAGCTTTCTGGCGCTCGCGAAGACGCCCGCCCTCGCCGCCGAGGTGACGCTGCAGCCGCTGGAGCGCTTCCCGCTCGACGCCGCGATCGTGTTTTCCGACATCCTGACCGTGCCCGACGCCATGGGCCTCGGCCTCGCCTTCGCCGAAGGCGAAGGCCCGCGCTTCGAGCGCCCGCTCCGGGTTGAAAGAGAAGTAATGGGCTTGGCAGTACCGGATCTGGCCCGGCTTCAATACGTGTTCGATGCGGTGCGCGAGAGCCGCAAAGCGCTCGCCGGCCGGGTGCCGCTCATCGGCTTCTCGGGCAGCCCGTTCACCCTCGCCTGCTACATGGTGGAAGGCAGCGGCAGCGACAACTGGCAAACGTTGAAGACGATGCTGCACGCGCGCCCGGACCTCCTGCACCGAATCCTGGAAGTCAACGCGCGCGCGGTGGCCGCCTACCTGAACGCGCAGGTCGAGGCCGGCGCCGACGCGGTGATGCTGTTCGACACCTGGGGCGGGATCCTGGCGCATGGGCAGTACGAGGAGTTCTCGCTGAAATATTCGCGGGAGATTTTCGCGCAGGTCACAAAGGCGCCGGCAATCCTCTTTACCAAGGGCGGTAATCCGTGGCTCGGCGAAATGATGAGGAGCGGCTGCGCCGCCGTGGGCCTCGATTGGACGAGCGATGCACGCGCGGCGCGCAAATTGGCGGCTGGGCGCGTTGCGCTGCAGGGAAATCTCGATCCGGCGGCGCTGTTCGCGCCGGAAAAGCGCGTGCGCGAGGCCGCGCGCAAGGTAATCGACAGCTTCGGCACCGCGCCGGGACATGTTTTCAATCTCGGCCACGGCATTCATCCGCGCACGCCGGTCGAATCGGTTTCAGCACTCGTAGACGAAGTACGCGCTTACAGCAGGCAGCAAAAGAAGAAAGCGCTTGCAGCACCCTGACTTATGCACAGTTTTGGCGGCTTGACCGGGGATTTCCCGTCGGCGGGCTTTCCCCTAGGGAACGAGCCATAACCCACTGACGCTCCAAGATAAAAACCACCGCCTGGCAGGGGCCCCGGAGGCCAGGAACCCCGGCCCGAGGCATGTGACATGGGGATGAAGCGCTTACCCACAGCTTTGTCCACAGGCCCTAAGTCCTTGCCGCCGCGAGAAATTTTCTGCATTCGGGTCGCGCTCGACGTGCCGCTGCCGAAGTTGTTCGAGTACTCGGCGCCGCAAGCGATCGAGGTGCGCGCCGGCGATCGCGTCGCCGTGCGCTTCGGCGCCCAGCAAAAAATCGGCGTGGTGATCGAGGAGCGCGCGGTTCCCGAGCTCGCACCGGAGCGCATCAAGCCGATCAGCGCGCTGCGCGACGATGCGCCGCGCCTGCCTGGCGACTGGATCGCGCTGATGCGCTTCCTTTCCGGCTACTACCACCGGCCGCTCGGCGAAACCGCGATCGGCGCGCTGCCGCCGCGCCTGCGTTCGACCAGGCCGCTGCCGCGCAAAGCGCTTCAACCGGACGCAGGAGCCGGTGGAACACGGTTCGTGCCAGGCCATGCGCTGACTCCCGCCCAGTCCGGCGTGGTGGAGCGCATCGGAAACGGCTTCAACGCGTACCTGCTGCACGGAGTGACGGGCAGCGGCAAGACCGAGGTTTACCTCCACTTGGCGGCCAGGGCGCTCTCGCGAGGCATGCAGGCGCTGGTGCTCGTGCCCGAGATCAGCCTCACCCCTCAGCTCGAGGCGCGCTTCAGGGAAGCCTTCCCCGAAGCGAATCTCGCGCTGATGCACAGCGGCCTGGAGGACATCGCCCGCACCCAAGCCTGGCTCGCGGCGGCGCGCGGCGAGGCCGGCATCGTGCTCGGCACCCGGCTCGCGGTGCTGGCGCCGCTGCCGAAGCTTGCCCTGGTGGTGGTGGACGAGGAGCACGACGCCTCCTTCAAGCAGCAGGAGGGGCTGCGCTACTCGGCGCGCGACGCCGCGGTCTACCGCGCAAAGCTCGCGGACTGCCCCGTGGTGCTCGGCAGCGCCACGCCGGCGCTCGAGACTTGGCACAACTCGGCGCGGGGGCGCTACCAGCGCCTGGACCTGCCCGAGCGCGCCTCGCCTGGGGCGCGGCTGCCGGCGCTACGCACGGTCGACGTGCGCCAGGAACTGCCCGAGCAGGGCTTTTGCAAGAGCCTGATCGCCGCGATTGCAGCTCGCCTGGCGATCCGGGAACAGAGCTTGATCTTCATCAACCGGCGCGGCTACGCGCCGGTGCTCGCGTGCGAAGCCTGCGGCTGGACCGCGGGTTGCGGGCGCTGCAGCGCGCGCATGGTGCTGCACGCGGCCGATCGGCGCCTGCGCTGCCACCATTGCGGCGCCGAGGCGGCGATCCCGCGCGCCTGCCCGACCTGCGGCAACGTCGACCTCAGGCCGATGGGGCGGGGCACCCAGCGCGTCGAGGAGACGCTTGCCGCGCGCTTCCCGGGCGCGCGCATCGTGCGCATCGACCGCGACAGCGCCCGGCGCCGCGCCGAGCTCGCGCGCACCCTGGAGGGCATCCGGCGCGGCGAGGGCGACATCCTGGTCGGCACCCAGCTCCTCGCCAAGGGCCACGACTTCCCGTCGCTCACCCTGGTCGGCGTCCTGAACGCCGACACCGCGCTGGTTTCGACCGACTACCGGGCGCCCGAGCGCCTGTTCGCGGTGCTCGCCCAGGTCGCGGGCCGCGCCGGGCGGCGCGACCGGCCGGGCGAAGTGCTGGTGCAGACCCGCTACCCCGGCCATCCGCTGTTCGCCGCGCTCGCGCGGCACGACTTTGCAGGCTTCGCGCAATCCCAGCTGGCGGAACGTCGCGCGGCCGGGTTCCCTCCATTCGTGTTCGAAGCGGCGTTGCGCGCCGAAGCGGCGAAGCTGGATACCGCGCTACGATTTCTGCGCGGCGCGGCCGCAGCCGTTCCGGTCCCCGAACAAGTCCGGGTGTTCGACCCGGTGCCGCACCTCCTCACGCGGCGCGCGGGACTCGAGCGCGCGCAGCTCGTCATGCAGTCGCCGTCGCGGCAGGCTTTGCAGGCTTTTTTGGGTCTTCTATCAGGAAAGCTCTTCTCCTTGGCACCGCGACAGATCCGCTGGCACCTCGACGTCGACCCGATCGAGTTCGATTGAGAGAAAAATGGGGACAGACCCCATTTTCCTGCGCGCTATGCGAAGCAACGGAAAATGGGGTCTGTCCCCATTTTTCTCTCTCGAGTTCGACTAAAATTGGCGACTTTTCAGTGAGTTCCGATCCGAAACGGCGGCTCGCCGCGGCCTATCAGAAGGCGCTCGCCCTGGAAGCGCCGGAGCACGCCGAGTTCCCGGTGGCCTTCGAGAAACCGCGCCAGCCCGAGCACGGCGACTTCGCCTGCTCGCTCGCGCTGCAGCTCGCCAAGCGCCTCAAGCGCAACCCGCGCCAGCTCGCGGAAGCGCTGACCAAGGCGGCGATCGCCGCTTTTCCCGATTTTTCCCAGTCCTTCGAGAAATACGAGATCGCGGGTCCCGGCTTCATCAATTTCCGGCTCAAGCCGCACGTGAAGCTCTTTGCCGTGCAGGAGGCGATGCAGCCGGGCTATGGGCGCGCGAAAAAGGGGAAGCCCGAGTCGGTGATGGTCGAGTTCGTCTCCGCCAATCCCACCGGCCCGCTGCACGTCGGGCACGGCAGGCAGGCGGCGATCGGCGATTCGCTCGCGGCGCTGCTCGAGGCGCAGGGCGACAAGGTGACGCGCGAGTTCTACTACAACGACGCGGGCGCGCAGATCCAGAACCTCGCCCTGTCGGTGCAGGCACGCAAGCGCGGCGCCAGGCCGGGCGATCCCGGCTGGCCGCGGGACGGCTACGCCGGCGACTACATCCAGGAGATCGCGCACGCCTACCGCGGCCCTGACGACCTGGACGCGATCCGCGTCTTTGCCGTCGACTACCTGCGCAAGGAGCAGGATGTCGACCTGCGGGAATTCGGCGTCCGATTCGACGTCTATTACCTGGAATCGAGCCTCTATACCGACGGCAAGGTCGAGGAGGCGGTGAAGGCGCTCGGCGCGAGCGGCAAGACCTACGAGAAGGAAGGCGCGCTCTGGCTGCGCACGACCGATTACGGCGATGACAAGGACCGCGTGGTGCGCAAGTCCGACGGCAGCTACACGTACTTCGTGCCGGACGTGGCGTATCACCTCACCAAGTGGCGGCGCGGGTTCACCAAGGTGATCAACGTGCAGGGCAGCGACCATTACGGCACCACCGCCCGCGTGCGCGCGGGCCTGCAGGCGCTCAACGCCGGCATTCCGCCCGGGTATCCGGACTACGTGATCCACAGCATGGTGCGGGTGATGCGCGGCGGCGAGGAGGTCAAGATCTCCAAGCGCGCGGGCTCATACGTGACGCTGCGCGACCTGCTCGACTGGGTGGGGTGCGACGCGGTGCGCTTCTTCCTGCTCTCGCGCCGCGCCGATGCCGATTTCGTGTTCGACGTCGATCTCGCGCGCGCGCAGACCGAGGAGAACCCGGTGTACTACGTGCAGTACGCGCACGCGCGCGTCTGCAGCGTTTTCGCGCAATGGGGAGGCGATATCGCCAGGCTTGCGAGTGTCGACTTGTCAGGCTTGCAAAACCCGAGGGAACTCGCGCTGGCGCAGCGCGTCGGCGAATTTCCCGAGATGCTCGCCGAAGCGGCGCGCGAGCTCGCGCCGCACGCGGCCGCGTTCTACCTGCGCAGCCTCGCGGCCGAGTTTCACAGCTACTATAATGCCGAGCGCATCCTCGTCGACGACGAGGCCTTGAGAAACGCGCGGCTCGCGCTGTGCGCGGCGGTGCGCCAAACGCTGGCCAGCGGGCTGTCGCTTCTTGGCGTCAGTGCCCCGGAGAAGATGTAATGGCGAAATCCCGGTCGATGTCCGCAATGCCCCGGCGCTCGGGAGGCAACTTCCTCGCCGGCATGGGCGTGGGCGTGCTGATCGGGCTCGCGGTGTCGCTCGGCATCGCGTTCTACCTCAACCGCACCCCGATCCCGTTCATGACCGCGAAGCCCAAGCAGGCCGAGAAGAACGGCGCCGCGGTCAAGCCGCCGCCGATCGCCGGGCTGCCGCAGGGCGGCGGCGCCACGCCGCTGCCTACGCCCGAGAAGCCGAAATTCGACTTCTACCGCATCTTGCCCGGCTCGGAAGAGCCGGTGACCGAGAAGGAGCTGCGCGAGCGCATGCGCGCCAAGAGCGGTCAACAGGAAGCGGCCAAGGACGTTTATTTCATCCAGGCAGGCTCGTTCCAGAACCCCGCCGACGCCGACAACCAGAAGGCGCGGCTCGCGATCCTGGGCTTCGAGTCGAGCGTCGAGCCGGCGAACCTTCCCGACAAGGGCACCTGGTACCGCGTGCGGCTCGGGCCCTACGGCCGGCTCGACGAGATCAACAAGGTGCGCCAGGCGCTGGCGCAGAACGGGATCGATGCCAGCCTGATCAAGGTAAAGGACCAGCAATGAACCCTGTGCGCCGCAGTCTTGTCGCCGCGCTGCTCTCCGCGCCCCTGGCCGCGCGCGCCCAGAGCCGCAACCCCGTTCTCGAGCTCAACCCGCCGCTGCAGGTGGATACCCCGGGCAAGATCGAGGTCATCGAGTTTTTCCGGTATGCCTGCGGCTATTGCTACCAGCTGCAGTCGCTGGTCGAACCGTGGATCGAGAAGCTTCCGTCCGACGTGCAGTTCCGCCGCGTGCCCGCGGTGTTCAACAACCGGCGCGAGGCGCAGGACGCGTCGATCTTCTACGCCTTCGAGGCGCTCGGCCTGGTCGACAAGCTGCACCGGCCGCTGTTCGATGCGATTCACCGCGACCGGCTGCCCACCGACAACGGACCGGCGCTCGGCCAGTGGCTGACGAAGCAGGGCGTCGACGCCAAGAAGTTCGAAGACACCACCAAGTCCTTCGGCGTGCAGGGCAAGGTCAGGCGCGCGAACCGGCTCACCGCCGACTATCAGCTCAGCGGCACGCCCGCGATGTCGGTGCACGGGCGCTACATGGTGTCCGCCGACGGCGGCCACGCCGGCATGCTCGAGACCGTCAACCAGCTGGTCGCCGCGGTCCGGAAGCACAAGTAAGCCGAGTGCGGGTCGTCATTACCGGCGCCTCCTCGGGAATCGGCGAGGCGCTGGCGCGGCACTACCTCGCCGCCGGCGCCGAGGTCGCCCTGATCGCGCGGCGACCGGTCAACGCCGAACGGGCGATCTCGTACTCCCTCGACGTCACCGACGAAGCCGCGCTGGCGGCCGCGGCGCGCGATTTCCTCGACCGCTTCGGCGCGCCCGACCTGGTGATCGCCAACGCGGGCATCTCGAGCGGCACACGGGGCGCCGACCCGAGCGACCTCGCCAAGCTGCGCCGCGTGCTCGACGTCAACGTCGCGGGCCTCGCCGCCACGCTGGCGGCGTTCGCGCCGGCGATGCGCGAGGCGGGCCGCGGCACGCTCGCCGGCATCGCGAGCGTCGCGGGGTTCCGCGGCCTGCCCGGCAACGGCGCCTATTGCGCGTCCAAGGCCGCCGCCATCGCCTGGCTCGAGAGCCTGCGCGCCGAGCTCCACGGCAGCGGCGTGTCGGTGGTCTGCATCTGCCCGGGGTACATCGACACGCCGATGACGCAGGTGAACCGCTTCCGGATGCCGTTCCTGCTTTCCGCCGACGAGGCGGCGCGCCGCATCGCCCGCGCCATCGCGGCCAGGCGCCGGCTCGCGGTGATTCCCTGGCAGATGGCGCTGGTGTCGGTCCTGCTGCGCGCGATGCCGGGCTGGCTCTACGACCGGCTCGCCGCGCGCGCGCCGCGCAAGCCCCGCGACGTGCCGGTATGACATTCAAGAAAATTGCTCTGACCCCTTTTCTGCTTGCCATGCCGGTGCTCGCGGATGAATCCACCCTGATCGGCTACCCCACCGGCTACCGCCAGTGGACCCACGTGAAGACCATGCAGATCCGCTCGGGCCACCCGCTGCACCACCTGTTCGGCGGCGTGCACCACATCTACGCCAACAAGGTAGCCATGGAAGGCTACCGGCGGGGCAAGCTCGGCAACGGCGCGACCCTGGTGCTCGACCTGCTGGACGCGCGCGAGGACGGCTATTCGGTGAGCGAAGGGCCGCGCAAGCTGCTGGCCGTGATGCACAAGGACGCGAAGAAGCACGCGGCGACCGGAGGCTGGGGCTTCGAGGCCTTCCGCGGCGGCAACCGCAAGGACCGCGCGGTGGGCAAGGACGCCGCCCGAGCGTGCTTCGAATGCCACGCGACCCGGCAGAAGGCGACTACGTCTTTTCCAGCTATCGGCCCTGAGCGATGCGCATCATCGCGTAACTGCCGGGTGCCGCTTCCAGCGCCTTGAGCCCGTCCCCGGGAATGCGCGCGGGCACCGTCGCGCCGCCGAACGGCTCGATCCAGCGCTGCCAGTCCTCCCACCACGAGCCCGGCTGCTGCCTTGCGGAGGCGAACCAGTCCTCGGGCGATGCGGGCAGCTCCTCGTTGGTCCAGTAGTGGTACTTCTTCGCCGCCGGCGGGTTGACGATGCCGGCGATGTGCCCCGAGCCCCCCAGCACGAAACGCACCGGCCCCCTTAGGTAGCGCGCGCCCTTGTAGGTGGTCTTCCACGGCGCGATGTGGTCCTCGACCGTGGAGACAAAGTACGAGGGCATCTTCACCTGGGAAAGGTCGATCGGCACCCCGGCGAGGGTGATGCCGCCCGGCACGCCCAGCGCATTGCGGATGTACATGTTGCGCAGGTAGAAGCTGTGCATGCGCGCGGGCATGCGCGTCGAGTCGGCGTTCCAGTACAGCAGGTCGAACGGGAACGGGTCCTTGCCGAGGAGGTAGTTGTTCACCACGAACGACCACACCAGGTCGTTCGCGCGCAGCAGGTTGAAGGTGCCCGCCATCTCCGAGCCCTCGAGGTAGCCGCGATGGTTCATCTTGCGCTCCAGGCTTTCCACCTGCGCCTCGTCGATGAACACGCCGAGCTCGCCCGGCTGCGAGAAGTCGAGCAGGCTCACGAAGTAAGTCGCGCTCGCCACGCGGTTCTGTTTTTTCTCGGCCAGGTACGCCAGCGTCGCGCCGAGGAGTGTTCCGCCAAGGCAATAGCCGATGAAGTTCACCTCGCGCGAGCCGGTGGCCTTCTCCACCGCGTCGAGCGCGGCGAGCGGCCCCTCGATCATGTAGTCGTCGAAGCCCTTTTGCGCGAGGCGCGCGTCCGGGTTCACCCACGAGATCACGAACACCGTGTGCCCCTGCTGCACCGCCCAGCGGATGAAAGAGTTCTTCTCGCGCAGGTCGAGGATGTAGTACTTGTTGATCCACGGCGGGATGATCACCAGCGGGCGCTTGAACGCCTCCGGCGTCGCCGGCTGGTACTGGATCAGCTGCATCAGCTCGGTCTGGTAGACGACGCTTCCCGGCGTGGTGGCGACGTTGCGCCCGAGCTCGAAGGCGCTCTCGTCGGTCATCGAGATGCGCAGCTCGCCGCCGCCCTTCTCGATGTCGGCGAGCAGGTTGTTCAGGCCGCGCACCAGGTTCTGCCCGCCGCTCGCGACCGTCTCGCGCAGCACCTGCGGGTTGGTGAGCAGGAAGTTCGAGGGCGAGAGCGCGTCGACGTACTGGCGCGTGAAGAAGGCGACCTTCTTCTCAGATTCCGCGGGCAGGCCGTCGACCTTGGCCACCGCCTCGCGGATGTGGCGCGCGGAGATCAGGTAGGACTGCTTGACCATGTCGAACAGGAAATTCCTCGACCAGTCCTCGTCCTTGAAGCGCGCGTCGCCCTTGTCGGGCTCGGCGACCGGGCCGGCGTCCACGCCGAGCAGCTTCATCCAGCCCGACTGCCACAGCCGCATGTAGTCGAGCCACAGGTTCATCGACAGGCTCGCCATCCTCGCGGGATCGGCGGCCATGCGCGCGTACAGATCCATGAACGCCTTGGCGATGCCCATCTCGTCGCGCACCGCCGAGGACACGCCCGCGGCCTGCTTCTGCACGAACTCGCCGAGGATCCGCGACGAGCGCTCGGCCACCTGCTGGCACACTTTGGACAGCTCTGCGTCTTCGCTCTGGCTGCTTTGCTGCATAATGAAAACTACCATGGAAACGGAGCGCGCCGAATTCTCGATCAGCGAGCTGGCGCGCGAGTTCGACGTCACGCCGCGCGCGATCCGCTTCTACGAGGACCAGGGGCTGCTCGCGCCGAAGCGCGACGGCCAGCGCCGCATCTACTCGCCGCGCGACCGCACCCGGCTCAAGCTCACGCTGCGCGGCAAGCGGCTGGGGCTGACGCTGTCGGAGATCCGCGACCTGATCGACATGTACGAGCCCGGGCGCGACGAGCGGCCGCAGCTCGAGCGCTTCCTCGCGGTGCTGGAAGAGCACAGGGCGAGCCTGCTGCAGCAGCGCGCCGACATCGAGGCGCAGCTCTCCGAGATCCAGTCCTTCGAGAAGAAGGTGCGCAAGCAGCTGAAGCGCGGTTGACGTTTACGTAAACGTTAAGTAGCCTTAGCCGGTGATGCCCACCCCCGCCGACCCGCAGTACGCGGCCCGCATCCGCGAAAGCTTCGCCCGCCAGAAGGCGATGGCGCTGATCGGCGCCACGCTGCGGACCGTGCAGCCCGGCCAGGTCGAGGTCGCGCTCCCCTGGCGCGACGACCTCACCCAGCAGAAGGGCTTCGTCCACGGCGGCATCATCGGCATGATCGCCGACACCGCGTGCGGCTACGCCGCCTTCTCGCTCATGCCCGCGGGCGGCTCGCTGGTGACGGTCGAGTACAAGATGAACATCCTCACGCCGGCACGCGGCGCGCTGGTCGCGCGCGGCCAGGTGATCCGTCCCGGGCGCACGCTTACCGTGACGCGCGGCGAGGTGTACGCTGAGGACGGGAGCCACGTCGCCACCATGCAGCAGACGCTGATGGCGCTGCCCGGCACCCCCGACACGCCAGAATGAATTTCCTGCGCTTCGAGCACGGCGAGACCATCGAGATGCTGCGCGACTCGGTGCGCGACTTCGCGGCGAAGGAAATCGCGCCGCGCGCGGCCGAGATCGACCGCTCGAACGAGTTCCCGGCAGACCTCTGGCCCAAGCTCGGCGCGCTCGGCCTGCTCGGCATCACGGTCGAGGAGCAGCACGGCGGCACGGCGATGGGCTACCTCGCGCACATCGTGGCGATGGAGGAGATCTCGCGCGCCTCGGCGTCGATCGGCCTTTCCTACGGCGCGCACTCGAACCTGTGCGTGAACCAGATCCGGCGCAACGGCTCGCCGGCGCAGAAGAAGAAGGTCCTGCCCAAGCTGGTCAGCGGCGCGCATGTCGGCGCGCTCGCCATGTCCGAGCCGGGCGCAGGCTCGGACGTGGTTGGAATGAAGTTGAGAGCCGAGAGGCGCGGGGACCGCTACGTCCTGAACGGCAGCAAGATGTGGATCACCAACGGACCGGACGCGGATGTACTGGTCATTTATGGGAAAGGCGAGAACGGCATTACCGCGTTCCTCGTCGAGAAGGGCATGAAGGGGTTCAGCACCGCGCAGAAGCTCGACAAGCTCGGCATGCGCGGCTCCAACACCTGCGAGCTGGTGTTCCGCGACTGCGAAGTTCCCGCCGAGAGCGTCCTGGGCAAGGAAGGCGAAGGCGTGAAAGTGCTGATGTCCGGGCTCGACTACGAGCGCGCGGTTCTCGCCGGGGGACCGCTCGGCATCATGGCTGCCTGCCTCGACGTGGTGATGCCCTATGTGCACGACCGCAAGCAGTTCGGCCAGCCGATCGGCGAGTTCCAGCTCATGCAGGGCAAGCTCGCCGACATGTACACCACCTTTTCCGCGTGCCGCGCCTACGTATACGCGGTGGGCCAGGCCCTCGATCGAAACGAGACCACCCGGAAGGACGCCGCCGGCGCGATCCTCTACGCCGCGGAGAAGGCGACGTGGATGGCGGGCGAAGCGATCCAGGCGCTCGGCGGCATGGGCTACATCAACGAGACGCCCACCGGGCGGCTGTGGCGCGACGCCAAGCTCTACGAGATCGGCGCCGGCACCTCGGAGATTCGTCGCTGGCTCATCGGCCGCGAACTTTTTTCGGAGACAGCATGAAAAGCGATCCGATCGTCATCGTTTCCGTCGCGCGCACTCCCATGGGCGCATTCCAGGGCGAGCTGAAAGGCTTCACCGCTCCCGAGCTCGGCGCCGCCGCCATCCGCGCCGCGGTCGAGCGCGCAAGGCTGCGGCCCGAAGACGTGCAGGAGGCGATCATGGGTTGCGTGCTGCCCGCGGGCCTGGGACAGGCGCCCGCGCGCCAGGCGGCGCTCGGCGCCGGCCTGCCGCTCGCCGTCGGCTGCACCACGGTAAACAAGATGTGCGGCTCGGGGATGAAGGCGGCGATGTTCGCCCACGACATTCTTTCGAATGAAAAGGATCTTGTGGTCGTAGCGGGCGGCATGGAATCCATGACCAATGCACCGTACCTCCTGCCCAGGGCCCGCTCCGGCCTGCGCATGGGTCACGCGCAGGTGATCGACCACATGTTCTACGACGGCCTCGAGGACGCCTACGACAAGGGCCGCCTCATGGGCACGTTCGCCGAAGACTGCGCTCAGAAATACGGTTTCAAGAGAGAAGAACAGGATGCATTCGCAGTCGCGTCCCTGCAACGCGCGCAAAAGGCCAACAAGGAAGGCTGGTTCGCGTGGGAAATCACGCCGCTGGCGATCAAGCTGGGCAAGGAGGAAAAGTTCGTCGAGATCGACGAGCAGCCATTCAAGGCCAATCTGGAAAAAATTCCCACCTTGAAACCGGCCTTCAGAAGGGAGGGCACCGTCACCGCAGCCAATTCCAGCTCGATCTCGGATGGCGCTGCCGCCCTCGTCATGATGCGCCGCTCCACTGCCGAGAAGCGCGGCCTTGCGCCGCTCGCCGTCCTGGTGGGCCACTCGACGCACGCGCAGGAGCCGGGCTGGTTCACCACCGCGCCCGTTGGCGCAATACGGAAGCTTTTCGAGAAAGTGAGCTGGACCTCGAAGCAGGTCGATCTCTACGAGATCAACGAAGCCTTCGCCGTGGTGACGATGGCGGCGATGAAGGAGCATGGCCTGCCGCACGACAAGGTGAACGTGCACGGCGGCGCCTGCGCGCTCGGCCACCCGATCGGCGCCTCGGGCGCGCGCATCGTGGTGACGCTGCTCGGCGCGCTGCGCAAGTACGGCCTGAAGCGCGGCGTGGCGAGCCTGTGCATCGGCGGCGGCGAGGCCACCGCCATGGCCGTCGAGTTGCCTTGAAAAAAGCCTTTCAACAACTGCTGGATCGGGCGCGCTTTCTGCGCGCCTACGGTTTTCGAGTAGTTTCAATAAATAAAAATCGTTGCATGTTGGAGTTGCCGCACAAGACATCGCTCGAGCGCCCCGGCGGCATCATCAACGGGCCGGCGCTGATGGCGGCGGCCGATTGCGCGATGTGGCTCGCCATCAAGGCGCGCCTCGGCGTCGAGCGCGACGCGCTCACCTCGGAGCTGAACACCGCGTTCCTCGCCCCCGCGAAAGGCGAGCACGTCTACTGCACCGCGCGCATCCTGAAGATGGGGCGGCGGCGCATCTACGGCGTCGCCGAATGCCACGGCAGGAAGGGCAACCTGTTCAGCCACCACACGGTCACCTATGTCCGCCCAGACTGAGGAGATCAGGCAGGCGGTGCGGCGCTTCGCGGCCGAGCAGCTCGCGCCGAACGCCGCGCGATGGGACCGCGAGAAGCACTTCCCGAAGGAAGCCCTGCAGGGCCTTGCCGCGATGGGGCTCTACGGCGTGGCGATCGCCGAGGAATGGGGCGGCGCGGGCATGGACTACACCGCGCTCGCGGTCGCGTGCGAGGAGATCGCCGCCGGCGACTGCTCCACCGCCACCATCGTCGCGGTCAACAACCTGGTGGCCGGCATCGTTTCCGGCTACGGAAATGCTTCTCAAAAAACCGGCTTTTTGAAACCCCTGGCACAGGGGCGGATGCTGGGCGCGTTCGCGCTGACCGAGCCGCAGGTCGGCTCCGATGCCTCGGCGATCGCCACGCGGGCGGAAAAACACGGTTCTCACTACGTGCTGAATGGAGTGAAGCAGTTCATTACGTCCGGCAAGAACGCCGACGTGGCGGTGGTTTTTGCGGTCACCGCGAAAGGCGCTGGCAAGAAGGGCATCAGCGCGTTCCTGGTCCCGACCTCGACGCCCGGCTACAAGGTCGCGCGCATCGAGGAGAAGACCGGCCAGCGCGCCTCGGACACCGCGCAGATCGTGCTCGAGAACTGCAAGACCGAGCATCTGCTCGGCCAGGAAGGGCTGGGGTATCGCATCGCCCTGGCGAACCTGGAGTCCGGGCGCATCAACGTCGCGGCGCAGGCGACCGGCGTGGCGCGCACGGCGCTCGAGGCGGCGATCGCCTACGCGCGCGAGCGCAAGAGCATGGGCAAGACCCTGATCGAGCACCAGGCGGTGAACTTCCGTCTCGCCGACATGGCGACCCAGGTCGAGGCGGCGCGCCAGCTCTACCTGCACGCCGCCGCCTTGCGCGACGCGGGCCAGCCTTGCCTCAAGGAGGCGTCGATGGCGAAGCTGTTCGCCTCCGAGATGGCCGAGAAGGTCTGTTCGGACGCGATCCAGATCCACGGCGGCTACGGCTACGTCGCCGACTTCCCGGTCGAGCGCCTGTGGCGCGACGTGCGCGTGACGCAGATCTACGAGGGCGCGAACGACATCCAGCGGCTTGTCATCGGCCGCGTGCTGGAGGAAGGATGAAGCCGCCGATCGATTTCTATTTCGACTTCTCCTCGCCCTACGGCTACCTCGCCTCGCACAAGATCGAGCCGCTCGCGGCGAAGGTCGGCCGCGAAGTCAGATGGCGGCCGATGCTGCTCGGCGCGGCGTTCAAGGCGACCGGCAGCGGGCCGCTGCCGAGCATCCCGCTCAAGGGCGACTACGCGAAGCGCGACTTCCTGCGCTCGGCGCGCTTCCACGACGTGCCGTTTCGCCTGCCCGATCCGTTCCCGGTTTCCACCGTGTCGGCGTGCAGGGCGTTCTATGCGACCCAGGACGTACGCCTCGCCAAGGCCCTGCTGCGAGCCTACTTCGTCGATAACGTCAACATCGGCGAGGCCGACAACGTGCTCAAGGTCGCGGCCTCGCTCGGGCTGAAGCCCGACCTGAACGACCAGGCGGTCAAAGACCGGACCCGTGCCGAAGTCGACGCGGCGCTCGCGAAAGGCGTCTTCGGCTCGCCCTACGTCATCGTGGACGGCGAGCCCTTCTGGGGCGTGGACCGCTTCGACCAGCTGGAGCGCTGGCTGCGGGAGCCTTTTTGATAAAAACCCAGCTCAAGACGCGCTCGGCAGAGTTCCGCGAGAACGCCGAGCGAATGCGCGCTCTCGTCGCTGACTTGCGGGAAAAGGTCGCTACCGTCTCGAAAGGGGGTGACGAAGCCGCACGCAACAAGCACACGGGCCGCGGCAAGATGCTGCCGCGCGAGCGCGTGCGCGCGCTGCTCGATCCCGGCTCGCCCTTCCTCGAGGTCGGCCAGCTAGCCGCCTGGGGCATGTACGGGGGCGACGTGCACTCGGCCTCGATCATCTGCGGCATCGGGCGCGTCTCCGGCCGTGAATGCGTGATCGTCGCCAACGACGCCACCATCAAGGGCGGCACCTACTACCCGATGACGGTGAAGAAGCACCTGCGCGCGCAGGAGATCGCCGCGCAGAACCGCCTGCCCTGCATCTACCTAGTCGACTCCGGGGGCGGCTTCCTGCCCGAGCAGGACAACGTGTTCCCGGACCGCGAGCACTTCGGGCGCATCTTCTACAACATCGCCAACCTGTCGGCGGCGCGCATCCCGCAGATCGCCTGCGTCATGGGCTCGAGCACCGCCGGCGGCGCTTATGTACCGGCTATGTGTGATGAATCGATCATAGTGAAGGGCCAGGGCACGATCTTCCTCGGCGGCCCGCCGCTGGTGAAGGCCGCGATCGGCGAGGTGGTGACGCCCGAGGAGCTCGGCGGCGCGGAAGTGCATACGCGCGTCTCCGGCGTCGCCGATCACTACGCGCTCGACGACTCGCATGCCCTGTCGCTGGTCCGTCGCATCGTGTCCGGTCTGAACCTCAAAAAAAATGTGTCATTGGAAACCCGCGAGCCGCGCGATCCCCTGTACGCCGCCGACGAGATGTACGGCGTGATTCCCGCCGATCCGCGCAAGCCCTACGACGTGCGGGAGCTGATCGCACGCCTGGTCGACGGCTCGGAGCTCGACGAGTTCAAGCAGAACTACGGCACCACGCTGGTCACCGGCTTCGCGCACCTGCACGGCTACCCGGTCGCCATCCTCGCCAACAACGGGATCCTGTTCTCCGAGTCGTCGCTCAAGGCGACGCACTTCATCGAGCTCGCCTGCCAGCGCGGCATCCCGCTCGTGTTCCTGCAGAACATCACCGGCTACATGGTGGGCAAGAAGGTCGAGGCCGGCGGCATCGCCAAGGACGGCGCGAAGATGGTCACCGCGGTCGCAACCGCAAGCGTGCCGAAGTTCACGCTGATCGTCGGCGGCTCGTTCGGCGCCGGCAACTACGGCATGTGCGGCCGCGCCTACGGGCCGCGCTTCCTCTGGATGTGGCCCAACGCGCGCATCTCGATCATGGGCGGCGAGCAGGCCGCGTCGGTCCTTGCCACGGTCAAGGGTGATTTCGCTTCGAAGGCCGAGGAAGAAAAGTTCAAGGCGCCCATCCGCGAGCAGTACGAGCGCCAGGGGCATCCGTACTACGCGAGCGCGCGGCTCTGGGACGACGGCGTGGTCGATCCCGCCGACACGCGGCGCCTGCTCGGCCTCGCGATCTCCGCTTCGCTGAACGCCCCCATAGAAGACACCCGCTTCGGTGTCTTTCGGATGTGAGCGAGCACCGCGCCACCGTCGAATGGCAGCGCACGGGGGAGTTCCTCACCGACAAGTACTCGCGCTGCCACGTCCTGCGCTTCGAGGACATCACCGTACCGGGCACCGCTGCGCCGGGGAACATACCCTCGCCAGCGCTCGGCGGCCCGGGTGTGGACCCGGAGCAGGCGTTCGTCGGCGCGCTCTCCGCGTGCCACATGCTCTGGTTCCTTTACCTCGCCTCCCAGAAGAAATGGCTGGTCGAGCGCTACCTGGACGAAGCGGTGGGGATTCTCGACAAGACCTGGATGTCGCGCGTCACGCTCCGCCCCACGGTGTTCTTTTCGGGCAGGAAACCCACGGAAGAAGAGCACGCCGCGCTACACCACCGCGCGCACGAGAAATGCTTCATCGCCAACTCGGTCAAGACCGAGGTGATCGTCGAGCCATGCTTGAAGTGAGGAAACACGGCGGGGTCGCGCGCGTCACGCTCGATCGGCCCGAGCTGCGCAATGCCTTCGATGATGAATTGATCGGGAGATTGCGCGGCGCATTCGACGACGTTGCGAAGGACAAATCGGTGCGCACCATGATCCTCGCGGGGAACGGCCCGGCGTTCTGCGCAGGCGCGGACCTCAACTGGATGAAGCGCATGGCGGGCTACGGCCAGGCCGAGAACCTCGCCGACGCGCGCGCTCTCGCCGACATGCTGGCGGCGCTCGACCGGCTGCCGAAGCCGACCATCGCGCGCGTGCACGGCCCGGTGTTCGCCGGCGGCGCCGGCCTGGTCGCGGCGTGCGACATCGCGGTCGGCACGCCGGAGGCGAAGTTCTGCCTGTCGGAAGCGAAGCTCGGCCTCTCGCCCGCGACCATCAGCCCTTACGTCCTGCGTGCCATGGGCGAGCGCAACGCGCGGCGCTACTTCCTCACCGCCGAGGTGTTCGATGCCGAAGAAGCGCTGCGCACCGGCATGCTGTCGGCACTGGTCCGGCCTGAAGCCCTCGACCTCGCGATCGACGACCTGGTCAGGCACCTGCTCGCCGGCGGCCCGGAGGCGCACACGAAGATCAAGGAGCTGATCCGCGCGGTCGCCGGCCGGCGGCCGGACGAGGCGCTGGCCGCCGAAACCGCGCAGCGTATCGCCGAGATCCGCGGCTCGCCGGAAGGCAGGGAAGGCATCGCCGCGTTCCT
>Ga0187892_10005175_pt1 | contig 20817 bp, 25 predicted proteins | sample MA1701073metaG_FD_139345 | JGI IMG/M metagenome (GOLD analysis project Ga0187892, IMG submission 139345) | Bio-ooze microbial communities from a basaltic lava cave in the Kipuka Kanohina Cave System on the Island of Hawaii, USA - MA170107-3 metaG ... | reverse complement strand
TGCGCCGGCCGCGCGCTGCACAGACAGCGCGCGCACACGGTCCGACGCGAAGCCGGGCGTCGTCACGTCAATGCACTCTCCTCACCGTGATTTCCGCCACCGGGTTGCGCCAGTCGCGGTTGGACGGTGCGAGGTTGCCGATGCTGTGTATGCCGCGATGAATATGCACAAAGCCCTCGCCGTCTCCGATGCGGGCGCCGCCGCCTGGCCCGCCGCATTCGGCGAAAAACGGTCCGGGGATCGACGCGCAGAGTTCATCGTTGGCCTCGCTGCCCGCATCGTATGCGCGCGCGAAGAAGGTGACACTGCCGTGCCACGGCAACGCAACTCCGTTTAAGGCGACAAACGCATCGTTGGTCGGGATCAACATCGCCGCCACGCTCACGCGATGGCGCAACGGATGGCCGCGAATCGTGAAGGTCGCCGTGGCGCCAGGGTTTGTCAATCCCGCGCCGGCCTCGGTCGCGAACACTCGCGAATCGGCTTCGAGTTCGGCGCGCAGCGGAGCGACGTTGCCTTCCTCGGCCAGCGTGGCCAGATTGGCGCTGGCCGGCTTGCCCAGGTCAAACAATTGCAGCGACGCTCGGTGTGTGAACAGCAACAACGGCGTGAATTGCTGCCCGAAGGTGATATTCGTCACCGTGACTTCATAGGTGAAGTTGTCGTTGGCATGCGCGGGCGTCACCACGAAGGCGGCTGTTGCCGCCAGCCCCAGCGCAATCCATGTCCGTTTCGTTGCATTTTTCATCGTCGTTGCCCCCGGGTCGCGATCGGCCGATGCGATCGACAACGATTTGGACGCGAGCAGCCGGAAAACGGATGCAGGCGCGCCGCAGGAATGCGGTGGGACAATGAAAACGAGTGAGACGCTTTGGTGGGATGCACTTCCGGGCAGCGCTCCGCTGTCCGTCGTCCCGGCGCCGACCGCGGCGCCGACCGGGGACCCAAGTAGGCCCCGGCCTTGCGCCGGGGCGACAAAATCCAGACTAACGCAGATTAAAGCGGCAGTTCGCCTTCCGCGACCTCAGCCTCCATCGGCGCACCGCCCAAACGCGGATTCGACAGCGGGCTGCAGCGGCGGCTTGGCAGTTTCAGTGCCGCCGCGCGCGCGAGGATGAGACGCGCGGTTTCAGGCAGCATCAGCGCGAACGGTGAAGCAAGTGCGAGTTGGTCTTGGGCAAGATCGGACATGACGGCTCCCGGGAAGGCGTTGCGAGGCGTTGCCATCATGGGGCCGGGCGAGGTGGAACTTAAGTGGGAATTCACGCCGGATTTTGTCGGAAATCTGCTGACAGGTTCCGTCGCAGCGCCCGTTTGCTGCAACGCTCCGCGCGCGCCCTATAAACCGTCGAGCGACGCACGCATGTCGGACCACAGCGCTTCCAGCGGTTCGCAGCCTACGGAAAGCCGCACGAATCCCTCGGGCACGGCGTCGCTCCAGCGTGCGCGGCGCTCGGCGGAAGTGTGCACACCTCCGAAGCTGGTTGCCGCGCGCATGAAACGGCAACCGGCGATAAAGCGTTCGGCGGCGCTTTTGTCGGCCAGCGTCAGCGCGATCATCGAGCCGCCGCGCAGCATCTGCCGTTGCGCGATCGCGTGCGCAGGATGCGAAGCGAGCCCCGGATAGCGCAGCGCGACAACCTTTGGGTGGCCTTCCAGTCGCTCCGCCAGGAGAGCGGCGTTCGTGCACATGCGCTCAAAGCGCACATCGAGCGTTTCCCTCCCGCGCTGAACCAGCCAGGCTTCAAACGAGCCCGGGATGGCGCCGCTGAAAGTGCGCCAGTCGCGCACGCGTTCGATCAGTGACGTCCTGCGCGATGCGACGTGGCCGAACAACACATCGGAATGGCCGTTGACCGCCTTGGTGTCCGAACACACCAGCGCATCGGCGCCGAGTTCAAGCGGACGCTGGCCGAGCGGCGTCATCGTGGTGTTGTCGACCACAACCAGCGCCCCCGCCGCGTGCGCGCGTGCGCAAACCTCCGCGATATCGGTGAGATCCAGTCCCGGATTGGTCGGCGTTTCGATGAAGGCCAGCTTGATGCCGGCGAAGTCTGCTTGCGCAAGGGCGGCGGCCGCGCATTTTTCGATGCGCACACCAAATGGGGCAAGAAACTTCTCCGCCAGCGCACGCGTCGCGTAGTAGGCATCAGACGGCAACAGCACGCGATCGCCGGCCGCGAGCAGTGTGTGAAAGATGGCCGCGATCGCGGCCATGCCGGACGGAAAGACAACAACCGGAGCGTCCTCGAGGATGGCCAATGCGTCTTCAAGTCCCTGCCACGTCGGATTCGACCAGCGCCCATACTGATTGAGCCCGGTCGGATCGCCGGGAAGATGGAACGTGCTCGTCAGCGTGATCGACGGTGCCAACGGATCGCCGGGCTTCAGCGACTCCGAACGGTGATGCAGGCTGCGCGCGATGCGGAGCGCTTGAGCTTCGTCGCTCACCACCGCGCCGGCGGCTTGCGATTGATCGTGATCACGCGATCGGCGACGGTGACGTAGCCGCCGATGGTCAGGTCTTTGAAGATGCGACTGATCATGTCGCGCGAGGCGCCAACGCGATCGGCGATGTCTTGCTGCGTCATCCGATCCGGCACGACGAGTTTGCCGTCCGGCTGCTCCTTCGCCAGCGACAGCAACAGGCGCGCGACGCGGCCGTAGACGTCCATCAACGCAAGGTTCTTCACGTTGTCGGTGGCGATGCGCGCGCGATCGATCAGCGTGCTGATCAATGCCATCGCCACATCCGGATTGGCGGCGATCGCCGCGCGCAGCGCGTCGCGCGTCACCACCGAGCAGGTGGTGGTTTCGAGCGTCATCACCGAGGCGGAGCGCGGGCGGCCGTCGAGCGACATTTCGCCGACGTAGTCGCTCTGGGTCAAAACGTTCAGGATCATCTCGCGGCCGTCGTCGTCGGACACGTACACCTTGACCTTGCCGGCCAGGATCACGAAGACGGAGTCACCGCGGTCGCCCTCGTTGATGATGACCGTGTTGCGCGGAAAGTTGCGCGGTTGGCCGCGGCTGGCCAGTTCGCGCACCATTGGATCTTCGATCGCTGCGATCAATTGCTCGGTCGCACTCACGCGCGCTCCTCGTCAAAGGGTTGATGTCGATGCGGCGGCGACGATTATGCGCGCGGCTCGACGAATCGCAATGCCGAATGTTCGGCAAAGAGGGGTAGGGCAGGGCGGTGCGACAATCGCGCGCCGTTGCCGGGTGGACATCGCATTGACAGCCAAGGACGACCACAGCAGCCAAATGCGCGGTCGCGCGGCGTGGCTCGCTGCGGTCGCGTCGCTTGCGATTGCGGCAGCTTTGCTACCGCTGTCACTGCGCTTCGATGCGTTGTTGTTCGATCAGCAGGTTCATCTACTACGGTTGTGGCGCGCGGACCAGGCGTTGCCGCTTGTGCCCGACCTGGTTGTCGTCGGCATCGACGACGCGTCGCTCGCGGCTACCGGCGAGCCACTGCCGGCGTCGCTGATTCACGCCGAGCTCGGCCGCGCGTTGCAGGCGATCGCTGCGGCGGCTCCGCGCCTGACGGTGGTCGACATCGGCCTGCCTCTCGCGTCGGTCGAAACGCTGCGGCCGGGTCATGATCGCGCGCTTGTCACGGGACTGGTGCGGGCGCGCGAGGCGGGCGGCGTCGTGGTCGCGCTCACACATGACGCCGCGGGGCGCCTGACGCCGCCGCACGAGTCGTTCATCGCCGCGGCGGGCGCCGATTCGCTCGGGCTTCCGCTGTATCCGGTTGACGTCGACAACGTCGTGCGTCGTTTCGATCCGAACATCGCGGGCGCCGATGTGGCGACCCTGCCGACGCTGCTGGCGCGCATCGCCGCGCGCTTGAAAATCCCGGAACGCACCGCACACGCCGGCTGGATCGATTTCACGCGCGGCGCGGCGTTCGACTACGTGCCGCTGGCTGCGGTAAACGCATGGAGCCGCGAAAGCCGCGCTGCCGACCTGGCGCGCAATTTCGCCGGCAAAGTCGTGCTGATCGGAATTGTTGTGCCGTACCAGGATCGTCACGTATTGCCGATTGCGCTCGCGGCATGGGAGCGCGATGCCGCCGGCACGCCGGGAGTAATACTGCACGCGCAAGCCGTGCGATCCATTGTGGGCGGCGGACTGATTCGCGCGATGCCGGCGTGGGCGCCGTGGGTGCTCGCGGTTCTTTTCGTATTGCTTACGGCGGTGCCATCCGCGATCTGGCGTTGGGCCGCATTGGCGGCGCTGCTTGCCGCCGGATTCGCGGCGGGCGCGGTGTTGCACGCGAACGGCTGGTGGTTGCCGGTGTCGAGTGCGCTGGTTGCCGCGACGCTCGCGGTGATCATCCGCACCGCGCTCGACGTCGTGCTCGCCCGCCGCGAGCGCGCGCGCCTGACACAGACCTTCGGCGGCTATGTCAGCCCCCAACTGCTGCGAGCAATTCTCTCTGGTCGCGTGACGACCGCAGGCGGCCGGCGCGCGATGGCCTTCATGTTTGCCGATCTGCGCGGCTTTACCGCCTGGTCAGAGCACACGGAACCTGAAGAAGTGCTCGCGGTGCTGAATCGCTACTACACGACGGTCACGCCGATCGTTCATCGCCACGGCGGCACGATCGACAACTTTCGCGGCGACGGCATCATGGTGATGTTTGGCGCGCCGGAAGCACATGCGCGGCCTTGCGACGCGGCGTTCAACGCGGCGCGCGAAATCGTGATTGCGCTGGCGCAACTGAACTCCGATGAACTTGACGCCCGTGGTGCGGCGCTCGATGTGTCGATCGGTCTTGCCTGGGGCGAAGCGGTGTTTGGCGATCTCGGATCGGACGATCGCAAGGACTTCACGGCCCTTGGCGACGCGGTCAATGTCGCCGCGCGCTTGCAGGATCTCGCAAAGTCTCTAGGCTATCCGGTGCTGGTCACGATGGCCGCGGTCGATCAGCTCGATCCCTTCGCACGCGTTACGTACGAACTTGAGCCCCTCGGCGAAGCGCCGCTGAAAAATCATTCACCGGTGGCGATCGCCGGCTGGCGACACGGGTCGGCGGGCGCGGTGGCGGCCTCGGTGCCGCAGTCGTGAACATTGCGCAGCCGCGGGTCGGATTTTCACGCCACGGCGCGGCCCGCTTGACGTAACTTCGGGCGAGGATGGAACGAGTGATGAACTACCACGTGCGATTGCGGGTTCTCTTGACCGCGCTGCTGCTGGCAGCGGGTGTGCCCGCGAGCGCGGCGCCGGGCGAAGTTGCCCTCGTGACCGATGTGGCCGGTGTTGCGGAGCTTGGCGTTGCGAGTGCGCGCCGAACCCTCAGCCTGCTGGCGGTCTTGCGCACGGATGACACCTTGCGACTGGCCGATGGCGCGCGCGTCGTCGTGGCCTATCCCGCCGCCGGTCCGGTGTTCGAACTCAAAGGCCCCGGTGTGTATCGCGTCGCCGAGCAGGGCATCGTTGCAACGTCCGGCGAAGTGAATCGCAGCGAGCTGGCCGCGTCACTGCGCGCGTTGAAAATCGATCCGAAGCGTGCCGTGCAGGCGAGCCTCGTGATGCGCGGTGTAGATGGACACACACTGACGGCCGCTGCGCCTGTCGGCCGGCAGCTCGAGGCGCATGCCCGCACGCTGAAGTGGCAACCGACGCTTACCGTGCCCGAGACGAACTGGTCGTACGAAGTTGCGGTCGTCGACGACGACGGTAAGGTCATATTCCGTGCAACGACGCGCGACTCGGAAATCACACTGCCCGCTGATCTGCAACTGCAGCGCAACGAGCCTTATGTCTGGACCGTGACGGCGGAAGGCCGCTATGGCAAGCGCGCGGAAGCAGCCGCGGAATTCACGCTGGTCGACAGTGCCGTGGAGCGGCTGCTGCTTGGCGCGCAAGCCGCCGCGGCAGAGAGTCGCAGCAACGAAGCGGTTTACCTGCTGGCGCTGCGCCAGCATGGACTGGCACAGGCCGCGGAAAGCTGGGCGAAACGGCTGCGTCCCTAGCTCGCTGATCTGTGTCGCCCCGGCGCAGGCCGGGCCTAATTGGGTCCCCGCCGCAGCCTGCCCCGGCAGGCTCTAAGCCGGGGCCGGGACGACGGACGGCTGTTAGCCTGCTCGAATCACCTTCACCACGCGTTCGGGGGAGACACCCTGGCCGGTCAGGATCATTGTCAAAAACGGCACGAGCAACATACCGCCGCCGACGCCGAGCAGTCCCGCCGCGAAACCCGTCGCCGCACCCAGACCGAACAACAGCGCCAGCAGCGCGGCGCTGATCACGCACCTTCCTTCAACAACCTCTGCGTGATGAAGCGCCACTCGGACGCTGTGACCGGGGTGATCGACAGGCGGTTGCCTCGGTGCAGGACGACCATGTCGGCCAGTTCACTGTGTGCGCGCAATTCCGAAAGCGAGACGAGGCGCGTCTTGCGTACGGCGCGTACGTCGACGTGCAGCCAGCGTGGCTCGTCGCGTTTGGCGGTCGGGTCGTAGTACTTGCTCTTGCGATCAAACTGCGTGGCATCGGGGTAGGCCGCGCTTGCGACTTCGGCCAGACCGGCGATGCCGGGCTCGGGACAGCTGGAGTGATAAAACAGGATGCCGTCACCGACGTGCATTTGATCGCGCATGAAATTGCGCGCCTGATAGTTGCGCACGCCCGTCCAGGGCACGGTGCGCGCGGGCGCCGCGAGCGCGTCGGCGATCGAGCAATCGTCGGGCTCGGACTTCATCAACCAGTAGGCCACCGGAAACCTCAAACGAAGCGCGGGGTTCAGCGTGTGCCGAACCCCGCGACTTAACGTCATTCATCCCCGCAAATGCCGCCCGACCCGATGTCCTGAACCATCGGTTCAGGGTGGTCGCCGTCCACGGAGCTTAGGTTCAGCAGACGCGTGCCGATCGCACCGCGCCGCGAGCACGGCAACCTTGCGCTAAGCGCATCGGTTCAAGGAACTAAGGGCCTTTGCGCGAACACCGCAGGGCGCGTGCATATTAACGCCGCGGACGTGTTGCCGGTTTGTACATTTTTGAACGGTAGGAGCGTCGTTGTGGGATTGCGCCCTGCGGTGTTCGCGCTTTGCGCAAGGTCGGCTTTCCCTCCCCCTGCCCCCTCCACAGGGGAGGGGGTCAACAACCGCACGGAAGTCGGATCACGATCGCCCGTCACCGGACACCGGTCACGGGAACAACTTCTCCTGCGGTGCGAGCATCTCGTCAGCCAGCACATTCATCTCGCGCAGTTTGCGACGCAGATCGCCTAGGGAAATGCCGTCGGCGGTCTTGACGTTGACCAATTCCTGCGCGATTTGCAGCGCTGCGAGCACGGCGATGCGGTCGGCGCCAAGCACCTTGCCGGCGTCGCGTATCGCGGCCATTTTCTGCTCGACAATGCGCGCGCAGGCGAGCAACTCGGTGCGTTCTTCCGCCTTGCAGGCAACGCGATACGGACGGCCGAGTATCGTCAGTTCGATCTGTTCCATCAGCGCCTCTGCTGCACCGGCTCGCGTTCGGCGGGCAGGCGCTCGAGTATTGCGTCGATCCGCTGCGTCGCCACCGATACGCGCGCGCGCAGTGTTTCAAGCTCGACGCCGGCGCTGGCCAGTTGCGTGCGTAGAGTATGGTTTTCCGCGCGCAGCGTGCGTACGCGGCCGGCCAGTTCGTTGAGTTTGGCGGCGAGCGTGTCCAGATCCTCAAGCATGCGGCGATGGTAACGCGGCTATGCACAGGACCGCTACACTCGCCGCGCTTTCGGTGTCGCGGCGTCGTTCATTCAGAATCGCCGCGGTGAAACGGGAAACAGGTGCGCGCTTTTTAACGCGTAAGCCTGTGCTGCCCCCGCAACGGTAAACAGACTGGTCATCGCAGTCTGCATCTCGGCGCCGAAATCGCGCGCGTGGCAGGGCGCTACGACAGCAATCAATAGGTTTGCCCGTACGCGTCTCGCGCCGTCCACGCCGGCGCGCCTGGTCGGAAGCTATCGCATCGGTCAGTCGATGAAACTCAAGCTGCGTCTGGAGAACGCGCTCGACGAAGCGTACGAACTCGTCAGCGGCTACAACACTTATCCGCGCAGTCTGTTTTTGGGCGCGGAGGTGAAGCTATAGATGAACATGCTTGCTGCTCGCCCGACGCTTGTTGCACTTGCCTGCGCGGGGGCGACCAGCGTGCTCGTTGCGCTTGCGGTCGGCAGCGTAGTTGTGCCCCTGGCTGACGTGTGGGACGCATTGCGCGGCGAGCGCTCTTCCTCGCTCGCCGCCATCGTGCTGGAGCTGCGACTGCCGCGCGCGTTGACCGCGTTCGCAGTGGGCGGGCTGCTCGCGCTGTCGGGGGCGCTGTTGCAAGGGTTGCTGCGCAATCCCTTGGCCGATCCGTACGTGCTCGGCGTGTCGGGCGGCGCGGCGGTTGCCGCGCTCACCGCATTGGTGCTCGGCGCCGGCGCGGTTGGCATGCAGGTAGCAAGCGTGTCGGGCGCACTGCTGACGCTTGCTGCTTTGTTCGTTCTGGCGCGCCGCGCGCTGTCGGCGCGCGCGGTGTTTGCCGACGACGACACCACGAGCAGCGTGTTGCTGACGGGCGTGATGATCGCCGCTCTCGCGGCTGCCGCGCTTGCGCTGCTGTTGGCGCTGGCGCCGGAGGGCAGGCTGCGCACGATGGTGTTCTGGTTGCTCGGCGATCTGGGCGCGGCCAACGATCTCGGGGCCGCGCTCGTCTCACTGGCTGTGCTGGCGATCCTGCTTCCGATCGCGTTTGCGTTGGCGCGCCCGCTCAATCTGATGCTGCGCGGCGATGTGGCCGCATTCGCGCAGGGCGTCGATGTCGAACGCGTACGCCGGGTGTTGCTCATCGTCGCCGCGCTCGCCACCGGCATCGCGGTCACGCTGGCCGGCGCGGTCGGATTCGTCGGCTTTGTCGCGCCACACCTCACGCGTGCGCTCGCGGGCAACGATCAGCGCGTGCTGCTGCCGGCGGCTACGTTGGCAGGTGGGTCGCTGGTTGTGCTGGCCGACACCGTCGCGCGATCGATTGTCGCGCCGCTGCAATTGCCGGTCGGCGTGCTGACCGCGTTGCTTGGCGTGCCGGTGTTCCTGTGGTTGTTGCAACGACGATGAAGCCGAAGACCGCTCTCGTCTGCCGCAACGTGCAACTGCGCGCGGGCGAGCGCACCCTCGTCGAATCACTCGGCCTGTCTATATCGACCGAAGATCGCTGGGTCGTGCTCGGTCCGAACGGCGCAGGCAAGTCGACCCTGTTGGCCGCGCTTGCCGGCGTGCGCGCGCCGGATGCAGGCGCAATCGAGTGCGATGGCCGGCCGCTCACGGACTACAACGTGACCGCGTTGGCTGAGCGGCGTGCACTGGTGACCGATCGCTGGCACGACCCGTTTTCCGCGAGCGTGCTCGACACGGTGTTGACCGCGCGGTTCCGTTTCGGCGCGGGCAGGAACGGCGCCGATCTCGCAGGGCGCGAGATCGCGCTCGCGGCGCTCGCCGCGCTTGACTGCACGGTCCTTGCCAACCGGGACGTTCGCCGCTTGTCGCGCGGAGAACGGCAGCGTGTCGCCATTGCCACCGCTCTCGCGCAGGAGACTCCACTGCTGCTGCTCGATGAGCCGATCTCGCATCAAGATCCGCGTCATCAAACGCGGGTGCTCGACGCGCTGCGCTTGCTGCCGGGCCGCACGCTGCTGGCTTCGATGCACGATGTAAACGCCGCAGCACGGCTGGCAACGCATGCGCTGCTGCTGGCGGGCGACGGCACCTGGCATGCAGGTCCGGCCGCTGATCTGCTCACGGCGTCGCGCTTGTCGCAGCTCTTTGGCACCGGATTCGTTGCGCTGCCGGCAGGCGACGGCAAGCGGGTGTTCGCACAGGAGCACGGCGACGCTTCGCTATAGTCATACGGCGCGGGGGCGAGCGCTGATAACGACAACGAGAGGCGGCTATGCCGGTGTTCTTGATCGCCAATCCGAAAGGCGGCGTCGGCAAGAGCACGATCGCGACCAACCTTGCCGGCTACTTCGCGTGCAGGAACGAGCGCGCGATGCTCGGCGATCTCGACCGGCAACAATCGGCGCGCGCGTGGCTCAACCTGCGGCCGGCGCATCTGCCGAAGATCGAATCGTGGGAGTTTGCTGCCGACAAGATCGCGCGGCCGCCGCGCGGTGTGACGCACGTCGTGCTCGATTCCCCCGCCGGCATCCACGGTCACGCGTTGAAGGACGCGTTGAAAGCGGCCGATCGCATCGTCGTTCCGTTGCAGCCGTCGCTGTTCGATATCTACGCGACGCTCGCTTTTCTCGCGAAGCTCGCCGACAAGGGTGTCGTCAAGGACGGCGGGCGCATCGGTGTGCTCGGCATGCGCGTGGATGCGCGCACGCGCGCGGCCGATCAGTTGCAGCGTTTTGTCGAAGGATTGAAGCTGCCTGTGCTCGGCTTCCTGCGCGACACGCAGAACTATGTGCACCTTGCCGCTCATGGCTTGACGTTGTGGGACGTTGCGCCAGGCCGCGTCGAGAAGGACCTGGAGCAGTGGCAGCCGTTTCTGGCGTGGGTGGAAGGTGAGGAGAAGGGGCAAGCATGATCGACGCGGAGCACTGCCAGGCATTCGCCGCCTACAACGCGTGGATGAATCGCAAGATCTATGCGTGCGCCGCGCAGTTGTCGGACGCCGAGCGCAAGGCCGACCGCGGGGCGTTTTTCCGGTCGATTCACTCGACGCTCAACCACCTTTTGTGGGGCGACATGCTCTGGCTGCCGCGTTTGCCGGGGCTGACGCACGGCAAGACATACCGCGCCGGAAGCATGGGGGTCGATCTATACGACGACTTTGAAGAACTGAGCGTCAATCGCGTCGCGGTGGACGAAGACATTCAGCGATGGGCCGCCGCGATCACGCGCGATGAACTGGCGGGTACGCTGACCTGGCATTCAGGCGTGGCCAAACGCGATATGACGCGGCCGGTTTGGCTTTGCGTTTCGCAAATGTTCAATCACGAGACGCATCACCGCGGCCAGGTGACCACGCTGCTGAAACAGGCGGGTGTTGATCCCGGCGTCACGGACTTGCCGTGGACACCGTTGGAACGAGATGGAAACGGGCGGGTCGTGCTGGGGGATGAGTTTCAGCTTTGAGCGTCGGAGTGGGCTGGCGCGTAAGCGAATCCTCGTGCAGCTCTTCGTCCGGGCGGGCACTCGTGCTCGCGCTCCATAGTCCTCCGTTCCCGCGTGCTCAGGCCGAAGCCTGAATCTGAAAATCGCTGGCTTTGGCAATGGGGCGAACGTTCTTGTTCTCGCGCTTCAGATCGACCAAGCCATAGCGATGCATCGTCTTGAGAGTTCGCGAAAGATTACTGCGCTGCCGTCCGGTCTTTTTCGCGAGAGCGGCCACGGATTCCGGTTCCGTTTCGCGTATCACCTGGAGCAGCGCCCGGTTCGAGTCGCTAAGGACCTCTGCAACGGACTTCATCGAGGTGAACCAGACTTTGGGCTCACCCGGCTTCGGCTTGTAGTCCCCACGGGCGATGGCGAGCGCCCGCGCCCGGATCTGTTTCTGCGGCATGACGCCGATCACGATGGTCTTCATGTCTGCACCCTTGCAGCCCGGATAACGCGGTCGGTTTCAGCGAAGAAGTCCTCGAGCAACTTCTGCGGGGACTCTCAATCCATGCGGAACACTCTTTGTCGGATCCACCCGCTTCGCTTCAACTTTGATCCAGAAGCCCGCCTCCTGTTCAAAGACACTGCCGTCAAGTTCGAGCAGCGTTTCCAGTCGACGGCCGGCTGAGGCATCGATCGAATGATATCAGCGGTTGATAGCAATTGTGTCTGAGACGACCGAGCACGAGAGGGGGAGAGTCCTCGCTGGGCCGTCCTCGCCGAGGGGCCCCGATAAAGCAAGCGCTTGATTCATGCTAAGGTCGGCGCGGTTTCCTGCGCCAACCAATGACCGACCCCACCACCCGCTTCGCCAAAGCCGCTTCGTCAACCGATCTCGCGACGACCGATCGCGGAACGGCCGCGCGCGAACAACTGATCAAACACGCCACGCGCATCTTCTCGGCCAAGGGGTTTGCCGGCGCGGCCACGCGCGAGATCTGCGATGCGGCGGGCGTGAACGTGGCGGCGATTCACTACTACTTCGGTGACAAGGAAGGGCTTTATCGCGCGGTGCTGATGCGCCCGATCAGCCAGGTGACCGCACAGTTCGGCCGCTTTGACGATATGTCGATTCCGTTCGAGCAGGTGATCCGCACCGTGCTGGGTGTCTTCGTCGACATGGCGCTGAACGACGATCCGCATGAACTCGACGTGACGCGGCTGCACCTGCGCGAGTCGCTGGAGCCATCGGCCATCTTTCGGGAAGTGGTGGCGCAGAGCATCGTGCCCAAGCACAACGCGCTCGCGGCGCTAATTGCTGCGCATTGCAGCATGAAGAAACCGGACCCGGACATTCACCAGTTGACGTTTGCGATGTTTGCGATGGCGACCGACTACTGCATGTCGCGCGAGTTCATCAACATGTTGGCGCCGCAATTGCTGGCGCAGAAGCGCGCACGCGAACACATCGTCGACCGGCTGGTCGGCTACTGCATGGCGCTGCTGGAGCACGAGAAGAAGCGGCGCGCATCACGACGGCGTACGGAGCGTTGAGTAAGTGATTGACAGCTTGAACGCTCAGCCCCCTCTCCCCCGCCCCTCTCCCGAGAGGGGAGAGGGGAGGTTCGCGCAGCAAATGCTTGTCAGCCATTTGCTGAAGAATCAGTAGACCGAACGCGATTTCAAGGACCTAGGTACCGATATGAAACTCACTTCACTGATACACCCGCGGCGGCGGGCGACCTGGATCGCAGTTGCGGTCGCGTTGACGCTAGGCGCGGCTGGCGCATGGACGCCCGCGCAGGACAAGCAGCCGGCGGACGCCGCGAAGAAAGCCGCGGCCGCCGCCCGGCCTTCGCTGACGGTGACGACCGCCACGCCGCAATCCTCCGACTGGCCGCAAGTACTCGCGGCCAACGGCAACATCGTCGCGTGGCAGGAAGCAGTGATCGGCGCGGAGATCAGCGGGCATCGATTGACCGAAGTGCTCGTCAACGTGGGCGACGTGGTGAAGAAGGGCCAGTTGCTCGCGCGCGTGTCGAGCGACATGGTGGCCGCCGATTGGGCGCAGACCAAAGCGGCCGAAGCGGAAGCCGAAGCGATGCTCGCCGAAGCGAAAGCCAACGCCGATCGCGCGCGCAGCCTGCAGCCAACGGGGGCGTTGAGCGGGCAGCAGATCAATCAACTGCTGACCGCGGAACAGACCGCCGCTGCCCGACTGAACTCCGTGCGTGCGAAAGTGAAATCCGATGAACTGCGCGTGGCGCATACGCGCGTGCTTGCGCCGGATGGCGGTGTCATTTCGGCGCGCACGGCGACCGTGGGTTCATTGACGCAACCGGGACAGGAGCTGTTCCGATTGATTCGCGGCGGTCGCCTCGAATGGCGCGCCGAAGTGACCGCGGCGGAACTTGCCAAACTCAAACCCGGCGTCGCGGCGATGGTCGTCATGCCGGATGGCAGCAAGGCCGCCGGCAAGGTGCGCATGGTGGCGCCGACGATTGACCCGCAGACGCGCAACGCGCTGGTGTATGTCGATCTGGCGCCCGTGGTAGGCGTGGCCGGCAATGTCGCACGCGCGGGCATGTTTGCGCGCGGCGAGTTTGAACTGGGCCGCACCGGCGCGGTGACACTACCGCAGTCCGCCGTGCTGTTGCGGGACGGATTCTCGTACGTGTTTCAGCTCGAAGCGGACAACCGGGTCGCGCAGAAGAAGGTGACGGTCGGAAGGCGCGCCGGCGATCGCATCGAAATCACGAGCGGGGTGGAAGCGAATGCACGCGTGGTGGCAACGGGCGCGGGGTTCCTGTCGGACGGGGACACGGTGCGGGTTGTAGACAGCGCAGCGCCGGCGAAAACCGCGCAGAAGTGACTGCCGAGACAAACCCAATGAACGTCTCCACCTGGTGCATCAAGAATCCGATCCCGTCGATCCTGTTCTTCATCATGCTCACGCTCGCGGGCGTGATGGCATTCATGGCGATGAAGATTCAGAATTTTCCCGACATCGATCTGCCGACCGTCGCGGTCACCGCATCGCTGCCGGGCGCGGCGCCCTCGCAGATGGAAACCGAAGTCGCGCGCAAGATCGAAAACTCCGTTGCCACGCTGCAAGGCGTGAAGCACATCTACACCAAGGTGCAGGACGGCACGGCTACCGTCACGGTCGAGTTTCGTCTTGAGAAGCCTACGCAGGAGGCGGTCGACGACGTGCGCGATGCGGTGTCGCGCATCCGCACCGATCTGCCGGCCGATCTGCGCGATCCGGTGATCTCGAAGCTGGACCTCGCGGGGTCACCGATCCTGACCTACGTGGTCGCGTCGACCCGCATGGACGACGAGGCGCTGTCCTGGTTTGTCGACAACACCGTTACCAGGGGCATGTTGAGCGTGCGCGGCGTGGGCGCCGTGTCGCGCGTGGGCGGTGTCGATCGCGAAGTGCGCGTCGAACTCGATCCGGCGCGCCTGCTGGCACTCGGCGCGACCGCGGCCGACATCTCGCGCCAGTTGCGGCAGATTCAGCAGGAAGCCTCGGGCGGACGTGCCGACGTAGGTGGCATCGAACAATCGGTGCGCACGATCGCCACGGTGAAGTCGGCCGAAGAACTCGCGCGCATGGACATCGTGCTATCCGGCGGGCGCCGCGTGCGGCTTGACCAGGTGGCGACCGTCAGTGACACCGTGGGCGAACAGCGCTCGGCTGCCTTGCTCAATGGCAAGCCCGTCGTCGGCTTCGAGATCGTGAGAAGTAAAGGCGCCGGCGAGGTCGACGTCGCCACGGGCGTGCGCGCTGCGCTGGAAAAACTTAAGGCCGAGCATCCCGACATCACGATCACCGAAGCCTTCAATTTCGTCGATCCGGTGCAGGAGAACTTCGACGGCTCGATGTGGCTGCTGATCGAAGGCGCGATCCTCGCGGTGATCGTCGTGTGGTTCTTCCTGCGCGACTGGCGCGCCACGCTGGTCTCGGCCACGGCGCTGCCGCTGTCGATGATCCCCGCCTTTGCCGCGATGAACCTGATGGGCTTCACGCTGAATGTGGTCACACTGCTTTCCATGTCGCTGGTGGTCGGCATCCTGGTCGATGACGCGATCGTCGAGATTGAAAACATCATGCGTCACCTTCGCATGGGCAAGACGCCGTATCAGGCGGCGATGGAGGCGGCCGATGAAATCGGGCTCGCGGTGATCGCGACAACGTTCACCCTGATCGCCGTATTTCTGCCCACCGCCTTTATGGCCGGCGTGCCGGGCAAGTTTTTCGTGCATTTCGGCTGGACCGCGGCGATTGCGGTTTTCTTCTCGCTCGTCGTCGCGCGCATGCTCACGCCGATGATGGCGGCGTATCTGCTGCACGTTCCGAAAAAGGATCACACCGAGCCGCGCTGGATGAAGATGTACATGCGCTGGGTGCAATGGTGTCTGCATCATCGAATCGCCACGTCGCTCGCCGCCGCGTTGTTCTTCTTCGGTTCTTTTGCACTAGTGCCGCTGCTGCCTACCGGATTCATTCCGCCCGACGATCTGTCGCAGACGCAGGTCTACCTTTCGCTGCCGCCGGGCAGCACCTTCAGGCAGACATTCGCGACGGCGGAGCACGCACGCGAGATCGTGCAGAAAAATCCGCACGTAAAAATGGTCTACACCGCCGTGGGTGGAGGAAGTGCAGGCGCCGATCCATTTGCACCGAAAGGTGCGGCCGAGGCACGCAAGGCGACACTGACCATCAACCTGACGCCGCGCTCCGAACGCATCGGCACCAAGAAGCAGGAGATCGAGCGGCAGTTGCGCGAGGCGTTGAGCGAACTGCCCGGCGCGCGCGTGAACGTCGCGCTCGGCGGCTCGACCGAGAAGTACATGCTGGTGCTGGCGAGTGAGAACGGGCAGGTGCTGTCCGAGCATGCACAGCAGGTCGAGCGCGAGTTGCGCACGATTCCCGGCATCGGCAACGTAACGACGACGGCAAGTCTGGTGCGGCCTGAACTCGTCATTCGACCCGACTTCGCAAAGGCGGCGGATCTCGGCGTCACTTCAGCGGCGATCGCCGACACACTGCGTATCGCCACTGCCGGCGACTATGACCAAGGCTTGGCCAAACTCAACCTGTCGCAGCGACAGGTGCCCATCGTCGTCAAGTTGCCTCCCGAAGCAAGGCAGGACCTCGCGTTGCTCGAACGGATGACGGTACCCGGTAAGAACGGACCGGTGATGATCGGCAATGTCGCGTCCCTCACGATCGATAGCGGCCCGGCGGAAATCGATCGCTACGACAGGTTGCGCAACATCAACTTCGAGATCGAGTTGAACTCCCAACCTCTCGGGCTGGTGGAGTCGCAAGCGCTCGAATTGCCGAGCCTCAAAAACCTGCCGCCGGGCGTGATTCAAACGACGGTCGGCGACGCCGAAGCGATGAACGAACTTTTCGACAGCTTCGGCCTGGCGATGCTGACCGGCGTGCTGTGCATCTACATCGTGCTGGTGTTGCTGTTCAAGGACTTCGTGCAACCAGTGACGATTCTGGCGGCGCTGGTGCTCTCCATTCCCGGTGCATTCCTCGCGTTGTTCATCACGCAAACCGCGCTGTCGATGCCGTCGATGATCGGCCTCATTATGCTGATGGGGATTGCCACCAAGAACTCGATCCTGTTGATCGACTACGTCGTGCTGGCGCGGCGCGAACACGGCTTGAATCGCTGGGACGCGTTGCTCGACGCCTGCCACAAACGCGCCCGCCCGATCGTGATGACCACGGTCGCGATGGGGGCGGGCATGTTGCCGATCGCGATCGGACTCGGCACCGACCCGAGCTTCCGCGCGCCGATGGCGATCGTGGTGATCGGCGGACTCATCACCTCAACGTTCCTGAGTCTGCTGGTGATTCCGGTGGTGTTCACCTATGTCGATGATCTGATCGCGTGGACGCGGCGCGTCTTCGGGCGGCGCGGACGTACGGTGATCGAAGGCGCCGCCGAGTGAGACTGGGTCCGTCATTCCGCCAGTGAGCGACGCGCGGTGTTGTCGACGTCGTCCCGGCCCCGGATCGGAGTCCGGGGCCGGGGCGACTAGCACCGCAAACTCGCGGCGGCACGCAACGTTCCGGACAGCAGTGGGCTTTCGCCGGAATGACGGCACACGCGATTACCAGCGCAGCACCCGCGGCCCGATAAGCGCGCCGACCGCGGTAGGAATCAACATTCCGAGCACGTACCAGACGCCGAGAAACGGCGCGGCGAGCTCGGGGCAGTGGAACGTGTAGACGAACGCGCCGGCCGCGCCCGCCAGCAAACCTGCTGCCGCGCCGGCCAGACGAAGGCGCGTCGGTGCGAGACCCTTCATCGCCCACAACGCGGCGATGAATACCGGCGCCGAGAACGCGGCAATTCTCCACGGGCATTCCGCCCATGTCTGCCCGAGCACGAGCGCCTCGCGCTCCGCCGGCGCGGCATTCGCGAGTGCGACCGCCGCGAGCACCCACATTGCAATCACCGGCGCGGCGAGCGCGGCGGGCAGACGGCCAAACGGTGCACCGGGCCGCCCGACCCGCGAGCTCGCCGCGAACGCGCCGAGGAACAGCCAGGCCGCGAAGCCGAACTTGATCCAGAACATGGGCACGGTGACATCTTCCGCGAGGTTCGGGCGCACGCCGAGCAGCGTCGCCATCATCAGTGTCGCGACCGCCGCGCCGGCCGCGAGCGCGATCGTCCAGCGGCGTGCTTGCGCGCCGGAATCGACGGGCAGCGCGCCGGTCGCGAGCATCGTGACCAGGTCTTCGGTCCTCATGTCTCGTTCCTGATCTTCGCTGCGAGCGCCTTCAGGCCGCGGTGCACCGCGACCTTCACGGCAGATTCGGACATGCCGGTGCGCCGCGCCGTTTCGATAACGGACAGCCCTTCGATTTTCATGTAGGCGATCGGCAGCCGCTGCCGCTCGGGCAATCCATCAAGCAGCTTCGCGATATCGCGGCGCGCCTCGGCTGCGTCCGCATCGTTCGTGGACAGAACCTCCAGCGCGTCGTCGAGCGGCTCGGTGAGCAGGTCGCTGCGCGCGCGGCGGCGGAAAGAATCGATGAGCTTGTACTTGGCGATCGCGTGCACCCAGGCCGTCAGGGGCTGAGACGCATCGAACGTGTGACGTTGGTTGTGGATCGCCAAGAGCGTTTCCTGCACGAGATCCTCCACCTCGTCCGGCGTCCGGGGCAGTCGCTTCTTGAGGAAACCACGCAAGAGCGCACTCAAATCCTTCAAGAAGCCGTGGTAGGCCGTAGCGTCGCCCGCAAGCCCGCGGACCAGCAGGTTCTTGAGTCGATCCTCGCTCGCGCTCAAACGGGTCTTCTTTCCTATTCGGCGCGGATGCGCTTCTGGTTACAGCCCGCATCGCGGCGGGTCGGCGGCCGCGAATTGTGCCCGCGCGTGTAACCGGTGGCGGGTTCCGTTCGAACTAGTGCACAGACCGCCACGTCTGAGCGCGCCTTGTCGCTCCGTAACGGTGCGGTCGGTCCATCCACTCGACAGGAGTCTTACCGATGAATCGCACCGCTATCGCCGTCACGACGTTCGTCCTCGCCGCGCTCGCTTCGGGCGCCGCGCTCGCCCAGGACAAGGGCGCCTCCATCAAGGGAGAGAAGGAGCGGTGCTACGGCATCTCTCTCGCCGGCAAGAACGACTGCGCCGCCGGCCCCGGCACGACGTGCGCCGGCACGAACAAGGCCGACTATCAGGGCAACGCCTGGAAGTACGTCGCCAAGGGTACCTGCACGACGGTCAAGACGCCGAAGGGCACGGGATCGCTCGAGCCGATCAAGAGCTGATTGCTCGAGCGGAACGCAAGGACATAACACTGGCAGCCATGACCATGGAATCGTCCGCGGGGCTGTCGCTGAAGCCGCAGCATTTTGAAGCGGCTCGCGACTGCTCTGCGGACGAACTGTGGTTCGAGGTCCATCCCGAGAACTACATGGTCGAGGGCGGCCCGCGGCTCGCGTGGCTCGATGCGATTCGCGCGCGGCATCCGGTCTCGTTACATGGCGTCGCGATGTCGCTGGCCGCCGACGACGCGCCGGACGCGGCCCATCTTCACCGGCTCGCTGGGCTGGTCGATCGCTTTGAACCGGCGCTCGTCTCCGAACACTTGGCGTGGTCGACATGGCGCGGCGCGTATCGTCCCGACCTGCTCCCCTTTCCACGCACGAACGAGGCGCTCGTGCGTATCGCCGACAACATCGACCGCGCGCAGGACCGGCTCGGCCGGCGAATCGCGATCGAAAACCCGTCGCACTACCTCGAGATCGAAGGTCACGACTACGACGAGATCGAGTTCCTGACCGCGTTCGCGCGCCGCACCGGCTGCGCGCTGCTGCTCGACGTCAACAACGTTTTCGTCAGCGCCCGCAATGTCGGCGGTGCGGCTGAGCGCTACCTCGACGCGTTCCCCGGCGCGCTGGTCGCCGAGATCCATCTCGCGGGGCATTCGGTCGATCCGACGCTCGGCGACAGGCTCCTGATCGATTCGCACGACGCGCCGGTCGATGCCGCGGTCTGGGCGCTTTATGAGCGACTGATCGCGCGCATCGGTCCGCGGCCGACGCTGATCGAGCGAGACGACAATCTGCCTGCGTTCGAGACGCTGCTCGCGGAGCGGCGACGGGCCGAAGCGGTGCTGCGCGCACCGGCGCGGCAGGCCGCCGCGCTTGCCTGACCGCGCAATGATCGAAGCCCGCGCGCTTCAGCGGTTCCAGGACGGCTTCGCCGACGCGCTGCTGGCGATCAACGCAAGGACCGACGATCTGCCGCCGGAGATCGCGCGATTGGTTGCTCAACCCGGCTTCGCCGTCTATCGCAACACGGTGATGAAAGGTTGCATCGACTCCCTTCAGGCCAATTATCCGTCGGTCGCGCGCCTCGTCGGCGACGAGTGGTTGCGCGCCGCGGCCGCAGTGTTCGTTCGGACAAATCTCCCGCGGCTCCCGATGCTGCTGGATTACGGCGCCGGCTTCGAGGACTTCCTCGCTGCATTCCCTCCGGCCGCCGAATTGCCTTATTTGTCGGGCGTCGCCCGGCTCGACCGCTTCTGGACCGAAGCCCACACCGCGCGCGACGAAGCGCCGATCGACGCTGCGATCGTCGCGCACCTGCGCCCAGCCGAGCTCGCACGAACCGTGCTGCGTCCGCATGCCTCGGCGCGCTGGGCGTGGTTCGATGCGCAGCCGATCGTCACCATCTGGCGGCGCAACCACGCGCCATGCGAGGACGATGCGACCGAAATCGAGTGGCGCGACGAAGGTGTTCTCGTGGTGCGTCGCGAAGGCGCTGTGGAAAACGCCGACCTCGACGCGGCAGGCTGCGCGTTTCTCGACGCATGCGCGAGCGGACGGACCCTGTCCGACGCAGCGATGGCTGCGCTCGCCGTGAACGCCAGGTCCGACCTCGCGCGACTGATGGCGCGCCTTCTCGACGCCGGCGCCTTCGGGCGTCTGGACATTCTCGACGACGAACCGAAGGAACAAACCCGATGACCACCGCTACCAGTGCCGCCGCGTCAAGCCGTACCGGGCTACGCGCTGCGTGGAACCGTGTCGCCGACCGAGTGGACGGCTTGATCACACACTCGCTGCTCGCGATCGCCGCGCGCTTCGCGATCGCCGGCATCTTCTTCATGTCCGGCCGGACCAAGGTCGAGGGTTGGCTCACCGTCAGCGACACCGCCGTCGCGCTGTTCGCCGACGAGTACAAGGTACCGCT
>Ga0187892_10005174_pt1 | contig 20819 bp, 18 predicted proteins | sample MA1701073metaG_FD_139345 | JGI IMG/M metagenome (GOLD analysis project Ga0187892, IMG submission 139345) | Bio-ooze microbial communities from a basaltic lava cave in the Kipuka Kanohina Cave System on the Island of Hawaii, USA - MA170107-3 metaG ... | reverse complement strand
GGGAAGGGGGAAGGGGGAAGGGTACCGCCGGTCTCGGCCTTACCCTTCCCCCTTCCCGCTTCCCCCTTCCCCTATCTTTCGCGGAGCCCGACCGGATCCGATCCGTGCTCCTGACGCTCTGTAAGTCCAAGCTCCACCGCGCCACCGTGACGCAGGCCGAGCTCCACTACGAGGGGAGCCTGACGGTGGACGCCGCCCTCATGGAGGCGGCGGGTATCGTGCCGTTCGAGCGTGTCCAGGTGGTGGACGTGACGAACGGCGCGCGGTTCGAGACCTACGTGATCGAGGGGCAGCGGGGCTCGGGCACCGTGTGCGTGAACGGCGCGGCCGCGCGCCTCGTGCACGTGGGTGACCGGGTCATCGTCATCACCTACGCCCAGCTCACGCCCGATGAGGCGCGCGATCATCGGCCGGTAATCGTGCTGCTCGCCCCCGACAACTCGATCCGTGAGCGGATCACCGCGGACCAGACGCGCGACGCGATGCTCCTGGCGGAGTGGGACTAACCACTCGACGCACAGACGCACAGCCGCACAGCCGCACAGGGTGAACGCCAGCCGTTGGTCCCCCCTGTGAAGCCTCCCGTTGTGGTCATCGTCGGCGCCGGGTTCGGCGGGCTGCGCGCGGCCCGGGCGCTCAGGCGGGCGCCGGTCGAGGTCGTGCTGCTCGACCGCCACAACTACCATCTGTTCCAGCCCCTGCTCTACCAGGTCGCGACGGCCGGCCTCGAGCCCGAGCAGATCGCGCGACCCGTACGCGCGATCCTCCGGGGCCAGCGCAACTTCGACTTCCGGCTCGTCCAGGTAACTGGGGTCGATCTGGCCACGCGCCGGCTGCACACCGACGCGGGACCCGTCGGCTACGACTACCTGATCCTCGCCCCCGGCGGCGAGACGAACTTCTTCGGCCTCCCGGGCGTGGCGCGCCACGGCTTCGGGCTCAAGGACGTCGGCGACGCCCTGGCCATCCGCAACCACGTGCTCGGGGCGTTCGAGCGCGCCATGCTCGAGGCGGACGCCGAGCGGCGCCGCGCCCTCCTGACGCTGGTCGTGGTGGGCGGCGGCCCCACCGGCGTGGAAATGGCCGGCGCGCTCTCCGAGCTGTGCCGCCTCGTCCTGGCGAAGGACTACCCGCGGCTCGACCTCAAGGACGTGCGAATTCTCCTGCTCGAAGCGACCGATCGCCTGCTCGGCCCCATGCCCGAGCGGCTCCGGGAATCGGCGGCCGACCGGCTGCGGCGCAAGCACGTCGAGGTGCGATTCGGCGCCGCCGTCGAGGACTACGACGGCCAGCGCGTCCGGCTCAAGGGCGGGGAAGTCGTGCCGGCAGCCACGCTGATCTGGGCCGCCGGCGCCAAGGCCACTGACCTCGGCGCGACGGCGGGGTTGCCGGCGGCGCGCCAGCAGCGGATTCGGGTGGAGCCGACGCTCCAGCTGGCAGGCCATCCCGAGGCCTACGTCATCGGGGACGCCGCGTACATCGAGGCCGACGGCCAGCCGCTCCCGATGATGGCGCCCCCGGCGATCCAGATGGCCGAAACGGCGGCCGCGAACATCCTGCGCGCGCTGCGTGGCGAGCCGCCGCGACCGTTCCGGTACCGTGATGCCGGCTCGCTGGCCACCATCGGGCGCAACGCCGCCGTCGCCTACATTTACGGCATCCAGTTCACGGGGTTCGTCGCCTGGGTCGTGTGGCTCGTGGTGCACATCATCCAGCTCATCGGCTTCCGCAACAAGCTGTTCGTGCTCCTCAACTGGACGTGGGACTATTTCTTCTACGAGCGCGCCTCGAGACTGATCACCAAGGACTGAGCATGGACAACCGGAGCCTGGCATGACCAAACGTATGCTGGTCGTCACCAGCCTGTCCCTCCTGTCGGCGTTCGCCGCTTCGGCCCAGGAGGCGCTGCCGGGCTTCACACGCGCCTCGGCCCTGCGTCAGGACACGACCGAGCGGCGGCTCGTGGCGCTCGTCGACACGGCGAGCGTGCGCCGCCTGTCGCGTGCCCTCTCCGCGGTGCCCCATGTGGCCGGCACGCCGGCGCAGGCGGCCACGCGCGACTCGGTGATGGCCTGGATGCGCTCGTGGGGCCTCGAGACCTGGGTCAAGTCGTACGCCGTCTACATCCCGCGCCCCGACACGGTGGCGGCCTGGATCATCCGGCGTCCCGGCGCCGCTCCGGAACGGCTGGCCCTCGGCGAGCCACGGGTGCCCGAGGATCCCGCGACCGCGGGACCGCAGGTGCCTCCCTATAACGGCTACACGGGCTACGGTGACGTGGCCGGCGAGGTGGTGTTCGCCGGATTCGGGCTGCCGGAGGATTTCCGCACGCTCGATTCCCTCGGGGTCAGCGTGCGGGGGCGCGTTGTGATCGCGCGGTACGGCCGCTCGTTCCGCGGCATCAAGGCCCGCGAGGCGGAGCAGCACGGGGCCGCCGGGCTGATCCTCTATTCCGATCCGGAGGACGACGGGTACCGCCAGGGCGACGTGTATCCCGACGGCCCCATGCGGCCCGCGGGCGGCATCCAGCGCGGTGCCGTACGCAACGGCAACGGCGACCCCACGACGCCGGGGTACGCGTCCGTGGCGGGCGCGCGCCGCGTGCCGTTCGATTCGCTCGACGTACCGCGCATCCCGGTGATCCCCATGGGCTACGGCAATGCCCGCCGCATCCTCGAGGGCCTGCGCGGGACCTCCGTGCCCCAGGACTGGCAGGGCGCGCTCCCGTTCCGCTACCACGTGGGCCCCGGGCCGATGCGGGTGCGCCTCAAGGTGACCGGTGAGCGCGGGGCCGCCGGCATGCACGAGATCTGGAACACCTTCGGCCTGCTGCGGGGCGAGCGGTTCCCCGACGAGTGGGTGATCGCCGGCGCGCACCGCGACGCCTGGACGCCCGGGGCCGAGGACAACGTGTCCGGTACGGTGAGCGTGCTCGAGGCCGCCCGCGCGCTCGCGGCGCTCGCGCGCCAGGGGATCCGGCCCGCCCGCAGCATCCTCTTCGCCACCTGGGATGCCGAGGAGTGGGGGCTGATCGGGTCGATCGAGTGGGTGGAAGAGATGGAGGACTCGCTCCTGGCGCACGCGGTCGCCTACATCAACGAGGACGGCGCGGTGGGCGGCTCACAGTTCGGCGGCGGCGGGTCGCCGTCGCTCAAGCCGCTGTTCCGCGACGCCGCGCGCGCCGTGCCGGCGCCACGCGACACGGGCTCCGTGTACGACGGCTGGTGGCGCAGCCGGGGGCGCGACACCACGCGGCTCACGCTCGGCAACCTCGGTGGCGGATCGGATTTCCAGGGGTTCTACCATCACCTCGGCATCCCCTCGGGTGGGGTGGGCTTCGACGGACCGGCCGGGATCTACCACTCGATGTACGACTCGTATCACTGGATGTCGCGCTACGGCGACCCGGGGTACCTGAGCCACCGGGCGCTCGCCGGTGTGGTCGGCGTGATCCTCTCCCGTCTCGCCAACGCGGAGATCGTGCCGCTCGATTACGCCGCCTGGGGCCGCGACATGCGCCGGCTCGTGGGGGGGCTCGACTCCGCGGCTGCGGGCCGGGGGTGGACGGTGAGCACGCAGGGCCTGCGCGACGCGCTGGACCGCTTCACGGCGGCCGGGGTCGACCTCTCGAGCGCGCGCGACGCCGCCCTCGCCGCCTCGCTCGACGCGACGCGTGCCACGGCCGCCAACCGCGCCCTGCGGCAGGTCGAGCGGCGCCTCACCCGGCCCGAGGGCCTGGCCAGCCGCCCGTGGTACCGCAGCCTCCAGTTCGCGTCCGATCTCGATCGCGGTTACGCGACCATGGCGTTCCCCTCGGTCGGCGAAGCGATCCGCTACGCCGACGCCGCCGCTGCGGAGCGCGAGCTGCGCGACCTCGCGGCGCGGATCGACGAGGCCCGCGCGGCGCTCGCGGCCGCCAGCGCCGCGCTACGCTAGCGCGGCGCCGCTCGATCGCGCAAATTGCCCCCGGTTTTTTCGCTGCGAGGTCGACCCATGCGCACCGCCAGCGTGCTCGCGCTCAGTGCGGCACTGCTCCCCGCTCCCCGCTCCCTCCCTTCGCAAGGCATCGCGGTCGTCGAGGTGACGCCCGCGCGGGCCGCCGTGACGGCCGGCGGCCAGGCTCAGTTCCGGGTGGTGGCCCGCGACTCCGCGGGCCGACCGGTCACCGGAGCGCCGGCGGTCTGGCTCGCCACGCCCTTCGACATCGCCGCCGCCGATTCGAGCGGCCGCGTGACCACGTTCCGTCCCGGGCAGGTGTACGTCTTCGCCATCGTGGGCGGGAAGCCCGGGATCGGCGTGCTCGACATCCGGGAGCGCGCGCCGGCGCGCCTCGAGCTGTCCGCCGACGGCGGGACGACGACGATCGTGGGCGGCACGCTACAGCTGGCGGTGCAGGCGCACACCGCGATCGGCGACCCGGTGCCCGCGGGGGCGGTGCGCTGGCGCTCGCTCGCCCCCGACGTCGCGACGGTGAGTGCCGCGGGGCTCGTCGTGGGGCGGGCGGCCGGGGTCACGACGATCGTGGCCGAGGCGGGCGCGCTCTCCAGCCGCCTCGTGGTGCAGGTGCGGGCCAATCCCGTGCGGGCCATCAGGATCGCGCCGATTCCGGGCCCCGTGCGCACGGGGGACGTCGTCGCGCTGCGCGCCCGGCTCACCGATGGCGGCGGCCAGCCCGTCTCCGGCGTGCCCGTGCGATGGGCGGTCAGCGGCCCCGGCGCGGCGGTGTATGCCGACGGCCGCTTCGTCGCCACGACGCCGGGGGCGTTCCCGGTCACCGCGTCCGTCGGCGACCGCGTGGCATTCGCGACGGTGGCGGTCGGCCCCCGTCGCGATCCGCGCACCGTCGATCTCGTGGCCCACGTCCCGCTCCCGGGGCAGGACGTCCAGGGGGGCGAAATCTGGCCGGTCGGCGATGTGGTGTATGTCTCGACCATCGCCGGCGCGGTGTATGTGTTCGACATCTCCAACCCCGCCGCGCCACGGGTCACCGATTCACTCGTGGTGGATGCGCGGCTCGTCAACGACGTCATGACGACCGCCGACGGGCGGATCGGAGTGCTCAGCCGCGAGGGGGCGAGCACTCGCAAGAACGGGCTGGTCTTCTTCGACGCGAGTGATCCGCGCCACCCGACGGTGCTGTCCGAGTTCACCGAGACGGTTTCGGGCGGCGTGCACAGCGCGTTCATCTCCGAGCACTACGTCTTCGCCACCGACGACGCGACCGGAAGCCTGCGGATCATCGATTTCCGGGACCCCCGGAGGCCGGTCCAGGTCGCGCGCTGGGAGGTGCCGCGCGAGATCAGCGGCCCCTACGAGGTCGAGTTCCTCAACGTCACGCCGGAGCGCTACCTGCACGACGTGTTCGTGCGCGACGGCCTGGCGTACCTCGCCTACTGGCGGGACGGGCTCATCGTGCTCGACGTGGGGAAGGGCATCAAGGGCGGCTCGATCACGAGCCCGGCGCTCGTGAGCCAGTTCACCTACAACCACGCCGAGCTCTACCCGCCCGGCTTCATCGCGGGCACGCACGCGGTGTTCCCCGCCGGCCGCTACGTGTTCATCAGCGACGAGTCCTACCCGGGCACGGTCGACCTCGGGAGCCGGGAGCGGTTCGCGACCCGGGGGATCGTCCACGTCATTGACGTGTCGAACATCGAGCGGCCGCGCAAGGTGGCGCAGTACGATCCGGTGGAATTCGGCGCGCACAACCTCTGGGTCGAGCAGGACCTGCTGTACATCGGCGCCTACGACGGCGGCCTGCGGGTGCTGGACGTGAGCGGGGAGCTGCGCGGTGATCTCGGCACGCAGGGCCGGCTGGTGGGCAGCGTGTACACCGGCTCGCTCGAGGGCTACCGTCCCAACATGGCGCTCACCTGGAGCGCCATCCCGCACCGCGGGCACGTGTTCGCCAGCGACATCAACAGCGGGTTGTGGGTCGCGAAGGTCAGCCAACGCGCCATGCCGTGAGGGGACAGACGCACCAGACGCACAGGTAGGCGCACAGACGCCCAGACGCAGCAGCGGTGCACAGCGGATCGTCAACCGGTCTACCTGACCACTATGATCCGCTCACCGTTCACCGCTGCGCGCCTGGGCGTCTGGTGTGTCTAGCCCTACCGCGCCTGTGCGTCTACAGCCTGGGCAAGGTGATCCCCTCCTGCGCCTGGTACTTGCCCTTCTTATCGGCGTAGCTCACCTCGCACACGTCGTCCTCGTCGGCCGCGAAGAACAGGACCTGGGCGATGCCCTCATTGGCGTAGATCTTGGCGGGGAGCGGCGTGGTGTTCGAGATCTCGAGCGTCACATAACCCTGCCACTCGGGCTCGAACGGCGTCACGTTGGTGATGATGCCGCAGCGGGCGTAGGTGCTCTTCCCGACGCACACGGTGAGCACGTTGCGCGGGATGCGGAAGTACTCGACCGAGCGCGCCAGGGCGAACGAGTTGGGCGGCACGATGCACACGTCGCCGTGGAATTCGACGAACGACTTGGGATCGAACTGCTTGGGGTCCACCACGGCGGACAGCGCGTTCGTGAAGATGCGGAAGTCGGACGCCACCCGCATGTCGTATCCGTACGACGAGAGGCCGTACGAGATCACGCCCTCGCGCGTCTGGCTGTCGGCGAAGGGCTCGATCATGCCGTGCTCGCGCGCCATGCGGCGGATCCAGCGATCGGACTTGATGGACATGGAGCGCCAATATATCGGCGCCACCGTCACTTACGCCACTCGATTCGGTTGACATCGCCCCGCGCGGGATGGTAGTTTGCACGCGCCGATACGCAATGAGCGCGAGCGCGATGCACCAATCCTACGTTCCCATGCTCCTGCTCACCATCGTCGCCGCGGGGACCGCGGTGGGCATGATCGCGCTGTCGCATTTCGCCGGCCCGCGCCGGCCCACCGAGGCGAAGGGCGAGCCCTACGAGAGCGGCATGCCGCCCCTCGGCAGCGCGCGCGAGCGGTTTTCGGTGAAGTTCTACCTCGTGGCGATGCTGTTCATCGTGTTCGATCTCGAGACCGTGTTCCTGATTCCCTGGGGCGCGATCTACTTCGGCTCGAGCGGCGGCGCGCCCGGCATGGGGTTCCTGCTCGTCGAGATGATCGTCTTCCTCGTCATCCTATTCGCCGGCTGGGTCTACGTCTGGAAGCGCGGAGCGCTGGAGTGGGACTGAACGAAACACCAGGAGCAGGGAACCGGGAGCAGTACCTGACGGTGCGAGGCGCAATCCTGGCGCGCGCCAGCGGGAACGGCTCCGTGCTCCCTGCGCCCACAACGGATATTGGCGCATGAAACACGTCGCCACCGAAGTGGCCGGCCAGAGCCCGAACTTTCTTCTCGCCCGGTTCCAGCAGCTCGTGGACTGGGCGGTCAACGCGTCGCGCGCCAACTCGCTGTGGCCCATGCCCTTCGGGACGGCGTGCTGCGCCATCGAGTTCATGGCCACGGCCGCGAGCCGGTTCGACTTCGCCCGCTTCGGCATGGAGCGGCAGGCGTTCAGCCCGCGCCAGGCCGACGTGCTGATCTGCGCCGGCCGGCTCCCGTTCAAGCTGGCGCCCGTGATCCGCCGCGTCTTCGACCAGATGCCGCAGCCCAAGTGGGTGATCTCCATGGGCGCGTGCGCGTCCACCGGCGGCGTCTTCGACAACTACGCCATGGTGCAGGGCATCGACACGATCGTCCCGGTGGACGTGTACGTACCGGGCTGCCCGCCGCGGCCCGAGGGGCTGCTGTACGGCATCCTGCTGCTGCACAAGAAGATCAAGGGCGAGTCGCTGTTCGACGCGCAGCCGCGCCGCGACGAGCAGGTGCTGGACGAGCGCGGCCTGCGGCTCCCCCCCGAGACGATCAACGAGATCTCGGAGCCCTTCGGCAACTCGATCCACCAGTTCCGCTCGGCGTGAACCCGACTGTCGACGCCCTCCGCGCGACCTTCGGTGACGCGATCGGCCGCGCCCACAGGGCGCGCGACGGCGACGCTGTCGTCGTCGTCCGCCGCGAGCGGCTGCTCGACGCGTTGCGGTGGCTGCGCGATACGCCGGACCAGCGGTTCGACTACCTCGTGGACGTGACCGCCGTCGAGTACCGCGACCGCGAACGGCCCCTCGAGGTCGTCTACTTCCTGCGGTCGCTGGACCGGCGCGCCGACCTGCGCGTGAAGGTGGAGCTCGATCCAGCGGGCGAGCTGGCCGTGGATTCGGTCGTGACGCTCTGGGCCGGCGCCGACTGGCTGGAGCGCGAGGTCTACGACATGTTCGGCATCACGTTCCACGGTCATCCCGACCTGCGGCGCATCCTCATGTGGGAGACCTACGCCGAGGGATACCCCCTGCGGAAGGATTTCCCGCTGCGCGGCCGCTTCAGCCGCGCCGAGCAGGTGCGGCAGGCGCTGAACGCGAATCCGGAGGCGCACTACTCGCTCGAGGAGCTGTCCATCGCCCAGGCGCACGCCGAGCTGCCCGCCGACATGCGGGGGCGCCTCGAGCGGGGCGAGCGCGGCACGGTGCCGGGCTCCGCATGAGCACGCGCGTGGTGGACGTCGCGCTCGCGACCACCGGGCTGGACGCCAGCGGGCGGCCGGTGCGGGTCCCCCTCACGGCGGAGCCGGAGCGCGGCGGCGAGCCTGGCCTCGAGGGAGAGCACATCCTCCTCAACCTCGGACCGCAGCACCCCGCCACCCACGGCGTGCTCCGCCTCGTCGTGGAGCTCGACGGCGAGACGGTCGTGCGGGTGATCCCCCACGTCGGCTACCTGCACTCCGGATTCGAGAAGCTCGGCGAGTACCGGCACTACAACCAGATCATCCCGCTCACCGACCGCACGGACTATCTATCGCCCATGGCGAACAACGTGGGCCTGGCGCTCGCGGCCGAGCGGCTGATGGGCATCGCGATCACGCCGCGCTGCACGGTGCTCCGGGTGCTCGCGTGCGAAATGAGCCGCATCATCTCGCACCTCGTCTGGCTCGGGACCACGTCGATCGATCTCGGCGCTTTCACGCCGTTCCTCTGGGCGTTCCAGCAGCGCGAGCGCATCTACGACCTGCAGGAGGCATGGACCGGCGCGCGGCTCACCACCAGCCTGACGCGCGTCGGCGGCCTGATGGCCGACGTCCCGGAGGGCTTCGTCGAGGGCCTGCGCGCGTTCACCCGCACCTTCCCCAAGACGCTGGCCGAGATCGACAAGGTGCTGACGCGCAACGCCGTCTGGGCGGGCCGCACGCAGGGGATCGGCGTGCTCTCGGCGGCGGAGGCGATCAATTACTCGCTGTCGGGGCCGATGCTCCGCGCCAGCGGCGTGCCCTACGACGTGCGCAAGGATAAACCCTACCTCGACTACGAGACCTACGACTTCGAGGTCCCCGTCGGCGAGCACGGTGACGTGTACGACCGCTACCTCGTCCGGCTGGAGGAGTGCCACCAGTCCAACCGCATCCTGGCACAGGCGCTCGACCGGCTGCCCGACGGACCGATCAACGTGGACGACCCGCACGTGATCCTGCCCCCCAAGTCGCGCGCCATGAGCGACATGGAAGCCATGATCTTCCACTTCAAGCAGATCATGGACGGCGTGCAGGCGCCGGTGGGCGAGGCGTACGTGGGGATCGAAAACCCCAAGGGCGAGCTGGGCAACTACTTCGTGTCCGACGGCAGCGCGAAGCCGGTGCGGTGGCGCATCCGCCCGCCGACATTCATCAACCTCGCGGCGCTGCCGCGCATGGCCGAGGGCCACCTGTTGAGCGATCTCATCGCGATCAACGCCTCGGTGGACATCGTCATGGGGGAGGTGGACCGGTGACCTCGCATCACCCCGCCGACGAGTACCAGCCCGTGTTCGCGGGCGCCACGGCGGAGCGACTGCGCGAGATCGGGGGCCGCTACCCCACGAAGCAGGCCGCGTTGCTGCCGGCCCTGTGGCTCGTGCAGCAGGCGCGCGGCTGGATTTCCGACCGCAACATGACCGAGGTGGCCGAGGTGCTGGGACTGACGCCCGCCTACGTGAAAGGCGTCGTCACGTTCTACACGATGTACCACCAGCATCCGGTGGGCCGGAACTTCGTGCAGGTGTGCACGACCTCGCCCTGCAATCTCTGCGGCGCCGAGGACGTGCTGCGGGCGTTCCTGCGGCACAGCGGCGCCGGCGACCCGGGCGCCACGAGCCCGGACGGCGGCTGGACGATCGTCGAGGTGGAGTGCCTGGGTGCCTGCGGCTTCGCCACGCCCGTGCTCGTCAACGACGACTTCATCGAGAGCGTGACGGCGGAGAAGGTGCCGGACCTGGTGCGGAGGTACGCCTAGTGGGCGTCCCGCACCCACCCCACGCCAGGGAGACCGTCGTCCTGTCACAGTACTTCGGCGACGCCGAGGCGCGCACCTACAAGGGCTGGGTGAAGCGCGGCGGCTACGAGGCGCTGCGCAAGGCGCTCGCGCTCTCCCCCACGGCTGTCACCGAGGAAGTGAAGGCATCGGGACTGCGGGGCCGGGGCGGGGCGGGGTTCCCCACCGGGCTCAAGTGGTCGTTCATGCCCAAGGAGAAGCAAAAGCCGCACTACCTGTGCGTCAATGCCGACGAATCGGAGCCCGGGACGTTCAAGGACCGCGAGATCATGCGGTGGACGCCTCATGCCCTGCTCGAAGGCACGGCGATCGCCGCTCACGCGATCCAGGCGGAGGTGGCCTACATCTACATTCGCGGGGAGTTCACCGAGCCGCTCGCCATCATGGAGCGCGCGCTCGCCGAAGCCGAGGCGGCCAATGCGCTGGGACGGCTCAAGGTCGTGCTGCATCGCGGCGCGGGCGCCTACATCTGCGGCGAAGAGACCGCGCTGATGAACTCGATCGAAGGCAAGCGCGGCAACCCGCGGATCCGGCCGCCGTTCCCCGCGGCCGTGGGCCTCTTCGGCATGCCCACGACGATCAATAACGTGGAAACCCTGACGGCGGTGCCGCACATCATCACGCGCGGTGCCGCGTGGTACAAGTCGCTCTGCCTGTCGAACCCCAAGAGCACGGGCACCAAGCTGTTCTCGGTGTGCGGACACGTGCAGCGCCCGGGCACCTACGAGGTGACCATGGGGTTTCCCCTCAAGGACCTGCTGTCCGAGCTGTGCGGCGGCATGCACCCCGGGCGGACGCTCAAGGCCGCGATCCCCGGCGGCTCCTCGGTGCCGATCCTGAACCGGGACGAGGTGGAACGCTGCCTGCTCGATTACGAGGGCTGCGTTGAGGTCGGGACGATGCTGGGCTCGGGCGGCGTGATCGTGTTCGACGACTCGGCCGACATGGTCTATCAGATCATGCGCCTGGCGCGGTTCTACGCCCACGAATCGTGCGCCCAGTGCACGCAGTGCCGCGAGGGAACGGCGTGGACCACGAAGATCCTCGAGCGCATCCTCGCGGGGCAGGGGAAGCCGAGCGACCTCGACCTGCTGCTCGACCTGGCCGACAACATGACGGGCAAGACGATCTGCGTGCTCTCCGACAGCTGCGCCGCCCCGGTGGTCAGCGGCATCAAGAAGTTTCGGGACGAATTCGACGCGTATCTCACGGGCAAGAAGCGCCCGGAGGCGGCGTGACGCGCGGGACGCGGGAAGGGGGAAGCGGGAAGCGTCATGCCTGAGCCCCAGGTCAACCTCACGATCGACGGCGTGCCCGTGAACGTGCCCCCGGACACCCTGCTCATCGAGGCGGCGAAGCGCGCCGGGGTGCTCGTTCCCCATTACTGCTACCACCCGGGCCTCCCGGTGGCCGGCGTGTGCCGCATGTGCCTCGTCGAGGTGGAGAAGGCCCCGAAGCTGCAGATCGCCTGCGCCACCCCGGTGACCGAGGGGATGGTCGTGCGCACGCAATCCGCGTCCGCGAGGGACGCCCGCCGGGGCGTGCTCGAGCTGCTGCTGATCAACCACCCGCTCGACTGCCCGATCTGCGATCAGGCGGGCGAGTGCGAGCTGCAGGACTTCGTGTTCCAGGAAGGCCGTCCCGGCACACGCTACGCCGAGTTTGCCAAGCGGTTCAACCCGGTCGAGGACTTCGGGCCCGACGTGCTGTACGTACCCAACCGCTGCATCCTGTGTACGCGCTGCGTGCGGTTCATGGAGGACGTCGCGCAGGAGCCGGTCCTCAACGTGTCGGAGCGGGGGGACCGTGCCTACATCGGGATCCACGCCGAGGGGCGGCTCGACCATCCCTGGGCGGGCAACGTGGTGGATCTGTGTCCCGTCGGCTCCCTGATCTCGAAGGACTTCCTCCACAAGGCGCGGGCCTGGGAGCTGGACAAGACGGCCTCGATCTGCACGGGCTGCTCGCAGGGCTGCAACGTGACGCTCGACGTGCGGGACAACGTGGTGGTGCGCGTGCGGCCGCGGCCCAACCTGGACGTGAACCGCTATTTCATCTGCGACCACGGGCGCGCGCACTACCGCTGGCTCAACCGGGGCGACCGCCTCGAGGCGCCGCTCGTGCGGCAGCCGGGGGGGGGCGGGGGCGGGGGCGGGGGCGGGGGGCACCGCGCCGTGGACTGGGATGAGGCGCTGGAGCGCGCTCGGGGGATCCTGCGCGGCGCGGCGGGCCGGGCCGTGGCGCTCGTCTCGCCGGGCGCCTCGACGGAGGCGCTCTTCCTCGCGCGCCGCGCGCTCGCGCGGTTCGACTGGACCGGCGCCTTCCAGCTGGTCATCGGGGACGAGGCCCCGCTGCCCGGCGTGCCGAACCTGGCGCTGCGTCCCGAGCGGGCGTCCAACGTCACCGGCGCCGAGCTGGTGGGCTACACGCGCGACTACGGCGCCGCGCTCGAGGCCGCCGCGGGCGCGGCGGTCGTCCTCGTGCTCGACGACCCGTCGGCCGTGGTGCGCACGGCGGGTGAGGTGATCTACGTGGGCACCGTCGCGCCGCCGACATGGGAGGGCGGCGAGCCCGCCGTCGTGCTGCCGATCGCCAACGTCGCCGAGGAGGAGGGCACGTTCGTCAACCGCGACGGGCGGGTGCAGCGCTACCTCCAGGCCAAGCCCGCGCCGGGGATGGCGCGGCCGGCGTGGTGGGTTCTGGGGGAGCTGGGCGAGAGCGGCGAGCGCCCCACCTCCGCGGCGGACGCTTTCGATCGCCTGGCCGCTGCCGTGGAGGCTTTCGACGGGCTCTCCCACGCCGACCTGGGGCTCCTGGGCCGCCCGCTCGCGCGTCGCCCGGCGGCGGCGGTCCCGGCATGAGCTTCTATCTCCTGGCGTCGATCGCGAAGATCCTGGTGGTCTTCACGGCGATCATGGTGGGGGTGGCGCTGATCACGTGGCTCGAGCGGCGCGTGTGCGCCTTCATGCAGGACCGCCTGGGACCGAACCGGGTGGGCCCGCTGGGACTGCTGCAGCCCGCGGCCGATGGCCTCAAGAACATCGTGAAGGAGGAGACCTACCCGCGGCGCGCCGACGTCTGGCTCTTCCTGCTCGCGCCCGCGGCGGCGTTCACGCCGGCGCTGATGACCTTCGCCGTCATTCCCTTCGCGACGCCGCTGCCGACGCGCTGGGGCACGGTGGACATGGTGGTGGCCGACCTACCGGTCGGCTTCCTCTACATCCTGGCGATCAGCTCGCTGGGCGTGTACGGCATCGTGCTGGCGGGATGGTCGTCCAACAACAAGTACGCGCTCTTGGGCGGCCTGCGCGCCAGCGCCCAGATGATCTCCTACGAGATCGCGATGGGGCTCGCCGTCGTGGCCGTGCTGCTCATGGCCGGCAACGTGACGATTGCGGGAGCGATCGCGCGCCAGCAGGAGGGGTGGTGGTTCGTTCTCCCGCTGGGCCTGGCGTTCCTCCTCTTCCTGATCGCGGCGTTCGCGGAGACCAACCGCGTCCCCTTCGACCTGCCGGAGGCCGAGGGGGAGCTGGTCGCCGGCTATCACACGGAGTACAGCGCGATGAAGTTCTCGATGTTCTACATCGCCGAGTACTCCAACATGGTCACCGCCTCGGCCCTGATGGTGAGCCTGTTCTTCGGCGGCTGGGACATCCCGTTCACGACGTGGGACGACGGGCCACCCTGGACGACCGGCAAGTCGCTCGCGACGTTCGCCGTGTTCACGGCCAAGGTCGCGGCCTTCCTCTTCCTCTACATCTGGGTGCGGTGGACCCTGCCGCGCTTCCGGTTCGACCAGCTCATGGCGCTGGGGTGGAAGGTGCTGCTGCCGTTCGCCATCACCTACCTGACCGTCATCGCCTCAATGATCTGGTTCCTCCGCGAGCGCCTGGACTGGGTCTACGGGCCCGCGTTCTGCGCGGCCCTGCTCGGGGTGAACGTGGTGCTGGGCGCCGTGGTCGTGTGGGGCCTGGATCGCGGCCGTCTGGTCACGGGGGCCGCCGCGCCCGCCGGGGGAGGAGACTGACGTGGCCATCGGAGTGAAGGTGATGCACCGCCCGACCCGCGAGACATCGTACCTGCGGGCCACGCTGGGCGGGATGGCGCTGACGTTCCGCCACCTGCTCCGGCGCAAGGTGACGATGCAGTACCCGGAGGAAAAGTCCACGAAGGACTGGACCATCTCGCCGCGCTGGCGGGGCACGCACCGCATGCTCACGGACGAGCAGGGGCGCGCCAAATGCGTCGCCTGCGGCCTCTGCCCGCAGATCTGCCCGGCCAATTGCATCAAGCTCGTGCCGGGCGAGGACGAGCAGGGCCATCGCTACCCCTTGATCTACGAGATCGACGAGTTCCGCTGCATCTTCTGCGGCTACTGCCAGGAAGTCTGCCCCGAGGAGGCGATCCACGTCGGCGTGCACTACGAGAACGCCGAGTACTCGCGGGACCGCTTCGTCTACGATCTCGAGCGCCTGTGCGCCCAGACGCATCCCGTCTCGACGCTGTGGGATCCGTCAGATCCCCAGGGGGAGTAGCGTGTCGCTCACCGAGATCCTCTTCTGGGCCTTCAGCGGCTGCGCCGTCGTGGCGGCGGTGCTGTGCATCACCCGGCGCAACCCGGTCAAGTCCGCGCTGTGGCTGGTCGTGACGCTGTTCGCGCTGGCGGGCCTGTTCGTGCTGCTGGACGCGCACTTCATCGGCGTGCTGCAGATCCTGGTGTACGCGGGCGCGATCATGGTCCTCTTTCTCTTCGTCATCATGCTGCTCAACCTCGGGCAGGGCGCTCCGGCGGATCGCCGCGGCCTGGCCGGCGGGATCGTGGCCGCGGGGCTGGGCGTCGGGCTGCTGCTGCAGCTGAGCGTGCTGCGCGCGGCGCGCCCGCCCGAGGCGATCACCCTCCCCGATGGCTACCTCACGGCGCTGCAACGGGAGCAGGGGATCGTGGGTGCGGTCGCGCGGCCGCTGTTCGCCGAGTACCTGATCCCCTTCGAGATCACGAGCGTGCTGCTGCTCGCCGCCATTGTCGGCGCGGTCGTGCTCGCCAAGCGCCGGCTGTAATGCTGCTCGGGCCCGCCCTGGCCGTTTCGGCCCTGCTCTTCACCATCGGCGTCGTGGGCGTGCTGTTCCGCCGCAACGCGATCGTCGTCTTCATGTGCGTCGAGCTGATGCTCAACGCGGCGAACCTGACGTTCGTCGCGCTGGCCCAGCGGCTTGGTGTCGCCGGCCACGTGTTCGTGTTCTTCGTGATGGCGGTCGCGGCGGCCGAGGCGGCCGTCGGCCTCGCCATCATCCTGGCGATCTTCCGCCACCGGGAGACCGTCGATCTCGGGAACATCAACCTGCTGAAGGGATGACCGACCCGCACGCGGGCCTGGCCGCCTGGGTGTGGCTCGTCCTCGCCCTGCCGCTCGCCGGCTTCCTGGTGAACGGCGCCCTGGTGTTCGTGCGGCCGCGCGCGAACGGCCTCGTCACCCTGGTCGGGGTGGGGACGGTCGCGGCCGCCTTCGGCGTCGCCGTGGCCGTCGCTACGGCGGTCGGCCCCGCGCACGAGCCCCTGGTGTTCCGCTACTGGGACTGGATCACCGCCGGCGCGCTGCGGGTCGACTTCGCGCTCCAGGTGGACCACCTCTCCGCCGTGATGCTGCTCGTCGTCACCGGCGTGGGCGCGCTGATTCACGTGTTCAGCGTCGGCTACATGGGCGCGGACCCCGGGTACGCCCGCTATTTCGCCTACCTGAACCTGTTCGTGTTCTTCATGCTGGTCCTGGTCCTGGGCGCGAGCTTCCCCGTGATGTTCGTCGGCTGGGAGGGCGTGGGACTCTGCTCGTACTTGTTGATCGGCTTCTGGTTCAACGAGCGGATCAACGCCGACGCCGGCAAGAAAGCGTTCATCGTCAACCGCATCGGCGATACCGGGTTCCTGGTGGCGATGTTCCTCCTGTTTCGCACCACGGGGTCGCTCGACTTCGGCGACGTGCTCGCCAGGGCCCCGGCGACGTTCACGGCGGGCGCTCCGCTCATTACCGCGATCACGCTCCTGCTCTTCCTGGGCTGCACGGGCAAGTCGGCGCAGATCCCCCTGTTCACCTGGCTGCCCGACGCCATGCAGGGACCCACGCCCGTGTCCGCCCTGATCCACGCCGCCACCATGGTGACGGCGGGCGTCTACCTCGTGGCGCGCTGCAGCGTGCTGTTCGCCCTGGCACCGGTCGCGAGCGCCGTCGTGGCGGGCGTGGGCGCGCTCACGGCCCTGTTCGCGGCCACGATCGCGCTGAAGCAGTGGGACATCAAGCGCGTGCTCGCGTACTCCACGATCTCGCAGCTCGGCTACATGTTCGTCGGCGTCGGCACCGGCGCGTACGCCGCGGGCATCTTCCACCTCGTCACGCACGCCTTCTTCAAGGCCCTGCTGTTTCTGGGCTCGGGGTCGGTGATTCACGCGATGCACCATGCCCTGCACGCGACCCACCGGCATGAGGACGCCCAGGACATGCGCACCATGGGCGGGCTCAGGCGCTGCATGCCCTGGACGGCGGGCCTGATGTGGATCGCCACCCTCGCCATCGCGGGTGTCCCGCCGCTCTCGGGCTTCTTCTCCAAGGACGAGATCCTGACGGCCGCCTTCGCGCGCGGGACGAGCGAGCCGCTGTGGTATCTCTGGTGGGGGCTGGGCCTCGCCGCGGCCGCGCTCACGGCGTTCTACATGACCCGCCTCATGCTCTACACCTTCCACGGCCCGAACCGCACCGGGGAGGGCGCCGACGCGCATCTGCACGAGGCGCCCTGGGTGATGACGGGTCCGCTCCTCGCGCTCGGCGTGCTCGCCGTCGCGGGTGGCGCGCTCAACGTGCCGCCGCTGCTCGGGGGCGGCGCGTGGCTGCACCACTGGCTCGAGCCCGTGACCGCGGCAGCCGCGGCGCACCTCCCGGGCGTGCATGTGTCGCGCGGGACCGAGTGGGCCCTCGTGGTGTTGGCCGTCGCGCTGGCCGGCGCGGGCATCCTGGCCGCGCAGCGGCTGTTGCGCCCGACCGAGCTCCTGCCTGCCCGTGCCGCGGCGCCGGAGACGGGGTTCGGCCGCGTGCTGTGGCGCAAGTGGTACGTGGACGAGCTGTACGACGCCCTGATCGTCCGCCCGGTGCAGTGGATCTCGAGTCGCGTCCTGTGGCGCCTGGTGGATGCCAGGCTCGTGGACGGGCTGCTGGTGAACGGCACCGCCGCGGCCTCCCGCGCCCTCGGCTGGCTGGGCAGCCGGCTCCAGACGGGACAGCTGGGGATGTACGTGGCGGTCTTCGTGATCGGCGTGCTGGCGCTGCTCAGCGCTCTGGCCAGGTGACGATGTACGACCGCTGGGTGCTCACGGCCCTGCTCGCCTGGCCCCTCGTGGCCGCCGCGGTCGTGGCCCGCGCGCCCGTCCGGCTGGCGCGCCACCTCGCGCTCGCCGCCACGGTGATCGAGCTCGCCGTCTCGCTGCCCCTGTGGTGGCGGTTCGATCCCGGGGGCGCCATGCAGTTCCAGCTCGCCGTGCCGTGGATTCCGCGATGGGGCATCGCCTACAGCGTCGGCCTCGACGGCATCTCGCTTCTCCTCGTGCTGCTCACGACGTTCCTCGTGCCGCTCGCGGTGCTGGGCAGCTACCGCTACATCACGGAGCGCGAGCGCCCCTACTACGCCCTCCTGCTCGTGCTCACGACGGGCATGATCGGTGTGTTCGTCGCCCTCGACCTGTTCTTGTTCTACGTGATGTGGGAAGTCATGCTGATCCCGATGTACTTCATCATCGGGGTGTGGGGCGGGGAGCGGCGTCTCTATGCCGCCATCAAGTTCTTCATCTACACGATGTTCGGCTCGTTGCTCATGCTCGTGGCGATCCTCGGACTGTACTTCGTCGCCGGCGAGCGCAGCGGCTCATACTCGTTCGACTACGCGCACGTGCTCGAGTGGGCGCGGGTCGGCGGTCCCGCGGCCTGGTGGTTCTTCGCCGCGTTCTTCCTCGCGTTCGCCATCAAGGTACCGCTGTTCCCGTTCCACACGTGGCTCCCCGACGCGCACGTCGAGGCGCCCACGGCCGGCTCCGTGCTCCTGGCCGCGGTGTTGCTCAAGATGGGGACCTACGGGTTCCTGCGGTTCGCCATCCCGTTCTTCCCGGCCGTGGCGCTGCACGACGGCGTGGCCGCGCTCGTGGTCGGCCTCGCGCTGGCCGGCATCATCTACGGCGGGCTGGTCGCCATGGTGCAGCCGGACTTCAAGAAGCTCATCGCGTACTCGTCGGTGGCGCACCTCGGGTTCGTGGTGCTCGGGACCTGGGCCCTGACGGTGGAGAGCGTCCAGGGGGCGTTGCTCATCATGGTGAATCACGGGCTCTCGACCGGCGCCCTGTTCTTCCTGGCGGGGATGCTGTACGAGCGGCGCCACAGCCGCCTGGTGGAGGCCTTCGGCGGCATCGCCCGCGTCGTGCCCGCGCTCGCGGCGGTGCTCGTCATCGTGTCGCTCTCGTCGATCGGCCTGCCCGCCACCAACGGATTCGTGGGCGAGTTCCTCGTGCTGCTGGGGTCGTTCCCGACCTTCCCCGCCGCCACGGTCGTCGCGACCGCCGGCGTCATCGTGGCCGCCATGTACCTCCTGCCGGCGCTCCAGCGCGTGGTCTTCAACCCGCTCGACACACGCGAGAACGAGGCGCTCCCCGACCTGAGCCGCCGAGAGCTCGTGGTCCTCCTGCCGCTCGTCGCCGGGATCTTCTGGATCGGTCTCTTCCCCGGACCGCTGTTGCGGCGCACGGAGCCGGCGGCGCGACGCCTCGTCGAGTCGCTCCGGATCGCCGCGACCCAACCACCCCTGGCGGCGCCGCAGGCCCCCGCGCCGACGCCCGCACCGGCGCCCCCGGCCCCCCTCTCCGCGCCTCGGACCCGCACGGGCCGGCCGGTCCTGTGAGCCTCGATCTCTCGCTCCCCCGCGACCTGATCCTCGCGCTCCTGCCCGAGCTCGTGCTCACGGCGTGGGCGGTCGTGCTGCTCGTCGTCGTGGCCTGGCGCCACCGCACCACCGCCGACCTGCGGCTCGCGGGCGGGATCACGCTGGCGGCGCTCGCCAGCACCGCCGTCGCCGTGTGGTGGCTGTGGTGGCACCGCGCCGTCCATGCCGGCGTCGGCACGATGGTGGCGCTGGACGACTTCCGCTACCTGGTGGACTGGCTCGTGCTGGGCACGGCGGCGCTGACCGTGTGCATCTCGGCGGGCTACCTCGAGCGCGAGGGGATGACCGCGCCGGAGTACTACGTCCTCCTGCTCTTCGCCACGCTCGGGATGATGCTGATGGCGGGGGCGGAGGACTTGATGGTCATCTTCCTCGGCCTCGAGCTGATGTCGGTGGCGGTGTACGTGCTGGCCGGCCTGAACCGCCGCAGTCCGCGGGCGGCCGAGGCCGCGCTGAAGTACTTCCTGCTGGGGGCCTTCGCCTCGGGCTTCCTGGTCTACGGCATCGCGCTGGTCTTCGGCGCCGCGGGGACGACCAACCTCGGGTTCATCGGCGTGCAGACCCGGCTGCTCGACCTCGGGGCCAACCCGCTCCTCGCGCTGGGCCTCGGGCTCATGGTCGTCGGCTTCGGGTTCAAGATCGCGGCCGTCCCGTTCCACATGTGGGCGCCGGACGTCTACGACGGCGCGCCGACGCCCGTCACGGCATACATGGCCACGGGCGTGAAAGCGGCCGCCGTCGCGGCCCTGCTGCGGATCCTCATCGAAGCGTTTCCCGACGCCGCCCTGTGGCGTGACGCCGTGCGCTGGCTCGCGATCGCGACGATGATCGTGGGCAACCTCGTGGCGCTGGCCCAGCGCTCGCTCAAACGCATGCTCGCCTACTCGTCGATCGCGCACGCCGGCTACCTCCTGGTCGCCGTCGTGCCGGGATCACCGGTGGGCACCGCGGCGGCCGTCTTCTACGTCGCCGCCTACACGCTCATGACGCTCGCGGCCTTCGCGCTGCTCACCGCCAAGGGCCGCGAGGGCGAGAGCGAGGTGCGCATCGACGACCTGGCGGGGCTGGCGCTCAGCCGTCCGTGGGTGGCCCTGGCGCTGGCCATCTGCATGCTCTCGCTGCTCGGCTTCCCCGGCACGGCGGGGTTCATCGGCAAGTGGTACATCCTCACCGCGGCCATGGATGCCGGGGAGCTGGTGCTCGCCGCGGTGCTCGTGCTCGCCAGCGTCGTGTCGGCCGGCTACTATCTGCCGGTCATCATGGTCATGTACATGCAGGCCGAGCCCGCCGCGGGAGCGCACGCCGGCGTGCGGCTGCCGCGACTCGCGGGCGCCGCCGTAACCGCCGCCGTCGTGGGACTGGTGCTGTTCGGCCTGTGGCCGAACCGGCTGCTCGACCTCGCCCGCGACAGCGGCGCCGCCGTGCGCCCGCCAGCCGGCCTGCCCACCGTCAGCGCCGGGCCCGACCCCTCCCCGCCGAGACGCTGAGCGAGAGAGGGAGGGGGAGGGGG
>Ga0187892_10005172_pt1 | contig 20826 bp, 20 predicted proteins | sample MA1701073metaG_FD_139345 | JGI IMG/M metagenome (GOLD analysis project Ga0187892, IMG submission 139345) | Bio-ooze microbial communities from a basaltic lava cave in the Kipuka Kanohina Cave System on the Island of Hawaii, USA - MA170107-3 metaG ... | reverse complement strand
GCAGGGGACCCAGATCGTCGGGCTGGGGTACGATGCGGCGGGACGACGGACGTCACTCACCTATCCCAACGGGACGAACACCGCTTACACCTACGACAGCGCCTCACGCCTGACGCATATCACGCACAATGGACCTTCAGGGCTGATCGAAAACCTGAGCTATACGTACGATGCCGCGGGCAACCGCATCAGCCTGATAAGAGCAAATAATGCCGCCACGCTGCTGCCACAGGGGGTGCAAGCCGCCTATGATGCTGCGAATCAGCAGACTCAGTTTGCCGGAGCGACGCTGCAATACGATGCCAACGGCAACCTCATCAACGACGGCCAGAGCACCTATACCTGGGATGGCAGGAATCGGTTAGTCGCAATTGGGGGAGGGGTAACCGCGAACTTTGTCTATGACGCGCTTGGGCGGAGAGTGGGCAAGACGATCAACGGCGTGACAACGAGCTATCTCTTTGACAGGAATGACATCGTGCAGGAGATTGGTGGAAGCGCGGTGGGGGCGAGCTATGTGCGGTCATTGAGAATCGACGAACCATTTGTAAGGCAGACTTCAACTGGTAATGAGTTCTATCATGTCGATGCCCTCGGCTCGACCTTAGATCTGACCAATCAGATTGGGGCAGTGCAGATTAGCTATCACTTTGATGCGTATGGCAAGACGACGATGACCGGTACCAGCAACAACCCATTCCAGTACACCGGACGGGAGAATGATGGGACGGGGCTGTATCACTATAGGGCAAGATATTACTCACCAATTCTAAGTCGATTTATTCAAGAAGACCCACTGCCAATCACAGGTAAAGGCGTAAATTATTATTCATATGTCACTGGTAATCCCCTGTTGTGGACAGATCCCAGCGGGCTTGTCAGATACAAACCAGGCGTCGATACGACATCGGTTTCAGTGACGCAGAGCGGAACGGATCCGAGTAATAGGACTCTAGGGTTTACAATCGAGAATGGTCCGCCTGATACGACCCTGACAGTGGAAATCAAAATTGGTGATGCACCAAGCAGGGGGCGAGGCGGGCTTGGTCCTTTTGAGGGGCTGACTCAGAAGATGGTTAGCGTGACCACAAACGCTTCTGGACAAGGAACTGTATCGGTGGATATTACAAAAATACAAGGTGGTCCTCAATCTTACATGGAAATTAAAATTAACTACCCGGGTGCACTTCCTTCACATATGACAGACTTTCCATTTACCAATGACAGATCAGCTCCTCACGCCTTATGCAGGCAAGGTGAGTGCAGGGTTGATCGTGGTGCATATACAGGGCCTCCTTCTAAGGATTATGTCGAGCCAGGAGTAAGTGGCAGTAAAAGTGCCAGATAGTTAGATCTTACATTCGGAGAGATAAAATGAGTAAGGAAAGTAGTTACGTGCCCGATAGGTGCATCAATTTCATGGGCTTGTGTGCTCCTGCAGCCGTGTTTCTTGCTGTAATTGTGCTAGTGACAGGAAGTGCGGTGGGCAAGCCAGTAAAGGAAGGAACTCCGATAACAACGAAGCTTAAGATGTCGCGCGTTCTATTGTCCGTCTCAGCAGACCCAGAATTCATAAAACGGCTTACGGATCGTGCGCTGGCGCGTCTTAAGAAATCTGGACTGACCCCTGCTGCATCTGATGCAGACGGCGATGCATTCTTAATCCTTACGCTGAAGATGAGGGCTATAGAGGGGTGCGCTGGAAAGATAATGTACATCAATCACCTGGAACTGGTGGAAGAGGTGAGTGTTGCCAGGAATCCGGACCTGCGAGTCGAGGCGACAACGTGGTTTTTGGGACCGGGCCTTCCGAGCATTCGGGAAAGGCTTTCAATCGAGCAGCTTGAACGGGATGTTGATTGGTACATTGATCGCTTCATAGTCTTGTACAAATCCGGTAATGATTGAAGTCCGATAGGGAAAGAGAAAACCGAAGAGTTGTTACCAAGTAGGAGTAAGCAGCGTTCCCTCCGCGTCTCCGGCAGGGACGCCGATAGTTAAGAGGATCCAGCATGGGGTGTGGGTAGTCGCGCCAACGTGGTAACGATGACGCGTCATTCACTTACAGAGCTCGTCTGGTCGCTGCTGTGCCTATGTGTGGCGACTATTCTAGTCTGGCCTTTCTCCATCCACGCCGACCAGGCCCAGTACTTCTACGACGAGCTGGGGCGGCTGGTGGCGGTCGTGGATAGTGCGGGCAATGTCGCGGTCTATGTCTACGACGAGGTGGGCAACCTGCTGCGGATCGATCGGCCCGGGACGGGTGGGCAACCGATTGGCATCTTTTTTCTCACGCCCGGCAAAGCCCTCGTGAACACGAACGTCACGATCCGGGGCTTCGGGTTTAGTGCGACGCCGTCGGCGAATGCGGTGAAATTCAACGGCGTCACGGCCACCGTGGTCTCCGCGACCCCCGACACGCTGGTGGCCACCGTGCCCACCAGTGGCACTACCGGCCCCGTCACCGTCACCAATACCAATGGGACCGCCACGAGCCCCCAGACGTTCATCGTGCTCGTGCCGCCCATCATCACCGCCATTGATCCCGCCCTGGTGCCTCAGGGGGCCACGACGCAGACGACGATTGCCGGCTTCAACCTGCTCGACGCCACGTCGGTCACCTTCACGCAGAGCGGCCTCTCGGCCACCATTCGGCCTGGGGTGACGGCGAACGGCCTGCCGATCAATCTGGTTGTCGGCCTCAGCGTCCCGAACGGGTCCTACTCCTTCTCGGTGACCACGCCCGGCGGGACCGCGCAGAGTGGCACGGTACAGGTGACCGTCACCACCGCGGTGCCGAGTTTTGGCGTGGGCAAATTGAGTGTCTTTCGGCCGTTCCCGGCGCAGACGCCACCCTCGGGGCCAACTTTTACGGTGGCGCCTCCTGTGAGTGTCTCGATGCCGTGACCTCATGACCAGGCTGCATGCCTAGTGCTGAACGATGACGCTGTCAAAGGAGTCGGACATGAACACGCTACGGATTCACCGATTGGTCGGTCTTGTGAGTTGCGTCCTCGCCCTGGGCGGGACGAGCCTGGGATGGGCCCAGACCTTCAGCAGCGGGAGCACGGGGGCTGACGGGGGCTTTGCGCCCACGTGTGCGCCGACGCCCTGCACCGTCACGGCGGCCTTGCCGCCCAGTGGGGTCCTCCATTACACCACGGCCACCATTCCGGCTGGTGTGACGGTGATCTATACCAACAATGCGGCGAACACCCCGGTGACGATGCTCGCCACCAGCGATGTGACAATCGCCGGGACGATCCGCCTCGATGGAGCCACCGGCGGGTTTGGCGTCAATTCAGCCGGAGCGGGAGGCCCTGGAGGCTTTCCCGGGGGCAACGGCGCCCTGGCCACCGGGGGTGGCGGGTCAGCCGGGCAGGGGCCGGGGGGCGGCGAACCGGGATCAGCATTCAGTCCTCCGGCCACCTATGGCGCGCCGAGCAACTTCGTGTCCCTCATGCCCCTGGTTGGCGGCTCCGGCGGGGGTGGGAGTCTGTTTGTGTCGTCATTTTTTCCGAGTGGGGCGTCCGGCGCCGGCGGCGGCGGGGCCATCGTGGTCGCGTCCTCGACGAAGATCACGGTGACCGGCGCGATCCACGCCAACGGGGGCCCGGGCAATGATAGCGCCACATTTGGCGGCTGCGGGTTTGCCGGAACCCGTGGCGCGGGAGGAGCCATCCGACTGGTGGCCCCGCAGATTACGGGATCGGGGGGCACCCTGTCGGCGGCCGGTGGCCCGACGGGGTTTCCCTGCTTCGTGTCACCAGGCGGGGATGGCCGCATTCGGCTGGAGGCCTTCACCACCACGGGACTGAGCGTGACCTCGACGCCTGCATTCTCGTTTTCGCCCGCCCCCGGGCCCGTGACCGCAGCCAGCACGCCGGCCCTGATTAACCTCCCGACCCTGACCATTACATCCGTGGGAGGCGTCGCTGCCCCGGGGATACCGACCGGCTCCTATGGGACCGCGGATGTTTCCCTGGCACCCGGCACGACCAATCCCGTCTCGTTCACCCTAACCGCCGCCCATATCCCGGTGGGCACCGTGTTTACCGTGCGCCTCCTTCCCCAATCCGGGACTTTCACGACCGTGCCGAGTACCCCATCCTCCGGGACTTTTGCGACATCCTCCGCGACCGCCAGCGTGAATTTCCCGATCGGCCAGGTGAGCGTGCTCAATGCCTTTGCGAGCTTCACACTGCCTCAACTCGCCAGCCTGCTCCCGTGGATTGAGGGGGAGCCGGTGGAGCGGGTGCTGGTGGCGGCGGAGTACGGGGGACCTTCGACGCTCACGCTCGTCACAAGGTCGGGCAAAGAGCTTCGCGCGGATCAGTTGCCGCCCGAGACCCAACTGAAGCTCGCGCGGGCCTTCGCCGCGCTGAACGACCAGGCCACGCGCTGACAGCGGACGCCGCTTGATGCCCATTAGTTCTGACCCGACTTTAATCCCGAACGCTGCGTTCATCGCGAGCGTGGACAGCCGGCTGGGGCAGGGGGTTCACTAGTCTTTTAGCTACCGTCAGTTAAGCCCCGTTTGAGGTCCGGCCGACGGCCTCTACAGGCCTGTCCACCAAATCGGGGCCCGCTTCCCGTTCCCTGTGGCAGGGCCTTCAGCCTGCTCATCACCGTGGTAACACCGAGGCCCGTGCGATCGGCGATCAGCCTCGTCCCGAATCCTGCGCGGACGAGTTTGAGCAACTCACTATCGCTCACGCGTTCTCGTGAGGGGCCAGGTCGGGGTGGAGGCTTGGGGAGCAGGCCTCGCCGCCGAAGGCTGTGTAGGCGCCCCGCTACCGTCGAATAGGGCAGGCCGAGTCGGGTGGCGATCTCCGCAGGTCCGATACCTTCCCTGCACAGCGCCAGCAGCCGGGCATCGCTGACAATCGACCAGGAGCCTCGTTTCAGAGTGGATGGTAGGACTAACCCACGCTTGCGCAGCATCCAGAGGCGATGCTTGACGCTCGCGGGACGAATCCCGAGTCGAGCCGCCATGGCGTCTGGCGTCAGGCCTCTCCTGACCAGCGCGAGAAAGCGCTCAGCCCCGACGCGTCGATCGTATCCCTGCGGTCGTGGACCCCGAGGCCGGGGGATGATGGCACCCCGCTTCCGCAGCCGGGCCAGGCGTGAGTAAATCGTGCCGGTCACCAGCCCGGTGCGCGCGGCAATCTGACTGACCCACAGCCCGCGTCGGGCGAGTCTGAGCAGCTCCTCATTGGGTACTCGTCGCCGACTTAGCCGTAGCTTATAGAGGCGCGCATAGACAGTCAGTTGGGTGAGCCCTGTTTTTGCGGCGATCGCCGGGACTGCCGGATCCTTTGCGAAAAGCCGCCGGATGGTGTCATCCTCGACCTTTCTGTGAATCGGATACCGAAAACCTGAATCCCATCGCGCCCAGAAGCCCTGAGTGAATTTCAGGCGTGTCTCCAGGTCCATCAGCGCGGTTAATCGCTTGTAGCCCCATTTCTCGCGGTAGTCGTTCGTTGACATGCCGTGCATGGACGAAAGATGAGCGACCAAGGACCGCAACGTCGAGCCGCATTCCAGGCAGATGATGAAGTCCTCCCCGATGGCCTCCTGGCAGTAGCGTCGGTAGTGGGCCAATTGCTTCCGGCTGAGGATCCGCCTGCGTGATGCCCCCATGGCCAGTGAGTGTACAATGCTGGGGATTCAATTCCAATGCTCTGAGCAGGGGGTGAGAAGTCGGGGTCAGAAGTCGGGGTCAGAGTACTATTTCATGGTTCAGAATAAGATTGGTTGCCGAGCAGGGCAGCGGCGGAGAGGAGTACCCGGGAAAGCCTAACGGAGCTGAACCGTTGCGCTGGCGTGTACTCTGAGCACGATGGCTTTACTATTTGACACTTTGGTGGGGCGTGGAATCTGCATCCCGTAGAGACCTCGTGATCATCCTGCCTGGCATCATGAACCTCGAATTACCTCTGGCCTGGCTCAGGCGGATGCTCGTCAGAGCGTATCCGCACTGCCTCGTGACTATCAGGCCCTGGGGCAGGCCGTTCGGGTGGATCTTCAACCTTCAGGCCCATGAGCGGAATCGCGTGACCGCCGCAGCGTTCGGGCAAGAGCTGGCGGCATACCGTGGACTTCACCCAGACGCGCGAATCACACTGGTAGGCTACTCGGGTGGTGGAGGTCTTGCGGCTATGATCGTGGGGTCGTTGCCGGAAGGCGTGACCATCAATCGGCTAATACTGGTTGCTCCAGCTATCTCACCGTTCCACCCGATCACGGACAAGGTCCTTCCACGGGTAAGCGAGTTTGTAGTCGCCTACGCCAGCCGGTTCGACTTGCAGGTCGGGCAGGGGACGAAACTATTTGGGAATATGGATGGGATTAAGGGCAAAGGCGCCGGCGCAGTCGGATTTGCGACGGAGGACTACAAACTGGTTCAGGTTCACTGGGATCGTGGAATGATGCGCACTCTGCATTTTGGCGATCATTTCTCCTATCTCTCACCGCTCTGGCAACGGCACTACCTTGTGCCGGCCCTTGATCCGGCGATGACAGTCAGACGGCTTCGAGAGCACGTAGCGGGGCGGCGGTTTGAGAACAGGAAATAGGGACATTCAACTTTCTGCGGACCACTGCTTTGGACGAAGCGCTCAAGGTCTGTGCGGTGTCCTGATCGGGATGACGTGGCGGCGGTGCTTGCGGTAGATGCGAAAATCCTGCTCTAAGGTTAACACCTCGCTATTGGTGTGCCGCTCTGCCATCCGCACCAGGCAGGCATCCGCCAGCGAGATTGGGACATTGGCGTAGCGTCCCAGAAGCTTAGCCACTGACGCAGATTCGTCCTCTACATCGAAGGCGACCTGGATGACCTGTCGGTTGAGCATTTCAATGACGGCTTGGCCGCCGCCAGGCAGATTTCGCAGGAGAAAGCACGCCTCCGCTAGGACCGCCTCGCACGTTAGCATTGGAGGCCGAATGCGCTCCCACTGCGCCTTAGCCCAGTCATGGAAGCGATCGGCCCGGTTGAGAAACGCCACAAGTGGGCCGGTATCCAATAGCACCACCTCTTTCATGCCCTTACCGGCCAAACCCGCGCAGGTGGGTCTTCTTGGTCGAGAGATCAGCAGGCCCCGTCACACAACCGGCGAGATCCTTCGCCAGATCGAGCGCAGAGCCAACGTAGGGCCTCTTGTGTTTATCCAGGGCGGCTTTGATGGCGTCACGGACCACCGCAGATTGGGTCGTCCCACGCCTCTTGGCCAGGGCGACCACCCTCGCATACAGAGATCCATCGAGCTTCAGTGTCAGTATTTTCACCTCTTCGCCCCCGGTGAATCTTGGTATTACCGATCTGGCACAATTGTATGATCATGGCCTGGCCGTGTCAAGCTCGTGCAGGTATTTCGGGTCAGAGTAATATTTCCTTGGTAAGAATGAGGTCCGTAGCAGAGTGGGGCGGCGGCTGAGAGGAGCAAGCGCGAACGCCGCAAAGAGTTGCACCGCTCGTCGAAAATTGCACTTGGACCCCGATGGCTTTCTCTGCGCGCGGCGCCCCGCCCGCACCGGACACATCTGCGCTATACTCGCAGGCGATGCGCAGTCATCCTCCGGGAATCATCCGTGTTGATCATCCGCCCTCGCGGACCCACGCCTGGCGCGTGACGGTGCAACGCCGTGGGCAGATCGTCGTTAAGCAGTTCAGCGACCGCCGCTACGGAGGCCGCCCCGCCGCCTTGCTGGCCGCCCGGGCGTACCGGGACCACCTGCTGGCCACTTTGCGCCCGCTCAGCCGGCGGGAGCTCTGCCAAATCAAAAAACGCAGCAACCGCTCAGGCTATGTCGGCGTCTCGCACTACTGCCAGGTCGAGCGGCGGGCCGATGGCCGCCTGCGGCGGCGCTGGTATTGGTGCGCCAGTTGGACCCCGGTCCCCGGGGGGTCGCCCAGGGGCGCGAAGTTCTCCGTGAACAAGTACGGCGGTCGGCAGGCCTTCCGGCTCGCCGTGGCCACCCGGCGCCGCGCTCTCGCCGAGTTGGACGAAGACTCGGGGCGCGAGGCCGCCGCCCGCGCCAAGGCCATAAGTCGTTGACGTGTGCTCAGGCCTCTCTGGGTCCTGTCGTCTCGCGATCGCCCGTCCCAAGGCCACTGCGTGCGCCGCTCTTAGAGTCGAAAGCTTGAGGGGGAAAAGGCGACATTCTATTTTTTTTGGGTGTCACGATCAGTCTTTAGTAGCCAAGAGTAGTGGGCAGGGAGGTGGACAGTGTGCGTGGGAGTCAGTACACTGAGACGACGCCGGGAGGCGGGCTGCTGTGCTGACGCTCCGCTGCACTCAAAGATTGGTGCGACGGCTTGGCTCTGTCGCCCAGGTTGAGCCCTATGCTCCCACAACTGCCTTGGGTGACTGGTACGCGAATGTTCTCTACACTCGACCCCGTCAGCTTATCCTCTGTGTGAGTGAACGCTCGCTTCTCTCGGTGCTCGTCCCCGCGCGGGACCCCACCACGTTCCTTCCACGCTTCCGCGAAACTGTCCTCAGCCATCTCACGGCGATCGGTGCCTCAGTCCAAGCGGTGGCCGCTGAAGGGGAGGAGATGAAGGAAATTCGAGTGGGACGTACTGCGAGCCGCAGCGTGCTCGGCTCCATGCGCGACCTCGCACTGACTGTGCAGCAGGAACTGGCGTTGGAACGATGGGCTTCGCTGGAAGACCTGCAGCTTCACCTGAGCACCTTCATCATGGGTGCGATTGGGATGCGATATCCCTGTGACGTTGCCTTGGAACTTCTACAGAGGCCGCGCAGCAAATAGATTGAGCCGTGGACGATATCGGTCCGGCTGGCTGCCGCAGAGAGTCCAAGAGTCGCTGGGCCACCGTCAGTCCCGCGCGGGTTGAGGGCCAGCGGTCGGTCTCTTAGCTGAGGTGGTGCCAGGTAGCTAAGGTGGATGGTTGACGGCGGGGGGCCGGGGCTTTCTGGCGTCTGTCAGCTTTGTTGGGGCGGGGAGGGGGTCGTGGGCGGAGCCGCTGCTTGTGCGTGTTGGGCGGGGGGGAGCAGTCCGCGCCGGCGCAGCGATCTGAGCCGCCTGCAGAAAGTGCGCGGATCGATCCCAAGCTGATGCGCGATCGTTCGCCCGCTTAACCGCTGCCGCACGAGAGCGAGAGTCGGCTCGTCAGGAACGTGTTACATGTGGGTGGAAGGAGGAAGAAGACCGCGACGCCGGATCGCGCGCAGTCTCCTGTGAACACTTCCGACAGCGATTCCAGCCTTCCGAGCAACTTCTTTCAGTCGAAGTCCCGTGCGAGCGAGGGCGATGATCTGGTCGTCTGTAACCTTCCGCTTGGCATTCGGTCTGAGGCCTGCGGGACGAGGCACGGGAACCCCTCGCTGACGAAGCTCTCGCATGCGTTTCGTGATGGCGGACTGTGTCCGCATGGTTTTCGCCGCGATCTGCTTAGGCCAAAGACCTTGCTCGAGCAGAGCTAAGAGTTCAGAGTTGGATAGCGGGGGCCGAGGCGGCTCCATCAGGCCTAGTGCGTGGAGCCGCCGACGAATCACTTCCTTAGAATAGCCAGTCTTGGCGGCTATCTGCCTGAGACTCAGCTTTTCGCGTGCCAGCTTCGTTAGAACGTCGTCGCCGATTTTCCTTGGCGCCGCTCGCCACCCAGCCGCAAGGCGCGCTCTGACCCGGTCGCTCATGTTCAGGCGATACTCCCTGCGATGTGGCGGGACCCCAAAACGCCGCTGGGCCTCCTGGGCTTTGTAGATTGAACCCTTGGGTACCAGGGCTGGAAGGTTTCGTTCCAAGGCTCGTTGCCGGTGTAGCTCACTGACGGCCGGAATGTTGAGGGCGGTAGTGCGGTTATACCCCCAGCGGTCCCGATATGCATCTGACAGCATTGCATGCGCTTTGGCGAGATGGTTTCTCAGATCGCGGAGCAGCCCGCCGCATTCCAGGCAGACCACCGCGTCTTCCCGAATGGCCTCCCTAAAATGCCCCTGGTAGTAGGCGAGTTCTGGAGGTGAGACGAACCGGCGAACCCTCTTCATGGGGGGAGTATACCCCGATGAAGGCAGGCGTAAAAGAGGTGACGTCCAGTTCCCTCATTGACGCAGGAATTCGACATCTCAGGTTGCTCAGATGGGGCGGCGGCTTCAGAAGGTCGCATGGAGGCCGAACAGGAAGCCGAACGACGAGGCATCCCAATCGTTGACCCGAGCTCCATTGACCGTAGCGTAGCCGTCGTTGCGTTTGTACGCCATCTCGGCATTCAGCGCGAGCTTGGAGGTGACGAAATAATCGGCGCCCCATGCCAATCGCCACGCAAAATTGTTGCTCGGAGAAGTCGAAACTCCGGAGATGTCATCGTCAAACGAGTTGACGTTGACGCCGAACCCCATGGAGCCGTAGGGGACGATCGGGCCTACGCGTCCCGGTCTGACCTCGACAGTGGGGAGCAAGGAGACCGTATCCTGATGACCGAGGGCGACATTAGGCACTTCGAGATCCACAGCGTGCCGCTCCCATTCGAGCATGAACCCGATAAGCAACCATTTATTCAGACTGTACAGTCCCTCCAAATTGACCAATGATCCGACGTCCGTTGAGGTATTGCTCGCCAGTGACTGAGTCAGGGGCGCGAATCCGGCTCGGAAGCCGAACAACCATTGGCCCTTCTCCGTCCCATTCGGATGCCATTTCCATGCCTCTGCCCGTGCTGTGCCCTGCACGCCGAGAATCAGCACCAAACTCATCGCAAGCCAGGCGAGCACGACACGGGTCACGCAAGTCCGCCACATAGCGATCTTCCTCCGTTCACCTGGTGAACAGCAGCTCAAGAAGTCTAAACCAGGTCCTGTCATGGCTAGAACGGACAAATCGGAGTGGACGATCGGAAGAGTGTCCAATCCGTTCGGTAATGGCGTCCGATGACTCTCGGCTTCCACGCACAGCCTTTAGGATGAGGCCTGTCGCAATCAGAGGTGAAGTGGGAAACAGCGCGAGGCAGTCCCGGTTGCATGGAGCAGGTCAAAAGGTGGACGATAGGACCAAGCCTTTTGACTTCTGTGAGGTGGAGCGATGGGGAGCGTGCGGCAGGGGAAGGGAAAATTCCGGTTGGCGCCGGTGAGCGAGCCGCCGATGAAGAAGGTCTTGGAGGACGCGCTGAAGGAATTTCGCCAGGCCTTGGCTGACCGCGGAGTTTACAAGAACAACCATCGAGACTTAGAACGAGCCTACAACGGGGCGAGGGACTTCGTGGATTTTTTGCTGGAAGGCCCGTGGGCTCTGGAAAAAGGACGTCGTCGCCCCAAGTTGGGATCACAGAGCGAGGGTCGCCTATAAAGCTCTTGGTAACCTCTATTGTCTGCCTTGCTCTGTGGCCCGGCTGGGTCGCTGACGACGGCGAGACGTAGGGTGCTCAACTGAGAGGCACCCTCAGTCAGGCAGAGGGCTGGCTGTCTCAGGGCAAGCTAGTGAGGAGGCCCTACTTCTTTTCGGCAAGGACCTTCTCGAAGACCCTCTGAGGTTCCACGTGTCCTGCCCTGACTTTCATAATCTTGCACGTCTCGTTGCTCTCTGTGGGCTCCAGTGCGCAACGAAGAGCGATCGGGTCTATCCCAGCCTTTGCACCGTCCACAAGATAGCCCTGCGTGCAAGCCATCAGACTGAAGCCGACGAGGACGCTGAATAGGGTTCGCCACATTGCACACCTCGGGTTTCGTGTTGCCGGTGACCGTCCCTGCCATCAAGGCCAGCCCTTCATCTCGTCTCTTGCTTTGCTCGGGCGAGCCTCGGCTTGGCACATCTCTCTAAACAAAGTATAGCAGAGCAGGTTGGGACGACTGCTCTGGTCGGAGCTCAGTGAGACAATCCAGGTTCTTGAATATCTTGCTATTTTCGAGTTCCCCAAGTTGCAGGGCAGTCGAAGAGGTCTGGAGGACAAATGACCAGGAACCGCTGGGATAAAGAATCGGGAGTCTTTATGGGGGCTCGCCTGGCCTTTTCCTTTGACCGCGACCCCCACCTCTTTGTAAAGTGCGGACTATGCTGCGACTTCTCTTTCAAAGTATCGAGCAGAGCCTGGGACAGGGCTTAGCGCCGGCCGCGCACGTGATCTACTGGAGCGGGCTGATTCTATTGGCCTTGACGGTGCTCGTGCCGATTTATCGCCTCCGTATGGATTACAAGACGGCCCGTGCAGGTATGGTGCAGCAGTGGGTCATGAACTGTCCGAGCTGTGACAAATTGACCGTGATATCCGGTGGCTATTGCGGCTTTTGCGACCATGACCTTGGGATTCCCTGGACAATGAGGCTCTGGACTTCCTCCTACGGCTGGATGGAGAGCAAGGCGGCACGACTCGTCAGGCTAATCACGCATTTCCTCGGAATCGTGATCTTTGTGGCCCTGTCTGTCTGGCTGGTGACCAGTATCGGAGTGTCGGCCCCACAGGGCGAAGTGCATAGATTCTTCTTAGGCTTGGGGCTTTTGGCCTGGGCGGCTGTTGGGCGGTTCGGCGGGCGCACCCTCCGTGTCGGACGACGCGGGATTCTGGCCCGGGCCGGGGACGCGCTCATCACCCTGGCGGCAGTCGGCTTGTTGGCCATCGCGCTATTCCTCGCCGATGCGGCGAGGCCGACACCTGAAACGGTACTGGCAACTTTTAGCACGACCGACGGGAAGGCGCGAATCGGAACTCAACTGCTCGCTCTGTCTGGGAGAGAGATCGGGTTCGAATATCTCCAAGTGGACCATGAGCTCCTGGGATACCATCGCGTCATCCCGCTGGCTTTCAAAGGGAGCGAAGGGCTCCCTCTTCCGAAGAATGCCATCGAGAACGCCATCATCACGCATCTGCGAAAACACACCAGCGGCTACTCCAGACGCGGACTCACGGTCCGTCTGCGCACCGACCGACTCCAGGTGGCGCCGAACCAACCGTATGAGGTCATTCAGCGCGAAGGCCAGGTGTTGATCCGAAGGGTAGGGGGAGCGTAGGGGGGCGTTCTAGCCCTGAGGCTCTCTGTCGTCAACTCGCGGCGTTCTATGCTACCCTGGAGCGGCATTCGCACGAATCGGCGCATCCGGTCACGACCGTGTGCCTTCACGCCGCTGCCGCGGGACATTTGAGGAAGCGATGGCCTTGAAATACGCGTTGTATCCTGGCTGCGCAGCCAAGGGCGCGACGCCCGAGCTCTACCAATCGACGATGGCCATCATCGGGCGGTTGGGGATCGAGGTCGTTGAGTTGGCGGCTGCGTCATGCTGCGGGGCCGGGGTCGTTTCGGAGGCTGATCCCGACGTGGCGCTCGCGCTGAACGCGCGAACCTTTGCACAAGCCGAGCAGCTTGGGCTCGACGTCATGACCATCTGTGGTACCTGCCAGGGCGTGATGGGAACGGCCAACAAGCGCCTGAAGGAAGATCCCGGCTTGCTCGAGCGCATCAACCGGATGCTCAACGGAGCCGGGCTCGCGTATCGGGGGACCGTGACGGTCAAGCACTTACTCTGGATCGTCGTCAGGGAGGTCGGCCTGCAGCGGCTCCGCGACCAGGTTCGGATTCCCATGCAGGACTTTCGGATTGCCCCCTTCTATGGATGCTACATTCTGCGGCCTTCCTGGGACTTAGGGTTTGACGACCCTGAGAATCCCACTTCGCTGGAGAAGGTCATCAGGGCGGTCGGTGGCGAGCCAGTGGCCTACCCGGGGCGTACGAAGTGTTGCGGCTTCCCGGTCATCCTGGAGAAAGAGGCCATCGCCGTCGCCATGGCCGGCCACAACATGAAGGAGGCCAAGGATGAGGGGGCGGATTTCATGGTCACGCCCTGTCCCCTCTGTCACATGAGCCTGGACATCTATCAGGATCGAGCGGGTCAGGCGGTCAATGCTCGGCTCAACCTGCCGATTTTGCATCTCCCGCAATTGTTAGGGTTGGCCCTGGGAATCCCCCCGAAGGATCTGGGTGTCTCCCACCACCTGGTCCCCGTCGATTCCATTCTCAGGGTCATCGAGAAGCGAAGGGGTCCGACCACGACGCAGCCATCAGCCGTCAGCGATCCGCAGGCACGGAGCTGAGGGCTGATAGCTGTGAGCTCAGCGCTGAGAGCCAGAGGAGTACGGGTCAATGAAGGCGATAAATTTGGCGGATTATTCACAGTTTAGCTCGGAGAAGATGAAAAAGAACAACCTTTTCCAGACGCCGCGGTTCTTCTGCGATGTCTACTGCTTTGAGCCGGGTCAGGAACAGAAGGGGCACGTGCACGGGGATCAAGACAAAGTTTATCTCGTCCTGGAAGGGCAGGGGAAATTTCGGGTGGGCAAGCAGGAGCAGGTCTTGGGAGCAGGTCAAGGCACCATGGCACCCGCCGGTGAGGAGCATGGGGTGCTGAACCACACGGGCGCGCGCCTCCGGGTGCTGGTCTTCGTGGCGCCGAATCCATTATGAAAATGATCCTTTCCTATCCCTGCGTCTTCGTTATGCTCGTTAGTGGCATAGCCTTACCCTCTCTACCTGTCTCTGCCTGTACTCTCGCCTCTTTTCTCCCGGTGGTGCCTGACGAAAAGGAGTACGTGTTCATGGCGAAGGTGGTGGGTTATGCAGGTCCCCTTGATGTCGCTGAGTTTACGCGTCCGACTTGGGGAATTAGAGTTCAACCCACGGAGACCGTATACTCGCCAAGACCACCGAGGAATGAATATGAAGTGTACTTGTTTACAACCGCCACTGCGTGTGGTCAGGACGCCCGTACAAAAGAAGACGTACAGAAGGAATATGGAATCGGAACTCAAGTTCAGGTTGTTGCCGAAGAATGGAAAGGTCCTAGTACCAGGTACAAACGGTTACTTCTGTTTGTTGACCCTTATCTCGACTCGCGCTATGGAGCATCGCCATCAATAGAGGATACTTCAATCGATCGTCTCTTTGATTATGCCACCCTTAGAGGGATACATGGTCAAGAGAACGGAGCGTTTTCGTTTGAGTGGCGAAAAGACCTTTGGCGACTGAAAAGGGCGAACGGTGATCGGGATAAAGTGTCAACTCTAAAAAGGATGATCGCGTTCCCCTATCCTAGAGCGGGTTGGTTCTTTGGATCTTTGTGCCCGGAACTCATCGGAGCCAACATTACTGATGATAGCTTCCAAAGGGATCTACTCAAGGAATGTTCGGGACATCTGGAATCTCGAGATTTTATCGGTGCTGCCAAGGGTACTCAGGTCCGGCAATTGGATCCGAAACTTCGCGAGACCTCGTTTGAGGATTTGCTATTGGAATGGTTTGGGACCAGCCCGACCTGGGAAATAAAGAACTGCGAGGAGTCGAATGGAATTCGAACGGAACCATCTGAAGACTCTCCAGTCTGTGTGGAGGCTCGGGCAGGCAAATCGAAGGATCTATTCGTCTCGGTTTTATTGCGAGTCGGGACTAAGCAGACGGGTTTTTGGAAATCAAAGCCTGCGGTGCGGAGAATCTATGTGATTGAGGGCACTCAGCAGCACCGGCTAGAGAAGCTCCACGAAATTATTCCATTTCTACGACAGATCCGTTGAAAGTATGGTCTGGTGATCCAGACACATACGTGCCTCATAGTACGTATTAGTGTTCGTCGCCCCAAATCCGTCCTGACAAGGCGGGTTATTCTTCCGCGATCTTCTTCAAGCGCCGCTCCAATGCGAAGCGGGTAAGGCCGAGGTACCTTGCGGCCAGGCTTTTGTTGAACTCAGCCACTCGCATGACCTCCTCGATGATCGCGTATTCCACGTCGGACAAGACCTGCTTTCCGAGGGCCATTTCCACGCGCACGATCTGTTGCTCGCTTTGAGTGACGGCGACCGCTATCTGCGGAGCTGCCTCGTGCAGCTCGTGGGGCAGGCAGTTGGACGTCAGCGTCTTACCTTGGCAGAAGATCATCGCGCGTTCAATGATGTTCTCCAGCTCTCGAATGTTCCCTGGGTACGTATAGCGCTCGAGAAACGCACTGGCCTCTGGCTCGATGTCCGTCACCTCTTTGCCGAACTCCTTGCCATACCGTACCAGCGCGCGCATGCATAGGGGGAGGATATCTTCCACTCGCTTTCGCAGGGGTGGAAGTTCAAATGCCACGACGTTCAAGCGGAAAAATAGATCTTCGCGGAAGGTGCCACGTGCCACCTCCTTCTTGAGGTCACGGTTGGTGGCGGCAATCGCTCGGAAATCCACGTGAATATCGTCCATGCCACCCACACGACGGAACGAGCGTTCTTGCAGGACCCGCAACAGTTTCGCCTGCATCCCCAGATCGAGATCTCCGATCTCATCCAGGAACATCGTTCCAGCCTCGGCCTTTTCGAGCAGGCCCAGTTTCCGTTGGTTGGCGCCCGTGAACGCACCGCGCTCGTAGCCGAAGAACTCGCTTTCGAATAGTTCCCGGGGAATCGCCGTGCAGTTGACCCCCACAAACGGCCCTACTGCTCGAACTCCGTTGTGGTGCAACAGGCGCGCGACGAACTCCTTCCCTGTACCAGTCTCACCCTGGAGCAGCACCGTGGTTTTCGGGTTTTGCGCCACGTCACGCACCTGTGCAAGCAACTGCTGCATCGCAGCACTCTTGGCGACCAGATTGGACAGAGCATATTGGCTCTCTCCATGTTCCATTTCGAGCGCCACCCGTCGTCGCAGTGACAGCAGCTCCATGACTCGATTCACCACCGGGTCCAGACCATCAAGGTCTATGGTCTTGATCAAGAAGTCGTAGGCGCCCAGTTTCATCGCTTCGACCGCGTCTTGGACAGTCCCGTAAGCAGTCAGCAAAATCACCGGAATATGCGGGAATTTCGGCCGGAGCTTTTTGAGTACCTCCAGCCCGCTCATGCCCGGCATCTTGAGATCCAGGAGGATCAGATCCGGCACTTCATGCTCCAACGCCCCTAAGAGAGCCTCACCTGACTCGAAACCGCGGGCCTGATGGTGTCTCCGGCTCAGGCGCTTGACGACGTTGGTCCGGATCGCCTGCTCGTCATCCACAACAAAGATGGACGCGCTCATAGCTCAAAACTCTGCCGGCTGATGTTGCTGCCGCAACGGCAGCCAAATACGAACCGTCGTGCCAATCCGTTGTTGACTCGTCACATGAATGTCCCCTCGGTGGGCATCGATGATATTGCGACAGATGGCCAAGCCGAGACCGGTCCCGCGAGATTTGCCGGCGGTAAAAAACGGCTCGAACACGTGTGGCAGGTCGCCCGGAGGAATGCCGATCCCATTGTCAGCCACCTTCAACACGAGCCCAGGCTCTTGCTCACGCGAGGATTCCATGATTGCAATATGCAACGTGCCGTGTTCTCCCAGGGCTTCAACAGCGTTTTGCACGACGTTCAGCAAGACTTGCTTGATCTGATCCCGATCCGCCTCGATTGGGGACTGATGCGGATGAGTCACTCGGTCCACTTTGATACGCTTGCTGGTGAGCGTCGCGTCGAGTAAGGTCAGCGTCTCTCGAACCAGCTCCTCCATGGTGAACACTACGGGAGCAAGGGTGCGGTAACAGGCATAATCGATGATCTGGTTGACGATCCGATCGAGGCGCATGGTCTCCTGCAAAATAACCTCCAGATCCGAGCGTCTCGGATCAGACTTGTCGGTATCTTCCAACAGCAGTGAGACGGTTGAGCCGACGCCGACGAGAGGATTCCTGATCTCATGGGCAATACCGGCTGCCACCTGGCCCAGGGTGGCGAGCCGCTCGGCCCGACTGAGGCGCGCCTGCATTTGATCCAAGGCTGTGATGTCGATGTTGAATCCTTGATACCTGATCGTCTGGCCGTCGGGATCTTTGATTGGAATGCGGCGGCTTAAGACCTTCCGTACCGTGCCGTCCTTATGTAGGAACCGAAAGATCGTTTCGTACGGCCGGTTTTGCTGTACCGCGAGCGAAAACTCGGAGATGACCCGCTCACGGTCTTCAGGGTGAATCGACTGCCTTACGGCCTCAGGGTCGTCCTCCTCGTCCGGGTCAAGTCCCGCCAGCACTCGATTGTACCGATTATTGAAAACAAGCGCCGTGCCTTGGGTCGCAAAGATACCGAAGGGCGCGTGGTCGACGATGCTGCGATATTTCGACTCGGAGGCCGCAAGGTCCCGGTTGAGGAACCTCAGTTCAGCCTCTGACTTTTCCACCCGTCCGATATGGTCGCGGATCTGGGAGTTCATCACATTCATCACGCGGGTCAAATCGCCAATTTCATCCTGGTGATCCAGCACCGGCACGGCAGGAACCGTCCCGCCTGTGGAGGACCGGACCGCTTTAACCAGGCTGACGAGAGGACCAGTAATTGAGCGGCCGATTAAATGTAAGGCGAATACCATGAGGACCAGGGCTAAGATGCCACCCCCCAGGATGACCGAGCTCATCATCGCACGGTCATTCCCGATTTTCGCCAATGTGTCGTTGAGCAACCCCTGCTCAAGCCGGTTGAATTGATCCATCCGTTGTCGAATGAGGATCATGATCGCACGTCCACGACCCTGTTCGACATAGTGGAACGCATCCACTTGACGGCCGTCCTTGACGGCCTCGATCAAGCTGTCTTTTTCCTTTATCAGACGCTGCGCTTGGAGCTGAACCTCATGGATCAGGTCACGCTGTGGTTTCCGGTCACTCACCATTTGTTCAATCGATGCGCCGACATCCAGGATGTGATCGTGGGCAGTCTGGTAGGGGTGAAGGAACGCCTCCTGTCGTGTCAATACATACGCACGGAACCCGGCATTAAGATCACCCACAAGGCTCACATACTCGGCCGCTCGTCTTTGAACCAGATAGATGCTGTTGAGCTGCTCCTCGTCATCCGAAAAGGTCTGGACGCTGCGGTAGGTGACGAGGCTCAGCAGGGCCACCGCCAGCACCGGAATCGTGGATGTCAACAGCAGCTTCCGTTGGATCGGCAGATTGCTGAAAAACCGGAGAGGGTGTGGCATGGGGTACTCCTCGGTCCATCCTAGAAGCGTTCGAAATGGTTTGTCAAACCAGCGATCGGGGACGGACGTGCCTCATCCACATCCGAGCTAGAGCAGTCGCTCACGCGCCAGCGTAAACATCTCGAGGTTGAGATTACTCTCTCCCCAACGTGTCAACCTGGCGAGTCACGACAGGACTGCACATGTCCTGCGGGTAACCTTTCCAATGAACGGTATTGAAGAGGCTGGTAAAGGACCAGCAGCCTAGGCAGCAATCAGAATGCCAGATCCATTTTCAAGGCGAATTCACGCAAATCAAGGCCAGGGAAGGGTGGCACTCTGCCAAGATGTGCGGTATCGAACAGGGCGCACAGTGCAAAGTGCTCGGAGAGAATGACAAGTGACTGAAGGTCGGGCAAGGCCTCATGGTGGCTTCGAAATATTCTGCGCTCGGTCCAGACGATGCAATGGAACGAGCAGCGTCGAAGGAGACGTAAAGAATTGGATCGCGAATTGCACGCATCAGGATGTCCGTGCATAGGTGCCGACGCCACCAGCGATTGACGCGAAGAAGAAGCAATGGAGGCATCGTGAAACCTGCGCGTGCACCCTGTCACGCCGTGGCGGACATTGAAAAGCAGATCCTGGATCTGTTACGGGCCAACCGCCGGCTGATGTTCTCGCAGATCGCCGATGCCCTTCCCGAATACACCTGGCGTATCCTGCTGAAGGCCCTCAATCGTCTGCGTGAACGCCGGCAGGTTGCGCTATTGGCTTACCCGTGGGATTACGAGATCCGCTTAACAACCACCATGCACCGAAGTACACCCTGACAGACTCCGGCAATGGGCATGAGAGGATCGGGTGTCAGAAGGTCGAGGCTGTTGACCGAGTGGCTGCCGATCATGCTCTGGGTCATTGCGAGCTCAGGTTGCGCGGCACCGACAAGCCCGCTGGAGATGACCGCGCTCGACCCTGCCCAAGACCACTGGCGCATTGCCACTGCCTATGCCCGAGAGGCAACCGCAATGCGGCAAAGGGCCGAAGAATTGTCCAAGCGAGCCTCGCACTACGAACGACTGTTTGGGGCTGATTCGGAATGGGTCACCGGCACCAAGCTGTTGGCCCACTTCTACGAGGATGCTGCGCGCGAGCAGCAACGCCTGGCCGAGGTACATGTGGGACTTGCTAGCGGGCATGGGACGCTTCCGCCCCCAAGGCTGGACTCGCGTTAAGGCTACATTCATTGCGGGACAGAGGAGGGAACTATGCGACATACCACCATGACCATACTGAGCGTCGTTGCCCTGTTCTTGCTGACCGAAGCCTGTGCCGGCACCACTGTTCAACCGGGCCAGCGCGGGCTGCGTTGGTATCCCCTCACTGAAGGGCTCTCAACCGAACCGTTGAAAGATGGCTTCTACTGGCGGGCGCCCTGGAACGATGTATACGTGTACGACATCAAGTGGCAAAGTTTCACTGAAAACGTCGATGCACTCAGCGCAGACGATCTGCAGGTGCTGGTGAAGGCCGCCATTATTCTCCGACCGATTCCGCAAGAAGTCTATTTCCTCGCGCACGAGGTGGGCACTGACTTCTACCAACGGATCGTGAAACCGGAGTTTATGGCCGCGGTGCGAAGCGTGGTGTCGGGCTATACCATGGTTTCAGTGCCGGAACGGAGTTCCGAGATTGCCAGCAAGGTCCAGGCAGTCGTGGTCGAAAAGCTGAAAGGCCGACACCTGGAGATCCAGAGCGTGGCGCTGGCAGACGTCGACTTTCCGCCGGTCGTCTTGAGCGCGATTGAGCAGAAGCAGGCGAAGGAGCAGCAGAAGGAGCAAAAAGAATTCGAATTGACGATCGCTTCCAAGGATGCCGAGATCGCCCGTACCAGAGCGAAGGGCGAAGGGGATGCGATCAGGATTCG